>Ga0209935_1000597_pt1 | contig 80820 bp, 91 predicted proteins | sample ThiBio_1000_plan_2_FD_183958 | JGI IMG/M metagenome (GOLD analysis project Ga0209935, IMG submission 183958) | Wastewater bioreactor microbial communities from Cape Town, South Africa - Thiocy_cont_1000_plan (SPAdes) | ecosystem: Engineered > Bioreactor > Thiocyanate-remediating >... | reverse complement strand
AGAGAGAGAGAGAAGAATATATGTATAACAGTTATACAACTAGTGTTAATAACAAGAGTGTTCAATGAATACACGTTTTTATTATATTTTTTTTCTTCGTCATTTCATAACATTCGATGTACATACAAAAAAAAACGACAAAGAAGAAGCATAAGAAGGAGTTTTAAATAAATTCAATCAGAACTGTCTATTCCTTCTTCTTCTTTTTCTTTTTCTTCTTCATGTAATAGATGTCTAATATTATATTCGACTGATGTCATAACATGTGTGATTGAACTCATAAATATACGATTTTAAATAATGAAAGAAAGAAAGAAAACTTTCGAATATATCTACATACGTTCAATATTCTCATATCAATATGGAAATCTTTTAATAAAATCTATTATTATTATCAAATCAATAAGAAAAAAAAGAAAGAAACATTTCTTTCTCTCTTTTCGCATAGATATGTCTTGTGAATGGAAGGTCATCGAAGCTAATAGAACTAAAGATTATGTCAACAGTATATTGGTATATTAACGATTAATCAATCGATCAATAAAAAGAAAGAAAAGGAAAGAGAGAGAGAAAAAAGAATGTTGAAAAAGATTTCGGAGAAATCATAACCTTGATTTGAAGTATCATTTTATCTAGTTGTATTCTGTTGATTTACCTGTTGATCGTGCAACATTCTTCTTCAACAATATTGCTTAATACTGATAAATTAAAATTTTCGAGTTGAATAGTTGCTGCCAGTGTGTATGTCGAGTTTTTAAGAAAAGAGAAACGTTTCTTCTTCTTCTTTTGCTTCTTTTTTCAATTCAATTTCTTTAGAAACAAATATTTATTTAACAACTTGTTCTACAACTTTGTTTGAATAAAACTGTTCGTTGATCTCTTAGACACATCGGTCTTTCTCTCTCTCTCTCTCTCTCTCGTTTTTTCTTCTTCTCCTATTTGTTATTTTCTCGGTTCACCAAAAAACGGAAAGAGTCAAGTGGCTACTACGCCGATGACAACAACATAACAGTGATAATAATTTAGTATGATCAAGCATGAAGATTAACCGAACAAAATCGAATCTCTCGAGAAATTGAATGCACATCGAATGCAAATGATTATATATATATATACACAGACAAAGTTAGTTTTATCTTCCGAATAAAGTCAATCGATTCGTTGTTCGGAAAGGATAAATAATAATGTCATAAGAAAGAACGTCGGATGTTTGACAACAGTCATCTCTCAATCGCTCAACATACGCATCTATACATAATATTTCTAGCACATCAATTTGCTTTTTTGCCTGATAAGAGAATATCTACGCACAGTAGGAAATCAAAAATGATAAATTGATGAAAACGTACCGATCATTGATCTGTGGACTTGCCGCAAGGCCAGAATCATCACTTGGATAGATGCTTGTTTGTTGAATAAGATTTTTCAAATCATCTAATTTCGTTATTGTACTTTCTTGATCTTGTTCATCAAGTAACAATTGTGTACTCGATAGTGAATGTCGTTGTTGACCATCATCATTACTATTTATTGGTTGTTGTTGTTGTTGAATATTTTCACCTTCCATTTCCAACCGTGTTAAAATCAAATCAATATCGTTATTAAAACGAACTAATTCTTTTAAAACATTATCTTCGTCAGCATAGAGATTGAATCTCGAACTATCCGTTGACATATTATCATAGATACTACGATGTTTTCGTCGAGTTTTTCGTATAGATTCAATTGATTGATCACGATGAAGTAACGAACGTGGCGTTGCACCTGTTCGTCCTAAAAGTGAATTCGTCGATGTCGATGATGAACGTTTGCGTACAACAGTATGAACATTTGTTTTCGTACAAATATCATTGTAATATTCATTTAAAACTTGAGCTTTATCAATAAGTCGTCGAAGTAAACTTTGCGTTGAATATGCCGACAGATTGGTTGCCATTGATGAGAAATCTTTCGATGCAAAACTTTTCGGTGTTGCACTTTGATATTCATCATCATGTTGTCGATCGATATTCATTAATATCGATGAAATAGGATTGACTCGTTCATTGCCTTCGTCATTTATTGATGAAGCAACTTCAATATCTGTGAATGAATACGAATCAATACCATTATTTAAACCACGAATACCGTATGGAATTGAATTAATACGTGTCGTGATATTATCATGTCGATTTAATAATGGAATTGATTGAGAATTTCGAATTAAACGATGAGAATAAGTTACAGGATAGGTATCGGGTTGTTGTTGTTGTTGTTGTTGACATGATGATGGTGTTTCATGAGAATAATGATCATCGAAATCATTCGATAGACGTTCATTATCAACGAGAGAATAACCATTCGATATTGCAGATGAACTTTGAATTGCAACAGCTGTAACAGCAGCGAGTTGTTTTTTTCGAGCAGAACTTTGTCGTTTTTGTGCTTAAATATTCAAAATTAGTAGATATGCGTATAGTTTTGTTTTAATTTCTTTTTCTTTTTTATTCGAAAAGTATGTCATACCTTTAAATGATTGAATACGTTTAAAAAATCCTTTTTGCACATCTGATTTAATATTTTCATTTGTAAAATTTTTCTTTAATTGTGGTGATTTATCTCGTGACCGAGAACAAGTACAACAAGATGTTAATAGAGAATTTGTTTTATGCTTATTAATATTTATTTTCGGTGATGATGAACGTGTAAAGTATTTATTCGTTGAATGTGATGTCATGGTCAAAATTTTGTTGAGGAAAAAATGAGCGAAATTGTTTAAATATTGAATATATATATATATAAATGGAGACAAATGAGTGAGAAAGGGAGAGTAAAACGTCTTTTACATGTGACCCTTCAAGTAAGCTATTATGCAAGCTGATGCCAAGTTACATTGTACGATAGAATAAAGAAGAATAAAGAAAGAAAATGATCTGAAAAACAGACAATAAAAAAAATTAAATGTGAAGAAATCAATGGATGAACATTGTCGAGCAATTATCAAAAAATGTTTCGAATGACCTAAAATGTCCATTAACTTGCCGAAGAATAAAATCAGGAGCAGACTAAATCTGATAATGAGAAAAGAAAAAAAATATTACGTTTGTCACTCAAATTTTCATTTTGTATGTTGTGAAGTGATTTTTCAGTGTGTGTTGTTAAATGTAAAAGAGTAAAAGAATGAAATCCTTTTTTCTATTCTACAAAAAGTGCCATAAAACATTGACAAGAACAAAACCTGTTGTGTCACACATACCCCTGTGGTTAATTTAACAAAAAAAAAGAACAGCCCATCTTCTCATTCTTCTTTTGTGTTCGTATGCACGATTTACCTGAAGTAATCGATGGTATTTTCTTTCATATTGTGTATGGGAACGAATGAACGAACGAACGAACAAAGAGAAATATTACAACAAAAAAAGAAAGAGAACAAAAACGAGATGTGACATTGAACGACAATTAACTAAATGATATGAGTAGAATTCACACTAATTGCTTGATCATTATACTGTTGAACAACTTCCTTATCTTCACCCTCAACCTTACTTGATCATCATCATCATCATCATCATCGTCATTGTTCATCGAATAAAATGAGAATGGACTTGGACTTCGTCGTGTTTTTCTTTCAATCTTCGAGTATATTTGTGTGTGTGTGTATATATATGGACAAGTATTGAACTAAAAAGACTAAATTGCGAGGTTTCATTGATTGAAAAGGTTTCGTCGTCGGCATCAGTATGACTACAACTGCTTCTCTCTCTCTCTCTTTCCATACAACCTGAACGTGTCATATGTCTGGATATGTCTTTCTTTGTTGAGCGACAACAGGTACAATCATATTTATGTATGTGTATATATGCATGTATATGTCATTCACATCGAGTAACAAGAGTCATCGTTATCGTCGTCATCATTTTCAATCTATACAAATCTCTTGTTACCATGCCCATCTAGTTACTTACGTCTAGCCTTCCATATGAATGAACGCGTTCAAACGACTAACTTGAAAATGTCACAGCTGCCACATACATACATACACGCACTTGATTTGATGAACTAACGATAGACGAATAAATAAATCTTTGCTGGTTTTTTTTCCTATCTAGTTTTTCTTTTTTTGATTGGCATAAAGATAAAGCCAACAGAATATGTTAATAAAAGAAAATACTAGTACTTCTTCTGACATTTCTTTTTTTTTTTAATTTTAATTCTCAAGATAAATGTTTGAAGATGATCAACGTAAATCAGAACATCTGTCATCGGATTTTTGTTTGTTTCTCTGAGTTATTATTTAACTTAATCTAACGAGATCAATGTGTCTCAATTGACTCATTTATCAAAATATTTCTTCTCTCGAATGTCTCTGTAGACATTATAAAATACATGACGTTATGTCCTACTACAAAAGTAATTAGCTTTCAAATGATGAAAATTCTTAGATAAGAACAAAAAAAAATCATTTGAAATCAATAATCTTAACTTCAAAGAAGAAGACGAAAATAGGTGGAGAACAAAGCATACGTATATAACTCGCAGTGGGTCAGTAATTGAATCACTTAGTCCCTATAGCAATAGTGTCCAGTAATCCAGTACATGCTAGTAATAATCAACTATGATGAAGAAAGAACGACATACGAACGTATGTATGCATACGTACACATATACATATACATATATGTATGTATGTTTCTTTTCTCGATTTCTCTTTCTCTTTTTCTTCTCTCTATCTCTCGATTTTTTTTTTCGTTTCTTATTTCGAAAAATTAATTCAAATAAAAGAAATCTAAATTGAATTTACCGATACTATTAAAACAAGTGTTATTTATCAGACAGTAACTCGATCATATTCACACGCATACGTACACACATTTAGATTAGAGATCGTTAAATACAAACGCGCCTGTTCTCTTTAAACATACACATATCGATAGATAGATAGATATATTACACAACCAATGATATACGTTAAGTATATCTGCTCATCATCAAAACAAGAGAGAGTCAAAGAAAAACTACTTAATACTTCTTATTATACACTTAAGTCAAGAAGAAAGCGAAGAGAAAAAATAAGGTGCTGAAAGGAAAAACAGTTTCTCAATATGTGCCTAACGGCAAAAGTATACTTATTCCTCGTTTTTTTTTTGTCCGTATGTTTTTCGTCGTGTAATATGCTAATAATGATGTTCGTGCATAATCCATCGAAGGAGTACGATTGTATAGAATAAATATACATACACAATGTTTCTTATTTTACCTTTGTAGGTTTCGGATTTTTTTTCCTCTTCATTAGGATTAATTTAAATAGTACTTGTAGTTCAAAATACATGTGTAAACTTTTTTTTCCTCTCTCTCTCTCTCTCTCTTTGTCGTATTAAAACAAGAAGATAACAAAGAACGAAAGGCGATTAACTTTGTTTTTTCTTCTTCTTTGTCTAACTGTATTAGTTTTTCTTTCTTTTGCGGTAATTCTTTTCATATTATTAAAGCGGAAATGAGTAACTATTAGCATAAAACGGAAAAAATATCTCAATAGAATTATTCGAAGATCTTTGTACTTATCAATTAGAAAAGAAAAATTTAATCTATTTAGAATTGTATCTACGACTGTTCTTGTTGTTGTTTTTTTTCTACTCTTTGTTCAAGACCGACAAATGTAAATGAAAATAAATAATAATAAAAAAAATCAATACTTATCATATTAATAGACAGATATGTTTGATAGATTTAATAAATATTTGTTTTTTGAATGCATATATACAATCATAAAAAAGGAAAACTAAATGACACATTTGATGTTGATTCATTGTTGAGCAAATGTAACCATATTGATCGATGATCACCCTCAGTCCAATGTCGACAAGAATGAAAGGGACCAAATGACAGCCATACTAAGACAATTCATCATATACGCACACAAGAGAAATCGAGTCGAGCGACGAGATGAAGAAGTCGATGAAACAAATTTGTCGTTGCTATTCCATAAGCCACGTATGATGCATAGCAACATTTTATCTCTTTAACTCAAGTTTTTCCTCTTGTTTGGCAGTTCGACGTATGTAGGCGGAAATGACATCAATGCTTTTACTCGATACATATCGAACGGAAACTATTCGGTTGTGGTCCGTTCGTTTGTGTTTTATTTTTCTTTACTTACCGTTTAAACATCGATGGGCTCTTTCTATACGTTTAAAGATCATTAAAGAGCCCTTCGTCGTTGGATGAATAACGTACACATTAGTTTACATAACGGACCGGAAGGTGTGTGTATGCATGTATGAGCTTGTTCTTCTTCTTCTTCTTTTTTTTGCTCTCTCTTACTCTCTATCTTGTATCTACGCTTTCATCAAACTCTAATTAGAGTAAAAGAAGAATAAGAGAAGAGAAGGCAAAAGAGACTAGGACAACGACAATGAGGAAAAACGAGACGAGAGAACATAGGTCTTATGATTAGTCGTAGTGAGATCTTTGTCAGTTATTATATAAATAAAGATGATGAAGATGAAGGGGGAAAAAAGAGAAAACGACAAGACACGAATAAGATTTTCTCCTTTTGACGATATAATAAATGTGTGTGTCAATGGAACGAATGAATTTGTCTTATTTTATCGGCTTCATTGTCCTTATTGTTCTTCTCGGTCTCTCTCTCTCTCTCTTCCATCATTTTCTTTTTCTTCTTTATTTTCTTTATCAACAACGAAACAGTCGTTCAAATAGACAACCCAAAGCAATGCCAATTGAAATTCTATCTCAATGAGGCGACACACACTAACCTTCACAAAGTCAAGTAGCAGTTGACCACTTGACAATATCAACAGTGTATTCAACACGAAGGATTAAAAATACACACACACATACATCTGTATATACGATATATAGGTCTATCAATCATCCTTCATTCTCTTGCTGTATATATAGATATATTGTTATTTATTTCGATAGATTGTTTCTTTTTATTGTATTTTTCTTTGTTTGTTGATCATAATCGTATTCAAACAATAACAAAAAACAAAACTGAAAACAAAGTACAAAAAACAAGAAAGAAAACTAGGGTAAATTTTCTTTTCGTCTTTTTGTTGTCAATCTGTTATTGTTCAATAATTGATCTTATTGTTTTGTTTTTGATTTTTTTTTCTTCTTCTTCTTCTTTTAAAAGAAAAATCCGAGTACTTTGCCACCAGTATGTTTTCGTCGAGCTTCTTCATGGTCTAAAATACCATGTGAAGTTGTCAATACAACATATCTAAATCATTCAAATAGAAAAAAACAACATAAAAATGCTTCATCCTACCCGAATTGACGTGATGGCAAAAGATTTTTTGTCCAATTTTCAATATCACGAATGGGACAATCGAATCGAGGACTGATGACACCGCACTAAATACATTGTTTTTTCTCAATCATAATCATCAAAAATCTTTCTCGTTTTCATACTTTGTTTAATCGACCATTTAAATTCACAACAATTTTTCCACTACGATGATCATCAACAATTTCAAATTCGCCAATATAACCTTGAAACAAACAAAATCACTTGGATTTTTTATTCTTTTAATTGTCATACCATGTTTCATCATAACAGTTAGAAATTTGACGATAACTTTCGAACATGGTCGAATAATGACCTGTCGTTTATGACGTTTTTCGGCGTTGTTGATTGATTTAAGCGCATCGGCAAGTACATTCATGTGAACCATGATGAATCGATCTGTTTTTGCGAAGAAAAACCTAGGCGAATCTGAAATAAACGAAATATATATTGGCGGAATTATTTTTTAGATGATCCAATCTTATTGCTTTGATGTTGAAGTTGATTCGAAAATATCTAATATGTATATTTGCGAAATAGAAGATAAAGCACAGAATCGAAAAAAAAATGTAAAATAACAATTTTTGTTTCTATTTAAAAAAAAACAAACAAACAAACAAAACGAACAACAAGAAATGAACACAAACATCTAGATTTTGTTTTCTTTTTTTCGAAGTTTAAACATGGAAAAACAACTCGAATATTCTATTCGGTTTTTTCATGTTCAGCTGTTTGAGATTGATTTTCGTCTGTTTCGTGTTCGTTCGTTGGCACAACAACATTCGAATCGGTTTCACCTGTTGTGCCGAATTCATTCAAACGTTTACGATCAACAGGATAGATGTATCGTTGATAGAGATAAATAAAAAATATTATATCTAATTAATAATAATAAAAAACAACAACAACAACTGAGAATAGGAAGTGATTTGGTTTTCTTTTACCATCACGAAAGCATCCAAGTCGATACATTGTTGGCATTTTAATAACAAATGCAAAGAGATCATCAATGAATGTGTTCAATGCTTTGTATGTCATCATACGCCAAGGTAAATGAGAAACAGATTTGAGTTTATAATTAATAAACAATTGTGGAGTCATCATAATAAAACCTTAATTTCGAATAGAAAAATCAAAATATCGAATTAAATTCTTATTTTCTTACCAAATGTTAATAGAAAACCATAGACAGTACTTAAACAAAATGAATACCAACTTTTTTGTTCGTGATACATTAATAAATAACATGCATAGCCAATAACTAATGGAAATAACGTCCATGAAAGATATTTAAATGCCATCTAAAATCAAATTTGAACATGTTGTTTTTCTTTCTCTCTCTTATTTTCGATGACGTACTCGATCGTATTCGGATGTTGATGTCTCGGTATACGATTGCTTGTAGATATAACGATATTTAGGAAGAAATCCTAACCATGTCTCATTGGGTACACGCTGTTGATGAAAGAGAATGTTCATATTCAAAGGTTAAAAATTACAAATTGAATTTACTTGAAAATTAAGAACTTTCGGGATTTTCCATAATTCGATTAAGATGCCGACAAAAACACTTATACGAACCATGGTATTCGTTTCGTTATCGAGAACATAGAGTAAGACAATAAAACTTTGGAATATATTGAAGAAAACACTGCGAACCGATAAACCTTCGAGAGATTTTCTTGTTCGCCAAAATTGAATATCTATGCGAGAAGAACAAAGTGTTTTTTAGAAAATCAGAAAACAAGAACACAATCGAACCATTTTTAAATGCGAGAATTTCGAATACAGTATGAATTAACGAGACAATAATCGTGACAGCTAATAGATATGGATTTGTTTCGACGAGTGCACGCTAAAATTTGCAAAACTCAAGACAATTTTTATTCAAATAGGATGATTTTTACCTTCATTGCATCTTGATCATCATCATTTTCGTCTTCACCAAGTAAATTTCCGTACCATGATTGTCGGAGATTTTGTGAAATATACATTTGCCATTTCCATAATTGAATAGGTGCAACTGTAATTGTTAAATTTAATTTACTAGAAACCAAAGATTATTCTTTTGTTTTTCTCTTTTTATTATTAAATCCTACTCAAGTGTATTATTAACTGGATAATAATCGGCAAGTAAATTCCAATAATCATTTAAATATAAAACTGGATAGTATTTTCCAGTGTACATATCGAAATCGAAATCTACGAAATTAGCATTTTTCATTGACATTTAAAAAACGACTTTGATCTTTTCGTAAATAACAAACATACATTTATCCATTGGTGGAGGAATCGTGCCTTTTGTCCATGGTGATTGATCATCGAGAAGATTCACGGTCATATTTGAATGCCAATGAGATAATAATTCAACAAGATTATCATCGGCTTTCTAAACGAAAAAGTCCGTTCAACTGATAACTTAATCGAGTGCAAATCGACTGTACTTTTTGATATTCAGCATCTTGTTCAGTTTCTCCAGTGAGGAGATTTTTCGTTTTTTTATAAACTTTCTTTTTGTATTTATTCAAACCTAAATCATATATTCAATCGGATAGGTTATTTCGTTTTTTCGTTGGTTGTTGTCTTACGTTTGCTTTTGTAGAAAACATATTGTGCCGAATGAGACTCTCGTTCGCTTGGATCAATGGACAGTCCGTGTTTGGTCACAACAACATGCAAATAAAGTGAACCATTATTTTGCACGTTTTTTGAAATTGGAAATTCAACAAATTTCGTATAAGTTCCGTCTTGTGACCAATCGCCATATTTCATTGCATCGATTTCCCAATTCGGTTTTCGTAGTGGATCGTAGACATATGTTTCGTCTTCATTGATAAACAAATACATATCTAATAGATCTCCTTTGATGAAAAGATTGCCGGGTGCATAGCCGGTGTTCGGATTCGCTGGTAGAGTTACATTGCCAGCCGAATTCGGTGTTGATGAACGACGGAAAAGTTGCGAAATGAAATAGAAGAATACCATTCGAACGAGAAACGATTTGATTATTTCCCATGGTGATTGTCGAGGACGAGCAGCAGCAGCTGGTTGAGCGTTATTCGTAGTTGACGGTGTCTGTTCGGAACTGTTTGCAACAACATTTTCTTGTTCGTTCTTGAAAATCAAATGAAAATTTCGAGAAGAAAATTTCGTTGAAATGCGACTTACAGAAGTCTCGTTTCGCTGTTGAGACTGAGTCTGATTTCTATTCGACATAATTCTAGAAAAATAAAAGTAAACGAATGAAAAACAAATGTCGTTTTTTGTTTTGTTTTGTTTTTTTTTGAGTAATTTAGATTTTTGTCTTGTAGCCATACTGTATATTGATTTAATCTTGGCCGTTTTATCGACCTCCGAATGACGTTCAACAACGAATCGGATTCTTGTTTTTCGAATTTGTTTTATTTTAATAAACAAAAATCTTTTCGACAATTTCCAATATTTTTTCATGATTTTTCTTTCGATTTTTTACTGATTGTAGCGCTTTCATTTGTCATTGGTCGAGCTCGAACAGCTGCAAAATGAGTCATCACATCATTTTCTCTAAATACGTTTCTCCTCACTTTCTCAATGTGGTGGAAAACTCTTTTCGTTTTCTTGATAATTCCCTTGATTGACTGTAATTATCACGAGCCAATCTATCCAGTACAAACTCCTTGTTTAGCCATACTTGATCGTCTATCTGAAACGTCATCTGCTTTTCTCAATTGTGCTATAAGTCGTTCGAGACCATTTAAATTATGTGAAGGTTGTATTGATCATTATGCTCGTTTACAAGATCTGATTCGATTGTTAGATACAGTTCGTGTTCACATTTCAATCAAATCAAAAAACGACAAACAAACTCTATTTTAGACATATTCAGATGTCGATCGAAAATTAACATGTAAATTATTTCTCGAAAGTTTTGATACGATTCAAGTTGTTGCACAACTCATTTCTTTCGTTGAAAATATTTGGAATTCAGCATTTTGTGATAGTAAGATTCGTATTTCGAGCAAATTTATCATCAGATCAATATTGATTCTAGCTTGTTTTGCTAATTATCAAGATATCAATGGTACAGTTAGTTATTCTCTTGCTGAAAATACGAAAATATTTACACAGAAAAAGACTGATTTCGATTTTTGTATATTCAATACAACCGGTGTAAGACAAATGTTGAGATTTGAAATCGTGTATATTGGTTCATTCTTTGTAGCATATGATTCCAATTATTCCAGTTGATTTAAATATCACATTAAATACAACTGTTTGTACGGTTTGTTTAAATGTTTACAATGATATCAATGAATTTTTCTTACAATTAACTCAAGGAGAGAATAAACGTGTTTGTATGGATATTGTTGATAGCGTACGATGAAGAAAACATTCATCGATTGATTCAATTAAATCATTGATTTATTTAGATGAATACAACGAGATTATTGTGGAGTAAGATCTATGCATGTCGAAGACATGATCCAGATTATATGGCTGTTTTCGGTGTTTCACTTTTTATACCAACAATAGTTGTTGTTTTTTATGTTAGTGCGTTATTTAAAGGTAAAATAACGAGAATTTCTCATGAATAAAATCTAGTTCTTCTTGTATTTCACAGGTGAACGAAAATTAAAGAAATTATCTCGACGTAAGAGAAGAAAAATAGATTTTTTTTTTAAAACTTGCATTTTCATTTCTATTCAATGATTTAGAAAAACGTTTACCAATTCAATCAACAACTGCTGCATTAGTTGATACTCGAACTTGGCTATGGTCGCATCCGAATGATGATTAAGTAACAAAAAAAGAGTCTCTTTCGTTTTCTTCTCCTATTGTAAATCAAAATAAAATATAAGATAGAGGTCAGACGATGTGTGCACACATGCACTTTTTCTTTTTTCTCTTTTCTTCTACGATGCAGTGGTTCAAATCGACCAATATGAAAACGAGCAAACTCGATTTCGATTGGTGAAATAAAGTTGTCACTGACGTGGTCTATATAAGCAAAGAAACATACACATGTTAGCTCTCATATTCACTCGTCATTCTCGATTGATATACATTCATTATGCCGCCAAAAGCTCAAACACCCTCAAAAGGTTCAAAAAAAGCTGTCACCAAAACCAGCAAAGGTTCAACAGGACCAAAAGGTGAAAAAAAACAAAAACGTCGACGAAAAGAAACCTACTCGATCTATATCTACAAGGTTCTTAAACAAGTTCATCCAGATACTGGTATTTCATCGAAAGCCATGTCTATCATGTATGTTTATTTCTTCTTGAACAATTATATCGATTCTATTATCTTTCGTTATTTTCTAGGAACTCGTTCGTCAACGATATCTTCGAACGTATTGCTGCTGAAGCTTCACGATTATCGCACTACAACAAGCGATCAACAATTTCATCACGTGAAATTCAAACAGCCGTTCGTCTCTTATTGCCTGGTGAATTAGCCAAACATGCCGTATCAGAAGGTACAAAAGCTGTTACTAAATACACCAGTGCTAAGTAAATTCATGGTGGTTAAATGGAGATGATCAACAACACTCTCCATCATATGATTAAATATATAATGTAATTTTAAAACCCAACAGCCCTCTTTAGGGCTATTTATATTATATATTTAAAAATATGGATTCGTGATTAGATATTTGAATTTGTTGTTATTCGCGTTCTTGTTGTCTTGTCAGAGTGAATTGATTCTATATATAACTAACCACATATTGTATCTCGTATCTTACAGATTTGTCTGAAATAAATATCAATTTTTGTCGTTGTATGAAATGAAATTCTATCTTTATGTTTTTCACATTCACACTCAGATTCAGATTTTTACAGAAAAACCACGTAAATACACAACTGTTGTGCAATATCGTGACTTCAACGTTTTTTCGACATAAAATTCTCTCATTGGTTGACTATTTTTAATCTCCAACATTTCACAAAAAAACATAACCTTGAATTAGAAATCTCCATTCATCTATATCTAATAGTTTATCGTTTATAACTCGAAATCATAGATTTGAATTTAAAAAATGTAGCCCTAAAGAGGGCTGTTGGGTTTTGGTGATTATTTTTTGTTGCTTTGAGAGAGTGATGTTATTCATCTCAGTTATTAAATTTCATCGTTGATGTAATTTAAGCACGTTCACCACGGATACGACGAGCCAATTGGATGTCCTTTGGCATGATCGTAACACGTTTAGCGTGAATTGCACACAAGTTGGTGTCTTCAAAGAGACCGACTAAGTATGATTCACTAGCTTCTTGTAAAGCCAAGACAGCTGATGATTGAAAACGAAGATCGGTTTTGAAGTCTTGAGCAATTTCACGGACCAATCGTTGAAATGGTAATTTTCGGATAAGTAATTCAGTCGATTTTTGATATCGACGAATTTCCCGAAGAGCAACTGTACCTGGACGAAATCGATGTGGTTTTTTGATACCACCTGTAGCTGGTGCTGATTTACGTGCAGCTTTTGTTGCTAATTGTTTACGTGGAGCTTTGCCACCAGTTGATTTACGAGCGGTTTGTTTGGTACGAGCCATTGATGAGATTTAGTTAAATCTTGTAGAAGAAGAAGAGCGATGAAATATTTTTTTCGATGACGAAATATAGAGATGAACGATGAAACGAACGCTTTTTATATAACGCGACCGTCATACATGTATTATTGGCTCACTAAGTTAGCGATTAACTGACCAATGATTGGAACTGAGTCTTTGTTTTCTTAACAAGCCAATCAAGTGTTGAATGCAAGGTGCCTATAAAAACACTCGTTAAACTTGTTGTTTTCTCATATTCAAATCCTCTTCTTCGTATTTCGTATACATTTAAAACAAATTCTACAATGTCCGGACGTGGCAAAGGTGGTAAAGGTCTTGGAAAAGGTGGTGCAAAACGTCACCGAAAAGTTCTACGTGATAACATCCAAGGTATGTTTTTGCTCATTGATTCGATTGAATTCATGTATCATTACTTTTTTCTCTTTTTCTCGTTCGATTAGGTATCACAAAACCAGCTATCCGTCGTCTTGCTCGACGAGGTGGTGTCAAACGTATTTCTGGTTTAATCTACGAAGAAGTTCGAGGTGTTCTCAAGATCTTTCTTGAAAACGTTATTCGTGATGCTGTTACATACACAGAACATGCTAAACGAAAAACAGTCACAGCTATGGATGTTGTCTACGCACTCAAACGACAAGGTCGTACACTCTACGGTTTCGGATCATAAGTGGTTGCATATTAAACTACTCATTTTGGAATATAAGATGAATAACATCACTCTTTGGATATAACAAAAAAACCCAACAGCCCTCTTTAGGGCTACACGTCTTAAATTCAAATCTATGATTTACGTTGTATAAACATGTTGACCGAATGACCTTTTTAGAGCGAGCGAGAAAATTGCAATTTGAATGTATTTTACAGAAGAACGAGCGCTTGTTTATAGCAGAATACAAAGGAAAGACAAAAGAAAAAGACACATCTTAGCTAAATATGAGAGAAATTCAATGTCGAATTTGTTCAGAATTGATTTATCGTCGAGTTGTGCCACCGAAACCTAAGGAGATAGATTTTGTTGAAATGTTAAATGAATTCAGTTTTATACCTGAACTGGTATGCGTGCTTCCCGAAGATGGTGATGATGAAGGAGAAGGAGTATGTCGATAGGTGGTTGTCGTATCACCGCCACCACCAAACCAACCAGTATTGGCTGTGCCTGTTGGATAAGCTCTGTTATATCTATGAATAGAAGAACAATTTGTTAGAGAATGAGCCGATAATTCGAGTGAAATTTACCCTCGATTTCGATTGCCGAAGAGATAACCACCGAGAGCACCGAGAGCAGCACCTGTTAAAAATCCTGTATTTCCACCAGTTCCTGTTTGTTGTTGTTGTTGTTGTTGAGTATTATGACAACCTAAATTGATGAACGAATGATTTTTAGAAATTGTCGAATAGTGAACTTACTAGCATCATCAGTGAAATCTGTACGGAAACCGGGTGGTGGTGGTGGTGGTGGATTTCGACGACGAGCATTACCACCACCTGGTGCACCACCATTAAAAAAATTTGAAAACCATCCTGGACCACCGCCACCACCTATTTTGAGAATGAATAGATATTCTATTGAGAAATCGAAGTGTAACTAACCTGGTGGACGATGATCGGGTCCAGCTGCCATGGGTGTAACACCACCTCGTCCAGTGCTACCCGATAAACATGATTTGACAAAGAAGAATATGCCGACAATAAGTGCGATTTTGATTAGAAATGGAATAAATCGTGATTCCGATCTATGAGTGAAAGGAAAAAATTTGTCTATGTTGGAAATTTTTGTTGAATATTTTGCTTACGAATGACGAACGTTTGATGAATATCCCGAATCTTGACCTGTTAATTCGAGATTATATTCCAACTAAAAGATGTTCAAGAAAATTCATTTTGCGAATCAACATTTTTTTCTATCCAACTTACTCCACATGATCCAGCTAAGATATACGGATCTTCTGGATAAGCATAACCTTCACATGATACACTTAATCTACCAAATTTATATTTCCGTGGCATTTCAGCTGTACATTCCCACTAGAATCGAAACAAAAAAAGCTTCTTGTTAAATATTAATTTCGAATAGCATCTATCTCCTACCTGAATATCTACACCATCGGTTCCTCGATTATAACATTGTACAACATCAGGTTCATATTGACCTTTTGCCGAACCACCAACGCATCTCAATTGTGGTATTGATGAAACTCGTCTGGCTTGTGTTCGTTGGCCTTTGTGCAATGTTAACGTACTTACATCAGATAATAAAATACTTCGATGTTGATTACCACCTAAAATCAATGAGTATATTTTATGCATTTCGGTTAAATTTCAGTTTTTACCTTGAACAAGATGGAATGCAAAACAACAAACAATCGTTAGAAAATAAACTAGTCTCATTAGTCACAGTAGTTTTATGAGAAAAACATTCGAATAAATACGAGCAAAATAGAAGTTAATCGAGAAAATTACGAAGGTATGAGTCAATGTATGTGCAAAAACGTCATCGTTGCATGGACCAATGAAAAAACAGTATTCAACCTCTAATGATTTATTTTTCATTCGATTTTGATTGGTTAATGAAAACCAATATGTTTTTATCAGTCAAATAGCTTTCAAAAAAAAAAGAAAATAACAATCAACCATGTCGGTGTGTAAGGAAGGTAAAACTGAACGAAAAAAAAGAGTAGATTATTGAGTTTCGAAATGATTTCATTCAGGGACATTAAAAATCAAATTACATCGTCAAACAAAATGGCATCGACGTTACTGTATAATCGATTGGGATAAATCAATTCTATTTATTGCTTCACGAGCTGATTCAAGATATCGAGATTGGATTAAACTTTTACCAGATACAGTTATTAATGAATACGATCATTTATCAGCAAGCGAATGCAATAGTAATAACAGTAGTAGTAGTAGTCCATTGGTGCATACGATTGAAATCAAAACAGACAGTAAATTTCTGTTATTTTTCGATATTGAATTTTGTTTTTTGTTTTTCTGTTAAAAAGAAGATACAATTAATCATTCATTACAAGTCGAGACGAAAGCTGATTTTGACGAATGGTTATTAGCTTTAAAACGAACTGCATACAGTCGAATTGGTGGTGGTCTGTTTCTATTCGATCGAAACGATTTTCTTTCTCTACAATATTCATGATCTATTTTCACAGGCATATTCGGACAATCATTAGATGAAACTTACAAATATTCTCGTGATAAAAGTTCACTTGTTCCATTAATCATTCGAGAATGTTGTGATTATCTACTCGAATATGGTTTGACATTTGTCGGTCTATTTCGGTAGAGAAACATCGTCAAATTTCTTTTCTTTGAATGATTTTTCAAAATCAATTTAGTGTACCTGGTAAACAATCATCAGTTAAAGAACTACGCGATCGATATGATCGTGGTCTAACAACCGAATTCAATACTGCACATTCGCCTGCAACCATATCGTCTCTTTTAAAAATCTATCTTCAATCTTTACCCGAACCAATTATACCGATAAGTTCGTTCGATGATTGTCTTGCCATTGGTTCGAGATTTAAATATAATAATAAAGCAGAAGATTTAAATAATTTAAAACAATTAATTGAAACCAATCTTTCGAATATAAATTATGCCGTTCTTGCTTATTTATGTTTATTTCTAAAGAAATTAACTGATCATGTCGAAGTAACAAAAATGGATACGGAAAATTTAGCTTTAGTTTTCGGAAATAATCTCATTCGGCCAGGTGAAGAATTAGACCTCGATATGATTCGAGGACATAAGTAAGACAAACAAACAAAAATCGTTCGAGAAACAAAAATAAATTCTTCGCATTTAGTTATAATTTAGTTCCACTATTGAAAGTTCTTATTGATTACAGTGATTATTTATTTCCACTAAGTTCTTGTCAAGATACAAGTGAACATTCGACTACAAAATCTAGTGGTTTTTCATCATTTTCTTCTTTATTATCGACAACAAATGAAAATTCATTACCAAAAACGTCTCGTTCATCATCATTACCATCTCTTTACATGGCAACAGGTTCATTAAATGAAAACGAACTTGATGTCAACTCGGAATTAATATCCGATTTAAATAATCAGAAAAAACGTTGTCCAAGTGCAGATTTACTCGATGATAATAGTAATAATTATCGAAATGACGATGTCGATCAAACAACTAAAATTGGTTCGAAGAAAACAACATCGAATTCTTATTAAATTCGATTTCATTTCTAAATTTAGATGCACAATCCCGTCCAACGATAATACGTAAAATGGAAAAATATCCGAATCGAAAAAGTTTTGCTAATAAATTCGGTCGTTCATTGAATAGTATTAAATCAAGTATGTCCAAAGCCTTACAATCATATGAATCGGCATCATCATCATCATCTGTAACAACAACAAATGAAAATTCCACCGATGAATTAATTCGAAATCTTCAAAGTCAACTTGAATATTTCAAAGATTTAGTAGATAAAAAAGATCTTCGAATATCCGAATTAACCAAACAATCAGCAGAATATCAAAAAAATCTCGAACAATTAACTCGAAAAGTTCGATTTCTTGAAAATGAAAATGTGCAACTCAATAAGCAATTCAATATGCAATAGAACAGTTCCTTATTATCATCATCTTTCTTTCTTTCTTTTTTTCTGTGATACTTTTTTTTTTAAATCAACAAAAGAGAAAACACATAACTCAAACGACGTAATTCTTTTAGATCGATTGTGTTCTCATGTCTACAAATGATCTTCGACTCGATCGACATGACAGTCAATCGGACGACATGTATACAACGCCGATTAGTCCATTGTCACCTTTAGAAAAGTCGCCACCACCTCAACAAGCATTACCAATTATAATTGCATTGAATGAAATCGAAGAGAAAACGAATGGCATTCATGAAATGCAAACATTTATTCAATCATCGAATGATTTAACATTTCCATTGGAAGATTCGTGGACATTTTGGTATTTTAAAAATGATCGAACTTGCGATTGGAAAGATAATCTTGTTCAAATAGCAACGGTTTCGACTGTTGAAAGTTTCTGGTCGGTTTTTAATCGATTGAAGATAGCGAGTCAATTGACACAAGGTTGTGATTATTGGTTATTTAAAAAACATATTGTAAGATTCTCGTTGTTTGTTTTTCTTTTCGTTTGAATTTGATTTGATTAGGAACCCATGTGGGAAGATCGATACAATCGTTCGGGCGGACGATGGAGTTTAAATTTAAATAAAAGTCAACGAACGAATGAATTAGATACTTATTGGCTTTATACAGTTTGTGTTTTTTATTTTTTGTTATTGAGATAATTAGTATTTTGAATGATTAGTTGTTGTCATTAATTGGTGATCAATATGGTGAAGATGCGCCACATGTCAATGGTTGTGTTGTATCAATTCGAAGTAAAGGCGATCGAATTAGTTTGTGGACGCGCGATTGGAGAAATGCTGAAGTAACAAGACGAATTGGGTAAAAAAGAATTGTCGAATTTTGTATTTTGTATTTTTAAAAAAAATTTTTCTTCTTCTCGTCTTTAGAAGTCGTTTGCGTGAACTTGCTGAAATTCCACGATCATTACCATTAATTTTCGAAGTACGATCTTATTTATTAATGAGAATATTAAGAAAAAAAGTAATTATCGCTTCATTTTTTATTTTTAGAGTCACGAGGATCAAGAATCAAAACGTGGCGCATCATCAAAAATATTATTTCGTGCTTAGATTGGATTACATTCGTTTTTCTTCTGTTGTCGATCAGATTTATTTCTCTTACATTTCAATAGCTGATGTTGTTTTCGTGGTGTTTGTAGTCAAATATATATAATCTCGAGATATTTTCTCTCTGTTTTGAATTGTCAGTATTCCATTGAATGACTCTAGATCTAATTTTTTGTTGTTATTATTGTTGTTGTCGTATTTTATTTATTAATGATATTCAAATTAATCTTTTTCTGTTGAAAAAATAAATAAACGAATCATAACACGAGATCAAAGTGTATCATCGATGTAAATTTAAGGACATCGAGCATCCAGTTTATGTTATTCTATATAACGTATATTTGCTTTCTTTCTTTCTTTCTTTCTTTCATTCTTATTATGTGGTAGAAAGAAAAACTGCGAAGATGCAGAGATAAGATTTATTTTTTATTCTTAAGCAAATATAGCTATCGATTTGTCGAGGTTAACAAATACACGAAGATTTTTTTCTTGTTATTATTTTGTTAAGAACGAAAAGAAAGCAAACGAAGGCAGTGGCCTACATTTATTCGTTAGAGAAAGAAGAGCGTACGTCGTATAAACAATGCCAGGTGAAAGTACAAGTGAAAAACAACTGTTATCAAAAGATCCACCGGATATCGAAAGTCTTCTTGCGTTAAATCCACGAACGAAACAATTCGCCAATTCACGACCATCGGTTCAAACTGTTAAAGATAAAAAACATTGGAAACGAAATGATGAACATATGTGTGGAAGTGGTTGTGTCAAAGATTTGAATCGAAATTTCTTGGATGTTAAACATACAACTTTAAGCGAACGTGGCGCACTACGTGAAGCTGCACGATGTTTAAAATGTGCTGATGCACCGTGTCAAAAATCATGTCCAACATCGATCGATATCAAATCGTTTATAACATCCATCTCGAATAAGAACTATTACGGAGCAGCGAAAGCTATTCTTTCGGACAATCCATTAGGTCTTACATGTGGTATGGTTTGTCCAACAAGTGATCTCTGTGTTGGCGGTTGCAATTTATATGCAAGTGAAGAAGGTCCAATTAACATCGGTGGATTACAACAATTTGCTGTTGATATATTTAAATCAATGCGTATTCCACAAATACGTAATCCGAATGACGAAGGACAAATTTTGAATGAAAAATATTCAAGTCGAATAGCTTTGATTGGTTGCGGTCCAGCATCGATATCTTGTGCAACGTTTCTTGCTCGACTTGGCTATCAAGATTTAACAATTTTTGAAAAACAGGATTTTCTCGGTGGTTTAAGTTCATCGGAAATTCCACAATATCGTTTACCGTATGACGCTGTTAATTTTGAAATACAGTTAATGAAAGATTTAGGCGTCAAAATCGTTCCGAATAAAGCTTTAACAACTGCCGACGGTGGTTTAACCGTTAAGAAACTACTTGAAGAAGGTGGATATAAAGCTATTTTTCTTGGAATTGGTCTACCAAATCCAAATATCGATCCAATATTTCAACATCTAACCACAAGTGAAGGTTTCTATACTTCGAAAAATTTCCTTCCAGCTGTTGCCAAAGGCAGCAAAGCAGGTAGATCTTTTCTTTTCGAGTTATTATTCGATTTAAATTCTACATTTATATATATATATCGATAGGCATGTGTGCATGTAAAGCATCTTTACCTGTCCTCAGTGGTAATGTTGTTGTTCTTGGTGCCGGTGATACAGCTATGGATTGTGCAACATCAGCTATTCGTTGTGGAGCAACGAAAGTATTTGTTTGTTTTCGAAAAGGTTTTAATCAAATGCGTGCTGTACCTGAAGAAGTAAATGAGTTTTTCTATCGAGATTTTTAGTAAGAATCTTTTTGTTTTTTTTTGTTACGTTAAATCTAGGCTGATGTTGCTGCAGAAGAACGTTGCGAATTTCTCCCATTCTGTTCACCTCGACAAGTTTTTGTTAAAAATGGAAAGATTACATCAATGGAATTTGTTAAAACTGAACAGAATGAATCAGGTTTGGAGTTTTTATTAGTTAGTTGTTCTCATTGTTTGTTCAAATAGGTGAATGGATCGAAGATGAAGAACAAACAATACGTTTGAAATGTAATTATGTTATATCAGCATTTGGTTCGACATTAAATGAACTTGCTGGTCTGTATTTTGTAATTTTCCTTTTTTTAAATCATATCGATATTGTCTTTTTTTCCTTAAAAAAAAAACTAAAACAGTTATTGAAGCTCTTCAACCGTTAGTCTTGGATAAATATAATTATCCAGTTGTTGATTTAACAACTATGGCTGCAAGCGAAAGTGGAGTATTTTGTGGAGGAGATTTGGCTAAGATTGCTAGTACAACAGTTGAAAGTGTTAATGATGGTAAAACAGCTGCTTGGCATATGCATAGATATCTTCAAGTAAAATTTCAAGTTCAACAGTAAATAATTTTCTTATTCAATTGTATAGGGAGATGCAAACATTTCATTAACACCTCAATTACCGAAATTCTACACACCAATTGATAAAGTTGATGTTAGTATTGAAATATGTGGCTTGAAATTTCCAAATCCATTTGGTCTTGGTAGGTGAAAACCAGAGATAGATCGTTGTTTAAATAGAACGATATTCTAGCTAGTGCACCGCCCGTAACATCGGGTCCAATGATTCGTCGAAGTTTTGAAAATGGTTGGGGTTTTGTTGTAACAAAAACATTTTGTCTTGAAAAAGATATCATTACAAATGTTAGTCCACGTATGGCACGTGGCACAACATCGGGTCATATGTATGGACCAGGACAAGGCGCGTTTATTAATATTGAATTGATCTCGGAGAAAACAACAGTCTATTGGCTTCGTTGTATTACAGAATTGAAAAAAGATTTTCCCGATCGTGTAAGAACAGAATATAGTATACGTCGATTTGATTTGATAGGATGTTTGAATTTAAAATAGATTATTATTGCATCGATTATGTGCAGTTATAATGAACAAGATTGGACAGAATTAGCAAAACTTACTGAAGAAGCAGGCGCTGATGCATTGGAAGTAAGAAGAAGAAAACGAAATTTTGTCGAAGAATTTTTCTTTGTTTACTTTCTAGCTCAATCTTTCATGTCCACATGGAATGGGTTTGTTGAAATTTGAATGATAAATGTACAGTATAAATCTTGTTTGTTTTTTAGGTGAAAAAGGCATGGGTCTTGCTTGTGGTCAAAAGCCTGATCTTGTTCTTAATATTTGCAAATGGGTTCGTGCAGCAATTAAAATTCCATTCTTTGCTAAAATGACTCCAAACATAACAAACATTGTCGATATTGCTCGAGCAGCTAAACAAGGTTGTTTTTCCTTTCGAAAAACGCGAAAATATTTAAGTGTTTCTTTTTTTTTTGTTCACTCACAGGTGGAGCTGATGGTGTTACGGCTACGAATACTGTTAGTGGTTTAATGAGTCTTCGACATGATGGTACAGCTTGGCCAAATGTTGGTAAAACTCAACGAACAACCTATGGCGGTGTTTCAGGAAATGCTATTCGACCAATTGCTCTACGAGCTGTATCAGCTATATCGTACGAAAAACTATTTTTTACAATTGAGAGATTCATATTGATTTGTCTAGACATGCTCTTCCCGGATTTCCAATTCTTGCAACTGGTAATCGAGTGTATTTCGATAGAATGAGTTTTATATTGCAAAAATATTCGTCTTCTAGGTGGTATCGATTCAGCTGATGCTGGTTTACAATTTTTCTATGCTGGTGCTTCAGCACTTCAAGTTTGTAGTGCCGTACAAAATCAAGATTTTACATTAATCGAAGATTATATCACTGGTCTACAAGCATTACTCTATTTGAAATCACTTGGTCTCGACGGTTGGGATGGTCAATCACCACCGACACCAAAACATCAAAAAGGCAAAGCAATTGTTGTCAAAGATCTTGTTGGTTCAGTATGTATTATTCAATTGATTTTGACTTTTTTTTTGTTAAATAAATAAATATTCTATATCATAGAAATTACCAGTCTTCGGTGAATATCGACAACAACGTGAAGAAATTACACAAAATTATCTTAAACAAGTCGATTTACTCGACGAACAATTTCAACCTGAACCAATTCGTCCAGCACGTGAACCTCAAACAGCTGTGCCACGTTTAACTGATGTTCGTGGCATTGCTCTTGATCGTATTACTGACTTCAAACAATTAGATCCACGTGAACCAGCTGTTGCCATTATTGATGATGTAAACGACAGACAAAGACAAAAAAAACGAAAGAATTCTTCTCGATTTCTCGTTTATTTTCTTTTTAGGATCTATGTGTTAATTGCGGTAAATGCTATATGACATGCAATGATTCCGGTTATCAAGCAATTACATTCGATCCTATAACACATATTCCCTATGTGACTGAAGATTGTACCGGCTGTACATTATGTGCATCCGTTTGTCCGATTATTGATTGTATTCAAATGGTACCACGAACATCAACATATGAAATCAAACGCGGTTTAACAAAACAAAAAATGGACGAAAATACATCATCACTCGGTGTCGTAGGATAAACCGAAAGACAGACAAATTCAATTATTTCATCATGATTATCAGACTTCTATTTAATGATTTTCTGCGTTTTTTTTTTGCTCTTTATTTTACTAAACAATCATAAAAGCTTCGTTGTTTTCATTCTGAACTTAACACGCTTTGAAAAAAATCTAAGTTGATCGTTTTCAATAGATGTCGCTCATTAGCACTTGCATTCATAGATCATATTTTCCATCGAAACAAATTAATCTTTTCAAATGAAAATATTTTTTCACGGAAATTCTTCGACAAAAAAATAATTTCTTCTATCAAAAACGAGGTTTAACACGATAGATTCATGGCAGTTATCTACCAATCATTGGTCGCTATTTAATGTCTAACATCACAACAGAACAACACAATAAACTAACAGCAATTCATATGTGTACTCATGCGATTATTTGATTAATCTCGTGTCTTGTTTTTCTTCATGTTCAATTGAAATATCGATATTTTTCGTTGATTATTCGATGAATTCAAGTTCGAATCTCGTTTATCTCCTGTTTGAAATGATCTTTTTTGTTCGATTTCAATGTCATTTACGATTATTTTCTTTCAGATTAAGTTTGACCTCAACGAACACAGACAAAACTGTCGTTTTTTCTTCTTGAAAAGAATGAGTTCAAATTCACGTGAGGATGAAGCACAAAAAGTAAGTCCATTTCGGAATGATCTTCATCAGGAAAAAAAAGAGCCTGTTGAAATACTTCATCGAAGGTCAAAAACGAAACATATAGTGACCTCTTTGTTTTTGCTGTTAGATGTTAGGTCAATTACAAATGAAAATGATTGACATTCAAACATCATTGAGAAAATCAGTCGGTCAAATCGAAGGTTTAAAACGTGAAATTCAACGTTCGAAGCTAACTGACAAAGAAATCAACACGCTTCCAGCGGAGACACGAATGTTTAGTTCTGTTGGTCGAATGTATGTCGATTAGAGAGAAAAAAAAACGAGGCACACGAGTTCATTTTGCCTTTTCTTCTTCTTTCGAAGGTTTGTTTTGAATACGAAATCGGAAGTTCACGAACAAATCGAGAATAAAATCAAAGCCTGCGAGGATGATATTAAAAAACAAGAAGTAAAACCAAACTCAAATATGTTAATTTAATGATGTTCGTACTTTTCTTTTGTTCAGGGAACAAAAACTTATTTAGAAAAGCAAATGCGAGAATGTGAATCACAATTTAAAGAACGTTTGACAGCCGGTGGAAAGAAGTCACGTTCTTAATCAACACACAGTTTTGTTTTTTGTTTGCATTTGATCATTTTTTTTTCTCTTTCAAAAATAATTGCTGTGATGTGCGGTTTTGTTTTTAGATAATGACAACTGAACCATTAGAGTTCGTTGACAACAATTATTATTCGACTTTTTAAATATCGATGTAATTCTTCTAGTGAAGGGACAATTCTCGGAATTGGCAATCCGTTACTTGACATCAGCGCTGAAGTAACACCGGCGTTACTCGAACATTACAAATTAAAAGCCAATGATGCGATTTTAGCTACCGATGATCATAAAGATTTGTAAGTCTAGACAATCAAAACTCGCGATTTAGTTCATAGATTTCATTAGAAATGAAACAATACTTCGAGAATATCCAAATCATCAATTTGTCGCCGGTGGATCGACGCAAAATACGCTCCGAGCGGCAACTGTAAGCTTTGATTTTCGTTGAAAGATATCGACTAGTTGTTTTTAATTCAAGTGGCTTCTTCAACAGCCTGGTTCGTGTGTTTACATGGGCTGTGTTGGCCAAGATAAATATCACGAATTATTACTCGAAACAGCTTCAAAAGCTGGCTTAACTTTAGCCTATCAAGTTCATGTTGATCATCAGGGACATATTCAAACAGGAACGTGTGCCGTTCTACTAACTGACAACAATCGGTAGACTATTCGAAGATAAACACAAATGTGAACACATGTTTTTTTTTTCTTTTTACAGATCTTTAGTTGCCAATTTAGGCGCAGCGAATTATTTCACAATGGAACATTTTGATAATCCAAAAATGAAGAATTACGTCGAAAAAGCCAAGATAATTTACACCGCAGTATGACGATCGAAAATTTTCGTTTCTGTTGTTGTTTTTTTAAATTCTCTTTTCAGGGATTTTTCTATACAGTTTGTCCGGATGCAGTGATGTATCTCTGCAAACATGCTGATGAGAATAAGAAAATCTTCTCGACAAATCTCTCGGCACCATTTATATGCGACGTATTCGGCGATCGATTGATGAATACGATGATGTATGTCGATTATCTATTTGGTAATGAGACTGTATGTTGAATTTGCAAAGAAAATATGTCGAAATATAATTTTGTTTTCTTTTCAGGAAGCACGAGCTTTTGCTAAACATCAATTGAAAGTTGACGTAATTCGATATGAGTAAAAAAAAGCAAAACGATCAATGAATTTGTTTTTTTAGACTGAAAATGTAAAAGAAATCGCCAAGTTACTCTGTGAATTACCGAAGAAAAATGCTCAACGTCCTCGAGTTGTCGTCATAACTCAAGGTGGCGATCCGACAATTCTCGCGATTGGTAAATCAAAATCATCTTTCGTTCCAAAAAAAAACAACAACAACAAATTTCTCTTTAGCTGGAAACGAAATTCGAGAATTTCCCGTCAAACCACCATTGCAAATTGTCGATACAAACGGCGCTGGTGATTCGTTTGTCGGCGGTAAAACAAACAAAAACATTAAACAAAACAATTGACTCTTCGAATTTCAGGTTTCCTCGCCTATCTAGCTTTAGGCAAAACAGTCGACGAATGCATTCAAGCCGGTGCTTACTGCGGCTTCGAATGTATCCAACAGTCCGGTTGCACTTATCCAGACAAACCGAGCTTCGACCCGGAAACATTTGTTGTTTAGAATAACAAATAGTTTTCTTTTTTTGGCATGATTTTATTTTTTTAGCTACATCTACTTGTGATTTTTTTGTTGTCAATGATGAAATATTCCGTAGAAAAATAATTCTTTTATTTTTTTTATTTGATTTCAGATAAATCCGATTTGTGTTTTCGTTTTGTTTCGAAAAAAGAAAAAAATGAATTTATAAAATGGATAATTCGAATAACACAACTCGAACAAATTCAACCGCTAATTCGTCTTCCAACAATACGACTTCGACAAATTCAAGTACAACATCGACTAGCAATTCATCTGCTTCGAATTCATCCTCATTAACATCTTCATCTTCGACTACCAATCCATCGTCGTCATCAATTCGACAAAGTCACAAACGAACATTCTCCGAATCGGATTCATCCTCTCGAACCGAACGACACTTATGTTCATTTTCACATTTATGGATAATCAAGTAATTTCCATCGATCTCTCTCTCTCTTTCCTTTTTTTGCTCATTTAAACATCGAACTTTTTTTAGTTATCTGTCATCGTACATCGATGATTCCAATTCAACTTGTCTACAATCCGAATCCTTCTCACCTGTCAATACGCCCTATTCGAATACACGTTGGAGTTTGAAATTATATCCACGTGGTCTCAATGACAAACAACATACGAATAATAACATTGCAATATTTCTCAAATATGTCAGCGGAACAATGCCAACAATCAAAGCCAAAGCTGAATTCAGTGTTGTCAGTCGAAACAATGATCTTGTTATGTTACGTTCAACGAATTTTCATACGTTTTCATCGGGCAACGATTGGGGCTATTCGGAATTTCTCGATGGAAATTACTTAAATTCTCGTCGAAATGAACTGATCACCGACGATCGACTTCGTGTTTACGTTCGTGTCGTTCTAGTCGACGAAAAAGAAGTCACATCAGGCGATCTTATTCGGCATCCTCATGTCCCACATCATCATCATCACCATCATCATCATCATCCACCGCCATCGATTCTTCCTCCGCCGCCGCCCTCATCTCAGCATCCAACAATTCCACCTCAACAGCAGCAGCAACAGCAGCAGCAACAACAACAACAAACAAATTCGATCCCGAAAACACAAGCTTCAACATCGTCATCGTCAGCGTCGTCATCAACTCTACCGTCATCAAATAATCCAACAAATTCATCGACAACATCAACACAATTATCGAACAATGCGTCAGGTCTATTTACTGATGATAAAGAACGATTTAAATCGTTTGAATTGTTATCAACACAAATGAAAACTTTGCTGGATGATGAACGTTTTGCTGATGTACATATACATGTTATGCCTAAACAAACAGCAAATTCATCATCGATATCAATCAATATTAATCAACAACAACAACAACAACAACAGCAGCAGCATCATGATGAACAACAGCGTAAATCAACTCGAATTAAACATCAACGAAATTCAATCAAACAAGCACAACCATCCTGTTCATCTTGTCATTGTATAAATGAAAAAATTGATCATCATGAACAGTCATCGATAGGTTTGATATTCATTTTTCTTCTTATATACGTATGTAAATCTATTTTGATATTCTTCAGGTATTTGTAAAGATTCCGACTCAGATAATCATGATTGTCGTCATACATCTCCAAGTTCATCATCAAGTACGCCAACAACTCGTCGAACAACTCGTTCAACCGCATCTTTACTCTCTCGTATTGCTCAAAGTTCATCAGATAGCAGCAATCATTCATCATCATCATCAAACACTTGTTCAACATCATCGATCGAATCATCATCATCCGAATTCTGTTCATCGTCTTCCAATTTATCTCTTTCAATAACACACAAACGTTGTCTATGTACTTGTCATCATCAAGATCATCCATGTGAACAAGACCTGCAACATGATTACCAACAACAACACCAACAATCTCAATTGAAATACGCGAATATGACGCCATTGGCGACATTTCATTTGCATAAAGCGATTCTCATGTCTCGTTCGTCGTCATTTTCCAATCAAATTCGTCATTGTTCGAATTGGAATACGAGCAATTCGAAATTACCATCGATCGATTTGTACATCGACGATCTCGATCCAATCACCGTACGAATTATGCTTGTTTATATTTACACCGGCCGTTTGATAACATCAAACGATGATATTAAAAATAATTTCAATGCAATTGATCTCTTTCGTGCAGCTGTCAAATACGATCTTCATGAATTACGTCAATTAGCTAAATCGACCATGTTAGATCTCTTAAAAATCGATAATGCAATTGAAATGCTCGAAGTAAGCGATCAAGCCAATGATACGATTCTCAAACAACAAGTTCTCGCATTCATACGAACCAATGCTGCAGCTGTTTCCAAGACAAACAATTGGGTACAGTTCACTAAACGTTATCCACATTTAATTATCGATGCATTTCGATCGCTTGTTGCACCACCATCAACAACCAACACCAAACAACATAATAATAATAATAATAATAATTTTCATTCGACTTCATTAACAACCACAGCAACAACAACGACGACGACAACAACAACAACAGCGAAACAATATTCGAAATATGATTAATATCGATTTTTATCAATGACAAATAATAAGCATAACATAAATTCTTTTTTTCTTTCTTATTCTCGTTTTTTCTATTCATCGCTTCAGTTTCGTTTTCTTTCTTTCTTTCTTTCTTTTTTTTTAAATTCTCTCATATTTGTACAGTCAGTTTTTCGGATGCATACAACAACACACATACACATTTAAAAACTTTGTTGTCCTGTTCGTATATTTGTTTGTTTTGTTTTCTCTCTCTTTCTCTCTCTCGCTCGTTCTTCTTTCGTCATGATATCTACTTGCAAAATAAAAACAACAAAAAAAAGTTTCTTATAAATATCTATAAGCATAAGTCTTTTCTTTGTTTTGTTTTAGATAAATTGACATATTTTTCGAACGATATGCATTCATAATTCCATTCAACTATGGAAACAATCCAGTCAAACTCAGGCACTGACAATCCGATAATAACAACGGACGATCAAACATCATCATCGCCACCCTCGTCTATGCTCGTCTCGACTTCATCACTGAATAGTCATTTAAATAAAATTCTTTCGAATGATTATGAAAAAACAAGTGAACAGTTTCTCAATATTTTCTCGACATGGAACGATCGAGAGCAATTGGATTTCGTTGAAAATCTTTTGAAATACATGCACAGTCATCAACACGGACAAATCAATATGTTTTTGCTGCCAATGTTGCAACGAGATTTCATTCGACAATTAGCAGCACATGGTCTCGAACATATTGCTGAGAAAATTCTCGGCTATTTAGATTATCAAAGTTTAGCATCGACGGAACTCGTCTGTCGAGAATGGTATCATGTTATTGCACAAGGTACGACTGAAAAATTTGAATAGTTTTGTAATTGATTCGTCGTTTAGGAATGTTATGGAAAAAATTGATCGAACAAAAGGTTCAATCCGATTGTTTATGGGAAGGCCTATCGAGAAGACGTGGCTGGATAAAATATCTTTTTCGTCAAATGTTAATAGCAAATGAATCTAGTCCAACACATGAATTCTATCGAAATTTGTATCCGAAGATTTTGCATGACATCAAACAAATCGAAGACAATTGGCGTACGGGCAATTTTCAATTAGAAAAAATTCAATGTCGATCACAGAATAGCAAAGGTGTTTATTGTTTACAATATGATGACGAGAAAATCATCAGCGGTCTTCGAGATAATACAATTAAAATTTGGAATCGTCAAACACTTGAATGTACAAAAGTTTTAACTGGACATAATGGAAGTGTTCTATGTCTTCAATATGATGAGAAAATTATTGTAACCGGTTCATCTGATTCAACTATTCGAATATGGAATGTACAAACAGGAGAATTAATGAATACTTTGTTACATCATTGCGAAGCTGTTCTACATTTGAGATTTTCCAATGGTACAATGGTGACATGTTCGAAAGATCGTTCGATAGCTGTGTGGCAAATGAATTCATCGATGGATATAACCATTCGACGTGTACTTGTCGGTCATCGAGCAGCGGTGAATGTCGTCGATTTCGATGATAAATATATCGTTAGTGCAAGTGGCGATCGAACAATTAAAGTTTGGGATACAAATACATGTGAATTTGTTCGAACATTACTTGGACATAAACGTGGCATAGCTTGTTTACAATATCGTGATAAAATCGTTGTTAGTGGCTCATCAGATAATACGATACGAATATGGGATATTGAGTGTGGTGCTTGTCTACGTATACTTGAAGGACATGATGAACTTGTTCGTTGTATACGTTTCGATTCGAAACGAATTGTTTCAGGCGCTTATGATGGTATGAAATGAGCAAAAACAATGTGTGACATAGTCATTGTGTGTTTTTGTTTTTAGGTAAAATCAAAATTTGGGATCTTGTTGCAGCTCTTGATCCACGTTCTCAATCACCACTATGTATTCGTACATTGACTGAACACACTGGACGAGTATTTCGTCTTCAATTCGATGAATTTCAAATTATTTCAAGTTCACATGATGATACAATACTTTGTTTTAATTTTCTCAATGAATCGATACAAACAGATAATTCATCATGATGACGATGATGATGATGGCGAATTACTTCTAATCTCATTTTTTTTCTGTTCGGCTTTGTCTTTTATCGAATTCTCTACTTCACTCTTGTTTCATCTGTGTCTTGTCTTTTCTTTTGTTTTTTAAAAAGTGCAGTGGCTGCTTTCTTTTCAATGTACATTCGATTAGAACAATACAAGAGATGTGTTCCAAAGCTCTTTTCTTTTTTTTTCGTTTAAATATTGTCAATTTGAAGAATGATCAAGCAAAAAAAATACTAATTATGAAAGAAAAATATAATTATATAATTAAATGATCAAATCAGTGCATAGTGTAATAAGATGCATGCGAGTACACAAATTGCTTTTAACGCGTCCAAAATTATTCGTATTACAATTTAAACATTGACTATACTGATCATGGGAACATTTATTACTGCATGTATAGCCATCGGCATCGTTGTCGGAAATCAGAGTACTACACCTTTTGTACAATCTACAACAGTTCTACTTCAATCGAATTTGACCTTGATCTATGAATTAGATAGAACATCAATTTTGTCTTGTTCTAACTTAATGGGTAATCCTAATGGAATCAGTAACGATGAGAATATAACCAACGTTATCAGTGGTACCTTGAGCCGTAAATGACATGGAATATTTTCCATCATCGTGCCAATATATATTCTCGACCAATGGTTACATACACTGATACAGAGTTTGTTGGTATTTCTTCAGAAACTACATTTAATAATGCATTATCAAATATCACGGATCCAATTCCAACAAGTCTTACTATTGCAGATATACCATCAATTGTAGTTTCAACGAATACGAGTCGAGCTTTATAACGATAGCGATGGCGTTTATTTTTCTATCGAACTCTTGAGATTGATTACCATCATTGACTTGTGAATTATTCAAAAATAATTTTATTACTTTTTATTGTTCACACCTCCATAGTATTATATGATTTTCAACTGGTTTCTTGTTCTATCAAGCTAGTTTTTACTACAACAGAGTCCAACTCTACAAGAAAACTAAAAAAAACACAAATTCTCATCCTTAATTACCTTTTTCTGCATGGTTTCTCGTCGTCGTTATTTTTTTTTAAAGGCTAAAGATAGTTGACTTCTAACAATGAAACAATCGAAGATTAATACAACAGTTCACATGTGACATCTGGCATTTTTTTTTTCGTCTCGATCAACCAAAATCTCGTCACATTGGTTTATTTATATTTGAAATAAATGATATGTTTGCATGTATTCTCTCTTACAGCATTTATGATCATTAAAATAGCCCGTAAAGAAAATAAATAATTCATTAGTACAACGTACACGTATTTTTGTTCGTTGATTTTATCAGCATATCGTTAGTTTCATATCGAAAACACGAACAGTAACATAGACTTTCATATGCAAATAAAAAATCATTTTCAATAGAATTTCAACTAATGCATAATTTATCTTAATAGAAGAAAATTAAACGAATTGTTGTTTTCCTCGTTAAATTCTCTTGAGATAGATCGATAGGACTACTAAACTAGTGGAAGCATTAATTGAGAAGGAATAGAAAAAATTTAAATATGCATATACATGCCAAAACGATTTGTCATGTCGATATTCATATTTATTTTCGTATAAATCATTGATGATCGATAGATGGAATACATTTGATTGCTGTTAAAATTCTATGGAAAAGAAGAAGAATTACCCTTGACATTTGAAATATAAATATATATGTATGTTTTTTTCAATGACTATTTGCCTCACAATTGCTCGATTAATACAATTGAATTAACTCAACAAAATTTAGTTTTAAAACTAAAGTAATAAGTCTAATTTCTTTTTGTGTGTTTGTGCTCTATTTATTTTTCTCTTCAACTAAGTGAAATTCGATAGTTCGATCTATTTAACAACGATAGTAATTCAATTGTTCGAAAGTTTTTTTTTTTATTATTAAAACACAAAGTTCTAGTTGAGAGCGTTTGTTAAATATAATTTAGATCTACTGAATATCCTCTAACTAGAAAAATGACAGTTGGAATCTATATTATATATCTTTCTCTCTCTCTCTCTCTTTTTTTGCACGCTTTTTCTCGCATTTATTTATTCTTTCATTGCTTTGTTCGTTGTGCAAAGACTTTCTCTTTCTATTATTTTTTCCTTGAGAACATTCTATTACTCGACTTCTTTTCCGGCTTGACAAAATGCATTTCTCATTTCAATTGATCTCGACAGATCCTTCGGAATTAACCGGCTCAACCCAAATTCAATATTCAAGTCGAGAGAAAGAGAGAGGGAGACCGAGAAAAAAATCGCGTTTGAACTAATTTTCGCGTCAATATTTTTCCTTTGTTTTTCTAAGCAAAAGAAAAAGAGTACTAAAGCACGTTGAGTAAACTTAGTTCTTTTCTTTCTCCATTGACTTCACATAAAGATAAAAGTGATAGTAGAACTGTCAAATGTTGAAAAATTTAATAGGATTGATGTTAGCACTGACAACTCAGCGTTAGATGTTTTATGTGTAGAAAAAAAAATAAACCTATATTCTCGGTTTTTTTTTCTCTCTCTCTCTCTCCTTTTCTTCGTTTCTTTTTTTTCCCTATGCATTCTCCTTGACAATCTCTCTGATTGCATGAAGAACATTAAAAGCGAGAAAAAGAAGAAGAAGGAAAAAGAAACAGTCTTACTCTGAAGACAAACATCGTACCACCATATAAAAATATGACATGTCGATTATTTTCAATTCTATGTTATTTAATGAGAATCGTTTCTCTTCAGGTTATTTTTTTTTCGAACTACATCTACCGAATAAACTTTTTCTTCTTATCTGCGTAATTGCTGGATTTTCTTAATTTTTTTAGCATATAAGAGAAAAAAAACGACATACGATATATTTCCGTTAATTACAAATGACAAAGAATCTAGTATAATTCTCATTTTTCTCTTTTCGTGGTACATTAATATTCTTCTCAATTGCTAATTTACTATCATGACTACTTCTTCAATTTCTATTGTAAGTTTAATGAAGTTCTAAGATTTGAACTTTTGATGATCTTAATTTTTAGATGTCGGACAATTTCCGAGATACAAATCTTAATGAAACAAATCTATCGAGAAATACGAATCGATATTTAATTGTCATACAATTTCTGAGTATTTATGCTCTCGTTTTGATTATTGTTGGAACAGTTGGCAATTTTCTAACAATAAGTGTTTTACTACGACGTAATCTTCGTCGTTTAGTTACAATTCGTTATTTAATTGTCGTTAGTATATGTGATACAATCTCATTATACGGTTGGAATTTAAATAGTTTTTATAAATTTAATCTTAGTATAAATCATGATAATATTGAAGAAATTTCGCTTATACATTGTCGTGTTATATCATTTTTAACATTTGTTAGTTTACAGTTATCGAGTTGGTGTTTAACAGCAGTTAGTCTTGGTAAGTATTGTTGATTTAGTTTATCAAAAAAAAAACGAGGAGAAACGTATAAAAATATTATAAAACTATAATTTTGTTAATTAGTGAGCGGCTGACTGACTTGAAAAATCAGCATGTTGTTTTTCTTTCCGATGAGTCGTCATGTACTTATTAATTATTCACTAGATTCATTGTTAATTAAAATAAATATATATATGGTATCTATTCTTGTCTAATATTCATCTAGATCGTGCGTTGAATCTCTATTGGCTACGTTGGAAACAATCATTTGGACAATTGAAATATACGAAAATCTATATTGGTATATTAACATGTGCTTGTATTTTATTAAATAGTCATATTTTACTTTACAATGGTTATCAAACTGAAACAGGTGATGTTAAATGCTATCGAACATTATCAAATCCAGGTTATATTTATCCTCAATGGGAACGTGTCCATTTAGTTGTTTATAATTTATGTCCATTTGCGTTGATGTGCTTATGTAATACGTATATTATTATTGTAACTGTACGTTCAAGTCGTGCACAACATGAATCGACTCCACCGATCGTTCAACGAAAGAATCTCGAACGTTATCGACAATTAACTGTTCTATTGATTATTTTAACATTCGTATTCGTTATTTTAACACTTCCAGCATGTATCTATTTCGTTTTTTTTCGTCATCATTTAGAATCAAAAACCGAACGTACATATCGTTATATGATACAAATAACAGTTAATTCCATACAATTTACATCTCATGCAATTAATTTTTTTCTCTATTGTTTCTCAGCAAAAAGTTTTCTTAATGAATTAAACGATATGTTTCAAGAATTAATAACATACTGTCAAGGTAATGATGATCAATGGTCAATATCGAATGATATTCGACCGAATTTAGATGCTTATGATGATTCAACATTGGAACATCAACGAACGGATCGTGAACGAGAAATGCAGGTTAAACATTATAAATTTAATTTCTTTCCTGAATTTCAATCAGCTAGTGAGCAACAACAACAATTATCGAATCGAGTATAATCGGAAGTTTTAATTTGAAAATGAATAAAACTATTCATTCTTCCATGTAAATATATATTCAATGCATTTTATTCTCTTTAATTTTCATTTTGTCCGGTTGAATTTTGTGTGATTTTCTTTTTCTGTTAAATACCGTATGACAGTAATGTAACCTTGAAAATTTGATAATAAAAAAAACGAAGCAAATCCGTAAAAATTTACACTTGAAATGAAAAAAGAAAGCTTTGTGCTAATGACCTTGACATGAAGGTAAGAATGTCTATTCGGTAACTAACTCCATCTGTAAACGATGTTTTGGTATGCGTAGATATTTATTTCTCGGTTAAGTAAAATAGAAGCAAAAGGAAAAAATACAATTGGTTCGTGTTTGTGTGTAAAATACTGAATCCATCGGACGTGGACAGATTTTTCTTGTTGTGTGTTACTTTTGTTTACGTGTACCATTTTTTGAATCTTAATTATTAATTTTCTTTTGTCGATAGTTGAAAACTCAAATTCAATTGAATTTTACTCGTTCGTTCTAGAGGATCATTACTGTTTGATTCGATTATTTATTAATTAAAGATGGTAGAACGAAATTTTTGTTTAAATAAATTTCACTTTTATTTTTCTATTGTTTTTTTTTCTCCTCTTTTTCCAGCCTCTGCGCCTTGATGTCAAGCGTAAATTATCGGTTCGATCAGATCGTGTAAAATGCGTTGATATACATCCTACTGAACCGTGGATTTTAGTCACACTCTATAATGGTCATGCGCATATTTACAATCACGATACTCAAGTAGATTACAAATGACAATTGAAATTAATTAATCTTCTTCTTCTTCGTATTTTTTTTTCGTCTAGCAATTAATAAAAACATTCGAAATATGTGATGTACCAGTTCGAGCTGGTAAATTTGTTGTTCGAAAAAATTGGGCAATTACTGCATCCGTATGTCATCGAAATGAACTGAGAATTTGCAAAAAAAAATTGTTTTTTATTTAGGATGATATGCTTATACGTGTTTATAATTATAATACACTCGAACGTTTACATCAATTCGAAGCACATAGTGATTATATACGTTCGGTTGTTGTTCATCCAACACAATCATATATTCTAACGAGTAGTGGTATGTAGAAAGATAAGAAAGAAATATTTATTTGAATTATTCTTTTTTTTTTAAAATAATATTAGATGATATGACAATAAAACTATGGGATTGGGATGCTAAATGGGCATTGAAACAAACATTCGAAGGACATATTCATTATGTTATGCAAATAGCAATTAATCCTAAGGATAATAATACATTTGCATCAGCTTCACTTGATCGTACTGTTAAAGTAATAAAAAAAACAAGAAACAAAAACAATGAATTTCAATTCATCGAATGTTATTTCTAGGTATGGCAATTAGGATCAACTCAACCGAATTTTACTCTCGAAGGTCATGAAAAAGGTGTCAATTGTGTTGATTATTATTCAGGCGGTGATAAACCATATCTTGTATCTGGTGGTGATGATCGTTTAGTTAAAATTTGGGATTATCAAAATAAAACATGTGTACAAACATTAGAAGGTCATTCACAAAATGTCGGTTGTGTTTCATTTCATCCTGAACTACCGATTATTCTCAGTGGTTCCGAAGATGGTACAGTTAAATTATGGCATTCGAATACGTATCGTCTTGAATCAACATTAAACTATGGTTTGGAACGTTGCTGGACAATTTCATGTTTGAAAGGTTCGAATAATGTTGCACTTGGTTATGACGAAGGCACGATGATGATTAAATTGGGTCGTGAAGAACCAGCTATGTCTATGGATGCGTCATCAGGCAAAATTGTCTGGGCTAAACATTGTGAAATTCAACAAGTTAATTTAAAACAATTATCTAGTGATCAAGAATTAAAAGATGGAGAAAAAGTTCCATTAAATGTTAAAGATATGGGCAGTTGTGAAATCTATCCACAAACATTATCACATTCACCAAATGGCCGTTTCGTTGTTGTTTGTGGTGATGGTGAATATATTATTTATACGGCGATTACTTTACGTAATAAAAGCTATGGCAATGCAATGGAATTTGTTTGGTCACAAGATTCATCGGAATATGCTGTTCGAGATGGAAATATGGTTAAAATCTTTAAAAATTTCAAAGAAAAGAAAACATTTAAACCTGAATCAGGCGCCGAAGGCATTTTTGGTGGTGTTCTCTTAGGTGTTCGATCATATTCGGGCTTAACATTCTACGATTGGGATACATTAAGTTTAGTTCGACGTATTGAAATCGTTCCGAAAACTGTCTATTGGAGTCAAAATAGTGATTTAGTTTGTATTGCAACTGAAGAATCATTTTACATTCTTCGATATAATCCTCAAGCCGCTGCAGCTGCTGCAGGAAACAAAGATCTTGTGTCCGAAGATGGAATCGAAGATGCATTTGATGCAATTGACGAAATTCCTGAAATTGTCAAAACAGGCATTTGGATTGGTGATTGTTTTATTTATACGAATTCTCTTAATCGTATTAATTATTATGTTGGCGGAGAAATCGTAACAATTTCACATTTAGATCGAGTGATGTACTTATTAGGTTATGTTTCGAATGAAAATCGTTTATATTTGGGTGATAAAGAAATGTCAATTGTATCATTTGAATTATCCCTATCGGTACTTGAATATCAAACAGCAGTTATGCGTAAAGATTTCGAAACGGCCGATCAAGTTCTTCCAACAATTCCGAAAGAGCAACGAACACGTGTTGCACATTTCCTTGAAAAACAAGGCTACCGACAGCAAGCCTTAGTTGTTACATTAGATAATGAACATAAATTCGATTTAGCATTACAATTAGGTAATTTACAAATATGCTACGATCTTGCTGTTGAAATGGAAAATGAACAAAAATGGTTGCAATTATCCGAAGTTGCAACTAAAGCTGGCAATTTAAATTTAGTTCAAGAATGTTTAACACGTGCACAATCATTTGGTTCGTTGATACTTCTTGCAAGTGCATCGAGTGATAAACAATTGATGTCGACAATTGCTGAACAATCGAGAAAAACTGAACAATTTAATATTGCTTTTCTATCGAATTTTGTCTTGGGAAAATTAGATCAATGTCTAGAAATTCTTATCGAAAATCAACGTTTACCCGAAGCAGCATTCTTCTGTCGAACATATTTACCTGCACAAATCGGCCGTATTGTTGGTTTATGGAGAGAAAAATTACAACAAATGAATATGGATCGAGCTGCACAAGCTTTAGCTAATCCAACTGATTATGAAAATCTATTTCCTGGTTTAGTTGATTCCTATAAAACCGAACAATATTTAAAACAACAAAGAAAATCAAATGCAGCACGAGATTTTCAAACAGTTGTGCCAAATTGGGAACGAAATCCAATTGGTGAAATGCATGAAGCAGAAGAAAATGAACAGTTCTCATATGTTCCAGTGCAATCGAACAAAAATACAGGTGACAATGATGATGAAGATGAAGATAATTTTGCTGATGCTAATGAAGTATCGAAACCAATTCCATCAACAACAACACAAATCAAACCAACTTTTGTTGCTCCTCCTCCTCCATCACAACCAAAACCAACAACAAGCAATGAAGCATCCACAATTAGTAAACTAGTCCCACCTAGTAATTCTTCTGATCGTTCTCGTTCCCAATCTCCGAATGTGCCAACTAAAGGTTCAACACCTCCTCCTTCCCAACCACCAGCACCAGTAAAAGCCGCAACAACAACAGCAACAGCAACAGCTCGAAAAACATCAATGAGTGATCTTGAAAAAGAACTCGAAGATTTCGACATCGACCTCGATAAAGACGATGTAAGCGACGTTGATATCGAACCATCAACAGGAGTTATTAAAAAGCCTACTGACGAGGACGAGGTAAAAACGTTGACACTGAGGAATAAATCGTCATCTTAAAAAAAAAACTAAATGACGATGTAGACTTATGTTTGCAAATAACACTTAACTGCACGTTGGTTAACAATCGCATGCACTATCTCTTCTCTATTTATGCGTTTTTTCTTTGTTCGGGGAAAAGGGGGTATAGACAATAATTTAGCATGATAACATTAATTATTTGTTTTTATTTTCGAACTAATTGACATTTATTTTGCTTTAGGATATTCAATTTGATGACGACGATGTCGATGAATTTCTCAGAGATACGTGAATTCAATCGAATATCAACCATGTGATATAAATGTATCAAGTTGTCATTCATATTCCGTTCATTTCAAGAAGCACAACAAAAAAAACAATAACTAATTTCACATTTTTTTTTCTTTTTTTTTGTCTCTGTAACTTATCGTCAATACTATTTGGTTTTACCAACATTTTTTCATCTTCGGTTTTTCGTTCTTTTTTCTTAGCACAACAATAGACACATATGGTTATAACTCTCTCTCTCTCTTTTTTTTTCTTTTTCTTTATCTTTTTCGTTTTCCATTGATTTATTCGATCTGAAACAAAACCAAGCCTAAAAAAAACATATTTAACTCGGAATCGCTTTATGTTTAAGTTTTCCTTTCTTTTTATCGTGCGGACATAAGTTTAATTTAAGTTTTTTTTTGTCTTTAACTTCATCTTCTTTTTGTTCATTTCATTCTTGTTATTATTAAAAAATCAACTAAAAAGAATTGATGAGAATCTTTATGATGAATTCAAAGTGACATCTGCGCTATCAAAACGATGGATAGTAAAGTAAAAAAAACACGACAGAATGGATGATTCTTTGTTTGTTTCAAAAGATATTTCATAAGTTCAAGTTCAAGAATGAACTTTTTCTTCTTACGAGTGATTATTTCGATTAGTTTAATTATTTCTGTAAATTGTCTTGATAGTCAAGTTCAACCATGTCTATCACGTTCACTCGAACAAGTTTTCAATCAAAATGAATCGAAACCATTCGATTGTTCATTACTTTCATCTGATATTCAAATAACATTAGCTCTTCATTTTACATTCTGTCATTTGAATTCAACTGGTATTAATCCAAATAGTATTTGTTCATTAATATTAATCAATAATCATCGACAGGATTGTCTGAAAAATCTGACACAAAATTCATTCGGTTATTTAACTTATACGAATTTTCTTCCACATATTCAAAGTATTTGCTATGCCATTCAAAATCAACAATGGCATCAACAAATGAACAAGAGAGTTTCACAGCTAAATCAACATTCGAATCAATTAGAAGATGAAACTAAACAATTACTTATCGAACAAGAAAATATGCAAACAAATCTCGATCAAGCATTGATTGTCAATCAACATTCGATGGACGATGCACTTAGTATCGATCGATTCCTTCAGGTGGCTCAAACCGATGTCGAAGAACTACGAGGACATTTGTATGTTAAAGATAAAGCACAAATTGAATTGATTCAACAGGTTCAAATCAATTGAATTTATATTGAATTCAAATTGTTTTTCTTTTCTCAATAATTCAGATTTTAGAAACATTATTTAATATTCAAACATCGTTATTTACCGATGCCTTTGGTTTAACCTCGTATGTTTTCTACGCAATTGCATTAATCGGTATTCATCTATTGACAATACCGGAGAGAACAAGTGATTCAAAGTAAATCTACTTGATCGAAGAAGAAAAAAATATGAATTTTTTTGTAATTACATAGATTTTGGTTGATTCTTCTATGGTTATGTTTGATTGGTTTCGAACGGTATATGCTTTTGTTTTCATCATATTCTCAACTTGTTCTCTATGATATACTTTGGCGATTTCGACAATTATGGTTTTTAATATCGTGTTTGACTTTAATTTACGTTTCTGTACGATATAGAAATTATTCGAAAGAAAATCAACAATTAATCGATGAAATCGATCGTAAACATAAAGAATTAGAAATAGCTGCAAGAAAATGTACGTAACTGAACGAAAATCTTATTTGATTCAAAAGGTTTTATTTTAGGTCTACGTGCAATTGATCAATTAGATATGTCGGATTGTTCATTTGAAACTGATAATACATCGAATAATTCAACAGATGATGATGAAGATATATGAAATTTGTAGATAAAATAAATAAATATAATTTGTACAAAAGTAAACAAATAAAAATATCTAGGGGTACCTAGTACCTTTTTTTTCAATTTAATAAGAAACAATATGAATGTCTAAAAGTACGTGCATGAGTTGTTTATTTTCATTGACATTAAGTTGAAAGCAACATGAAAATAACTCATAGATTTATCGTCTTTTTCATTGAATTAATTCAAATTGTGCATAGTACTCATTATCGAGGTTCGATGTTAACATGGCGTGTAGTTGATTCAACATCAAATCTATTGACAATCGAGTTGTTTCATCGACATACATGGAGTTATGTATGGTATCCATGTACATCTGCACAAATAGAAAGTGGTAACTATATAATAGGTACTGGCAGTGGTTCGGGAAACATTACATGTGCAACGCCATGTCCATTGAATAGAACTTTAATAACATCGGTAGCTGCACCATGTACAGCTGCGAATTCAATTGAAAATTATTCGGTAAATGAAGGACGATACAATATATCTGTATCGTCGAATAAAACCTTTCGAGTTTTATTTGCTGCTGGAGATTGGTTTACATTGATTACAGGTGGAAAGAAATGGTCGGTATGCACAGAAATCAATACATATAAACGATCGAATGGAAAATATAATCATGCACCTATTGTGACCATGTTACCAATCATGCGACTTCGTCTTTCTCTATCCTATCAAGTTAAAATCAATGTTGCTGATAATGATTTCGATCGATATGTATGTATTTGGTCGAATTCAACACAAGAATGCGGAGAAATATGTCGATCTGCGCTTACACTTCCAACTGGAACATTTCTTAACGAAACAAGTTGTGTACTGCATATAACACCGGATATTGTTGGTTACTATGCCTTAGCAGTCACTGTTCTTGATTATGAAAATACAACAAGTACAACAGCTCTATCTCGTGTACCAATACAATTTATTTTAAGAGTTTGGTCAACAACTACGACATGCAGCACACCGCCGGTTTATATCGGTGATGCACCTGATGATGAATGTATTTTTGTCGAACCTGATCAAACCTTAACTATACTTGTTCGTATTCGAGTTCAATGTGCTAATGCTACATTAGCTAATGTTGTTGGTGTTGCTCCTGCTGGATTCACACAATCGGACACGTTTGTTGATCCTTATTATTCAAATGTTTATATTTATAAAGTAACTTATGTTGCAAATATCAATCAAGTTGGTCAAAATTTATATTGTTTCGCTGGTGTTGATTCAATTGGTAATCAAGGTGACTCAACTTGCCTTCGTTTTACTGTACAAATCGCCACTGAAAGTCAAAATTCACTTTACATGAACAACGCAACACGTTTTCCTACGGGTCTTGTTTCGAAATTTGAATCCGTTTGGACAATCATCTATCCAACTGGTACAACATTCACTCGACCAAATACGAAAGCATTTGTTCGATTTCAAATTCAATCGACTAAAGATGATTTTCTTACTTATGATGTTGTTACAGAAACAACCAATGTTGATTATCAAAATGATCGTTTAGTCATTCGAACCAATGTTGAATTTACTGCAGGTGAAAAATATTTCATTTCATTAGATCCAGGTGTATTTATACCGATTTCAACATGTTTAAGAGATTCAATGGGTGTGACTGATCCATTATTTTGGACTTTTGAAATTGCATCCGAACCAAATACAACGACAATAACAACACTAACCACAACATCAGTAACTACAGAAATGACAACTGCTCGAAACCGAACAGTATAGTGATTTTTAGTTTTATTTACACTTTTGTATCTAAATATATTGCAGATACCAACTGCACGAACACTATCTACAACAATTCGATCATCAACAACCAAAATAATAACGACTGCCTACAGTGCTATCACTGAACCATTGACAACAGTGAAAACTATTTTATCATCATCTTCATTTCCTGTTGCTGGTATTGTTGGAATTCTCATTGGTTTACTAGTACTTATTACTATAGTTTTATTCATTTTAAAACTGAAAAGAAATCATCAATTATATGCTTTAAACGAGTCTGATGAGAGTCGTGCACAATTATTTGATATATCCACTCGAGCAGCACAATATAAATTAACAACTCATGCTGCTTCACGAATGGACGATTATATATCCGATACGAATAATCGTTATGTGACAAGATTAGTCGAAGCATCAGACAATCATCTAGCTTCTATCGAATGTTAACAAAATAATAAATAAAACTAAAATGAATCGAATGTTTTAATTGACATTAATATTTAAGTTGGCGCCGATGCCCATGAAAGATTTCCGTCATCATCATCATCACCATCCTCATTTTCACAATAATTGAGTAATGATGTTCCTCGTTTAATAGTCATATATATATTGGCTGCTTGTTGATCTTTTAATTTATTATCTAATTGACGAATGTTTTCTTTCAAAAAATTCGTTGCAACCTACAAAATTTGAGATTTGCCATCGAAAACTGACGAGAAAAAAAAATACACATTACTGCTGTAGCTAATAAATTAACCATAGGAATCGTATTCGAATAAGTTAGATCAAAGAATCGATCGACTAGAACGACTAATTCTGGATCAATAAACGTGTCAGTTGTTGTTGTCGTACTCAAATCTATACAAAACCTTTGTTTTTAAAGTCGTTTTAAATCTCAGTTCAACCTTCTTCAGATATTGAGTTTGATTTTATTTGGTCATATAATTTTTTCGATAGTATTTGATCGATATCATTGGGTGATAAATTCGCTGTACTATTCACTGATGTTTGAAAATCAAATGATCGACAAACATTTTCAAATAAATAATCAGTTGACAACGAAACACGAGGCATTGAAAGAAATTGTTTTCAAAATGACACATAATGAATAACAAAACGATCAATGAACACGTAATTACGCACATGTCACATGGCAGACTTTTTTCTTTTCCTAATTAGATGACAAAGATTCATACTACTTCAAAATACAAGTTAAATTGAATGAAAAGACAACATTGACGTGGATAATTCGACATACGTATTTCTTGTATGTTACATGGCAGTGATGTTATCTAACTCCATCTATGTATCGAATGCTGATAGAACGATTGGTTCGAACAATGAGAAAATTTCGCTTCGTTTAGTTAGAAGAGGAGAAATTCAGTAGATCATTTCATTGTTCGATTTTTAATTTGTTAACATTCAACACTTTCATTTTTTGTTGTCTTGTTATTTTCAATTATGTTTAAAAAATTCAACGAAAAAGAAAGTGTCTCAAGTGTCACTCAACTTCGTAATACAGACGTGAAAAAATTAAAACAACGTTTACAACAAGATTTTCCTCATATCGAATCGGTTCTCGATGAAATTCTACCGAAAAAAGATACACCGAAATTAGTTAAATGTCAAGATCATATCGAATTAATAACCGATTCATCAGGTCAACCATTATTCTTTCGTACACGTGAATCACCATCGTATATTCCATTACTACGTTTATTGCATAAATATCCATTTATTCTTCGACCTGAACAAGTCGACAAAGGTGCCATTCGTTTCGTTCTCTCAGGAGCAAACATCATGTGTCCAGGTTTAACATCACCGGGTGCGAAATTATGCGACGCACCCAAAGATTCAATCTGTGCTGTCATGGCCGAAGGCAAAGAACATGCACTAGCCATTGGTCTTTTGAAAATGTCGACACAAGACATTCAACAAATAAATAAAGGTGTTGGAATAGAAACATTACATTATCTAAACGATGGTCTCTGGTCGGTTAAACAAGGTTTTAAATGAAAATCTTTCTTTTTTTTTCGTTATTTAAAAAAAACCAAAATACACTGATCTGTTTAAGAACAGGAGAAAATCAGAGATTTGATTGTATTTTTAAAAAAACGTATGATTGAAACTTTGTTTTCAGATAATGGCGAATAATAATATAGTTGGAGAGACAGCACATCATCCAACACCAATCATTCGAACAGCAGCAGCTAATGATTCAGATAATTATCAACAATGCAATTATCAAACATTTCAAATGCTTGTTCATTCAGTTGTTGATCAATTAACTAGTAATTTGAAATTTCAATTCATTTCTATTTTATTGATTTGTTTTCTTTTTTTCAGCTGATGAAGTTCGAATAAAACATCTGCAAAATATATCTGATAATATCGAGGTAAATCAATTGATTTCAAAACGAATTTGTATCGATTTCGAGAAAAAAAAACAACAAATAGATTCTTTCGACTCTACCAAATCATCATAGTTATATTGAATTACTAGTCAAGAACATTCTTCGATGTTTAGTCGAAACTGATACGGTTTTTATCATTCCAAGTCATGCACAGGTAAGAATAATTCGATGGTGATTATCGTTAAATTCATTTGATTGGATAGACAATTCGAAAACAAATGATCGAAATCTTTCATCGATTACCAATAACTGAATATCTTCGTCCTCATATAAAAGATATTTTATCACAAATGTTTAAATTATTAACAAAAGAAAACGAAGAAAATGCTCTTCTTTTATTGCGTATTATTGTTGAATATATGAAACAATTTCGCCCTCAAATGACCAATGAAGTTCGTGAATTTCTGCAATTTGTTCATAGTGTCTATCGACAGAAAGCATCGGCACTTGATCAAATATTTTTGAAAAAATCTTTTACATTTCCAACAATGACTGTCCATGAAATCGATCTCACTGATCTTATCGAACAAATATCATCATCAGCACCATTAAAAGTTAAAAAAATACAAACATCAACAACAACAACTGATGAAACAGCAGCAACAGCAACAACAAATCAACCTGCATTCGATTCTGTATAATCCTTTTAAAAAAATATTCAATTCGTGTTTTTATTTTGTATTTTCTCTCGAATATTTGATTTTAGTATACGATTCTCCCACGTGCATCACATTCAGTGAAATTACTAGCTGAATTTCCTGTTGCCATTGTTCTTCTCTATCAGTTATGTCGACAAGTTCTACAAGTCGAATTCGGCGAATTGATTCCGCTTTTTCTCCGATATTTAACATTACAACCAACGAAAGAACAAAAGTTCGTTGAGAATTGAATTAATTTTTGTTTGTTTGAATTTCATTTTGTTTTGCAGAGCTGACCGAGATTTTCATATGGAAATCTACATTGAATTTCTCACGACACAAGCTAAAACTCTCTCATTTCTTGCATTTGTTGGCAAAACTTATCACGTAAATCGCGAGATTTTTCATCATCCATTCGAACGAATTTCATTTTTCTAGGAACAATTAGCGCATAGTCACGAGCTCTTAGTTACTGCACTTATTCAATTACTCGAAGGTTGCCCGCCGGAGAATTTTCAATTACGAAAGGATATTATCGTTGCTGCACGACATTTTCTTTCGTCAGACTTTCGAATATGTAACAAATCACAACAAAAGAAAATCGTTAATCTTCATAATCTTCTTCGTTTAGTTTTTATTCCACATGTAAAACGATTTTTTGACGAACAACTCATTCTTAGCACGGGTTATACTGCACGTGAATCATTAAAGTTTGTTGAAAATACTAAAACAAAACAACAACGTATTTATTTGTTTTATGTAGACCATTGGCTTACAATACATTCGGTGATTTCTTCAATCATATTCGAACGAATTTGTCTATTGATGATTTACAAAGTGTTTTATATTTGTATTCGAAAATGATTCATGATTCGAGTTTACCACCGACGATACAAATGATGAGCTTGAAATTTTTAACAAGTCTCGCTGAAGCGATTCGACAAAAACCATCAGAAAAAGTCGAGATATTTTATTGAATTTCGAGAGAAAATAAATTGATTTTATTTTGTATTTTTAGTCTCGAGATTTATTATTACGTATTATTGAAATTCTCGTTTTCAAATGTAAAAGTTTAGCTAAACAAAATGCACATTTTGCTACTAATTCCAATGAAAAAACGTACGTGTTTCTATGCTCAATCTAACATTGAAATCTCATCGATTATCTTGTAGAACGATTGCAGTCATCAATGAAGTCGATATATCAACATCATCATTAGCTGAACTCGTTCAAAACATGAACGAAATCACTAATCGAGAGAAAGAACTTCAACGTCAACAGTTAGCGACAATTCGTTTTCAATCATCGACTCTATTGAATTTTACATTAACATCGGCTGATTGTCGAACATTATTGAAAGTTCTTGTCAGTAGTCTTCGTCATATAACGTGGATTTTAACTGATGTTAAAGTTGCCGATAATCATGTCAGTCAACCGAAACAATTTCCACCGGCAATAACCATTCTTTATATTAAATTTTTCAAATATATTCTTCAATGTTTAATACTTTTCTTTGATTCACCATCGACAACAACGAATTCAACAACGAATTCGACACGTAATAAAGAAGAAAAAGAAATTATGGACTTGATCTCCGGCGTATTCATTGTTATGCATAAACAAAACTATCGTGAAATATTCGAAAGTAATCTCAATTTTTTCTATCAATGTGCAAATAAAAATCCAAATATTACGATCATTATGAATACTCTCCTTCAACAATCACAATCGTCGACTATTCTCGTTGAATTATTACTCGAATTTTTACTTCCACGCATTCATGAAATTGGCGAAACAAATAATACGAATAATGCTTGTTTGAAATTATTTAAATTAGTTATTAATAGTGTTGTAACAACGAATCTTGTTAATGAAAATGAGAAAATTCTTCAGCCCTATTTAAAACAAATTATACTTCGTTCGATTGAATGTGCACAATCATCAACAGATCCGTACAATTATTTCATTCTTTTACGTGCACTTTTCCGTAGTATTGGTGTTGGTAATCATGAACTATTAAATCAAGAATTTCTTACACTTCTACATTTTCTTCTTCAACGTTTGAACGAATATCAATCATGTCAACATCGACAACATCTACGAGAATTGTTCATTGAATTATGTTTAACTGTACCAGTACGATTGAGTGTTCTTTTGCCCTATTTACCTCTACTCATGGAACCATTGGTCAACGCATTAAATGGTTCATCAACATTGATTTTACAAGGTCTACGTACATTAGAATTATGTGTTGATAATTTACAACCGGATTTTTTGTATAATCATATTTTACCTGTGAGAAGTAGTCTAATGACATCGCTCTATCGTTTATTAAATCATGGAAATAATGATATTGCACAGAATACATTTCGAATATTAGGCAAATTAGGTGGAAACAATCGACGAATATTAAATGAACCTCAACAAATTCAATCTGAACGAGATCATATCGATGTTGAACAAGATAGTGAAGTTTATGTTCAAATGTTTTTCGAAAATGAATTCAAATCAATAAATATACCGATATTAAAAATTCTTCGAACTTGTACAGAACAATTACGATCGAATGCAACCGATCAAAATCAAGTGAAACTACAAGCATGGCTTATTGTTCGTAGTATTCTTTCGATACTTTTATCGAATGATCAAGATCACGAACTTGTCACTTATCTTCTCAATCATTCGAGTTTCTTAAATTCATCAATTAGCGAATGTCCTCAAGTTTGGAAAGCAAATCTACAAATAAAATCACGTCTTGCTCATGATCTTCTTCTTCAATGTCTTCATCAAGCAGCAACATGTAAAAATCTGCCTGATGATGTTCAAACAACATTAAAATCTACGATTCAACATTATACACTCGTTGCTCTAACTCAACAAACCGGCCCATTAATTAGCGATGATAATCCAATGGATTGTTCGATTATTTTAATCGATAGTATCGTTTCATGTTACATCGATATCGATGATGAATTAAATAACATCGGCCGTTTGTCATTCGAAACATTATTTCAATGTTTAGTCACATTATTCAATGGCAATCTTGAACGTATAACTAAATTACCATTAATTCACTATCTTCTTCATTCATTGTACAATCATTGTCATGATCGAATGTGGTATTGTAAACAAGGTGCATGTCGTTTTCTCAATGATCTAGTAATGAAATATTTTCTCAACGAACATCAATGGTTTTCAGTGAATTTAATCGATATTCTCGAACATTTTTTTCATGTTATTATATCGCTTACCGATGAAATTTCATCGGGTACATTAGATATTCTCATGAAAATGATTCGAGATTTTCTATCGAAAACAAATCAATACGAAAATCTCGAACAATTAATTGAATTCTTTTTAAATCACATCTTTACACCTGTAAATGCACTTCGAAATTTAATATTCGATTGTTTAAAACAACTCAGTCAACTTCATCAACAATCGATTCTTCGTTTAATTGAACCATTTAAAAATAAACTCATCGAGAAATTTTCATCGATCAATAATCTTTCATTTAAAAGCCAATCATTAATCTATCAAATAACATATCTCGATGTCTACTTATTTTTTCGTTCATTGGAACCAAAAATATCGTATATAACATTATTTCATGATAATCTCTACAAAGAATTATTAGCTCTTATCAATGATGATAATGATTTGAGTAAATATTCATCATATCGTTCATTAACTCAACAACAACTCGTACAAAATCTACTTGTTCTTAAGAAATTAGCATTAAGAACTCTAGCTGAATATCACGAACAAATCGATTATCGTGATCGTGTCCTACGATTATTTTATACTTTTCTAACAACAATTCAATCGAATGAATTACAATTAATTGCCTATGAATCGATTGAGAAATTTCTTACTGGACCACAAAATGATCAACTACGTCTTCAGTCAGTAAGTGCCTATCTTCAACAAATTTCGATATCCGAACAAGATAAAACCGATTTAACACCACAAACAGCACAAACATTATTCTATCTCGCTAAATTATCACCGAATTCATTTGATGAACGTCTTTGCGAGAAGATTTTCACATTCATACGTCTTCTTCTTCAAAATGTTGCATCAACATTTCGAACGAATTTCGATACACAAAATCAATCGTATAAAACATGTTTGATTCTTCTTGATTTACTTTCGAAACTGCCGAATTCAACAAAGAAAATCATCGAAACATTGACAACATTGATTCTTAAATTTGATAAAGTTCTTCTTATTGAAACAAGTAGTGGCTGTAGAAAATATCTCATCGAATTATTAATTCGTCATCCACAATTAAGTCTCGATCAATTTATAACCGGTGAAAATCGTTTTCAAGATCTTCAATGGACACGTTTATTTCTCGATCTATTAAAACATTCGGCATCGACAAATATTCAAACATTCGTTCGAACCAATTGGCTCGATCGTTTTCGACAAATACTTAGCGATCATATCGCATCGATTGAATCCACACAAACAATTCCATCGATTGTTTGTATAACAATTCGTTCATTATCTATCCTAGCACGTACAGATCCACTTTGGTGGTCGCGACAACATGAATTAGCTTCGCTTTTACTACGTCTTTGGCGTTCGAATACATTTCAACAACATTCATTTATTTCGTCGGAACATTTCGATTCATTTTGTTCGAAAGAATTAAATAATGTTCTCAATCTTTGTCTAATCTATTATCAATATCAACCGGAACGTATTCGTTTATTACTTGAACTAACACGAATTTATTCATGTCAAGAGAAATTATTCTATCCAAAGAAATTCTTTTCATTCGTACAAGACACAATTATTAAAACATATTCACTGAAATGGAAACGTGATACTTTAGTTGGATTTATATCACTTCGAAATGATGAATCGTATACACTCGAATGTAAATCATTATTTTTCGAATATATTATTCTACCATCATTTGCCTATGAATTCGAAACAAATCCGACGCAAATAACGAACGAATTATTTCAAATCAATCCCAATGAAGATACAATTCTTGATCAATTCATTCGAACAATGACCGAGAAAAAATTCTTTCAACAATTAACCGATAAATATCGTATTAGTCTTCTACGTTTTATCTGTTTATTTCTTGAATACAATCCACAATTAATTTGTGATATGAATGTCACATCAGCAAATCGACGTGAAAATGACAAAATACGTCGTCTTATGGATTGTACATATGAAACATTACTAACAAATAATATTGATTCAACATTTAAATGTCAAGCACATCTTTTACTTTGTTATATCATATCGAAATATTCGATTGTGAAAAAAATTGTCGTTCATGTTTTCAATAGTCTACTGAAATCTTATATTATCGATGCTAAATATCTCGTTCGACAAGCAACTGATCTCTTAATACCATCGATACCTGTTCGTATCGACGATGGTTATGAAATTCTTGCCATATGTACGAAAAAAATCTTGTCCGATGATGCACATGGAAATATTCAATTGATACATATTATGTCGATTATTGTACGACATCAAACGATTTACTATCATGTTCGATATAGTCTAGCCAATTTAATGATACAATCAGCACAACGTATTTCAGGTCAACAAGCCAATTCAATTGAACATAAGAAATTAGCAATTGATATTATTGAAGTTCTGATTAAATGGGAATTGAGAAAACATTTCGAACAAAATCATGAACAGAAAACATTTCAACGGAATTTAATTGATACAATTTTCTCCTTTCTTATTCGACATGCATGTCAAATACATTTGCCAAATATGACGACACTTTCTCAGCAATGTATTCGATTATTTAAAATTGCACGAAAATATGCTTGGCCACAAATCGATGTTAAACTAGTGACGTTCGAGAGACTCATCAATCAAATCGAATCACAAAATGCTACCGCACAAAATTCGATTGCAATTGCCATTGATCTTCTTGCTTTTCTTGTTTCGACATATACAGTCATTCAAATTAAATATACAATGCGAACATTAAAACGTCCATTGGTGACTTGTGTATCGATCACATCGAATTCACGTTTAGTCGAAGCAATGCAAAATCTTTTTAGTAAATTAATTGTTCAAATACCTATCGAACCACCGGCATCCATTTTACCAACTCCAGCAGCAGGAACAGCAACATCAACGTCATCATCAACAACAGTTAATCCCACTTCTCAACTTGTTGCAACACTTGCAAATGCAAACACTCTACCAGCAATGATTAATAAAAGTGAAGATATCGAACAATTCTATACGACAATTACGAAAACAATCATCGAACATATGAATAGTACGGCAACATCAATTGTGAATACAGCTGATAGGTATGAGTGATCGTTTATTTTTTATTCTCTACAGAAAAAGAAAGAAAGCAAACGAAAACATGATGACAGATAAACGAAAGAAAAGTGAATGATAAGCTAGACTATAATATTGTTTTTTCGTCGATATTGATGAAAATATCCTTCGAATATTATAAGTTTGGTGTCGTCTATGTGCCTACTAATTGTTTGACATCATTAGATTCACCATGAAAGAAATTTTTTCGTTGACAAAGATCCACCGTTAAACCTGAAACTATCATACCGACAAAAAATAGAATAAACAAAACGCAAGACATCGCTAGACAAACAGCAGATAAATCACGATCGATGCGAGCATAACGTGACATTTGATTGCCATCGTATGTACCGTAGTAACTTTTCCAGCCAGCTATTATCGTTGAATATGTTGCAATGAGAAATATCATCAAAAAAATTGACAACAATGAACAAATAAAAAATGTTACAATCGTTCGATAACTTTCACGAAGACCACTTATCAAACCAAATATACCAGCAGTTACAAAAACTAAACTAAATAATAACGTAGCTGTTGACCATGGCCACATCCAACGATTTTCAATTTTAGGATTATACCAATATCCATTAAAGTCGACAACCAATTCTGGATACATCAGATATTGAGTTCCATTGGCATCACTTATTCCTTTATTATTTGAACCTGAATAGAGTCGTCCAAGTTCAGTTGCAAATAATGTAAATGAGAAAAATAAAATTAAACAACCGAGAATAATTCCCGACAGACCAAATCGATAGACATAGGATGAATCAAGTAATGTTCGATGGCTACCATCTTTTCCAACACGAGGTTGAACGTAAACTGCTGGATTGTAGTATTGAGTTGAATAATGATATTGAAATGTTTGTGGTTGAGGAATAGTTGGTAGATACATTGAATTGATTGTTGTATTTGTTTGTAAGTTAAACTAGTTCGAATGGTTGACCGATTCAATGGTAAGAAATATAGAAAATGAAATGTGAAGGAGATCGTTTCGAGTTGACGAGAGAATGAAAAGGAGAAGAAGAAGAAGAGAGAGAGAGATGAACCTGAGCTTTATTGATAGGTGTAGGACAGACTAAGGACATTTTTTTGGTGATCATTCATGCATGACCATTGTCCGATTGATCAACCTCGACAAAGTGATGTTATTAATGAAGGAGACAAATATTTATCATCAAAGAATGATTTTCTAATTAAAAATAAAAATAAAAATCAAACTAAAAAGAAAAAAACATGCGTATTTGAATGAGAAAATCGTCTGATTTTAGTGCTCGAACAACAATCGGAGCCAATACGAACAATGGTTCATCATCGTTCGGATCGATTCATACGCTTCCAGTTGCATTTGGTTATTTGAAAATCATTGAAAAACATCAATCAAAATATGTCGATAAACTTACTCCTCATATAACTAAACTTTTACAAAAACTAATCAAAGATCATACGAGTGCAGGCGTAGATTATAATCCTGGTAAAAGCACACAATAGTCGAATATCTTTTTATGACTTTGAATTTGTCTTTTTTTCTTCTTCTAATTTCAAATAGCATTTACCGAATATATTATTGAATGTTTGAATTTTCTCAAATGTCGTATCGGACAGTTGACTAGTGATCTTCGCAAACAGTTGATGAATAACTTTCTTCCTGTAAGTTTCGAACTTGAATTGACCGTCACAGATTTCGAAACAAAACTTTTTGCATTTCAGTGTCTCATTGAAAAATCCTATGATATCAATCTCGTTCGAGCTATCATTCGTCTTGTTTCCGATTGGCTTAAATGGCGTGGTGATGTTCAATTAGTTCCATCGCTAAAAGAAAAATCACAATTACTATTGAAACTTCTTCAATGTATCGATAAAAGTTCTCGTTTTCATCATCATCAAACACAACCACAACAACAGCAACAGCAGCAGCAACAGCAGCAGCAACAAACTAACGAACATGATTTAACAAATAGTTTTCTCGAATTAATTTTACATGTTTATCAAGAATCGAATTATCGTGAATTATGTATTAAACTCGAAGCAGCTTTTATTCTCGGATTAAAATCAACAAATCAACAATTACGCAAACAATTTTTTCTTATACTCGATAAGAATCTTCGAAAAACTCTACATGATCGATTAGTTTTTATATTTCTCTCGCAAAATTGGGAATATCTTGGTCAACATTATTGGATCAAACAATGTCTCGAACTATTCTATACTTGTGTATCACCAAATATTCCATTAGCAATCATCGATAATCAAAATGTTGTTCTACCAGCATTAACATCGAGAATTACATCCGAACAATTCTACGATCGATACGATTTTCTAATCGATTATGTTAAGAAAAATAATCCATCGGCTATAGAAAATTGTTTAGTTAAAACTGAACAAATTACTGATTCGACACCAGTGAAAATGGAAGTAAACGATGAAACATCGGCATCGAATAGTGCCTATTCTATTATTTCCAATGCACTCGGTGTTACAGCAATGAGCACTTTAGTTACCAAGTAAAACTCATCGAAATCTTCTTTTTTTGCTTTTTGTATTGTTCTCTTAAATAGAAAACAACGTTCAACATCGATCTGTTTGAATGAATCGAAATCGAAACATTTCAAACGTACGATTTCATTTGAGAATATTCGTCGTTTATCAACAGAGAAATGTTTAACTATTGAAAATAATCGAACGGAAGAAAATCAAAATCAATTAACTCAATTGATCAACAATGAAATTCATTTTCTTAAAAATCTTATTAAAATTCAATCAAAACCTAATGATCTATTCGATTCAATTATTCAACTTCTTCATACGAATCATTCGATTTCAATTGATAAACTAGCACACAATTTATTCGTCGATCTTCTACCGAAAATTCTTCGTCTTATACCTGAAAAATATCGTCTCATTCTATTTCAACAAATTCTTCAACCGTTCTTTGTCAGTGGCACACATTTACAACAACGAGATCTCTATCCACATAGTCCATTGAATACAATTCTCGAAGCATTCTATTCCATGTTCAATAGTTCAAATAATCTCTCGGAATTAGTACCCATTCTACGGCCGATTATTTTGAAATATATCGGTAAAACACATAATACTTGGCATCGAAGTATTCTTCTACTTGAACAATATATTTTAAATCAAGGTTTGATTTGTTTTTCTTTCTTCTGACGAAATAAATCGTTTTCTTTTTTCTAAAAAAACAATAGAATCTTCGTCAAATGATGAGATCTATATCGAATCATTGAATTGCCTCAGTGAACTCTACGAACATTTAAATGAAGATGATTATAATATTAGTCTTTGGTTAGCACGTGAACTTTCACCGAATATAAAACCATTGGTATCGAATGCTCTACAATACGAACAACTTGGTCGTTTTCAACAAGCACTTGATTATTATACGCAAACAATAAAACTTCTTCAAAATGATTCACTACCTCAATCGACATCGAGTCGATTCTTTCTTATCGATGAATATTCATTTCTCGAACAACATTGGATTAAATGTACCAAAGAACTCAATCAATGGGATTCGTTAATGTCATTTTGTAAACAACAAAGTAATCGAGATCATTTACTCTATCTCGATTGTACTTGGCGATTAGCCAATTGGCCATTGATGAAAGAAACTCTCGGACAATTAGATGCGATGTGTAATGGTACGAATATGAATCTAACAAATTCGTCGATTCAAACATTTCAATTTCTCAATCAAAATCCAACATTAACACAATCAACAATCATATCAAATATTCTCACAATAAAAGATTTTCAATGGAAATTTGCACTCTATCGTTGTTATTTAACATTATGTTCAACAATTACAAATACTGATGATCCAACAATCTATCAAACAACAATGAATATCACGGAACGATATATTGATTATTGTTCATTGAATGCATTGAAAGAATGGAAACATCTGCCGAATTATATATCGAATTCACATTTTAATCTTCTTCAAGCATCACAACGTATCATTGAATTACAGGAATCAGCACAGATACTTTTGAATATTCAAACCAATTCGAATAATAATAATTCAACAAATAATTCGAATACATCGACATCGATTATTTCCACAACAACCAATGGTAGTACATCGACGACAACAACGAATATTCGACAAACAACAAATATTCATGAATTAAAAACAATTGTTAAAACATGGAAAAGTCGTTTACCATTAATAAATGATCCGTTAAGTTTTTGGAATGATATATTTACATGGCGAGAATTACAATATAGTACAATTAGTTCACAATATGATAAAGATCTCAATGGAACAAATTCATCATTGACAAATTCAATCAATAATACTAATACAGGACAATTTCTATTAGGTATTCATGCTATAGCTCAATCGATAACACAATTAGGTAAAATCGCTCGTAAACATCAAATGCCCAATGTTTGCATGGAGATTCTATCTCGAATCGGTACAGTTATTCCGAGTGTACCTGTTGTTGATAGTTATCAAAAAATCAAGCAAATTATTAAATGCTATCTTGTTCTTCTGCCAACATTGTCATCAACGGATATTTGTGAAATATTCGATGTTATTGAACAAGCGAATACGAAATATTTTAATAAGGATATGATGAGTGAATTCTATTCGTTGAAAGGTGTTGCCTATTCGAAATTAAATCAACCGAATGATGCACAGAAATTCTTCAGTTGTTCAACACAATTATCGGAATCGAACTTACCACGAACATGGCTTAATTGGGCCGATTTTCTTCTTCAAAATTCATCGTTATTCAATGATGACGAATCGATTCTAATCTGTTATCTCAATGCTTGTAAAGATCTAACAGAAATCAAAGCACGAGCTGTTCTTGCCAAAGTTTTCTATTTACTTTCACGTGATAATGAACTTGAAAATAAACTTTCAATGTGTATCGAACGTTATTTAACATCCATACCTGTTCAACATTGGCTCTTTTGGTTACCGGAAATCATTCAAAAATTATTACGAAATGAATCCAATCAATGTATGTGCGCGATTCTTGACGAATTAATACGTTTATATCCTCAAGCTGTTTATGTTCAAATAAAAAAATCTCTTGAAAATCTCAAACAAATGAATACCAACGATGAACAAACAACGCCGACAATTATCGATAATAATCTCATTCTACCGAAAATATCATCGAAAGAACAGATTCTATCGAATTTTAAACGTCTTGAAAAGAATCTTTTCGAACAACATCCATCTGTTATACGTTCATTTGATATTCTTATCGAACAATTAAATACAATAAATGAAACATTTTTCGAATATTTACTAAAACGTCTGTATCAATGTCAACGAAATATTTACGAATATTTCTTTAATAAACAAACCGATTCACTTATCGAAAATATTCAACAATTATTTCAACATTTAAAAGAACATTTTCATACTTATGCTCAAACAAATGATCAACATATTCAACAAATTCAAATACAATTCGATACAGATTTTAATGATGACTTTCTTCAACAATTGTCAACAATCAATCGATCATTTCTTCTTCTTATTAATAAATGGATTACACTTATTGAACGTCGTATCGAACAAACTGAACCACGAATTCGATATCTCAATACAGCTAAATATCTTCATTTACTTTCGTTTAATTCTCAAATTACAAATGATATTCAAATGCCTGGCGAACTTTGTCATGCGCCTGAAGCCAATTTCTATTTTCGTATTAATAAATTCTTCCCGAAAATTCAACGTCGTTTTCAACATGAACGTTTCTATTCTCGTTTAACTATTCGTGCACATAACGGTAAAATGATGTATTATCTTCTTTCGAATAATTATCAAATACTTCCACACGATCAAATCAATTCAACGTCAATACTCGAAGAAAATTCATTACAAATCTTTCAAATGTTAAATACAATTTGTATACGAAAAGACAAAGAATTATTAAAACGTCATATGCAAATTTATTTACCACATGTGTGCACCTATTTGCCAACATTACGTTTAATTGAAGATAATTCTTCGACAATAAATCTTATTGAAATATTTCATGATCGATTATTAATAGCTGTACGAAGATATTATGAATTAATCGATGAAAATCATGAAAATTCAATTGATGTTTATCAACAAATACAAAATGAAATGTTTACAAATCGAAAACTCTTTCATGAATGGACATTAAAAGAATATCCAACAGCAACAGGATATTTTTCATTTCGAAAAAATTTCACAATTTCAATGAGTTTCTATTCGACATTGAATTATCTATTCGGTTTTCATATGTTTACAATCAATCAATTGAATATTCAACGTACAATTGGAAATATAAATCCATTTCAATTGAAATTTAAAGAATATTCAAATGAAAAGATTTATTTAACACCGAATATTCAATCATTTATCAATCAATTTGGTCAAATGGGACCATTGACAGGAACGATATTGGCAACATTAACATCGTTAGCACAACCGAAATATCAGATTATTGAATATTTAAAGATTTTCTTCAAAGAAAATCTACATATTCAAGTATGTCAAAAGAAGACAAAACTAGAGAGGAAGAAGAATGAAATGTTTTTATTTTTTAGAATCCGAATTTATCACAAAAAGAGTGTATTGATCAAGTTGAAAATCGAGCTAAAGATTTACAACAGAAATTAAACCGTAAGAGAGCTGATTAGAACCTTAATTTTAAAACTATTTCTTGTATTGATTTAGAATTTATTGATTTCGATACATCGAAAAGTCTTGTTTCCGAACTCGTGCAAAATTCCACAGATATCCATCAACTTTCACGTCTCAATCCTCTCTATTATCCTTGGTTGTAAAACAAAGCAAATGTCTATTGATTGTTGTATAAAAAAACACATGTTCTCGATGTGTTGAGCATGAGGATTACTCAAGTGTGTGTGTGTGTGTTTTCTCTTTCGCTCTCTCTCTCTCTCTTTCCTTCTTGTTTGTTGTTATATTTTGTATAGGATAAAACGTGATCATGACAGAAAACAAATAAGATGATGACTGAAGAAAAAAAACCTTTTCGTTGAAGATTTTCTAGATCATGAATTCGAACGATCTTGTCCAAAATATTCTTCGAAAAGACATCGATGAACAGGATAAAATCTTAAAATCAACTGAAGTTATCAAACCATGTCCAGTTGAAGTCGATCTTGGAAATTTACTTGTTTGGGATACGAATGTTATTGATCAACAAGCATACAAGTAGATTTCCACAATGAACTATCGACATTAAACTGTAATCGTATGTTGTTTTTTTAAGAGAAAATCGAGAAGAATATATTAAAAATACAATGCGTGATAATATACAATTGCTTGTCAATGATCTCTGGCAGGTAGATTTCGTTTTTATTGATTGTTTAGTTTGAATGATTGTCTTTGTGTCTTTCGAAGGTACCTATTGAACGACATGATAATGCCGTCGTAGCGAAATTACCTGAACCAAAAACGATCGTACCACGAGAAAAACCGGTTCGTTTTGAGTTTGATTTCTTTATGAAATCGAAAATGAAATTTTTTTTCTTCAGCTTCCCAAACCAAAACCGTTGACAAAATGGCAGAAATTTGCTCAGAGCAAGGGTATTGTCAAACGAAAGAAGAGCAAATTCGTTTGGGATGATGCTAAACAAGAATGGGGTCGTCGTTATGGTTATAAAAAAGCCAACGATGATTCGAAACCATGGCTTATCGAAGTACCAACAAATTCTGGTTAGTTCACAGCTATTGAGCTCGAATAAACAAACATAATCATATTTTCTATTCAGATCCCAATGAAGATCAATTTGCTAAACGTAAAACTGAGAAAAAAGAACGTATTGCTAAAAACGAATTTCAACGTTTGAAAAACATCGCTCGTGCAAATAAAGTCAATGGTAAAAAAAAACAACAGAAAAATTTTTCAAATTTAACTCTTTCTTCAGTTCGAAACGATGGTGCGATCGTTAATAAAAAATCATCAACAAACGATGTACGTGCTCATAAATTTTATTTTTGTAAAAATGTTTTTTTTTGTCTTTGTTTATCCTAGGTGAAAAAGGCTTTAGCATCTGCAAAATATTCTGATGCTAGTATGGGTCAATTTTCTGAACGTGCTGCGCCCGATGAAGATCGACATACTCGTGGTTTTAGTAAAAAACGAAAGTTCGAATCGAATTTGGGTAGTTTGAAATCTGAACGAGACAAACAAATGAGAATCTTCGAACAAATGAACTCATCAACAAGTACAAAAAAATAATCTATCATTTGTTTTGATGACATTCTTCGTTTTTGGAAAGAATGTTCTTTCATTTGTTATTGTGTTTTTCGTATTTCGAATAAAAAATAAATAAAACAAAACAAGAGCAACAATAGAAAAAAAACAATCATTATTAATCATTCGTTCAGCTTCTCAAAATAGAAATTGTTCAAATAACACGAACGATTATAATACATCGTTTGATGTGAAGTACTTGTCAAGAAGAAAATTTACTCGAGTGGTCATTTAGAGATTGATTAACTCAATAAGAACATTGAACAGAGAGCGAGAGAAGAACAAAACACGTTTTTTTTAAATATGGTCAATTTTCTCTTCTGTCTTCTTATGTTGTTGTATTTCAATGAATCACTTGTCGATTCTTTGTTATAAATGCATTGACATAGAAAAATGAATCGATTAAAAAGTCAAATTATTGTTATGAGAAATGTAATCGAATAAGTTGAAAAGAAATATCGTGATATGTAAATAGATACGATATGTTGTTATGATATTATACGTATATCTCATGAAATCTACGAACAAACACCTATTATCAACGAGTCGTAGTAGTACATCGATTGTTAGTAGCGTTGAAGAACATTAAAATGATATGTTTCATCGTTTCGTTGTTCTTTTTTCTCTCTCTTTCGTTTCAAACTATCTGTTATCAACAAGTCTAAACACGCGCGCGCGCACACATCTAATTCTCTTCTCATTTTTTTTTGTATACGAAAGACTCTGTCATCCATCAATCTTATAGGTCACTTTTATTATCTTGTCAAGTTGACTGTTGAATTGAACTTGACTTTTTGTTTGCTTATTTACTAGTCATTCGTGAATCTATTCGATAATGACCGTAAGTTTATTTATTTTAAATAATAAATAACTACTTGCAAAAGACAACATTTTATTCAATAGAAAAAAGATAATGGTGCTGTGCCCTGGTTTGTTCAATCATATTATAAACCATATGCCGCTACTGCTATTCTACCCGACCCGATTATTGATGATGTTCAGGTATGTTTCATGATCTAATTGGCATTTACTTGTGTTCAATTTAACAGACCACCGTTTTTTTTCATTCTCTTTCATCAATCAGTCTAAAAACAAATATCTGAACGAGCATGCATACACGTACCGTTTTTTTAACACTTTTTTCCGTTAGTAGAAATGATAATTATCATGATCGTAGAAAAAAAAATGTTACTTTTCAATTGAGTCAATCTGAGAAAGAAAGAAAAAGAACGTTTTCTTTTTGAGTTAAATCCTATTTGTAACATGCACACGTTTTTTTTCATATACTGCTAATTGTATCATAATTATGATTATCTAAAGTCGTTTTTCACATGCAATATTCTAGGAATCAATGACAACATGTAAAGTACGTTTATGCGGTTTGAAACCGTGTGATATCAATTATAGTACGAATGAGAAACAATCGGATATTCAACTTGAACGACCACGATCAACATCATTGAATATATCTCCAACACCTACACATCATACAGACAAGATAACATCGCCACAAACTGATTACCTCAATTTACATATTAAACCATTAACAACACCGACGAATTCAGTAAGAAAAATCGATTGTTATGCAAAAATATCTGTTTCTAATTACATTTTTATAGCGTTCACCATACAGTAGTAATGGTAAAGCGCATGAATCAAGTCCTATTCGTGTCATGATCAATGAAACATCTCGTGGCAAACATCGTATATGTGTATCACAATCATTACTACGTTCACATATAAGTGAAGTTTAAATTCAATGTGATTTATTTGTTTTAACTAATGTACATTGATTTCTATATTCCGACATTGAATGCCGAAGAGTAGAGTAGAAGAAGATGGATTCAATTGAGTAACATATTCGATCAATTTCTATTCCGGCAATTGTTTGTCTTTTCGGCGACAGTATAGAGTGTTTTCTTTTTCTTTTTTGTTATAACTAACATATTATATCATTTTTCCCTTCTTCTACTTCTTCTTCTTCTTTATATCATATTCTAATAAAATAGCTTTTGATCGGGCAAGAAAACCGAAGCAACAGTATTTACCTCAATTATCTGTGTACTTCTAGTAAAGAAAAAAAAAGAAGAAAAATGTTTTCCTTGTTTGTCGTTGTTCATCATCAAACATTAGCAAACGTGTTATCTTAAGTGTTTGCATTTTCTTCTTTTTTTATCCTCAGTCAACCCATTTATTTTCACATTTATTCTTAAATCAAAAGAAATTATCAAGGTTAAATTTACATGTACTATTGTCAATAATTATTTATGCAAGAAACAACATGACAAACATATTTTAACTGACAATTTTTTAGACTAATTCTTAGATCAGATTTCTTCGCATTGAGTCAGTTGGGAGAACTATCTCTAAATAAATGACATTCGTTGACACTACACCACAAAACATCTTGTTCAGACACTTTTTTTTCCTTCTCAGAACTTTGACAAGAGCAGTTTAATAACAATATTAGTTAGAAATCGAAGAACTATCATTGTCACTCGCATGAAAGTTTCCCTTCGAGACAAATATATTCAAGGATTCGAAATAGACAAGAAGATCTGTTATAATAATGTAGTTTGTGAATCTCATATATAAATATATATATATGTGCGGTCGAGCTTATACTTCCATGTTTTTCTCTCGTTTTTTTTTCTCTTTTACTTCTCTAAATCACTAAGGCGTTGAGAAGAACATATTTCTTATAAATCAGTTAGTTTTTCATTCGATTTTTTATTTCTCTCTCTCCCTCTCTTCTTCTTTCTTAATATTGAAAATATGATTCTTAGTAAAAGACAAAAAAATAAATGAGATTAGCACAAGATTGTTCAATTGGGGTATGTATTTAATTAATTGAGATGAGAAGACGAGTTTAATTTTGATCAATAAGATAAAAATATAAAATGACAAGATCTTTCGAGAGAAAAAAAGGAAAAAGAAAATTAATATTGACAATAATTTTTTTTCAACTATTGAATATTTTTTCAATGTCCTTAGATATGATCTTCATAAACGAAGAAATTCTCAGCATTCAATCTTCTTTCGCATTCTCTCTTCCGTTTTTAATATGATGATAATCTCGACAATCGAGTGAAACAATGTCTAATCAAATTTATCTGTCAATCGCGTAATGATATTTTGAATATATATATATATATAGAGAGAGATATACGAGGAAAAAAAAAGGAAAATTAATTCTTTCCGGTAGAAATACAATGGAACGACATTGCCTTCTCAAGTATAAACAAAGAAAAAGATTCTCTGAATATTTTTCCATCTCGGTTTTTTTTTCAAGATAGATAAATTTTGATAGCTTGTCTATTCTAGTTGATGACAATCATAATAATAATCATAATCATAAGAATAATAGCAGTAATGTTATGATAAAACTAGAATGCCATTGGCAGCTCTTACACCTGTTTTAAATGATTTATTACACCAAGGTAATACGAGTCCAGCAGCCACTCCGCAAAGTCAATCGTTGCAGCAAATACAGAATTTGAATGATCCGATGAATACAAATGAATATGTTCGAACAGGTTCAATTAGTGGTCAAACAACTTTAACAACTATTAATAATCCATTATCATCAACAACATCTGTTAATGATGTGAGTACTTTAATAATTACATTTAGTCTCGGAATAAGAACGGATATTTAAGTCATTTATTCGACAATCAAATCCGAATAGTCGAAAAATCAAGAAGGAAAAATGATAGATAGAGAAAATGAACGAGAGAAGAAGAAGAAGAAGAAACGAGATAGATCTATTGTTTTTCTCTCGTTAATATCTTCCTCTTTAATGTCATAAAATCGCATTCCGTTATTGTCTATCTAATTGAGTCTTATAAATTGATAGAGTAGGCCGAGAGAAACTCGTCAGTCGAAACTTGTTTCTATTTGCTTATACTTGAAAATCGAAGAAGAAAAATCTCATTTTCTCTCATGCTGATGAAAGACTTTCTTCTCTCAACAAATCATTAGTAACGATCATTACGAATGAGACGACATCAAACATATGGTGAAGATCCTCTGTCGACTTATTTCAAATCATTTCTTGGTTAGTAAAAAAAATTCTAATGTTTTTTGTTTGGTTTCATTTTATAGAATACAAGTGCAACTACAATTAGAAAATTTCGAGCCAATAAAGATTCACTTAACCGAGAAGATTCATTTATACGACGATTTTCGAATCGTTATGGATATCGAGGATTGGGTGTCATGGGTAAAAAGAGAGAGAAACAATCATGAAATCGTTTTTTTTTCTTATTGATCTACAATTTTATGATAAGTTAAGTTTATCTTTGTTTTTTTTTCTTCTAAAATTAAGATCCGTCGAAACGAAATCTTCGAATTAATATTGAAAAAGATGAACCGATTAAAAGTCGATATGTATGGATTCGTCGGCTACTTCGTTCGTGTAATTATTTTGTTGTTTCAACTGATGAACCATTTCTATTCTATTGGCTAATTGTTTTGAATATTTTTGTCTTATATAATCTTTGGTTTGCTATTGCACGACAAGCATTCGAACCTTTACAACGAGATTATGCACAAATATGGGAAATTATTGACTATGTTGCTGATGGAATTTATTTTCTTGATATTGCTATACAATTTCGAACCGGTTATCTCGAACAAGGTAAAACTAACAAAAAAAAACACGATGATAAGATTCATATTTTCTTTTATTCCGTAATTGTATTAACCTTGAGATTGATCGATGTAACTATGTTTCTTATAGTTGAATTTAATTTAATTTTAGGTTTACTTGTATATAATCATTATAAATTAGCGATGAATTATATTCATTCATCTCGGTTTATATTCGATATTGTTTCATTAACACCTTTAGAATTATTACAAATTAAATTTGGTTCTATACCAATACTTCGTTTTCCGAGATTCTTTAAAATCTATCGAACATTTCAATTGTATTATTTACAAGAATCACGAACTGTCTATCCGAATACATATCGTGTATTGAATCTTCTTCATATTTTACTTCTATTGGGTCATTGGTTAGCATCATTCTATTTTATGGTTTCACGTGCTGAAGATTTCACTGGCTATTGGTCCTATCCAAAGCCGACAGGAAACTTTTCTCAATTAACTAAAATGTATCTTCGTTGTTTGTATTGGTCAACATTGACATTAACAACTATTGGAGATTTGCCACCGCCTGAAACGAATTGGCAGTGAGTAGAGTTTCTTATTCTATACTGTTTTTTTTTAAGAGAAGTAGAGAGTTCAGTAATGAGAAGAGATAATCGAATCTATACTTTGATCATTTTCTTTGCCTTATTCGTTTTTTTCTTTCTGACTGTTAGATGGCTGAAAAATTTGACAAATACACGGTATGTACTCATTTATTTTGTTGCTTTTCTATTAAACTAATTCATCATTGGAATATTAATTTTTAGTTATGCATTTTTAATAAGCGTTCATTTGTTCGCAGTTTTTGTCATAGCTATTATTGTCGGTAAGCACGAAAATAGAATAACCACAGAAGACAAATATCTATCGAAATAAGAATTTAATCATGGAGGAAACATTTTTGTCAGATACACACCAAATTGTCTGTTTCTATTTGAGGGCTGTTTTTGCTATAACGAGTTATATGATTGGAATATTTGTTTATTCATCGATTATAGGTAAAATGTTATTTCAATAAAACGAGAGACAAAAAACAAAGTCAATTCATTTTCATTAGGACAAGTCGGAAATGTTATAACAAATCGAAATGCAAGTCGATTAGAATTTGAACGTTTATTGGTTCGAATAAAAAAAGAAAAACATATTGATAAATGTGACTCAATGAGATATATTTTCTTTATTGAAATAGGATAGTGCCAAACAATATATGCGTTCACATAATGTTCCAACGGAATTGCAACGACGTGTGCAACGTTGGTATGATTATTCATGGTCACGTGGACGAATGTCGGGCGCCGGCGATGTTCATTCGATAAAACTTTTGCCAGATAAACTTAAAACTGAACTAGCTCTACATGTTAATTTAGGAACATTAAAAAAAGTAATTTATTTCTTTTTTTTTCGATTTGCCGTTATCGTTATTGTTCAGGTGACGATATTTCAAGAATGTCAACCTGAATTTCTTCATGATCTTGTGCTTAAAATGCGCGCTTATATATTTACACCAGGTGATATTATTTGTCGGAAAGGTGAAGTTGCACGAGAAATGTTCATCATTGCCGATGGTGTTCTCGAAGTTGTCAAGTAATAATAAACAAAAACAAACTGAACATTTCATTCTATTTGTTTCGTTTGTCAGTGAGAAAAATATTGTTCTAACACGTTTGGGTGCGGGTGATTTTTTCGGTGAAATTGGTATCTTAAATATCGATGGTGCTAATCGACGAACAGCTGATGTACGAAGCGTTGGTTATTCGGAATTATTTTCTTTATCAAAAGAAGATGTGTTAGAAGGTTGCCGTGATTATCCTGAAGCTGAAAGAAAACTTTATGAATATGCACAAAATCGACTTGGTTGTGAAAAATCGAAAACACAAGCAGCTGAACAAATGAAAAGTGCTTTCAATACATTAACATCAATAGCATCATGTTTGACACATCCGCTTGTATCAGCAGCAGCACCACCACCAAAAAATGAACGAGATTCTCTGCCAAAAGAAGTTCCACATGAGACGATGAATGAACAGGAACAATCAACACTGCCAGTAATCTGTCGAAATAATCGAAGAAGGAAAATCTCGCTGCCGAATACGAACAATGATAATCAAGACAAACCACTTCTTCATCTAGCATTGATACCTGAAAAAACATCATCTCCAATCGCAACATCTGATCCTCGTTCGATGGATTTAATGAGTCATATTCAGTTATTAATTAATGAACGATTAGTAAGTTAATGAAGATCGATCTATTGTTGAAATGAATTTCTTTTTTTTCCTTTTTTTAGAATACAGTCGAACAAAAGTATCGAGATCGTATCGCCGAATTAGAAGATCAAAATGAACGAAAAGATCTACGAATTAAATTACTCGAACAAAAACTTCAAAAACTCCAAGTAGAAATTATTTTATTTTAAATTCTCTCTTTTTTTCTTTACATATGTTCTAGAAAACATTACTCAATCGAAATCGAATATGGTTCGAAGAGGAATAGGAAACTTCTATTCTAATTTACTCGGGGAATTCTTTTCTTTTTCGTTGGTTTTCCTATTGTTATACATATTCAAATGTCTTTTTACATTTATCTGATACTATAAACATGAAACAAACAAAAAAAAACAACGCAGAGAAAAATAAAAGTTATCATTTTCTCTTCCCCAACCTCAATAGGATAATTCTCGTTGATCTAATGGTAATAGATCGATATCATGCATGACGAAATAATCAAAAAATGAACGTGATTCAATAAAATCAATGTTAAAATTTCATGTCGAGCCTTTGCAATGATTCATTTCGACTCTAATCCTTGTTGCGTATCCGCCCACATACAATACTGACAAACTAGATCGCATTTTTTCCAACATTGAGTTCAATGGTTAATCGATAAAAATTCTGCTCTACTCAACACATTATTAATTCATAAACAATTAGTTGAAAGAAGTTTATCATTCAGTACAAATATTCTGAACGGATGTTTTCAAGTTTTTCCTTTTTTAGCATTCTACTGTTCTTTGCCGAAGGAGATGTGCTCAGAAAATAAGAAAGAAAAAGCTTGTAATGACTCGATTTTTGCTCTCTTTTATTCTGCAACAAAGAATGCGACTTGAATTGAATATAATCGCATTGCATGCAGACAGACAGACATAGTAAACATCAATCAATTAGGTGTTAATTGGCGACATCTATTGATGAATGATTGAATTATTTCGAATAAATGAATCATTTGAAGGCAATGTTCAATAGTAAATATTGAAAATATCCGAAGAAAAAAAAAACTGGACAATTTTTATTTGAACATTCTACATGTCCAATCATAAAATCCTTCTTTATTTGTCAGATTTCCGCTGCTAACTAGTATGACTGTATGTTTTTTTGGTTTTTCTTCTGTTCTTCTTCTTTTTACTATGATTATTTGTTTGACTAACAGAGCAAACTGAACGCAGTGGAAAAGAAAGAAAGAAAAAAAAGAAAGGTGCGGAGGCGTTGACATTATCGTTCTCATCCTCATCAGTATTATTTGACGTTTCTTTTTTTTTCTCCTTATTTTTTCCAATTCTACTACGAATAAAAACAAAAGTTCTTTTTCTCTACTCTCTCTCTCTCTCTCTCCATCTGTCGAATACGCATCATTTTCAGAGTTTTTTCCGTCTTCTAGAATGATATTCGATTAACTGACAGACCAAAGAAAAACTTCAAGTGTTAATTAAATTTCGGCAAATACAACAGTTCACGATAACCAACAAGATGTTTAACGAATTTGACACTAATGAAAACTCAACAAAAAAATCAAACGGCACGAATCCATTCGACTTGTCACCCACCGATCCATTCAGTATTTCGTCAACAGAGAATCTCGCCAACAATCCATTTGTTGTTCAAACAAATGCAGAGAAATCCTCTACTGTTCGACCTCGCAGTGGCAAAGAAGCATTGTCATCGTCGAATTGGCTTGCTTATCAACATTCAATGGACGAAGCTAATCTAGACAGCAATGAGCCATTGAATGTCAACAATCCGTTTTCGATGCTAGACACGGAGACGACAACAACGAATAATTCATCGGACAATGTTCCAGCTCAAAATTTCAACATGGATTTTCTATTCGACTCGAATTCTGCAAATCCTTTTACCAATGATCCGTTTGGTTTGAATGCAAATAGTTCGAATGAAAATTCACAAAATCAAACGAATACAACAGCAGTTAATTCAGGCTTTGATAATCAATTCAGTGATTGGTTTACACAATCTCAACCAATTTCAGCTCAAAATTCATCTAACGAACCTAAACTCAGTCAAAATCAGAGTAATATCATTCCAGGAGAGAAAACAACGAAATTCGATGAGGATTCCGATGAGGAAGATGCAAAAATGATCGTCAAGATCGGCGAAAAGAAATCGACAGAAGCAACATTCGAGACAGCAATGCCTGTTCCGTTGTTATTACCACCACCGTCATCGAAACATTACAAAGAAGCGAGTGATGATGCGAGTTCATCGTCATCGGAAACCGACAATGATGACGACGATCCACTTGCGATCTTTCGTTCGAAGTCAATTAAAACTAAATCCAATGAAACACAAAACCAAAATCTAATCACTGATTGGGAGGAAAATGAGTCGACAGTTAATAAAGAATCGGTATGCTTAGCAAATACCTTCGTGTCTAGTTCATTGTTGTCTTGTCTGTCACGTGAATTGCTTCGAGGTCGGTGTTTTTTTTTTCATTGTCGATTCCTTCTCAAAACTAATTCAAAATTTCGATTTTTCAGCAAGAAAAAGTTCGAGCAACTTCGCCACCATTAGATTATTATCTTCACGAGCCTGATTACGATGATAGTGCGCCTCTCGAAGCCTATCATAATGACATCAATGAACTTCAATTACAACAATTGAACGGTTGGCTATTGCAAATCCGTGTGCCTCTACGTCAAAAAGATTTGTACAAAAGTACATTTCAACGTTTCAGCGAACAACGTACGATGAAAATTCTCGAGCAAAAAAAAAACTCAAAATTTACGATTCTCGTTTTAGGTAATTGGCAAGAATGTTACGTTCGAATATTTTTCGATGAGAAAAAACTTCGTTTCTATCTTCCACAAACAATCGAACAATCATTCGCTGAAATCGAACTGCAAACATGGTATCAATGCACGAAATTCAATCTTCAACAATACGATCAGTACACCAAAATTCATACGTTTAAAATTTTCGAAGCCAACTATCGAGAAATACCTCAAGTTCGAATCGATCGACTTGTCACTTTACCTGAGAAATTATTGCGACGATTCACTCGACCGAATAAAGCTCAACAAGTTCTACTCGATCATGCCAATTGTGTTCAACAAGAAATAGTTAAATTCGGTCAATTGAATTACACATATTTGAAACAATTTTCGATTATTCTCGAAGATCTCTTCTGGTCAATGCCTGTCGCACGTTCACGTTTGCAAAAACATCTAAAAGAAGAAATTACCGTTAAAATCTTAGATGAATACTATGCTCATATTGATAAATATCGTCATATATGTAAACATAAATCTCGAACACGTTTGTTTATTCTCGCATTTCTCAATGGTCAAGAACCAATTGTAGAAATTGGCATGAACGATTGGTTTCGTCATGGCAAAGAAGTTAACAAACGAAATGAAATTATTATTAATAAAACTTTACAAGAATATTGGATTAAACCTGAACAAGTCGAATTAGCGTCGATTATCGACGCAAATGAATATGAAAATACACATTTATTAAAACTAATTCCACCGGATAGTCAAAAAATTGAAATTATGCGTTTTCGAACGCGACCTAAGCAAAACATTGAATTACCATTACATGTAAATCTCATCATTTTATCAATCATTTGTATTTTCTGTTTTTTTTCTCTCTCTCAGGCTTATTGTTTCATGTCAGTTATCGATCGACAAGTTAATATTCGACTTGAAGTTACAGTTTCGAATGCATTTAACATCAGTCTGTTTTCTAAAGCATCATCCATGGCAACCAATGATAAAACAGCCAATATCCGTGATGATAATAGCGATGAACAATGTCCATGTCAAGATATTCAAATACGCTTTCCAATACCCGATCCATGGGTTTATATGTTTCGTGTTGAGAAACGTTTTCGTTACGGAGCTATACATAGTGTTCGACAAAAAGCCGGCAAAATCAAGGTAAGATTCGTTCGTTTTTTCTTTTCGAAACGGAACAAGAAAATACAATCGGACGTACACGTCAATGATTTTGATTAACACTCTCAAGAGGCATTGTGCCAGTTGTTCTCTTCTCAGACTAGATTATAAATTATATCGATAGAAATAGAAAAACAAAATCTAGCGGAAATTAATTAAAATAAAAATAAATATTTTGAATTTTTTATGATTAAACAGGGCCTCGATCGGTTCATGGCGGCACATCGCAATGATGGTTTAACGCCATTCATGGCTGCATCAGCTGGTGTAGCTAAATACGAGCAAGCTTTTCGTGCCATTGTCTGGCGTATTGATCAACTACCTAAACGTGATCAAGGTGCTTATAAAACTCATCTATTCGAATGTAAATTTGCTGTACCATTACACGATCCAATACCGGAAAAATACGAGCCGATTGCCGATGTCGAATATACAATGGCACAAGCATTTGTTTCGCATTGTCAAGTAAAAACAACGATTTCTAAAGAGAACACACCAATGAGACTTGATTTTAGATTCGTTCCGTTGCTGCACCACAATCGGATGAAACACCGGAGAAATGGATACGTCCGAAAAGTCATTTTACTTATACATTAGATATTGAATATGCATTTAAAGAAGAAGAGAAAAAAGAATTTGCACCGATTGAAATCGATATGAAAGAACAAACAATGTCTCAAAGTGAAACAGAAAATAATTCACAATCGGATGATAGTGATTAACTAAGATCGAAAATAAGAATAATAGAACGCCGAACGAGTCAAATGCGCTGATTAGTTCTTTTTTTTAGATAAGTCGAGTTGTCCAAAGGTAGTAGATTCTACTATTGAGCAAATTAGCGCCATCTGATCAAGTTTCTATAGTCGAACTACACATAGAAAAAGAACGAATCAGCGCATTCGGCGTTTTATTACTATCCCAACAATCTTCTTGTTTCCTATGCAAATAGCATGTTGTCTACCCGAAATAATATAATCTCTCCTATTTATGTGATATTTTGTGTATTTAACCCGCTTATTGTCTATTCAGTAGTATTATTTATATCTATACATAGATGACGTTTTTTTTTCATATTCTATTTGTATTTTTTGGTTTTGTTTTGATGTCTAATAAATTAATTGAATGTTCATTTTAATTTTAGATAAATAAAAAAGAAAACTATGTCACTCAATGGTAATACACGTTCATTAAGACAACATGTTCAACGTTCGCTTGGCGATGATTTTATCGAACCACCATCGGTTATGTCAGCTGTTGGAAATGATGAGGACGATGATGATGGAACCGATGATTTCGTACCGAGAGGTACATCATCGAAAGGTCGATCACGTGGTGGAAGACAATCTCGAGGTGGACGAAAATCAACATTAATGACACATCAAATGGATGATGAATCAATGGATACAGGCTCGACAACAGCAACAGGAAATCATGCCGATCAACATTCCGAAGAGAAAGGATATTTTCATCATTTATTAACTGGAAAAACAAATATTCAAGTTCTTGTTGATCAATGGATCGATTCCTATCAAGCAAATCGTGATGAAGCATTAATCGAATTAATGCAATTCTTTTTGGATAGTAGCGGATGTAAAGGCAAATTAACACAGACAATGTACTTGAAAATGGAACATGTCGATATGCTAAGAGCAATGACCGAACATTTTGATGAAGTAGATTCGAGATTTTCAACCGAGATTATAAAATAATTCGAACATTTATTTATCTAGGATACATCGGAATATCCGATTATCATGTCTGGTTTACAGTATAAAAAATTTCGTACATCATTCAGTGAATTCGTTGTTTTACTCATCAAACAAGCGTCTTATTCCATCATCTACGATCAATATATGATCGATAATCTTGTCACATTATTAACTGCCCTATCGGACTCGCCTGTTCGTGCTTTTCGTCATACAGGAACATTAGCTGGTTCGATCGAACAAATTGTTTTATCAATAATTTCGTTTTTTGTTTTGTAAATCTAGTTTTGAAAGTCATGACAGCACTTGTTGATATTGCGTTGACAATTAGCATACAAAAAGATCAATGTCAACGACAATATGAAGCTGAACGACAGAAATCAACAGCAAGACGAGCAGCTGACCGACTTGAAACATTAACAACCAAACGAAAAGAGGTTTGGAGATTCGAAAAAAAATTGAAACATCCTAGATTTCTTTGTCATATATCTATTTTAGCTTGAAGGAAATGAAAATGAAATCAAAAGTTTCATGAATTTTATCTTCAAAGGTGTTTTCATTCATCGTTATCGAGATATTGTACCGGATATTCGTTGTTTATGTATGAGTGAACTTGGCGAATGGATGAAAAGCTATCCGATGGTTTTTCTCGACGATATCTATCTTAAATATATCGGTTGGACTTTATATGATAAAGTAGAAAATGATCGTTATTTTTTTACTAAACTATCTCAAAAGAATTTCTCTCTCAGGTCGGTGATTGTCGTTTACGTTGTTTACTTGCGTTAGTTCCGTTGTATCAAACAACAGATCTTGTTGGTAAACTCGAATTATTTACAAATCGATTCAAAGTAATGACGGATATATATATTGATCTTAAAACAATGATGATTTTCAGGATCGTATTGTTCAAATGACTGTTGATTGTGAATATGAAGTCGCTGTTCAAGCAATTAAATTACTAACAGCTATTCTTAAGTATGAACAAAAAAAAAACGATTTTATATGTCATTTCGAATGATTGATTATCTAGATTTAATGATCGAATTCTCGAAGATAAAGATTGTGAAAATATCTATGAACTTGTCTATCATTCTCATCGGCAAATTGCACAAGCAGCTGGAGAATTTCTCAATCAAAAATTATTTCATAAAGCTGAACAACCAACGAATTCATCGAAAAAACGTTGTGAAAACACTGCATTTATGCATTTACTCGTTCAATTCTTCATCGAAAGTGAAGTCAGTTAACTCTCACTCTCAAAATCGATCGTATAAAATCGAAAATTTCTCGTTTAGCTACACGAACACGCAACCTATCTTGTTGATTCAATGTGGGATCAACATCCAATGATGAAAGATTGGGAATGTATGACCGATATTTTACTTGAAGCACCTGAACAAGATGAAGAACGTAAATAATTGAAGTGTTCTATTAGTTGAAATTGATTGAATGCATAATTTTTAGCACTTGATGATCAACATGAAAATTGTCTTATTGAAATTATGGTTTGTTGTGTTCGAGAAGCAGCAACTGGGGAATATCCAATCGGACGTGGACAACCAAATCGAAAAGTAAAAACTAAACACGCAAATAAATCTCAACAAAGTCTCTAAAAATCAAAATTTTTATTTCTAAAGTTAACAATGAAAGAACAAAAGCAAAAAGAAGACGATAAAAAAGCGCTCACCGATCATTTTATCGGTACTCTACCACCACTATTGAATAAAGTAATTGTTTGCTCGTTTAATTCGTTATTTAACAAGAAAAAGAAATCTTCATTTTTAGTATATCGCTGATGCTGATAAATTGTTAAATCTCTTACAAATTCCACTACATTTCAACTACGAAGTTTATACAACAACACGACGTGAACGTGATCTCGACGCGTATTTAAATTCGTTGAGTGATATTGTTCAACGTCATACAACAGCTGAAGTTTGTGTTTGATTTTGATATATTTCGAATGCTGAACTGTCTTGTTTAATCATAGATATTCGATGCGGTTTCAAAATGTTTTGAATGTGTTTGTGATGTTAGTTTTACTCTATCGAATCGAGCTATTGCTCATCGAGGAAATATTATCGATAAAATCTTGGCTAATTTCAATGCAGCAATGGGAATATTCGAAGAAATGGTAGATTTCTTCATTGAAAGATTATTAATGTATCGATTTTTTTTCTCTCAGGATGAAGCCGATGAAGATGATCTCTATCCATTGTTACTCAATTTAAGAAAAATCGATGCTTTTCATCAGTAAGTTCGAATAATTTCAATTTATGAAATCTATTAATTGAAGAATTCTTCTTCAGATGTCATGATCTCGGTAATGTTGATCTTTGGGATAAAATCCATCTGCTATTCAAAGCTGCTATTGACAACGAAGATATGTCTCCTGAGGTTTGCACCGTCAAACAAAAACTCTCGTTTGTGGATTCGTTCGTTTTGGTTTTCTAGATCGTAGAAAAATGCTTCGGCATTGCTAATCGTAGTTTACTTTGGAGTTTATATCATCTCGACATTCAATTCGATAAGGTTCGGTGTTATCGAATTTGTTTTTTTAAATTGTTCATCTTTGTAAATTTAGGATTTACTTAAAAAAATCGTCAAACGTAGTCGTAAATTGAATACTTTATGCCAAAAACTGATGATTCATGCCAATGCACAAATTTGTCAATATGCTTACTCGACATTTTGTGATCTATTGATTAGCATGAGTCCACATTTAGTTGATAAGAATCCTGATTATCAATCGCTTGTTATTGAAATCAATGAAAATCTTATTCAATCATTATTAAATTTTCTTAATACTTACGTTTTCTTTGCTGATGATCCGAAAAGTATTTTTTATCTTATTCAGAAACACTAAACTCAAGATTTTTTTCGTTAAGATCAAGATGAACAAGCTAAAATTGAAGTTCTTCATAAAAAACGCAATCTACTTGCAGCTTATTGTAAATTAATTGTTCACAATGTTTTGCCTATTCAAGCAGCAACAAACATTCTCAAATACTACGTTAAAGTAATCTAGAAAAATGAATTTGAATGAATAAAAACTCGTTCGATTTATAGTACAGCAACGATTTTGGCGATATCATCAAGAATACCTTTACTCGAGCTCGAGATATATCGAAAATTCATACAGCTAAAACAATGGCTTATAGTTTAATGGCTGTATGTTTAAAAAAACATGAATTTGATTGATTACTGTTCTTTTCGAATTGAATAGGTTTTCAAAGATTGTGTTACTGCTCAACAAGCATCAGGAAATGATGATAATACGAATATTGATCTATCACCATTGAGAGTAAATATATCATCTAATTATCTGTTTTTACATTGAATTATTTTTGATTTCCTAGGAATTAGCACGACGATTCAACCTTTCATTTGGTCTTGATATGGCTAAACAACGAGAAGCACTTGCTGCACTTCATCGGTAAGAAAAAAAACTAATTCGATGATTTGATAAGAAATGAAATACATATGTATTTAGCGAATGCATTCGTTTTGCTTTAACACCTCTATTCGATCATGATGATCGAACACAACCAGGTCCGAATATTCTCTTTCTCGAAGTTCTACCGGAATTTGCTTCGAAACTTCTCAAACAAGACAAGAAAGCCATGTACGAAGCACTTAGTTTTAACGAAAACATTTTTCAATTTCTCGATATTTTAGTTTCGATCATATCGATAAACTTATTCACAGTGCATCAATCGAAAGTGATGCTTGGCAACCGTTGCTTAACTATCGTCGTATACTCAACGACGAACCAGCGAGCGGTCATGGAACGAAAGTGCGTACATCAACTGGTACTCGCGGTCGAAAACGTGTGATACCGCAAGACGGTAAATTATTTCATTTATTTTTCAAAACAAAACGTAATTCTATCATTTTTTCCTAGATGATAATTCTTAAATATGACTGAACAATCACTGTTTTGTGTCTAATCGTATTTTGTATTATAAATCTACATGTATTTGGTTTTGTTGTTATTGTATTCATATATTTAGACTTTTGTGTGTGTGTGTTTGATCTTTCTCATTTTTTTTGCTTATAGTCAAACAAGACTTCTATTAAATAAAGAAGCAAATTAAAACAAAAACAGAGTTATTGTTTTCTTCGTAGATTACTATCATGGCAACTGGAGATGATATCGTTGAATTTACAATTAAAAGTAATATGGTAGCTAGTGAAGCTATACGACGTTTTAAACGATCGGTAGAAATAGGCGAACTAAAGGTGATTACTAAACTCTGAATTCAGATTTGACACTCATTAGTTTTCTTTTAATTAACTAGAATCAATTAGAATTAATAACAGGAGCTCAAAGTCAATCAATGAAAGTTCATGTTCACGATGAACGTGGCACGAAATTATTCGATCTCGATGATGATTCTCGTATATTAGGTTCATATAATGTTCAATCGAAAATGATCTTACAAGTGGAAGAAACCAATCTCAAACGAGCACATATGTTTGACGATACAGGAGATGTACCGAAATATGAATTGACTAATGAAGAATATGCATCACGAAAGAATACAGCACGACAATTTATGCAGGATCATAAAATTGGAAAATATAATCCAACTGCACAGGAAGAACATGCACGAAAAGAAAAGGAAAAAGAAGAACACGAAGATGAAGCAGCGAAGAAAATCAATGTTAATGATCGGTAGATTTTCTTGAAAACAAAGTTAGTCAGTTCTTCGATTGTCATTTTCTAGATGTGAAGTAACTGTTGCATCTCAACCGACAAAACGAGGAACTGTATTGTATAAAGGTAGAAATGATTTGAGTTCATAAATGAATTCTTAATTTGATTTCTAGGTGAAGTACATTTTAAACCAGGAGTTTGGGTTGGTATTCAATACGATGAACCGTTAGGCAAGAATAATGGATCGTAAGTTTTTTTGTTGTCCTTTTTTGTTGTTAGTATTAATTTTAATATTTATTTTAGTGTTGAAGGAAAGAAATATTTCGAATGTCCGGATAAATATGGAGCATTCGTTCGACCAAGTGCCGTTACAGTTGGCGATTTTCCTGAAGTCGATTTAGAAGAATTATAACTTTTTCGTTTCATTCTTTTTTTTTTTATTAATTCCGTTATTGTGATACTTTGAATGACTGCACACGTGATGAATAAACATGCACTATAAGTTTCCATTTCTTAGCGAAATATTTCTATGGTTTTATCAGCTTGTAAATTGAATCCCAACATAAGTCACCATGTTCGACTTTTCCACTATGGAAAAAAGAGTTGTCATGTCTCAAAGAACGATAAAAAAAAGTCGTCATGTATTTTTTTTTCGCATAAAGGAAGAGAAAAGGAAAAAAGATTGTGCTTATGCAGATACACGTGTAAGGTAGTATAACTTAACAGGTTAAAAACAACGAGAACAAGATGAATACAATTTGGAAAAATAGTCTTCAGGAATTTTGTCAAAAACAAAAGATATCTTTGCCGACTTATCGAATAAAAAAACAATCAGGTCCACCTCATATGTTACGATTTCAGACGGAAGTTGAAGTCAATGGACATTGGTTTGTCGGTGATGATTTATGTACATCGAAAAAAGATGCCGAACAATCAGCTGCTAAAACAGCCTTGGAAGCTCTTACTACTGGAAACGATTCATCATCATTACTGTCAACAGATGTACCATCTGTAAATCATCTCAATACAACAATTTCTCAATCTCAGCCATCGTCTGTAAATACGGATACACGATATCATTTGCCCGATGAACATGCGGATCTCGAACGATTTATAGTTGATCTAATCAAGGACGAAGGTGGACGAATTCGTAAAATATTTCCTCCTGATGGTAACGGACGATATACATTTGAAATAACTGGTTCTTATCGATATTGTGAAAAAGTACAACGACATCATCAGAAAAATCAAATCTATTTCATTGTCGATCCAAGAACAAGAACTTATATGCAAAAATGTCACGATGTTGATTGTTATGGTTTTAGATCATCAATAAAAAATATCAACACAGATCTAGCAACTACTCCTGTTACACAACAGCAGAACTATGTGAGTCAATGTCCTTCGTGTCAAAAACGATTTACTTACAAAATATCGCAAAATTGTGAACGTTGTGGTGAAAATTTTTGTCTTAAATGTGTTTCTGAATGTGATTATTGCCATGATGCTCTTCATTGCAATCGATGTACTGACTCGTGCTTTGACTGTCATGATTCATAAGTTTTTCTACTTTTAACAACTCATAATTACAATAAATTTATCTTTACTGAAGATCATTTATATGTTAATAACTTTCACTAAGCTATTCTACAAAAATGCCAAATAAGATGCCAGTCAACTTCGTTCACATCATACTGTCGTGGATATTTATTAATATAAAACAAAAATTAGAAGTTATCAACAAGCTTTTTATCAACTGAACTACACCATATTTTCAAAGTTCGTTTTTTCTCCGACAGATTTTGAAGCAACTCTTTACTTCTCTCTCCGATATGATTCCATTCGAAGAGGAGTGTGGTGAGTGTCTGTAATGCATATAGAAGACTGGTGATAGAAGTGGAAAAATTCAAGGTGTATCTAACTTGATTTCTTTCTAATGCTTGTCCAATTGATTGGGCACCTGCATCTCTGATTCGATTACAGGCGAGATCGAGTGTGGTGAGTGTCTGTCATAAAAAGAAGAGATTGCTGATAGAAGTGAAGAAAGTAAATCTATATCTAACTTGATTTATTTGTAATGCTTGAGCAATTGATTGTGCACCTG
>Ga0209935_1000594_pt1 | contig 81197 bp, 68 predicted proteins | sample ThiBio_1000_plan_2_FD_183958 | JGI IMG/M metagenome (GOLD analysis project Ga0209935, IMG submission 183958) | Wastewater bioreactor microbial communities from Cape Town, South Africa - Thiocy_cont_1000_plan (SPAdes) | ecosystem: Engineered > Bioreactor > Thiocyanate-remediating >... | reverse complement strand
CCCGACAACGCCTTGTGTCTCAAGGAGTACGGAGAGTTCCTGCTGGCGCGAGGCAACCACAACGACGCCGAGAAGTTCTTTACGCGCAGCAGCATGGTCGACCAAAAGTACGCAGCGCTCAACGAGTCGCACCCCAAGGCCGAGAGATCGCTGGGTGCGAGTTGAGAGACCGTGTGACGCCAAGCGTCGAATGTAGATAATATATAGCACACTCAGTACATGGTTGTACAGCCGACGGCTACGTCGTTGAGATCGACGCAAGCGCGCTCGCCTTGTCGTCGACGTGAGAAGTAGCATCTTCATCATCAGCGTCAGCATCATCATCATCGTCGTCGTCGGATGGCAGGTCCTCATCGTGAAACCTCGCGGCAGCGTGCACGATCGCTTTGCGCAATCGAGCAGCTCGAGCCACGGTCGCAATCTGCAGATTGGGGTCACGTCATCAGCCATCCACGACGATGATCGCGCGGCGCGACAAGCACACCAGCTTGTACGCACATTCACTAGAATGTACAACAGCGCTATCAGGCCTCCGAGGGCCGTGGCGACCACGCGAGCGATGGCGGCGCTCAGCGACAGGTGCGCCGCGACGCCGACCGTCACCGAGGCCTTGAGCGACGCCAGGGAGCGCAGCAGCAACATGGCGACGCTGAACGAGATGAACGCCACCAGCACCAAGTGCCCGATCACAAACTGTGTTTGTGTGTGTGTACGAGTGAGTGTACGAGTAGTCGATCGATGGGTTGGTGGCTCGCGTGGATCGCGAGTGCCGTGCCGTGTGGTCGTCGTCATTCACGTACCACGAGCAGCAACGACGTGTTGCGCTTGAAGGCGCCGACGAACGCCACCGACAGCAAGCACGTATTGACGAACAACACCACGAGGCTCGAAGGCATCGAGAACATGGCAGTGACGACCGCCATCACCTGACGACCGCGTGACTGGTGGTGAGGCTCCCGAGCTCCCTCGCATCGTGCGTGACTCGGACTAGACCGCGTCGCACGTACCATGAGGAAGAGCGCGTACTTTTGGAGCTGCACGGCATCGATACCGATACGATCGAAGCGCTGCCGATCAAAGAAGAGCACCATCTCGTTGACACGGTGCACGCGGTCGAGGCATCCGCCGTGCTGAGGACGCAACTGGTTGCAGAGAACGAGAGAGAGAGAGAGAGAGAGATGAGCGTACTGACATCGAATCCGTCTGTCTTTATGCCAGATGAACAACAATAACAACAACAACAAAGCGAAGGCACTTCGATCGACACACACTAGCATGCAAGTTGATCGATCGATAGATAGATAGGTGGGTTATTATGGCGATGGTTGGCTCGGCTGGCTCGGCTTCGGCTTCGATGACTGGCTATCGGGAAGAGGATATTTACATGACGAAGGCACGCGACAGCAAGAGTATCTCGAAGCGCTGGTCGACCGTGCTGTACAGCACCACCAACGGGAGGTTATGGTGGATTTTCATGTAGTCGCGGAAGCGGTCGACCTGCTCGCGGTGGCGGCTCACGAGCTTGGGCTTGAGCTTGAAGGCCGTGCCATCGAAGCAGCCGAGCAGCTCGCGAATGACCGAGTGCGCGAGCTCGAGCACAATGACCTTGACATCGCCACTTGCGCAGTAGCGCAGCACGGGCGTCAGGCCGCGCACCACGTCGTCGGTGATCTTCTTCTTGAGCTTGGGTGTCGGTGTGCTCAAGAACACGAGTGACGTCGGAGGCACGATCGCGTGCGATGGCGTCGCTCCCGAAGCAGCACCGGCTGTGAGCGCTGCCGCGTTGCCGCCGAGCGCGGTCGAGGGAGCGCCCGAGCCGGTGCCTCCGGCTGCTGCCATGGCCACGTTGTTGCTGCTATTGCTGCTGCTGCTGCTGCTACCTCCACCGCCAGCCGCTTGTGCCAAGGCTGCTGTCAAGGCCGAGTAGTTGCTGGAGCTCGACGGCGGCACACCGGAAGCAGCCGTAGCGCCTGCGGACATGGTAGCCGAGCTGGCAACGGCGGCGTAGTTGCCGCTCGTGCCGCGGCGCTTGGCGGCGGCGGCCAGAGCGCCCGGAGCGAGGCTGTAGGTCGCCAGTAGATTCTGCACCGGTTGCAGCGCATCGAGTTGTGCTTGCAGCTCGCGTATGCGATTGGCCTGCAACAGTGCGTGCACCACCTTGGCGGTACTGGCAAAGTCGAGCTCGAGCTCCACATGGCCTTCGATCTGCACCACCTTGACGAGCACGATGTTCGAGGAGCGCGAGCTGTTTCGCAGCATGACGACGACCTTGATGCCGGCCGTGGTGGCGTACGCGAGAGCTTCGTGAGACGACATGACCGGCTGCAAGTAGTCGACGCGAACCTGGCGCGCCCAAAGCTCGCTCGCGAGCTGCATGCGGTGCTCGAGGAACTCCTGCGCCTCCGAGCACACCATGACCTCGGGAGTGTCGATCCGTTGCGCGAGCAATGTCGGAGGCGAGGCGGTGGCGGCAGCAGCAGCGGTGGCGGCGGCATTGCGGTCATGCTGCTTCTCGATTTCGATCAGCACCTCGATCGCAAAGTGCACGCCGACCGCCGACGTGTCGTTGTTGCTTCGCTGGAAGCGCTGCACGAGAGAGTCGTAGCTGCCGCCGGCGGCGATGACGTCGATGCCCTTGGTGGTATTCTCGACCAGCAGCTGGAACATGAAGCCGCCGATCCAGGCGTTGTAGACCACGAGCGGGTCGAAGCACACGTTGGTGATGCCGAAGGCCTTGAGGAAGCGCGACAGCTCGCCGAGCTCGTCGCATGCCGCCAAGAACTCGGACGATGCCGCAAGCTTGCGATTGTCGGCCACACTGTCGCGCACGCGCGAGATCATCTCGGTGAAGGAGCCGCGCAGTCGCGCGAACGACTCGAGTCGCACCACGACGCCCACCTCGAGCTTGGCCTCGTTGATGAGGCGCGAGCTGGTCTTGGCCCACTTCTGGCGACGCTTGTGCTCGAGAATGTGGCACACCTTCTCGAGCGAGGCCTCGGGTACTTGACAGTACGCCAGGATGGTCTTGAGGATGATCGAATGATTGAAATACGCCTTGTAGCGATAGGTGGCATTCGGGCCAAAGTGTTGCGGGAATGATTCGAGTATCTATAGATCGTGTCACAAACCCAAAACCCCAAAACCCCATCGGTTGTTCGTTACCGAAATGCAAACAAGAGAGAGAAAGCTAGAATAAGTGGATATGCGCGCACATACCTCAACACACACTCTCATGACTTCAGCTTGATGAATGACTCGTGCTACTCGCGGCCCGACGATATCAAAGTTCGCAGCACCAAAGGCCAACGGCTGGCCGTGTACGGCGTTCTTGCGGTAAATGTTGGCGAACGTGTAGCGGCGCATGTTGGGTATGCCTTGCAAGCCGACGAAGCTCGCGAACGAGGTCGTGAGCTCGTACGGCAGCACGACCAACGAGCCGCTCTCGTCGAGGAACTGCACCGGGTGGCGAATGTTGCTCGCGAGCGAGGCCTTGGGCAGCAGCAACGGCGTGTCGAAGCGAAAGGCCGCGTGGCGCTTGAAGACGGCCTCGAGCTGCGCCACCACGTGGCTGCGCACGGCGGCCGTGTGGCGGTTCGGCATGCGCTGCTTCTGGTGCGAGTCGTACGTGTACGACAACTGCTCCTCGGGCGTGAGCGAGAACAGACGCTCGATCAGGCGGTTGTAGTTGGTGGTGTTGGGCGTCGTGATCGAGCGCAACGCCTGCTGGAGCTTGTGCGCCTCGAGTTGCGTCGGTAGCAGCTCGCTGTCGAGCAACTCGGCGGCGCTCGGGCGTCGCTGCGGATTCGGCTGCAGAAGCAGCGAGATGATTGCGTGTTGGTTCGGATGGCGCTTGTCGAACTCGGGCGGGAAGCGCAGGTGGTTGCGCAGGTCGTTGAGAACGTAGGCGCGCTCGGTGCCGGTCGCGAAGCGATAGCACATTTCAAAGAGAATGATGCCGAGGCTGTACATATCGACCTTCTGGTCGTAGCCTGCGCGCCCGACCTCCGGCGCGCAGTACACCGGCGTGCCGACGTCGGTCGTGGCCGCGAGCGCCGACGAGCTCACGGCATCGAGCATCACCGACACCTCGAGCACCGACTGCGAGGTCAGTAGCTTGGCGCGTCCGTCGCTGGTGCCCGAGACGGCCAAGCCAAAGTCGCCGATCTGGCAGTTGTTGTTGTCGTCCATAAAGATGTTGAGCGGCTTGAGGTCGCGATGCACCGTGCCATGCTGGTGGATGTGGTGCAGGCCCTCGAGGATCTGACGGAACAGGCGCCACATCTCGTTCTCGTCGTCGAACAACACGCCGTCGTCGATCACAGATCGCAGCGTGCGCTTGGTGCAGTACTCCATCTGAATGTACAAGATGGCCGTGTACTTGTTGGCGCGCTTGGCGCGACGCCCGCCGACTGTACGCTCCAGGTCGGCACTCTCGTCGTCGTCGTCGTCGCTATCGCTATTGTCGTCGTAGTCGTCATCGTAGGTGTCGTGGCCAGGAATGGCGTTGTCGAACAGGTCCTCCTCCTCCTCCTCGTCGTCATCGTCATCATCATCGTCCTCTACCGGCACGAGAGTGTCTTGCTTGCTACCACTGCCATTCGAACAAGCAGTGTCGGAAGGATCGACGTAGCCAAGATCCATATCGTCATCATCGTCCTCGTCGTCGTCATCGTCATCATGAGCTCCGAATGCCATTCCACCCTTGTGGAATACGTCCTTATAGCTCGATGCAAACTCGGCATCCTCGTCGTCGTCGTCATCTTCCTCATCGTCTTCCTCATCGTCCTCCTCATCATCTTCCTCATCCTCCTCCTCGTCATCTTCCTCATCGTCCTCGTCATCGTCATCGTTGTCGTCTTCGCGGTGGTGTCGGCGACCATACTTACCCCTACTGACGCGAATGCCACCGCGCTTGGCTTTGCCGAATGCAACGTCATCGTCGTCCTCCTCGTCCTCATCGTCGTCGTCGTCATCGTCGGCATAGTCGTTGTCGAGTGCATCACTACCTCGACGTGGATGCTTGCGAGCTGCGTGTGGCGGAGGCAGTGTTGCAGGAGACGCGACGCGTTTGGACTTGTTGGCGGCGACAGCGACGGAAGAGGGCTTGGTCTTGTCGGAGGAGGACGAGGAGGTGGTCGGGACGCGCGAGTCACCCGGCGAGAAGGCCTTGAGCGACGAGGGTACCGAGGTGTCGATGCGCTCGGTCCAGGCTTGGTAGTAGCGCACGACGTGCTCGTGGTGCAAACGTGACAAGGTCGTCACCTCGCGCAGCACCTTCTGGTTCTTGGCCTCGTTGGACTTGAGCTTGATCTTCTTGATGGCGTAGTAGCGGCCATCGAGGCGGTTCTTGGCCTTGACCACCTCGCCGAACGCTCCTCGGCCCAGGAACTCGAGCTCTTCAAAGTCGGCCAGATAGCGCGACGTGGTGGTAATGTACTGCCGTGGAACCTCGGTGCTGAGCGACAACGAGCTGTAGGTCGTGCCCGAGCCAAAGTCGGGTGTCGGTTGCTTGACCGACGGAGGCCGCGGAAGGCCACCGGGCTCGGTGGGAGTCACAGAGCCGACGGCAGCATTGTGTGTAGAGCTGGCGGATGGAATGGGTCGGGCGAGAGAGACATGATGATGGCTAGCGCCAGTGGCGGCGGTGGTGGCAGTGGCGGTGGCCGTAGTGGCCGTGGCAAACGTCGTGGTATCGGTCGCCATCGTGGCACCGCAGCCGGCAGCCGCAACGAGACCGCCGCTGCCAGCAGGTGCTTGATGGCCGGGAGCGGTGGGGTTGGAGCTCGAGAGCGAAGCCAATGTACCCGAGGCGGCAGCCATCAGACCGAGTTGCGGTTGCGAGTTCGAATGGTGCAGTTCCTCAGGCAGCAGGGCGGCCACCTGGCTCAGGAACGGATGCGCCAACAGTGCGGCGCACGTCGAGTTGCGATCGAGGCACAGGGTGAGAAAGTCGCGCGCGTCCGGCGAGAGCATCTCGGGCGCCACGACCTTGGTGGCGGTGGGCTTCTGGTGCTCGAGGCGGCGATACGCCTCGGGCGCCATGGTGCCGGTGGCGAGGTGGATGATGACGACACCGACGTTCCACACATCGTCCTTGGCGCCATCGGGCGTGTAGAATGGCAGACCGCGCAGCAGCAACGGCAGCGCAAAGTCAGCGAGACGCACCCAGCCCTTCGAGTCGAGCAGGATGTTGCTCGGCGTCAGGTGGCCGTGCGTGACGTTGTTCTGATGCAGGAATGCGAGCGCGCGTAGTATCAGCAGCGCGAACTTGGCGAGCACCGCCATGTTCGTCACGGCTCCCGAGGTCTTGATAAAGTCGACGAGCGTGCTTCCGGTGATGAACGACTGAAAGACGCGCAGCTTGGTGGCGAGCGCCTCGACCGCGAGGTACTTGGCGATGCACGGGTGCGAGAGATCGGTGAGACGCGACAGTTCGAGTGCCAGATCGACCGATTGCGCTTGTGGCTTCTCGGGCAGCGGCAACACAATCTCCTTGACCGTCATCAGGTGCGTGTTGTCGAGATTGATGGCCTTGTAGACGGCGATCGTCGGCAACGAGGTCGAGAGAGCCAGCAACTCTCCCTTCTTCCAGTGGAACGGCAGAATCCGTACTGCGCCGTTGCGATAGTACGCCGCCAATACCACCTCGTTGCCAGTGGCACGGCTGCCGCCACCGTCGCCAACGCCACCGCCACCAGCACCGCCGCCACCGCCGCCGCCGCCGTGACGGTCGCCGCCGCCATCGCTGTCGTTCATATCGCTGCTGCTGCTGCTTGTGGCCATTGCAGCGATCGCCGCTGCGGCAGCACTGGCCGAGACGCGAGGCATGCGACCCACGGCAGCGATGCTGCTCATGCGAGGCAGCAACGGCCCACCGCCACTATCGCCCACGGCTTGATAGTCATCGCCATCGAACCACTCGTTGCGGCGCAGAAGATGGCCGAAGCTACCAGCGTCATTGCTCTTGAGCAGCAGGTTGTCGTGCACCGGGCTGAGCTTCGAACCACCAGCAAACGAGCCACTCGGTATCTCCATCGTGCTCGAGGCATTGGCCGAAGAGCCTCGTGCGGCGGCACTCACACTGCTGCTAGCGCCCTGTTGTTGTTGTTGTTGTTGTTGCTGGCGAATGATTTCATCGAGGCGGTCATTGATGTACGTCGCAATCGCAAAGATCATTGGTGCCCCAAGTAGTGACGACGCCTACACAGATCCAACACCACCACCATCGATCGTCGCCCATCGGCCACTTTGTGTCTCAGCCAGCAATTCATGCAAGGCAGCACGGCGGGCGGGCGGCCGCGCGTGTGTGTGTAGCAGGCACGCACCTGCTTCTTGATCTCTTTGTTCAACTCGCGAGTCTCGAGCTCACTCAAGCCTTTGATGTTCTCGATCTTGAGCACCTCAGGCAGGACGTCGGGATATCGAGACGAGAAGCGTACGATGAGCTTGGCCGCGATGCGACTGGCCTTCCTGCCCGATACGCCGGTCGGATAGAGAAAGATCGAAAAGTAGGCTTGGATATTCTGCCACGCCTTGGGCAGCTCTTGGAGATCCTCCTGAAAGCAGCGACGACGACGACGACGACAACGACGACGATGAAGACGTGGGTGAGAACGAGACGTGTACCAGAAGAGGAGTGGAAGAGCGTACTGCATAGATCTCGCGAAGAGCAACGAGCTCGTCTTGTTGAGTTTGCGAGTGGTTGGTAGCATGATGCATCGTGAAACGCGATAGTGAGAGAGAGAGAGAGAGAGCACTGGGAGGACTTGGCAAGCGGCTCGCGGAACGATCGTAATGGTGGTGAAGAAGACACTCAAGGGCGATCACCGGGCGAGATACCAATCGAGCTGAGTGATACGTGTTGGAGCGATAGCGATGGCGAGTGTGTACGATGAGTCGAGAGGATGGTAGGAAGGAATCAGCCAGTGCGCCGTAGCTCAGCAAGCCATCCCACTGTCAAAGTCTCACTCTAGGAGAATCAATACGAGGAACGAGGACACGAAACGAGGGAAGAGAGAGATACGATAGAAGAGATATGAGTGAGTGAGCGATGCGGTTGTTGTTGTGGGCGGGAAGCGAGGGAATGAGAGGAAGTGGGAGGAGGAAGGCCATCGAGGCCTTCGTGGAAGAGGAGGAGAAAGCGTTTGCTTGCTCGCTTGGTTGTGCGTGTGTGTACGTGTGTGTAATCGAGATCTGATTGGTTACACCAACTTGATATCTCTTGATATCGTGCAGCAATAGCTCGTTGTTCGCTTGTGCTTGTGCGTGTGTGTAATCGAGATCTGATTGGTTACACCAACTTGATATCTCTTGATATCGTGCAGCATTAGCTCGTTGTTCGCTTGTGCTTGTGCGTGTGTGTAATCGAGATCTGATTGGTTGCACCAACTTGATATCTCTTGATATCGTGCAGCATTAGCTCGTTGTTCGCTTGTGCTTGTGCGTGTGTGTAATCGAGATCTGATTGGTTACACCAACTTGATATCTCTTGATATCGTGCAGCATTAGCTTGTTGCACGCTCGTTACGATGGCATCCGAGATCTTCTATCAACTCAGCGGCGGCGCTTCGTTCGACAAGAAGAAGCACAAGAAGAGCAAGCTGCCTACGAGTGCTACGACCGAACCCGTGGCTTCCTTGGCCGTTGGATCGAAACGCAAACGAGATGTCGCACAGCCCAATGACGTCGACGCTGATGCCAGTGACGATGATCGCCTCGATGTGGAGGAGGAGGAGGAGGAGGACAGCGACGACACGACCTCGAAGGCCGCCGTCGCTCGCCGCAAGCGAACCAAACGTGCCAAGACGCATGCTGCAACCGACGCCGCCCGTGAGTTGGCCACTGCTGAGCGGGTATGCCTGGTTGATCTTGATATTGATTGGTTTCGTCGGCATCGACTGATCCATCGAACGCGCAGGACACCGAACTCCGAGTGCAACATCGCATCCACGTCGAAGGCACCGATCCTCCCTCGCTCCTGGTCGACTTCTCCGAACTCACGAGCGACAAGTACGCCGCAACGAATCCATGTGCCGAGCAAAACAGAGAGAGAGAGAGAGCCATCAGTATGTGTGTTGATTGCAGCTCGCTCTGGCACAGATTCGGTACTGTGGCACCGCAGGCACTCGTCGATAATCTCCGCCATGAGCTGCAGTTTGTGCAGCCGACCGCGATTCAGATGCAAGCGATACCCGTGTTGCTCTCGGGTCGTTCGGTGCTGGCGTGCGCGCCGACCGGCTCCGGCAAGACGGCGGCCTTCGCTGTGCCGCTACTTGCGGCGCTCAAGGCGCTCGACACCGACGAGGCAGGCCACTTTCGAGCGTTGATCTTGAGCCCGACGCGCGAGCTCGCGTTGCAGACCTATCACATCGTCATGCGTCTGTGCAACGGTCTCCATCACCGCGTGTGCTTCTTGTCGAAGGCGAATGCCCCTGATGCAGCCAAGAAGTTTGGTGCGTCGCGGTGTGCCTCCTCTCTGCTGCCTCGGTTGCTGACAAGTGTGCCTGCGCGACAGACATCCTGTTATCGACTCCATTGCGACTCTCGCGCCTGGTTGCGAGCAACGAGATTGACCTCTCGGCGTACGTGCTGCTGACCGCGGGTGCGCTATCGAGTGGATCGTGTAATTCATCCACTGAGACGTCGCACGTGTGTGCGTGTGGGCGTGCAGCGTATCACACGTGATACTCGACGAGGCCGATAAGTTGTTCGATTTTGGATTTGTGGAGCAGGTACGCGGCGAGTTGCTCGTGTACCTCTCTCTCTCCCTCTCTTTGTATGTGCGTCTGTTGCTCACCACGCCTCCTCCTCCTCCTCGTGTAGATTGATGAAATCTTGGCTGCGTGCAAGAAGGATGGCTTGCAATGCGGTATGTTCAGTGCTACGATGCTCCCGCAGGTCGAGGACCTCGCACGAAGCATTCTGCACGATCCGATCAAGATCATCATTGGCCAACGGTATGTGGTACCGATGACGCGGTGGTGCTTGCCGTCGTGCTTGCCGTGCTTACGGACGAACACCAACCCGGCCATCTTCTCTTTGGCTATGTATGGTGATAGAAATGCCGCGACCGAGTCCATCAAGCAGCGGCTGATCTTTTGTGGGCAGGAGCAAGGCAAGCTGCTCGCTGTGCGACAGCTGTTCCAAGAGGTTTGTATCGCTACTCACTCTTCTCTCTCTCTCTCTCTCTCTCTCTCTCTCTCTCACAATCTCTCTCTCACAATCTCTCTCTCTCTCTCTCTCACTGTCTCTCTCTCTGGATTTCGATAGGGCATTCGGCCACCCATCTTGATCTTCGTCCAGTCGAAGGACCGTGCCAAGGAGCTCTTCCATGAGCTCGTGTACGATGGAATCAACGTCGACTGCATCACATCCGACCGAACGCAGAAGCAAGTACGTACTTGGAATGGTGGTGTCGTGTGTGCAAGAGCACGGCACGGCACGGCACGGCACGGCAAGATACAGCTTGCGCTGATTGGTGCTGGCTCTAGCGAGATGCGTCGGTGCGCAACTTTCGACTCGGCAAGGTGTGGGTATTGATCGCGACCGACCTGATGGCGCGAGGAATGGACTTTAAGGGCGTACGCGTTGTGATCAATTACGACTTTCCGCCTTCAGTCGTGCAGTACATTCACCGCATCGGACGAACGGGACGGGCCGGTACGTAGCGGCGAGTCACGCGCGCTAGTGGTCGTGCTGCTACTCTCTCTGTAACTCTCGGTGGCGCACACGGTTCCAACAACAGGAAGAAGCGGCGAAGCCATCACGCTGTACTCGAAGGACGACGTCGACCTGCTGCGCAGCATCGCCATGGTGATGAAACGAAGCCACATGGAGGTGCCTGAGTGGATCTCGTCGCTCCCCAAGCTCACGTACGTCACCGAGAGGGAGATGAGCTCCATCGACCTCCTCTCTCTCTCTCTCTCTCTCTCTCTCTCTCTCTCTCTCTCGCTCTGTTCGAACTTGCCAAACGGCATCGGGCGCGTCTCGCTCTGTCTGTCTCGCTCATTCTTCACTCTTTCATTCCATCCCTTCATAATATTGTAGATCGAAGCGAAGGCGAGAGATGCAAGTTAAGCCGCCGAAACGCGCTCCGATCGGAGCTGAACACAAGGGAGCCAAGCGACGACACAAGTTGCAGCATGCCGGCAACAAGAAGACCAACAAGACCAAGACCAAGAGTGCTGTTGCTAGAGGCAGTCGCGAGGAGAACGGGCCTCACACGCAACGTGGTTAAATGAACGCAAACCTTAAGCTACAGAGGAGATGCGCCTTCCCTTTTTTCCCTTTTCAGCCAGCCTCCTCTCTCTCTCTCTGGGTGTAGCGCCTCTCTCCTCCGCAGTATTCCTTACTCTCGTCCTCCTCCACCACCACACCAACTCACTACCACCATCACCAACTCCTCACTCACCCCCTTCCATACCCGCCCTACAGCCGCCTCTCGACGGTGGTAGGTTCGAGGCGCCACCAGCTCTCCTATCGTCCCAACCTCGACCACTACTACCCACCACACTATCGCATCTCCTCCCCTGTTGTTGTTGCTGTTGCTGTTGCTTTGGCGCAGAACATCGCCTCCAGACACCCATCGAACGCGTGCGCGCGCGCTCTCGAGAACATACCGTGTCGAGAGCATGCGACAAGATCCTCGTTTCGCGAGAGCAACTGAGGAGGAACGATCCCCAAGGCAACAGCGCTCCGCGATTCAACGACGCACCATGCAGCTTGAGCGCGTGACGATGACGAAGATCGCCATCATCGTGGCCGCCGTCGTGTGTTGCGTCCTTCTACTACCGACACACGTCGCGGCCGTCAAGTGGTCAGCCACGACGATGGCCTCCTCGATGCCGACGTGCCTTGACAACGGCGACGCGACCTCGCAACAGATCACGTACGACATGGGCACACCGACCCTCGGAGCTCTCGGCTTCGTGAGCGGTGTACCGACCATCAACAACCTCCTCGTGAGCGTCAAGTTCAACAAGATCGACGACGGAACACTCTCGGGCACGCAGACCTCGTGTATCACGACCAACTGCAACACGCTATGCGGTAGTATGCTGTGTACGACCTCGCCGCCGTTCTACGACGAGATCCAAGTATCGCTTGCGACGGCATCCGCCTCGGCCAAAGTCATCCCCACGGGTTGCTACATGGGCACCTCAGGCAGCAACGCTCCTGGCGCGCCTTGGACCGTGACGGCCACATCGGATCCTAGCGTGACGGCGCCCTTGTGCGGCGTCTCCGATCCTTCGAGCGGTACCTTCCAATTCCAGAGCGGCTTCATGATGTCGTTCGTCGGCCAGCCGGCCATCACCGACTACTCGATTACGTTCGCTGACACCAAGAAATACGATCCGCTGTGCGCCTACGGCGTCGTGGCCTTCTCGGTGTGGCCGGCCCTGATGATCACTGGCTCCGAGGTGAAGCAGGTGTCGTGCACCGGTGGCTCCGATGCCAAATGGTCTCTGACGGTCACAGGAGGCATGGGTCCGTCGTACAAGCTGAACGTCTACCAGACGAGCCTCGGTAGCGCCACGGGTACCGCCTACACGGCCACGGTCTCTGGTATGGTGCCGCCGGCCGCCGGCACCGTGATGGTCTCGGGCCTCCAAGCCGTGCAGTACACGGTGGACGCCGTCGACCTTTCCGATTCGCTCAGCGTCGGCTCGTGGACCTTCACGCCCACGGAACCGACACCCGTGAGCTTCACATCCAGTGTGGCGACCGCCGATACTTGCCCCTCGACGCCCACGGGACAGATACTGGTCACGCCCTCGGGGGGCACTCCGTCCTACCAGGTCACCATCTCGGCCTCGGGCCCGAGTTATGGAAATAGCTTCACGGTCGCTTCCTCTGGCGTTCCTTACATGCTGCCGAGTATGCCTCCGTTTCTCGGCCCCAATACGTACACCGTCGGGGTCCAGGATTCGCGTGGCTGCACGCCCGTCATTCCGACTCAAACCGTCAAGATCAGCGCGCCATCACCCTTTCAGATCACCGCGACACCGTCTCCCGTCTCCTGCAACGGCATGTCAGACGGCTCGATCGCCATCACGGTCACGAAGGGCGCAGCCACCGCCTACGCTATCGCTGTGTCGCCGGCGACGCCGTCGTGCCCCAGCATGCACACCTCGGCTACCTTCTCATCCCTGGCAGCAGGCTCGTACATGGTGGCGGCATGTGCCAGCACCTGCCCTTCGAACGTTGTTGCCGTGACCGTGACGCAGCCCGGCGTGCTGATGGCCTCTGGTTCCCTCACGGCGCCGGCGTGCGCTGATCCGAATCAACTGCCCGGCACGCTCCAGGTCATGGTGACCGGTGGCAACGTTGGTACCGGCACTCTCACTCTCACGTCGCCCTCCGGCGTGAAGACCACCGCCACCGGAGCGCTCTCTCCTGGCGGCACGCTCTCGATTCAAGTGGTGCAGGTCAATGGCGGCGGCACCTACTCGTGGACGGTCACCGACGGCAAATGCACCACGATGGCACAGAGCTTTATGCTCAATGCACTCGTCGGTCCCTCATGCTCGGTGGTAACCGCCACGCAGCCGATTTGCCCCTTTGGTGACGTCGGCGTGCAAGTGAGCGTCTCTTCCAGCTCGACCCTCATCACGGCCTCGCTCACGCCCTCGTCGCCCGCTTCGACTGCCACCTTCGGGGGTTCCGGTTCGCAACTCATGACCGAGCACGGCTCCAACACTGGATCCTACATGGTGTCGCTCACCGACAACGCTGGTTGCACCTCGAGTTGCACCGGCAGTTATACCGCCAAGACTGCGTTCACCATCTCAGCTTCGGCCACAGCGACCGCATGCGCCGCCGGCCAAGGCCCGGCAAGCGGCACCGTGAAGGTCACCATCACGGGCGGCACCTCGCCCTACACAGTCACCATCAAGGCCTCTTCCTCCGGCACAACCACCACAATCGCCAACAGTGCGTCGCCGATCACATTCTCGGGACTCGCTGCCGACACCTACACGGTCACATCGGCGACCGACTCTGCAACACCAAACTGCGCAGTCTTTACGGCTGGCGGCGGTCCTGCAGCGGTCGTGGTCTCTCCTGGCACCGCAATCGCCGGCACCTTCACGGCAACCACCAATCCAGTGTGCAGCGGCGGTACAACCACGCTCTCGTACACGTCGACCTCATCGCCGGGCTCGTATACGTCGTTGGTCGTCACGAACTCTATCCCCACCGTGGTGTACACCACGATATTACCGCCGCCGATGACAACCGGCGCACTCCCAGCAGGCGCCTACACACTCACGGCCACTGCTGGCATGTGCAGCACGACCTTCTCCTACACAGTCACGAGCGCTGTCGCCATGACAAATCCGTCCAACGGCGGCGTGACTCTGAACACTCCCGGATGCACCGGAGGCATGGGCTCGTTCTCGTTCACGGTCTCGTCGGCCACGGGCGCCAACTACTTTGACTACTCGAGCGACGGCGGCACTACTTGGCACTCGATCGCCGCCGCCTCCTCGGGTGGTACGGTTTCGCAGACCTTCGCCGGCTCAGCCGGCTCGACCATGGTTTCGGTGATGGTGCGAGTCGCTGCCAATCATGCGTGCACGCTCGCCATTCCGGGCACGTTCAACTTTGGCCCCGGCCCACTGGTGGCTGGTACACTCACCACCACGCAACCCACGTGCACTGGCCAAACTGGATCTTACGCGTGGTCGGTTGCAAGCGGTGGAACGTCAACGTACACGCTGAACCTCGCTGGTTTTGGCACCTCGACGACGTCTCCGGTTACCAACATTCCGACCGGCTCCTACACGGCTACGATCACCGACTCAACCAGCCCGAACACGTGTTCGTTGAGCCTCGGCACGGTGAACATCTCACCCATGGTATCGGCCTTTAGCGACGTGGGTCCGAGCTCGGTGACGCCGAATAATTGTCCGAATGGCGGCTCTGGCTCGTATTCGAGCACCGTGTCGCCAACTGGAACCTACCAGATCTACGACAGTACTGGAACGACGTTGATAGCTACCTCGTCCGCCTTGGGGACTGGCGCCTTCACCATCCCGAACTTGGCGACTGCCACCTACACGAATGCCTTCAAGATCACGCCGGCATCCGGACCGGGTAACAAAATGTGCTGGTCCACCGTGCCTTCGTTCACGATCGCGGCTGGTACCGCTCCGACCGTCACGAGCCTCACCGACAACTCGTGTCCAGGGTCCAACAATCGCAACTACAAAGTGTGTCTCTCGAGCAATCCGGCGATCGGAAGCGACGTCGTGAAGTTGCAGCTCACGTGCACGAGCGGCGGCAGCGGCGGCATGTTTCAATCGGCCAACTCGCTCTCGTCTTCTAGCGGCTCTCCATATTGCATCTCGTTCGGAGCAACTCCCGACGTTGCAAACTGGATGGACGGTTGCACGTACTCGCTGGCACTCCAGAGCGCTACGTGTTACACCACTCCGCTCTCGCTCGGTCAGAGCGTCTCGAAGCCCACCTTGGCACCAATCACGATCTCGAGCGATTGCTACAGCCAACAGTGGCCGTCGCTTACCATCACAGCCTCGGGCGGCACAGGCACTGTGACCATCCAGTCGCCCGCCAGCGGCCCATGCTCCTCTGCCACCACCATGTGCACCTTCACTCCGACATCGCCGAGCTCTCCGGGAGTCGTCACGCTGACGGTGAAGGACGCTCGCGGTTGCGTGCCAAGTCCGCAACCGAGCGTGCTGGTGTGGTCCTTGTCGGCGACGCAGACCTCCGACACTTGCTTCAGCCCACCGAACGGCAAGCTTGCTGTGAGCTTGACACCGTCCTCCGCCGCGTACACGGTATCGCTCAACACGAGCCCGACGCCGACCGTCATGAGCGGCAGTTCGGTCACCTTCATGGGACTTCCCGGAGGCATCACGTACTCGGCGACCGTCGCGGCTGCGGGATACACCTCGTGCAATGCCATGGCTGTGTCGACGAGCGCGCTGATGGTGAACAACAACTTCTTCACCGTCACCTCCAGCGATAAGAGCTGCCCTGGCGCCACGGGAGGCGCTGAGGTGTTCACGACCTCGCTCTCAGGCCCCTATTCCGTCACTCTCTCGTCGACTTCAGGCTGCGCCGTGCCGAGCACGTCGACCTTTATGGGCACCTCCACCACCGTCTCGGGTCTGACCGAGCCTTGCACGAACTATGGCTACACGATCACCGACACGACATGCGGCGGTCCGCAAACGGGAACCTTCACGATCCCCACCGTCACCGCCTTCTCGCTGACTTCTGCGTGTTTCGCTGTCGGAGACATGGGCAGCTTCACGGTGCTCGGCGGCACCTCACCCACGTTCAAAACACTGGCGGTAAACACTGGCGGTTGGTCGTGTACCCTGACCACTGGCGTGTGCTCCGTGAACTCAGTGCCCAGTACTACGCCAGTCATGGTCTCGGGAACCGACAATCACGACTGCCCATTCACGCTGCCGATCACGATCGTGTCGATCTCGGTTTCAGCCGTCACGGCCAACACGTGCTCCAACAATCCCAATGGCGCCTTCACGGTGAAAGTGACTCCGGCCGGTACTTACACGGTCACCATCTCACCCGCTCCCATGACCGCCCCAGCAACCCTAATGACTGCCTCCGACGGCACCGTTACGTTCACGGGCCTCGGAACCTCTACGGGACCCGTCACGTACACGATCACCGTGTCGAATGCAATGTGCACGCCATCGGCAGCAACCGCCACGCAGCAAATCACCAACACTTTCTTTGCGGTGCAATCGCTCAACGACTGGTCGTGCCCGAACACGCCACGGATCCAGTTGTGCGGCTCGAACTCGGCTCCCGGTCAGATAGTCACGCTGTCGAGTCCCGGTTGTGGAGGCATCTCGGGCTCTCTGACCGCTCCTCTACCGGCAAGCGGGAGTTGCGAGCTGGTCACCATCACGTCGGGCACGCTGACTTTTGGTTGTGCCTACACGCTGACGATCACGGACTCGTGTACCTCGCACACGGACACCGTCACACTGGCCAATCCGCCTGTATTCGCCATCTCTCCGTCCTGCTTGGCCAACAGTAACTCGGCCGCAATCTCGGGTGGCACGCAGCCGCCGTACACCTCCGTCACTCTCACGTCACCTGTCGGCGGTGCTTCGACTTGCAATGCTGGAACAGGAGCGTGTATGATCTCCGACACTGGCACGGTGGCCTTCTCGGTCACCGACTCTCGCTCTTGCGTGGGCTCCGTGTCGTTGTTTGCCTTCACGGCCGCCATCTCGTCAAAGGTCGACGACTACTGCCAGAGTCCCAGCGGACAGCTCGTTGTGACGGCCTCACCGAGCAGTGCCTCGTACACCACCGTCATCAAGAACCCGAGCGGCGCAACGATCGCGACAAGCTCCGGCATGATGCCCAGCACATTCATGAGCCTTCTGGCCACCGGCACGGTGACCGTGACGCCGACGTTGTACCCATCCTGCACCGCCACCTTGAACAGCCCCAACGTGATGACCTTGACGTGGGGACCGCTGGTGGCCACCGACAAGACCTGCAACAGTGCCTCGCCGATGGTGCAAGTGTGCTGGTCATACGGCGTCTCGCCTGCTTCGTTGACCTTCACGCCGACAGGAGCCTGCACCGGTTCATCCACGGTCTTCTCCCCCGAGACTTTTGCCTCACCAAGTCCACCAACGACGTGCGTCACGCTGTCGGGTGGATCGCCTGCGTTGCACGCCAGCTGCAATTACCAAGTGGCCTACAGCGATCAAATGATGTGTAATACGGGCACCACAACAGTGGCGATCGGCACCATCACTGCGGGAATCTCGATCTCGCCCACGTGTGCGCTCACCAACTCGGGCAGCGTGATGTACTCGGTGACCGGCGGCACGGGGCCGTACTCGTTCACGATCTCGGCCGGATGCTCGGTGAGCAACGGCATGTCGGTATCGTGCGCGCTACCCGCTGGCGTCTACTCGTTCATGATCACCGACGCGCACGGCTGCGTGAGCGGCAGCCAAACGGTCACCGTATACACCGTAACACCGAACGTCACGCCCGACACGTGTCCTGGTGCTGGTAACGGCGTCGTGGCTCCCACGATTTCGAGTGGCGGTGGAGCGATCGCCGGCGCGACCTTCAGTCTCGATGGTGGCGCTGCACAGAGCTCGCCGTTCACGGGCATTACCGGCTCGTCGGTCACCATGCACACGCTCGTTCCGACGTCGCTGTGTCCCGCCTCGAGCGTGAGCGTCCTGGTTCCGACGAACTACTACATGCCCTCGAGCGAGAGCGACCGCACTTGTCCCGCGACCGGCGGATCGGTGCAGCTGCAGCTCTCGAACGCTGGCGGCAACTCGAAGCTCGTCGACTTTATCGTCACTCCGAGCGCTGGTTGTACAACGAGCGTCACGGGTGTCTCGTTCCCCGATAGCACGGGCTCGAGTACTTTCACTGGTCTGACTGCTGGTTGCACCTACACACCGCGTATCTACATTCCCACCTGCACCCCGGCGTCGTGGGCATCGATCACGCTCTCGGCGCCCGTGAGCGTCACAACGCTGACGACGTGCGTCTCGACCGCCTCGAATCCGGCGTCGCTCACGTTCTCGGGCGGCACTGGCACGCTCAGTTCGACCTCGGGAGCGGCGCTCACGGGTTGTATGAGTGGCCCCGGTCCGTCTCTGACGTGCAGTGCGAGCCCGAGTGCCGGCTTGCAGACGTACACCTTTAGCGACTCGAACACGTGCGCCTACTCGGTGAAGGTCATGGCACTCACGGTGACGATCGCGCAAAAGTACGCCGACTCGTGCGGAGCCACGACACCCAACGGAGCTGCGCTCGTGACCGTGATGCCTGCGCCCGGTAGCTACACCGTGACAGCGTCGGCTGGCGGTTTCGCGACAGTGACAGTGAACGCGGCTTCGAGCCCGATCACGGTCGCTCCGCTGGCAGCCACCACGTGGACCTACACGGTCGAGACCAATCCGACGTCGTACAACTGTGCCGGCTTGCTCTCACTCCCGACGTCGCAGATCCTTGCCACTGGACCATCGACTCTCACGACCCTACAGGACGTGTCGTGCAACAACGTGCCAACCATACAAGTGCAACGCTCGCCGCTGAGCGCGAGCGCCAATCCCAACGCCAAGTTTACTCTCTCGTTCACGAGCACCACCTGTGCGCCTGTTCCGGCATCGATCCCGAACTTTGGCACGGCGCTCACGACCGTGACGACTGGATTGCAAGCCGGCTGCACCTACACGCTCACGCTCACCGAGGACGATTGCCCTGCGGGAGACACGTACACGTCGTCCATTACGCTGACGTCGAGCCCTCCGCCGAGTATCACGGACATGCCAACGCAACCCAAGTGTGCGGCCTCGAGTGACGGCATACTGCTGGTGGTGGCCAACGGTGGCACCGGAGGCGCGACTCTCACGTGCACGTCGGCCAACTGCCCGGCGCCGAGCGGAAGCAACTCGTGCTCTGGCAGCATGTGTACCTTCAATGCCGTGCCGGCTGGCACCTACTCGTTCCGCGCCGTGGATACGCTTGGCTGCACCGTGACGCAGAGCTTTCTCCTCGGCGCACCGGCGCCTCTCGCGTCGCAAATGCCCACTACCTCGCCGGTCTCGTGCCGTGGCGGCAGTGACGGCTCGGTGAGCGTGCAGGTGCAAGGCGGCACAACGCCGTACAAGTCGGTGACGATCGGTGGCTCGGCCGCCACTGTGACCGGCAGCTCCGGCGGCTGGACCACCTACTCGCTCTCGAACCTCGCCGCAGGTCCGTACACGGTCACGGTGACTGACGCCAACAACTGCGTGCTAAACGTCGGCCCCTTGACGGTCACGCAACCGGCAACGTCGGTGACATTCGGCATGCCGGGCTACTCGGTGCCGATGCAACCTGCGTGCTCGGGCACGCCGGCGCAGTTGCAGTTGACGTTCTCGGGTGGAACGACGCCCTATCAATCGATCCAATACCAGAGCTCGGTCACCATGACGAGCGGCACATGGACCACGGGTCTGACGAGCGGCAGCTCGTTCACGGTGCCGGTACAGGAGGGCTACACCTTTACGCTGACCGATGCCAAAGGCTGCCCGGCCATGCTCACGATTATGAATCCCTTTTCGCCCACGAACTCGATCTCGCTCACGGTGCCGTCCGTCGCCGCTCCCAGCTGTGCGAGTGGTTCGCTGTCGACCACCGGCACCGTGAACTTCCAGGTGACGTCGACCGCCATGGAGACCACCACCATCAAGAACTCGGCGGGAACGCCCGTGGGTTCGAACGGCCCCGCAGGCCCCGGTTCCGTGGCCGGAGCGTTCGCGAATCTTATGCCGGGCACGTACTCGCTCACTGCCACCGATGTGAAGCTGTGCTCGTCCGGAAGCGTGATGGCCACTGTCGCGAGCGCGCCAGTGCAGAGCGTCACTGGCATGTTTACTTCGGTGTCATGCGGCTCGGGCATCGGCGGACAGCTACAGCTGAGCTTCATTCCCACTGCGCCGACCGCGGGCCGCTCGTACTTGGCGGTCGTGTGTCCGGCCATGGGCCCTACGACGCCTGCATGCCCGCCAGGCAGCTCGACTCCGTCGCCAGGCCCGTGTTCCACCTCACCGGCCGACTACGTTGGCTGCTTCACGTCGCTGTACCAACCGCCGCCAAGCAGCGCACCGCAGTACTCGTTCACCGGCTTCACGACCGGAACGACGTACGACTGGTTCGTGTTCGACAACACGTGCTCGCCGCAATCCGGCCGCTTCTTGGCGACTCCCGGCACGCCGAGTACGCTTGCACTGGCGCACGTCGACCGCTCGTGCTACAATACACAAATGCTCGCGACCTTGCAGCTGACGCCGAGTGGCGGCACGCCGTTCGTCGACGGCATGGGCCAGCCGTACTGGAAGGTGGGATCGAGCCTCGACGCGGTTCCGCCGTTCTTGATCAACACGTACTCGCCAGCGGGTTTGCTGGTGCCGCCACTCGGCTACCTGGGCATGGTAGTGACTGCCGGCATGGTGAACATTCAACTGCAGGATCAAATCTGTAACGAGGTCATTGCCGTGCCGGTGAGCCTTCCGGCGTTGCCGCTGAAGGCCATGGTGACGACGTCGCCGTCGATCTGCCATCGACTCAACGGGCCGCCGAACACGGGTATGATCTCGGTCACCATGTCGGGCGGCACGCCACCGTACGATCTGGCCTTCTCGCTGTACGGCATCTACAACGGTGCCACGCTCGATAGGATGCCAATCGGCTCGCCGACGCCGTACGAGGCGCAGGCCATCGCGTACTACTCGCCGCCGGCGACGACGCTAACGCGCCTGAACTCGCGCGTCGGCCCCGGCCCGACGGTCTTTACGCTGGTGGCCGGCGATGCGCTCGTTGAGCTGGCTCTGACCGCGACCGACGCGCACGGCTGCACGACCACCACGACCTTCAGCGTGAGCTCGGTGGCGCTCATGACGCTGATCTCGTCGATCGAGAAGCAGCCGGTCTCATGCTCGGGCACGCCGACTGCCGTCATCTCGATCTCGGCCTCGTTCGGCTCGGGTGCCTCGCGCTCGTACGGCTACACGATCTCGCCGCGTCCGCCGACGCCGCCAGCCGTGGCGTCCGGAGATCCGGTGAACGGCTACCTGGTGTCGAACGTGCCGAGCGGAACCTACACCATCACCATCACCGATCCGTCGGGCTGCTCCGACTCGGGCACGTTCTTCGTGCCCGACCCACCGCCGCTCGTGACGCCGATCTCGCTCGTGGCGCCGATCGGCTGCTTCGGCCAGTCGACCGGGCAGCTGCAGGTGCAGGTGTCGGGCGGCGTGGCACCGTACATCGTGCACGTGTCGCCGTCGCCGTACATGCAACCGAGCGCGTACCCGCTGCCGGCCGCCGGCGCCGTCACGATCTCGGGCCTGCAGGCCATCGCGTACTCGATCTCGGTCATCGACGCCAACAACTGCGACAAGGCCATCGCCAACGTGACGTTCGATCAGCCGGGCGAGCTCGTACTCATCAAGCCGCAAGCGGGCGACTTTTGGGACATGTACTTTCCGTACCGCATCGAGTGGCGCTACACTGGCGGCCAGCGAGACGTCTCGGTGCTGGTGACGCTGGTCAACGACGTCACTGGCGCCGCGACCGTCATACAGCCGCTGTACTCGGCGCGTCGTGGTGCCATCTCGGGCATCGACTACATTCCGCACCACATTCTGCCGGGTCGCTACCGAATCACCGTCAAGAACCTGCAGAACTGCGTCGACCAGGACTCGGGTGTCTTCCACATTCGAGCCTTACGCAACCGCACTTGATCATGTGCATCTCATCAGGTAGCCGTGTCAATGATACGCGCCCATATATGCAGCTCCGCAGCCAGCCCGACCCGTCGTCATTCGAACATTCATTCATGCCAAGTGGCACTCGGAGGATTGCGCCCAATCTATCTCAAGCTCTATCTAGCCAGCCAGCCAGCCAGCCAGCCAGCCAATACGAAATACTTGCTTGCTTACAAGTAACACACACATCACAACCAACATCGTAAGTTAATCCAATATGCCACACACACGCTCGCTCGCTCGCTCGTCTCAACTCTATTTAACCGTGCTCGGTTGCGGTGCTCATCTCGCGTAAATATCCGCTCTCTCTCCCTCTTGCTCTCTTCCTATCTCATCTCAAGTACATAAGTATAAACTACCGATCCTGCTTGTTTATCTCTCTCACACGCATCATAATCACAGTATCCAACTCTTGATCTTGTATCGATTCACACTTGCGTCGTTGGTCTCTCTCTCTCTCTCTCTCTATTGAACACGTGGCCGACCGAGGTCAAAGAATGTAGGGCATTGACTCGTGCGATCCGTCGCTATCGCCGAGTTGCATACGCTGTACAAGAAAGCTCAACTCATCTCCATATCTGCAAGCAAGTGGTAGGGGTTGTGAGCACACGCGCCTCGATCTCGCGCGGCGTCGCCTCCGAGACACGCACCCTTCCATGTCGTTGCTGCTCAGCAACGAAGCACCGCCGCCCGAAGACGCCAACAACTCCTGGTGAGCATCTGGAATGATACCGCACTCTCCGAATGGTGGTGGCGGTAGCATATGTGGCTGCAGAACGTGCTGTGTCATCGTATCAAACGCAGCCAGGTGTAGCTTGGCAGTGCTCGAGGTCGGCAGCAGCGGCGTGTGACTGTAGTGGTGGTGGTGGTGGTGCGGCTGGAGCTGCATATCATAGCGAAAGCCCTCGATAGCGGTGCTCGGTTCTGTGGTTGTTGTTGTTGTTGTTGTTGTTGTCGAGGAGGCAGCAGCGGCAGAGGAGCCAGCGATTGATAGGGTGTAGAACTGCGTCACCATCAGGTCATCCATGATGGCTGGATGGTGCGGTGTGGTGGGGAGAAGGGCAGCGACGAAATGAGAAACGAGAGATTCGTGTGGAGTGCGCTCGTTGCTGAGGCGCTGCCCGTGTGCCGAAGCTTTTTCGAGTTTCGCAGTCTCGTTTCGGCGTATTTGCTTCTTCGCCTCGTCGCTCGCGCACATCGATCGACCGAGACCGAGACCGAGCTGCTGCTGCAGACGACAACCGCAGAGGCAGAGACAGAGAGAGATACACACGCACGCGTACGAGAGCGATCATCATGTCGACAGGTGGCAAGGCAAAGGGAAAGAAGCTGCGGCTTATCAAGGGTACCTGAGATACACGCGGTGCTCGAGATCGGTCGGGTTGGCTGATCGTGGTCGTATCTGGTTGGTGTGGTTGGTGTGCGTGTGTGTAGCTCGCGAGCCGAAGTTGGTCGAGAACACCAAGACCGCCATGTTCATTCGTGGCAACAAGACCAGTGAGACCGTGTCGCAGTTGTTGAAGGACCTCGTACGTATTTGATCTCTCTCGCGCGCGCGCGCGGTGTGGCTTGTTCGCTCGGTCGCTCATCGATCGTCATGATGGCTGTGGCGGCGGCGGCAGTACGAGCTGAAGAAACCCGATGCGATCATGTATCAACGTCGCAATCAGATCATTCCGTTCGAGAACGAGACGTCTCTCGAGTTCTTTTCGAGCAAGAGCGATGCGTCGTTGTTCGCGTTCGCCTCGCACACCAAGAAGGTACCCACATACCCACCACGAGAACGCACGATATTGATGACGATGATGCACACGTCGATATCGACGCCAGTTGTAGTAGCAGCATCAGCATTGAGAAGCTCACACGCTCTCTCTCTCTCTCTCTCTCTCTCTCTCGCGGTTCGGGTCGTATGCGTCTAGCGTCCGCACTCGTTGATTCTCGGCCGCATGTTCGACCATGCGTTGCTGGACATGATCGAGCTCGGCATCGCCAACTACGTTCCGATCCGCGACTTCCGCACGACGGCGCGTCCGGGCATCGGCAACAAGCCTTGCTTCATCTTCAAGGGCGACGAATTCGATCGCATCGAGACCTTCCGCAAGTTCCGCAACCTCATTGTAGATATCCTTTTGCCTTGTCGCTCGCGTGTGTGCTGTGTGTGCTGTGTGTGTGTGTGTGTGTGTCTCACGTCGCTCGCTCTCGTTCGATCGTGCAGCCTTAACGCCACCTCTCGTTGGTGCTCTTACATTTCTTCCGCGGTGCTGTGATCGATTCGCTCAACCTCGCGGGCCTCGAGCACGTGATCGTGTGCTCGGCCATCGAGGACCGCATCTTCTTCCGCCACTACGGCATCTCGCTGCTCAAGTCCGGCTCCAAGATCCCACGCGTCGAGCTCACCGAGATCGGCCCGTCGTTCGACTGCGTCATTCGCCGCCACAAGTTCGCGTCCGACGACCTCGCCAGGGAGGCGCTCAAGGTGCCCAAGGAGACGCAGGTCAGCAAGAAGAAGAACCTCCAGACGACGCCGCTCGGCGAGACGCTCGCCACCATCCACATGGGCCGCCAGGACCTCACGGGCCTCACGACGCGCCGTGGCAAGGCGCTCAAGCGCAAGTTCCAACACATTACGGCGGACGGAGCGAGTGGCGCTGCCGACGGCGATTCTGCTGCTGCTTCAGCTACGGGCGACGATGGTGGTGCCGTCCAACCTCGCAAGCGTCGAGCTCGCGAGAGCGACTCGTCGGCGGCAGCTGATTAAGCGCGCGCCATTATCGTCATCAGCATCATCACTGAGACGAGAGAGAGAGAGAGAGAGAGAGCTGCCAGACCAGCTGGCAGATACCGTCGAGATCGATATCGAGAGCGATACCTGCGTATCTCACGCTGCCCGATCCCGACAACACGACACAGTTTTGATATCGCCTTCCTACTGAGACCGGCCCCACGCTACCAATACACACAGAGAGAGACAGACAGATAGAGATTTATCATCCTATGGAACCAGAGTCGCATCGATGTGGTGTCGTCGTCGTCGGCATCGACGCGAACGGCGAGGAAGATTCGAGCGTCATTGCGCTGCTGCCCTGCTCGCGCTCGCTCGTCGTGCTAGTGCTCTCTCTCTCTCTCTCTGTCTCGTTGTTATGGCTGCCGAGGGTGGTCGGCTGAGTCTAGCATGGCGTGATCTCACCGAGATCCATCCACAGATCGTCGAGAAGTTTGCTGGTGTCGTGCGCGAGCTCGACCTCAGCTGCAACAATCTCACGTTCGTATCGATACACGGCCCCCAAGCACACACACACACACACACTCGCTCGCTCGCTCGTGATCTATCCAATCATCCACGTACCGGTCCAGAGTGACTCACGGCCTGTTGACAGTGATTTGACGCCATTACGAGACTTTGTGAAGCTCGAGACGCTGGTACTGGACGGCAACAAGCTCACGTCGCACAGCAAGATACCGCGGCTACCGGCGCTCAAGACCCTGTGGGTCAACAAGAACCGCATCGGCAACCTCTCGATCTTCATCGATCAACTGGTCGAGGCCGTGCCGAATCTGCGCTATCTCTCCATGATGAACAACGATGCGTGTCCCAACTTCTTCAATGGAGGCTCGTTGAAGCAGTATCAAGACTACAGGTACACGCGAGCACACACACACACGCACACACACGCACACGCACGCGTACATACGCCACTGAATCACTGGCGATCGAACCAACCAACCAATCGATACATCGCGCTATCGAACGTGCGCTCTCGCTCTCGCTCCCTCTCGTGCCACGACGGCGTCACGTAGAAAATACGTCATCAGTCGCATGCGGACACTGACACAACTCGATGCGCAACCGATCACGGATCGCGAGCGTCGTGAGGCCGTCCGAATGTACGGCGATCTCGCCACGAGCGTCGCGTTCGAGGAGCGGGAACGCCAGCGCGAGGAGGAGCTCCGAATCCAACGACAGGAGGAGCGTCGTCTGCGAGATCGACAAGAGATGGACCGTCGTCGTGTACGCTATCGATCGAGCGATCGAGCTATCGAGTTACCTCGCTATCGATCGCTGACGCTCGCGATATCTGCCTCGCCACAGAAAGAGAAGATTCAACGCCGCGAGAAGCGCAAAGACGAGGCGCTGCGAAGAGCAGCCGCCGACGGCTCGGCGCTCGGAGGCACAGCCAGCACGCCGGCGCTCGCGAGCATCTCTGCCACAATGGCCGCCAGCTCGCCGAGCAGGAGCACTGGAGGCGCAATGCTGCCGCCACCGCCGCCACCACCGCCACCATCCGACGTCGTGGCGCTGTTGCTGCCCGAGATCGACGCCGTAGCAGTCGCGCCGCCGGCAGTGCTGGCCCCTTCGATCAGTGCACCGGCCGTGCTCGCTCCCGTACGTCGTCTCGCTCACGAGAACGCCGTATCGTGCACTCACGTTTTGTTGTGCGCAGACTGCTGGCAACCATGAGCTCACCGATTCAGACGATTGGTCCTCGGATGATGGCGAGGGCGATTGGGACGAGTGACACGATGTTGATGATGATGGCGGTCGTCGTTGCCATCACGCAGCGACATCGACAGCAGCAGCAAGTACCTCACGCTCGCACGCTCACTAATCACTGTCACTAACTCGCTCGTGCCCTCCTCTCTCTCTCTCTCTCTCTCGTCCTGCTTTGGTATCCTGATCAAACGTTGTACATTCGTGACGTTGCGCCTGATTCGCGCGCGTAAAGTCCTCACAAAATTGATCGATCAATCGTGTGTTGTTGATGATAACGGGGCCTCGATTCCTTAGCTTGCTGTTGTGGCTTGTTGTTGTTGCGATTGCTGTTGTTGCGATTGCTGCTGCTGCTGCTGCTGCTGCTGCTGTGCTTGTTGCGGAGCCGGTCCATCAGAGCCCGCGGGAGGCGGCTCAAGATCGGCATCGGCCTCGGGCAGCTCGCGCGGCAAGCGTCGAAGCGGGTCTTGCACGATGACCGGCGCCGCATCGCCCGCGGCACCGATCACCGTACCGTCGGCTGCGACCGAGAGATTGGCCAGCGGCCGATCCGAGCCGGCCTTCAGCATGTGCTCGACGTTGGCCGACTTGAGCCACTTCTGCTCGATCGGATCCCAGCGATAGAGTCGGTCGTTCCTCGCACCGACGCCCCACACGCTGTTCGTGTTCGTACACGCGAGCACACCGATGAGAAGAGCCGCCATACGGTAGTCGTGTGGCCGTAGTTCGTACCTTTCACGGCTGCCCACGGACACGAGACGCATCTCGCCAGGCACGCGGATCCACTTGTTCTCCTTGGAGCTCCAGCGGTATACGCCCGAGTTTCCACCTGCACGTAGGCGATTGTAGCGAGGTCAGGCAATCGGTGTGCCTCGACTACAACAACCACTACAAGCTCGTACGCTCGATGCCCCACACCGTGCCATCGCTGCCCACAGAGATCTACGCAGCAGAGAGTGAGAGTGAGTGAGTACGCTTCCATGCGATTGGAGACGCCTCTCAGTCGTACGTGTTTGAATTGTACTCCGCTGCGTGGCTTCCATCGATTGCCGCCAGCATACTTGAACGCCTCTCCTTCGGGGCTGTATCCCGTTCACAAGTCGGTGAGCCATGTGCACGCACACGCGAGCGTATGAGAGAGAGAGGGAGCTCGGTCTCGTACGTGATGGCCCAGATGCAGCTCTGGTTGCCGACCGACACCTTGGCCATCACCTGCGCCGATGGCATCTGCTTGAACTGCATGTCCCACGGGTCCCAGTGGTACAGCACTCCGTTTCGCACGCCGCACGCCGCGCCATCGGCGCCGACGCTAATGTAATCCAGCTCGCCGCCGACCTTGCGCCACTCGAAGCCGGTCCACTTGAAGATGCCGCCGCTCTTGCCGATGCCCCACACGTTGCCTTGTCCTCCGACTGCGATGCGCTGCAGTTCCTTGGCGCCCTCGATGAACTTGGCCGGCGGCACTGCGCAACGCCACGACACGGCGACATTCAGCAAATAGCCGCGAGCGAATGGCCGGCCGCGTGGCTGCGTGGCGCACGTCATACCCCATTGCTGCATGAAGCGCCAGCGGTCCTCGACCACCATCGGGACAGCGGCGCCTCCCATCTGTGGCGGTTCGACCGTGCCGCCCTCGCCCTTGACGAACTGCTCGTGCCGAGTCGTTAGAGTGTGCCCGAGAGAGACCACGAGAGAGCACGAACGAGAGAGCACGAGTACCTTCTGCAACACCTCGAATGCCAACAGCATGACTCCGTACTGCGGCGCTGATCGAGCGATGCGAGGACCCACTCCCTTGAAGAGCGCCCTGTCACGCGAGATCACGATCGGTGTGCGTCGAGCCGTCAGTCGGCAGCGAACCAGCATCGCCACACACACACACACACACTCAACAGGCGCCTGTCACGAACCGGAAGCCTTCGTTCTTGAGCACTCGCGTCGTGCAATCGACGAGTCCCTTGTACGGCAGCTCACCTGGCGCAGGCTTGACTTGCAAGCGAGTCTTGATGACGTCAGCCGGAGTCGTGAGGCCCGACGCAAAGCATCCTGTCATATGGTATGTCGCAGCATCCTCAGCATCCATCCGAGGGAGAGCGCTCTCGAGCTCTCATGTATGGTTCATGATGGATTGTGCAAACCTGCGATGGTGCCCGAGACGAGTAGATCGATCGCCTTGGGCCCAGGCTCCTCGTGGCGCTGCGACAGCGTGTGCTTAAAGTACGCGTAGATCGGAAAGTACAGGCCCGAGAACGGCATGTCGCGCAGGAAGCAGGCGCTCGCGCCGCGGTACATGCCTCGAAGCCCGAGCTCACGCAGCATCGAAACGATGCCCTGCTGCTGCTGTTGTGTGGCGGCGGCTCCGATCTGACCTGCGACTTGCAGGCGCACCTTGACGATCTCCATCGGATTGGTGATGATGACCTGACAGGTGCCGGCCGCGACGCCGGCCGCGATCTCGGGCACGAGCTGCAGGCCGTTCTCGTTGACGTCGCGACACAACTGACGCACTTGCTCGACGACGAACAAGCGGATGGCCTTCTCGGGCACTTGGCCCAGGAGATTCGGAGCCAGACCCTTGTACAGCTTCATGGGGCCTTCGTGCCGTAGCACCTATCGTCGTCGAGCATCATCGTATGTTCAGGATCACGCATACCATCGAGCACGTTGATCGAGAGCTGCTCGTGCATCGGTGGCCTCACCGATCGTGCTGCGCGTATACGTACATGCAAGAAGCACTGCCAGCTATTGCGGTGTATCACGGCGGCGCCGGTCGATGAGGAGCTGGCGGCTTGCGCGACGCTCGAGCTCGCGCTCGTCGTGCTGCCGACCGCGAGGCGCACTCGCTGGTTCTGCATGCGCGTCTTGACGAGATCGACTGCACGCACGCGTTAGCGCCATCTATGCGTCAAGACATCCACTACAGACCGTACAATCGATTGGTACATACTCGGATAGACGGCCGTGGCTCCGACAGCCGACGCGGCCGCCGAGATCGAGAAGGTCTGCGCGGTCGCGAGCGCCACATGCAGCCCCGACGACGACACGACCCGCTGCTTGTCCTGCTGCTGCTGCTGTTGCTGTTGCTGCATCGTGTGAATGGTGGCTCGTGACTCCGAGACTCTCCCCTCCACAAAGCAGCAGCTAAGCGAACGAGCGTGCGTGCGTGTGAGCGCGAGCGAGCAACGAAGCGAATGAAGGAATGGCGCTGGATGCGATTGGCGCCGCTTCGCATCATTCGCGCGCACGCCATTCGAACTAAACTGCAACTCGCTCTCTCTCTCGACAAAGACTCGAGCCAATCTCTGCTGGATACACGTATGCGTGCATCGTATGCGTGAATCTATATCCATGTATTCGACGTGGACTGGAGTATCGAGGATCTTGGTGGGTTGGATGTGGTGGCCGTGTGTCGCTCGCGCTATTAACAACAAACTAAAGACAATATGAGAGACATTGTGGCTCTCGACGAATACCTGGCGTGTGTCATATGGATGAATGAATGAATGAATGGATGGATGGTGGCCTGTCAGACCTCACCAATAGGCCGACGACCACTTGGCCAGGATGATCGGCTCGGGCGACTCGCCCTCGGCAGGCGGAGATTCGCGCAGGAGCTTGTTGTCCTGCACGGCCCAGCACACGCAATAGTGTGCCTGCAGCAGCGTCCACTCCTCGTACTCGTCGAACATTTCGAGTCGCTCGATGCTGCACGAACGTCGATGGCACACTCACACGCCATCAGACGGAGCTCATGTCGATCGAGGCCAGGCTGGCGGTCGTCGCGTACCGTTTGCGTTCGTCTGGCGTCAGACACGCGTCGTACGCCTGGTTCATATCGATGCAGATGGCAGCGTGCCAGCCGAGAGTCATGAAGCGATTCTTCTGACTCACGGCCTCGGGATACGCCAGGATACCTTGCAGCGGACAGCGTTGTTTCTGCGACAGCATCAGCGTCAGCACCAACAGTCGCTCACAGGCACGCAGCTCGAGTGCGTCGGGGCGGTACCTCGAGGTTGCGAATCATCGTTCGACCGAATGGATCATGCGGTCGAATCTGCTCGTACGTGACGAAGACGGCACAGTCGCACGACTGCGCAGCCCATCGTATCAACGCATCGCTGTGCTCGGGCTTGAGATAGATCAACACACATTCGGCGATGAAGAGCGTCGGTTTGCTGGCAGAGAGAGAGAGAGAGAGAGAGGTCCGAGTTCGAGGTCGTATTCGTTCGTTCGTAAGTGAGCGTGCGTGTCTGTGTGCGTGTGACATGATTGAGGTCAGTCGCTCGAGCTCAAGGCATACCTCGGATCGAAGCCCGCCGTGTGCAAGATACGATTGGTGGTATCGAGGTCGCGCAGATCGCACGCCATCACGTGGTAGCATTGCGAATGTAGCTCGAGAGTATCGAGCGTCACTCCATTGGGCCACTCGGTGGCGAGCGGTTTCGTGATGGCTTGTTGTAGAGCCTTGGTGTGCTGGATGGTGGCGATCTTGCTGCGCACCACGTCGTCCATGTCGAGCTCGAACACGGTCACGGGCACCTGGTTGACGTTGGCGATCGTTCCGTCCTGCCCGCGAGTGATCGTGTGAGTGGTCGCCCGAGATCGCACGATATCGTAGCCATCGAGTAGGCGCGTACGCGTACTTGCAGACAGAAGAAGGAGGTATCGTGTCCGGCGCCGAGGTTGACGACCTGCTTGGGCTCGGAGCCTTGCGCGAGGAAGCGCTCGAGCAGCGTGCGCATGGTCCTCACTCGAATGAAGTTGCCTTTGGATCGAGAGATCGAGAGATCGAACACGCGTAGATCAGCGATACGCCCATGCGCACAAGCTTGCTAACAATGGCGAGATGGATGGCGTGGCGTGGCGTGGCGTGGCGTGGTAGGTCACCGACCTCGGTTCATGATCGGCGGCTTGCGCTCTCCGGCGCCGACGATGAAGTGCGCCACGTAGGGGTCTTGGTAGTAGCCTGCCTTGACCGACGACAGCTTGCCGAGCGCCGCATGGTTGTTGGTGCGCTGCACGGCGTCGTCGTCGCTCATGGTGTGCGTGTGTGTGTGTGTGTGTGAGTGTTCGAGTGAGCGGAAGCGGGAGAGCGAGCGAATGATGCGAGAGAGAGAGAGAACGGCGTCGTGCTCGTGTATTCGCTCAGAGAGAATACGCAGAGTTCAATGCGGCGATGGTGGGTGGCCGGATAGATAGACAGATAGATAGAGATGGAGAGCTTGTATGGTCGTGAGGGAGATCGATTGAGGTGAGGGTTAGGAGATGCCGGAGGTCAGGAGCTCGCGCTCTCTCTCGTGAGCAGCGGGAACTATCGATACAATACAACAATCAACATCGTCAACGACGGCGGGCGGGCGGGCGGGCGCGAGAGTGGAGGCACACTCTACAAGCCGTCCTTGCGTCTGCCTCGGCCGTCTATTCGGTCGGAGCGATCGGCGCCCGAGTCTCCGTCGTCATCACGGCGCCTGGAGCTCGATGAGGCCGCCGCACCAGCCGACGAGGCGCTGTTGTTGCTGCTGCGAGAGCGGGCGCCGCCGCCGCTGCTGCCGCTGCTGCCAGCGCTGCCGCTAGCACCGCCGGCGCGCGAGCCTCCGCGCGAGCCGCCTCGCGAACGGCCCTTGGTGGATGGCTGGCTGGCGCCGGTGGTGAGCGACGGGTCGTTCTCGCGACACGTCGGGCAGAAGTAGTCGAGATGGTTGGGGTTGTCGTCGTCGTAGAGCGACATGTCCTTGATGTTGTCCTCGGACGCAGAGACCCAGCGGTTGCAGCGGTCGCAGCGGATCCAGCTCTCGACCTCCTTGGCCTTGCGCTTGGTCTGCTTGGACTGCGTGTTCGAGGCTGCTGACGCCGACGCCGACGCCGATGCAGAAGCCGACGCAGAAGCCGAAGCCGAAGGCCCGTGGCTGGCCGACGACGAGGCCAGCGCGTAGGACGAGGCACCGGACGACGAGTTGTACGACTGCGTGGCGGCCTGCGAGCGGCTGCTGCCACTGCCAACGTCGGCGCCGCTGCCACTGCCGCCGGCACCGCTGGCGGCGTTGCGCAAGCACTTGTGGCAATAGTAGTCGCCATCGGCGCCGCGCTTCCACTTGATGGCGGCGCTCGCCTGGCCAACGTAGAGGCCGCAGCTCGGGCACTGGTGGTTGTCCGAGAGTGCCGAGCGCTTGGCTCGCTTGGTCGACGAGCCTTCTGACAATGTGCCAGGTGAGATGGAGCGAGAGGGTGAGAGAGGGAGAGAGAGAGAGAGAGAGAGAGAGAGAGACATACCCATATCGTCGCGTTCCTCACGGCGACGCTTGGAGGACGAGGAGGACGAGGCGGCCGGCGTAGGGGAGAGAGGCGGGCTCTGCGAACCGGACGGCGAGTCATCCGACAAGCTGCCGTCGTCGAGGCGCGAGGAGGACGCGTTGCGAGCACTGCCGGACGAGGAGGACGAGCGCTTCTTGGGCTGCAGCTGCGCGAGCATGTGGCGGTCGCCGTCGTTGGGGTCGACCTGGAAGCGCGGGTTGCTCGTGAGCGTCGTCGTGACGGCCTCGAAGAGATCCTCCTCGAGCAGCTCGTTGAGGTTCATGGCGGCCTTCCAGTTCTGTTGGGAGTGAGTGAGGGAGGGAGTGAGGGAGTTTGCATCAGGGTGATCGTGCGAAAGAACGCGCACCTGGAGCGAATACTGCATGATGGTCGCGATACTGCACGAGCCGTCGTTCTTCTCGATCGCCTCCGTGATGACGCTCGTGAGAGGAACGACGGAGCTCGCGGCCAGCGACAGCGATGACGACGACGGCACATGATGCGGCGGCTGCCCGTTCGCCGCGGCGGCGGCGGTGGGCGACGGCGGCTTGTCTCGTGGCTGGTTGGTCCATGTGCCGTCGAATGCGGGATCGCGCTGCACAACAAGCACGAGTCAGCGAGTAGAGCGCGAGGCGGAAGGAGGCGTCGGGAGCGTACGCTGAAGTGGATCGGATCATCGCGCAGGCGCTGGTGTATCAGGCGCTTCCAGTCGGTGTGCGTAAAGTCGCTGCCGTCCGTGTGCTTCATTCGCGGCCAGCGCTGCGATGCGAACGCGTGTGCGTGTGTGTGAGTACCGCCACGCGATTGCTCGGGGAGGGAGCGAGCGAGCGAGCTACCTTGACCGTGTACTCTAGGATCGTATCCAGATGAGCCGCGCCACCGAGCGTACGCAGGATGTGGCTGATGCACGCTGCTCGCGCGGCACCAGCGCCAATCAGCGACACTGCTCGGCACAAGACGACCAGCACCACGACGACGACGACGAACCTTCGAGTTGCGCGCTGTCGACTGGATCGGGGTTGGCCGGTCGCGCTGGCAGCAAGCGCACGCCCAGGCGAGGAACGAAGACGGTCGAGGCGTCGTCGCCTAGCATGCCTCGGCGCACCTGCGGAGCGGGTGAGCACGCGAGCGAGGTCGACTGCACGACAGCAGGACAGCACACGTACGCGATCAAGCTTCTTCTTCTCCTTGGCGTAGCTGTCCTTCAGGTCAAGCAGCTGCTTGTAGCACGGATGCGAGCGAAAGCTGATATCACCAATATCAACATCAGCACCAACACCAACATCAGCACCAGCGAGTGACGAGCGAGGAGCGGCGCCCACGTACTCGGACCGAGCCGTCTGCGCCGCAGCCTTGGCACTCGGTTGCGGCGCCACGACCATCTCATCGCCGAGCCCCATCTCCGCGTGCAGTGTGCGTGTGCTCCTCTACGATCGCACGGAGAGCGTCGATTGCTTGCGTGCCACCACGAGCGAAGAAACAACTACGACGTGTGCTGTTGTTGGTGTTGGTGCGTAAGCAGAAGGCAGAGGCGGCAGCGAACAGAGAGCGAAGCGAAGCGATTTGCGCTCGACCGCGAAAACGCGAAAACGCGATGAAGCGATAACCCTATTCTCTTCCTCGAACATGCACTTCCACGAACGAAATGGCGAAAAAAGCGCGCCAAAATCTCGTTCTCCTTTTCGTCTCGCCTCTCCTCTTCTTGCTGGCGCGTCATTCGTCTCCTCGCTGCACCACTGCCACACGCATCTCCTCCTCTCGCTCTCGCCCCCTTCGTATCCGGCTCTCGTTGAATGGCGTTCGCTGGCTTGAGCTTCGTGTTCGGGCCCACGACCGTCAAGTCGTCGCTCGATTGGACGCGGCTGGTGAAGAAGCGCGGCGCATCGACGCCTGGCTTCCTGTCGCCGTCGGTACGTTCTCTCTCTCTCTCTCTCTCTCTCTCTCTCTCTCGCGATATGGCCTCAGCTCGCCATCGCGTCGGTTAACCACCAGCGATCGCCCGCAGGTGACGCACTTCATCCTCGCTCCCGACGCCCTGAAGCGTGTCGGTACGCGCGTCGAGCAGGCTGCGAGCAACAACGCACACATTGTCAGCGAGGCGTGGCTCGAGGCATGCCTCGCTGCCGAGGAGCGCGTCGATGAGGGCCCTTACGCCGTCGGTTCCAAGGTATGTTGGCTGCGCCAAGGACATCCTTGGTCTGTCGATCAGGCTGACACACGGCTGCTCGTGTCCTGTGTGACAGCAACCGAGCGAGAGGCGCGAAGCGAAACCTGTCGGTACGGTGCGCGATTCGATGAAGTGGAGGAGAAGGAGGCGTTCTGCTGGCTGACCTGGCTCTTCGCGCTGGCCAGAATCGAAGCTGTCGTTCTCTGGAAGTCGCCTGAGTGGCTCCGGTGGCAGCACAGCGCACACGAGCAGCAGCTCGGACAGCGAGGCGCTGGCTTCGTCGCAGCAGCAGTGGCCTTCGTGGCTGTCGTCGTCCACTGATGACGCGCTGGTTCCTGCTGCTGCTGCTACGCTCGAGCACGAGGACAAGCCACAGGAACCACCTCAACAACCTCAAGCGCAGGTACCACCAGCTGCTGTTGCCGCCACCACCACAACCATCGAACAGCAAGTTCCCCGTCAGCCTGCAGAACGCAAGGAACAGCGAGCTCCTCGTGCTTCGACCACCACTGCTGCCTCTGCTGCCACTGCTGCCGAGGACGACACCGACGAAGACGCGTACCTGTCGCAACCTGAACCCAAGCGAGCCACCAGCCTCGGCAAGCTGCCGCCGCTCAAGGCACCGGCCTACAAGTTCCGCGATCCGCAGCCGTTCTTTCCCGAGCGCTACACGATCCTGCTGCGTGACATTCTGCAGTGGACCGACATGCGCAACAACCACAACAAGTTCTACTCGCTCGAGCTGCACTCGGCCACCGCGCTCGGCAAGGACTACTACCGCATCTTTACGCACTACGGCCGCACGGACGACGTGGCGCGCAACCCCGACGCCGGCGTGCGCGAGTGCCGCCACCTGCCGACGCTCGCCAAGGCCAACGCCTGCTACCTCGCCATCTATCTCGAAAAGACCGCCACCGCCAAGGGCTACGTGCCGGTCGAGCTGCTGTCGAGCAACATCGGTTCGCCCAAGGCGCGAGCCATGGCCAAGCGTGCCGCCGACTTGCTCGTGGCTCCTTCCTCGTCCTCGTCGTCGTCAAGCTCATCGACGTTGCATCCAGCCGTAGCAAGTTTGGTCGAACGTCTCTATGCAGATGCCGAGTACGTTCATCTCTCTCTCTCTCTCTCTCTCTCTCTCTCTCTCTCTCGTGTTGAATCTTGGTTGGTCATATTTTTACCAACTTGTTGCTTTGTGTACAGAAATGCGCTGACCTCGACCTTGGCGGCCAAGATCACTCCGCGTGGCATCGAGACACCGCTCGGTGTCCTGACCATGGAGCAAGTGCTCAAGGGCGAGCAAGTGCTGCTGTCGCTCATGGAGCACCTCACCGGCGCTGACGGCAAGCACCGATCGGCGACGGTCGAGCAGCTGTCGGGCGCCTTCTACTCGGTGGTGCCGCACCAGATCGGCCGCTCGGCCACCGCCATGGCACAGGCCGTGATCGACACGCCCGAGAAGCTCGAGCAGAAGCTGGAGCTCGTGCAGTTGATGAAGGACATGCTGCAGGTGCTGGCGAGCACCAGTGCCGCAGCGAGTCGTGGCGGCGCCGGTGGCGGCGGCGTGTCGCTGCTCGATATGCGCTACGCAGCGCTCAAGTGCCAGATCGAGCCGCTGGTGCACGGCTCGCCGCGCTTCACGCAGATCGAGAGCCAGGTGCTGTCGTCGCAGATCAAGAGCCGCACGATCGCCGTGCAGCACATCTTCGCCGTCTCGCGCCCGGCCGACGAGGCGCGCTACGACAACTCGCCCGGCAACGAGCGCACGCTCTTCCACGGCTCGCGCTACTGCAACTTTGTCGGCCTGCTGTCGCGCGGCCTGCTGATGCCCAAGGCGGTCGTGAGCCGCGGCGGCAAGCGCACCGACGCCGGCAACCTCGGCAACGGCATCTACTTTGGCGACGCCGCCTGTACCGCGGCGCAGTACGCACACCCGGCCGTCGGCACCGCCACGCGCATGATGCTCGCCAACCGCGTGGCGCTCGGCCGCATCTACGACACCACCGAGCGCATGATCGGCATCACGGCGGCCCCGAGCGGCTACCACAGCGTGCACGGCGTGCGCAACACCGAATCGCATCCGTCGGTCTTTGAAGACGACGAGTACGTCATCTACTCGCCGGCGCACCAAAAGGTCGAGTATCTCGTCGAGTTTACGCTCGACCCGAGCCTCGCCACTACCACCTCCACCAAGGCGACAAAGCCCACTCCCACGTCCTTCACCACTTCTCGCCCTGCTGCTGCTGCTGCAACCGTCGTCGCCAAGCCTTCATCCAAGCCGGCGCCCTCCATCGCAGTGCAACAACAACAACCACCCGCGCCGTCATTCCTCGAGACCAGCACCAGCACTACGACCTCGACCTTTATCGGGTTTGGCGATTCGCGCGCCATCAGTTGGGTGCCGAGCACCACTGCGCCGGCTGGCGCTAATGTTCTCGAGAGCTCCTCGCCTTTCATCGGCTTCGACAAACCGGCACCCAGCGCTGCCTCGTTCCACATCAAACCCACCGTTACCGCTGCCGCTACAACAACTCCAACTGCGGTCGCTACGGCGAAAGCCACCACGACCAAGCCCGCCAAGGCCAAGCTCACCTCCTTCTTTACTGCCTCAACAACAGCATCGTCGTCACCCTTCTCATCAACGTCAACAACGACAACGACAACCTCCTCTTCTTCTTCATCCTCGTCATCATTCAGCTCATCGGCCGGCTTGACTGCCGAGCAACTCCAGACCAAGAAGGACGAGGATGCATTCCGTCGCGCCTTCGTTGGCAAGGGCTCGATGGCTGCCGATCCGATGCAATATCTCGTCAACGTCTACGAGCACCGCGAGCGCTTCGCGTTCCGCGACCTCTCGAGTGACGAGAGCGCCATTCCGCGCGTGCTGACGCAGACCTATGACCGACACTCCAAGGTCGCACCGGCCGGACGCAGCTCGGTGGTGTCGCGCGACGAGTGGCTCACCAACTGGAACCGCTTCACGCACTCGCAGTTCGCCGGCCTCGACTGGCGCAACGTCTTTGTCGCCGGCGGCAGCGTGCTGAGCTCGCTCTCGGCACTCTCGTCCACCGCTGCCGACTCGTCGTCGTCGTCGCCCTCGTCGTCATCGTCATCGACCACCGACGCCGCCGTCGACATTGACCTCTTTCTGTACGGCCTCAATGCGCAGCAAGCGACGCGCAAGGTGCAGGAGATCTACGACGTCATCAGCCGCAACACCAACAACACCTCGGGCGTGCTGCGCACCGCCAACGCCATCACGATCCTCGGCCAGTACCCGTACCGCCACACGCAGATCATTCTGCGCCTCTACGACAGCCCGGCCGAGGTGCTGCTGGGCTTCGACGTCGACTGCTGCTGCGTCGGCTTCGATGGCCAGAACGTCTACGCGCTGCCACGCGCCGTGCGCGCGCTCAACGCACGCTACAACCTCGTCGACCTCTCGCGCCGCAGTACGACCTACGAGCTGCGCCTCTTCAAGTACAGCAAGCGCGGCTTCTGCGTCATGGTGCCGGGCCTCGATCGCAGCCGCGTGCCGAAGGCGCTCTACACCTACCAGGTCAAGAACGTGCGCGGCCTCGCCAAGCTGCTGCTGCTCGACAACATCGTCACGACGCAGCGCATCGCGATGCCGCAAGTCGTCTCCAAGCCTCCGACACGCGCCGCCGCCGCCGCGGCGCACATCTCGGGCGCCATCGTGCGTACGCGCGACGAGCTCAACCTCGATCGTGCCACCGAGTTCGACTCGGGTCGCGAGCGGCCGAACGACCAAGACGACGAGAGCGACTACTCGAACGTGCTCGTGCCGTGGGGCCCCAAGTGGCCCGTCAAGCTCATCATCCGCATGCTCAACACGCAGGACAAGTCACAGTTCTACGCCGGCCAGAAGCGCGACTCGGCGCGCCATCGCCACGTGTTCGTGAGCGGCATCGAAGGCGTGCTGCAGGGCACCAGTTGCTGGTGCTCGAGCTGCAAGGCCGGAAACACGCCCGACGCATCGCTCGACGGCGCCAGCTTCTTTGTGCAAGGCCCCATCAAGTGGGCCACCATCGACGCGTCGCAGAGCCTCCTCACCGGCAGCTTCAATCCCGTCGGTGCCGCCGACTGGGACCGCGACGCATACGACCCCTCGCTGCCGCCGCTCGCCGTTCACTTTGTGCCCGCCATTCCGGGTACCAACTACCCTGCTGCTGCTGCCGCCACGGCGCACGCCGCCAAGGCTGCCACAAAGGCTGCGCCGAGCTTTGCAAGCGCAATCCACGCCAAGGCCAAAGTGCCCGCCAAGCCTTTCGCTGCTCCAGGCAAGGTGGCCATGAAGCCATTCGGTGTTCAAGGCAAGGTGGCCACGAAGCCATTCGGTGCTCCAGCCAGCTACTATGGTTCCGACTCAGACTCCGACTCCGACTCTGATTCTCCCAAGGCCAAGAAGATGCCAGTCAAGTCATTCGGCGCGCCAGTCAAGTCATTCGGCGCGCCAACCAAGGCCAAGAAGGTGGCCATGAAGCCATTCGGTGCTCCAGCCAAGCACTATGGTCCCGACTCCGACTCTGACTCTGATTCTCCCAAGGCCAAGAAGGTCGCCACCAAGTCATTCGGCGCACCAACCAAGTCAACCGGCGCGCCAGGCAAGCCATTCGGCGCACCAACTAAGGCCACGAAGGTCGCCACCAAGCCCAAGAAGGTGGCCATGAAGCCATTCGGTGCTCCAGCCAAGCACTATGGTCCCGACTCCGACTCCGACTCTGATTCTCCCAAGACCAAGAAGGTTGCCACCAAGTCATTCGGTGCTCCGCCCAAGGTCACGTTCGGCGGCTTGGCGGCGCAAACGCAGGCCAGCTTGCCAGCCACTGTGCAGCAGCCGATGCTCGCCAGTGCCGCCACGACGACGCTGTTACTCGGCGGCCTCCCGCCGCAACCCAGCGGCGGTGCACTGGCGATGCTTGCCGAGCGCATGTACCAGCCGGTCGTGCCGCAGTCGTTCGTCTCCAAGCTGCTGCTGCTCGTGGCGCGTATGCACTCCGAGAACATGATCTCCGCCTCCGAGCGTGACACGCTCAAGGACCTCGTACTGCGCAAGGACCCCGGCGTCTTCGCGGCGCTCGAGGTCTTCGAGGTCGAGCACGACTTTGCCGAGCTGGCCGATACGCTGCGCCGTGTCTGCCACACAAAGCGAGCGTAACATCCAACCGAATCCTTCCCAACTGAACAACTGAACAACTCTTCCTTTGTACCATACGACCGCGACCGAACCTCGCGCCTTACTGAGACAAAATATACTCACACCCACGCACACTCTCTCACCGTCCTGTCACTATCGTTGGTGTCTTGTTGTGTTGGATTGTAGCGCAATCTTTTGTGCCGAACGCGAGCCACATGGTCGACGTCTGGCCTAGAGAGAGTCGCGCAGCGCCACGTTGGTATCGTGGTGTCGCTCTGCCTCGCTATGCGTCGGTGTGAATATCCCGTTCGGCTCCATGGGAGATGTGAAGCGCGGGAGGAGCACCGATGCCACGGAAGAGCGGCGGCTGGTGCTCGCGGTGTCGATCGGCCGCGCGAGAACGGAGCGCGGATTATGGGTCGATCGTCTGTTGTCTCGTTGCCTCGCTGCTCGCACATCACAACCACAACCACAACCACAATCCGATCCGATACAGTTTGAACTGATCTGAGAAGGAACGATGCCAAAGAAGCAGAAGAGCCGTAAGGATGACTATTGGGATACCGATGAGTTCCTGCAGGATCAGGAGCTCGATGCTGCTGCTGCGTCCAAGAAGAGTAAGAAGAAGGCCAACACCAACACCAACAAGAAGCAGCAGGCACGAGCTGTCGATGATGATGGCGATGACGGTGGTGAGGATCAACACGATGAGGCCCCCAATCATGGTGAGGCCGTTGATGACGTGAGGCACACTTCCAAGGCTGTCGAGATCGATGATGACGACGACGATGACGACGACGAGGGCATCATCTTCACGAACGACGACGACGACGCTGCCGCCGCCGCCAACACCACCAAGGCAGTCGATAGCAATGTCGACGAGGATGCCAACGTCGATGCTGCACAGGTGCTGCTATCGAGCGAACTCGGCGAACGCGGTCAGAGCACGGCCGAGCACGAGGACCCGATGCGCAACTACACGTACGCCGAGCTGAACGCGTGCGTCGCTCGTGTGCGCGAGTGGATCGAACACCGTCTCGCCAAGAAGAAGGAGCTGCCGACCACGATCTCGAGCCTCGCGTCCTTGTTGCGCATCCAATCCAATCTGCTCGAGCTCAAGCACGTGGTGTCGGTGGCCGACGTGCTCGAGCTGTTGCTCGACAGCCGTATCGTGCGCATCGAGGATCCCAAGGGCGCCAAGACGCTCTCGTTCGACCTCTCGAACAAGACCCGCACCGCCTTCCTCTCACGCTTGAAGGAGGAGCCGCCCAACCTCGCCGAGGTCTCCAAGCTATGCGTCAAGCGCCTGTTCGAGCTCACGACCTCTGCCTCCGTATGATGATGATCCCATTCATTCAGCCACATTCATTCATCCATTGAGCCATCGCTCGACTCACTGCTGCTCTCTGTGCAGAAACAACAACGCGCTACCGACAAGACCGACCAAGCATCATCCACCACTACTGCCTCGTCGGCCTCGACCGCTGCCAAGCCTGCCAAGCCTGCCAAGACCACCAAGGCCGCCAAACAACAAGCCGAATCCGACGCTGCCAGCAGCTCGGCCACGCTGCCGACCACGGTCGGAGAGCTGATCGAGTTCGCCAGCTCGCTCGCCACCATCACCATCAAGGTCTCACCCGAGGACGTGATCGAGTCGCTGCTCGAGGAGGAGATCATCTCCTACGACGACGAGAAGGTACGACCATCGAGAGCGCGCCCGCGCGTGTGTGATCGCTCACACTTTCGCGAGCTAACCGCGTGCTGTCGCTAGACCGTCGCCTCGAGCAAGAAGGGCAAGGCAGCTCCGGTCGAGTTCATCAAGTACAACCAAGCGGCGATCGAGAGCAAGCGCGAAGGTGGCTACACATGGAAGACCTACGTCATGATCATCTTCATGGTGATGATGATCGCACCGGCGTTGTTGCGCAACTACTAGCGATATCGCCGTTGCATCATCACAGCAACAACATGATATGGGACGTTGCTTTTACTCTTCAAACATTGGAGTGGAATCAAAGAGACAGAGAGACAGAGAGACACAATGATGATATGATATGATGTGCAAGAGAGGAGTAGTAGTCGGTATCGGGATTGAGAGAGGAAGCAGCTTGCGAGTGAGCTGGATGGCATTCGAATGGTGATCGTTGGTAGCGAGGAGCTTGCGGGAAGCTGTGGCATGTTGTACAAGTATCGCGGAGACGGTTCGGAAGCTCCGCCACGATCGATCGACCAAGAGAGAGAAGTGTGACGAGAGCGAGAGAGCGAGAGCGAGAGCGTGGTAGCGTGCACCACCGCCAAGTAGGTTGTTGCTTCAGGACGGCGCTCGGGCTTACGACGAAATACCGACACCTTGCTCGGCCACTCGCTTGCGCAGCGTCTTGCGTCGATCGCTCATTTGCGCGATCGTTTGCGAGAACGACGGCGTATAAATATCACTGAACTCGCGCGTCCAGTAGTCGGACGTGTCATTGCCGAGGCGCGTAAAGTGATAGATGTAGCGCACGGCGCGAATGTACTCGGGCTCGCCGCCAAGCTCGTCGATCGGTGCGCGCTTGAACAGCTGCTCGACCGCCGATGATCCCTCGAGAACTCGATGCAGCACTCGGCTGATCCTGTTGATCGCAAGGCGAGAGCATTGTGAGTGCCACGGGCAGAGGAAGCCAACCAACCAACTAACCAACCACGTACCAGATCTCTTGCTGATAATCAGTGTATGCTGCTTGCCACAGTCGATACTCCAGCTACACCCATGAACGTCAGTTGTTGTTGTTGTTGCTCCATCACTCGCTCTATCGCTCACTTGCACACACATACCCGAGAAATGTGTGGGCTGGCAAAGGCCGGGCGACGAGCGAGGTTGCTGTCGGGCTTGTACCAATTGTCGTAGTCGTACCAGTTCTGCGCATCGATGCTGCCTTGCACCACAATGTCCATGCGCTCGCGGCGTACGAGATAGAACGGCCCATAGAAGTTGACAATCTTGAACGGATACACGAAGCGATACAGCTCCAGCACCGGCTCGGGCGCCATCACCGCCCTGCTGGTCATGACCGAGAACGGCACCGTCGTCAGCACCACGACCAGCACCGCCACGAGGATCGTCAGTCGCGAGTGCCAGATCACCGAGCTCGACTGCGATTGCTCTCGCTCGATGCGAGCCGCCTTGATCAGTGCACTCTGCGACGGACGCTTGGTGGCTGCGCCTACCAACGATGCAGATGACGACGATGGCGACGCCGACAACGACGACGACGACGACGAAGACGAGGAGCCAGCAGCCGAGAGGGCCATGAGTCGCCGCTCGGCCACGATGCGCTGTTGCGTCGCAAAGACGCCGTGCTCCTTGACGCGCTGCAGCATGCCGACGATGCTCGGGAAGAGGTCGTCATCGAGCAGCACCAGACTCAGCACCAGTTGGTTCCAGTGGAAGGTGCCTTGATTGCCGACGAGTATGTAGAACACGTGCAGCATGCCGAGGTACACGCACGCCGTTCGGCGGAACATGCGAGGGCCAAAGATCATGAACACGAGTCCGACCTCGACCGTCAAGACCCAGAACAACAGCGCCATGTGCACCCACGATGGCAGTTGGTGCATGTACCTAGTGAGTCAGAGAGTGAGTCAGAGAGTCTCTTGGCATGGCGAGCCTCTCTCGACTCGGCGTGCAGCTCATACCAAGCAATCCAAGTCGGCGATGGCTGCGATTGAAAGATGTACTGGAAGGCCGTGAGGCTGCGCCAGGTTCGATCGTTGGCCGCGAGCAACTGATGCACGCCTCGCGAAAAGTTGCTTCGAAACAGCAGCAGTCGAAAGAGCCACGTGATGGCCTGCGGCAGCGGATGCTCGCGGATCGGGTTGTTGTTCAGCGGCACGAACGACTCGAGCCATCGGCGCCACGTCGACGACAACGAGGCTCGCTTCGAGCGCGCGCCGCTCGACGTCGACACGATGTCGATCATGGCCGACGGCGACGGCGACGACGTGTAGAACAGCAACAGGAAGCCGCTCTCGAGCAGCAGGTAGTCGGCCGGCAGCGTCGTGAAGGTCTGTCCGCCGATCGAGAGCGACAGGTACGCGAACCAGCACACGAACGACGCCGTCGCCGACCAGACGTCGAGCGCCAAGCACACGGCCGCCAAGGTCGCGACGCCGCACGTGAGATGGATCGTGAGGTCCGATTGATCGAGCCAGAAGACGGTCGGAAAGTACAGCATCGAGGCCGAGCTGGCGCTCGTGAGCGAGCTCTTGGTGCGCGCGATGAAGCCCGACACGGGCGACACGCCGGCCTCGCCGATCAGGCCGTGGATCTGCACCCACAGCGACACGAACGCAATCACGTACAGCACGCCCATCGTGCGGCACAACAGGTAGCTGCTGAGATAGTACGTGCTGCTCGTATCGGACACTGATATCGACTCGGTCGTGGTTGCTGTTGTGGTGCTTGCTGCTGCTGTTGCTGTTGCGTCGTCATCGACGTCGACCAGCGAGCCGGCGCCATCGAGGTCGTCGCTCGCCTTGGTTGTGTTGGGTGTCTTCTTCTTGTTCTTGGACTCCTTGGTCGCTACGGTCGCCGCCACTGCCGACGAGCTCTCATCGTTATCGATCTGATCGTCGTCGTGCTCGCGTTGTTGTTGCTGCTGCTGCTGCCGATCATCGATATCATGGCCGCCATCAACATCGTTGCCATCGTCGTCGTCGTTGTTGTCGTTGTGGTTGCTGCTATCGACACTCGCTGCGGTCCCCTTCTTCCTTCTTCGTACACCTGACGCAGGTGATGTCCCGAGCGTGCTCATTGTATCGTCGGGGCTCTCGGCAGTGACGCTCGCATCATCGACGACGACGCCGCTCGTCGTGCCAGTACTGCTGCCGCGCTTACTGCCATTGACGGCGGTAGCACCACCTTTCTTCTTGCTCTTACTCTCGCTGCTCATCTTATCGCGTGAGATACGACGTATGGTACGCGAGAGATACGATGGGGTGGATGGGTGGGGGCTGCGGTGGCGTGTCGTCAGGCTCCTCCTCGTCCACGAGCAGCAGCAGCAGCAGCGACAACGACGAGGCAGCGAAGCAACAACGACGTCGACGACGTGGCCTCGATCGAGACCTCGCTCACTCGCTCACTCGCTCACACACAGGCGCATCAAACCCACACCTACAACACGATGCGTCTCATCGGTCTCACGGGGAGCATCGCGTGCGGCAAGTCGACCTTGCTGCAGCGCTTCCGCGAGCACGGCATCGTGACCATCAACGCCGACGAGGTCTCGCACCAGCTCATGCAGCCGGGCCAATCGGTCTACCGCGCCGTCGTCAAGCACTTTGGCACCGAGATCCTCGATGCACAGACGCGTGGCATCGATCGCGACAAGCTCGGTGCCATCGTGTTCCACGACAAGAACAAGCTGCGCGAGCTCGAGCGTCTGACGCATCGGCCCATCATGCTCGAGATGGCGCGCCAGGTGCTCGTGTGCTCGCTGCGTCGCACGCGCCTCGTCGTGCTCGAGCTCCCGCTCCTGTTCAAGATCGGCGCCCAGGCCGTGATGCCTGCGCTGGTCGTGTACGTCAGCGCCGACGAGCAGCTCAAGCGTCTGATGGCGCGCAACTCGCTCACTCGCGACGAGGCCGAGCGCCGCATCGCGCTGCAGCTGCCGATCGAGCAGCAGCTGCGCCTCGCCGACTTTACGTTCGACAACTCGGCCGCGCTCGACGAGGCCGCCGTGCGTCGTTGCATCGAGCAGCTCTCGACCACGCGTCTGCCGCGTGCATTTCTCTTCGACGCCATCGTGTGGTCGACGATCTTGGGCGTCATGATCGCGGCCTTCTTTGCTGCTCGAGCCGTGTGGCACCTCGTTGCGTGAAGGCTCGCTCTCGATCCACCAGAGCGCGCATTCACGATTGCTGTGAATTGTACATACATACCTCATACCTACACATAAACACGCCAACCACCGGCAGTACCGGGTTGGCTTAACAATAGCAGTTGTAGTTGCAGAAGTTGTTGTATTACAAGAAGATGACATTGTGCAGCATCCTGCACCACCACAATACACGATCAACCACGAAATACAACAGTACATGACGACGACCACAACGAGGATGGATAACAGCGTGTCGGTAATAAAGAAGAAGAATACACACAATAATAAGCAGCTGATATCGAATGCATGGAGAACGAAAATAATGACAATAATGATAATGATGTGATTATGACCAAGACGACGCGAAAGCAAGAGAGAGTCGTTGGTCGAGAGATAGTTAGAGGTAGATACAAGTAAGCAATGAATGCCCACGACACACAACCGGCGTGCTCACGTCGATGTGGCATCGATGGCATCAGTAGCATCAGTGGCATCAGTAGCATCGGTGGCATCGGTGGCATCAGTGGCATCGGTGGCATCGGTGGCAGCATTGCTGGATACTAGTTGTAGAGCCACCAGGTCGTCGTGCGTCAGCGTGACGTTCATCGCCATGAGACGCAGGGAAGCTTGTGGCGATGCGGGTGGCGCAGGAGAGCGATTCCAGGTGGTTGGCTTCGGTGCTTGCGACTGCGCTCGCGAACGCGTGCTCGCATCCGAGAGCGGGCCTTCGCGCTTCTGCTTGTGGTGCACCGATACCACGCGGCAGAGCTGGATCGAGACGCACGTCGCATGATCGAGTCTACCGGGATAGCGCACGAGATCGAGCGAGTGCGCGCTCGCAGGTGACTTGCGAATGGCATCGCGTCGCGCCGCCGTGAGTGACACCGTATCGTCGATCAGCCACTCGGTGAGGTGCGTGACGCCGACGGTGCCCGAGTCGGCCGAGTACGAGAGCGAGTCGGTGGAGCACGACGACACCGAGTCGGTCGAATCGCCCAGCATCGATGAGTGGATGGACGACGGTGTGTCGGGCGACGAGCCGAGCGTGTCGTGATGCAGTGGCGATGCCATTGCGACCGGCGCCACGAGTGCTGCATAGTGCGGTCGCGGCGAGATGACCCTCGGCTGTGGTGGGCCAGCGCGTGCCATGGTCGTAATCTCCTCGAGCTCGGGGTCGTTATCGAGCACGACGACGGCTCGCGTGCGGTTGCGCGTCGGCGTCAGCGGAGTCGAGATGGCAGAGTCGCGCGGGCTCTTGCGCGCAAGGCACGACGAGTCGAGGCTCGTGGTGGTCGGCACGGGAGCGAGATCGAGCGACACACGTGCCTTGTGCTTGGCCTCGATCACCGATGGGCAAGAGAGCGAGCTCGGGAGAACTGGCGTTGCCGCCGCTGCTGCTGCTGCTGCTGCTGCTGCTGCTACTGCCACCGGCGGCGGCGGAGGAGGCGGTGCGTTCTCGATCGAGAACGGCACGCGTACAGGCGCTCCCTTGCTTGGCGGCGGCAATGGCGACGGCGAACGAGATGATGCAGGAGACATCGAGTCGGGAGTGAGCGCCAACGGCTGCGGCGAGACAGCGGGCGAGATTGCGGGAGCCGACGAGGCAATCGACGGCCAGCTGGGGCTAAGGTTATTGGCACCACCGCTGCTGCTGTGAGCTCGTTCGCGCACGTTCTTGGCCACGAGCTCGGTGGCGAACTGCGAGCGCAGCTTGCGCGCCTGCTTCTTGTCGATCTTGCGCCAGGTGCTGCCGAGTGCCGGGTCGATGGCGCTCGGCGGCACGCCGCGATTCTCGGGGTCGAGGTTGTGGTGCACGCCGTCGGTCATGACCGAGAGCAGGTCGTTCTGAGCGCACGGATACACGAGCAGGCGCATTTGCGACAACGAGCCGAGCTCGCCCAACGGCTGCCGCTTGAGAGTGCGCTTGTAGGCGCTCGAGCTCGTGCCGATGTCGGTCACGACGCCGCTCTTGGCCGAGTAGTGCAGCAGCTTGTAGTCTCCGACCGAAGCCGCCACGATGCACCATTTGGGCTCGTGTGTCACAATGTTCTCTTGCGCGAGCTCGACCAACATCACCACCAGCATCGAGCTCGACTGAATAAAGTCGTTGGGATCCGACGAGCTCGAGCTCTGCGTCTGCGCATGCTTGGCAGCAAAGATCGAAGCCACCAGCAGCTCGGAGACACTGCGCAGCGTCGATGCGCTCGTGATGAGCGCCTCAACGTACGAGATCACCTTGCGACTCGCAAACTGCGCTGCCTTTCGAGCACTCTCTCCCCAATTACATCCTACAATCGCAATTGTTCGATGAGTGCATCGTAAGATAGATAGAGAGCGAGAGAGAGAGAGTCCCGAGCAGATGTGTGTGTGTGTGTGTGTGTGTGTGTGTGTGTGTGTGTGTGTGTGTGTGAGTGTTACCTTCTGTAACGACGATAAGCGTCTGAGTCTCAAAGAACTTGACGACGTAGGTCTCCGAGATCGGATCGCCTTCTCGAAACGGCTTGCCGACAAACACTGGATAGGTCGATACGACTCGACAGCACGCGTATGGTGGATAGGTCTATACCAGTGCCACCGCCGGCGGAGGCGTTAGAATGAATGAATCAATGAATGAATGAATGAATCAAGCAACCATCGCGATACATACAACGACATCGGTCGAGCTATACGCTGGGCCTTGTAGAGTCATAATCACTTGTTTCTGTGGTAGAGGTACAATCTATCATCATCATCATCATCATCCACCACCATCATCGTTATCATTATCATCATCATCATTGTTGTTAGCATCATAATCGCCTCCGCCATTGTACAATGCTGAGTGGATTGCGCGAGATTGCGTGATATGGACAACGACGACGACGACGGGGGGACACTCGCGCAAAACGTACTCGTTGCTCGCGAAGTTGGCCTAATAGTTTAGGCAGTATCTCGACGAGATGGATAGCGACATCGGGGTGTGTATCGTTCAAGTGAGCCTTCGGTATTCGCAAGAGACGCAAGAGAGAGAGATGCGCGATTGGTTCATTCGTTCATCAATCGAATGAGCATTGGAGCAACTGTCAGCATCGATGGTACGAGTGATCACGTACTCCGTTGATATAGCTCGTGACTCGGAGGTCGGTCGAGTTGGTGGCAGCAGCAGCAGTAGTGACGCCCTGCGCCGACGTCGAGTCGGCCGACATCGAGCCATACACGCTGGCGGACGGCTGCAACGACATGTGCGCCGCCTTCTGCATCGCTCGTTGCATACGACGCTTCTGTTTGCGCTCGCTTCTCTCGCTCTAGGATCGATGTGTCGTCAGAACGAGCGCGTATGTGCATAACTGTGTGGTTGTGTGGCGAGCGAGGTTCCCGACGTACCTCGGCTGCTTGTATCGAGGCCTTGAGAGCCTGTCGCTCGCGCAGCAGATACAACAGCTCCTCGAGCTTGATCGTGGCATTGCTCGTCGGAGAGCGTTCCAGCCCTGGCACGAGTGCTCTCTACGTACGGTACACGATCACCACCAAGCTCCCCATCTCTCAAACGAACTCGAGATATCTCCCTCTCTCTCGTGCGTGAGTGCGTGCGTACCAGTGAGTGCTCGCGCTCTCGTTCGATCTCGCCAGAGAGTCGCTGTATCTCGGAGATGGCGGCTTCAAGCGTCGAGGCAGCCATGTATGTATGTATGTATGTGGGTTCCTTGTTCGTTGGCTGACTCGACACCCGCGTGCCCTTCACGCGATAGATAGATGTCACTCGCTCGCTCGCTCTAGTTCAGTTGTCGGTTGTGCGAGTTACGATATCAACGATCTCTCTCTCTCTCGCTACTCTTCCTAAACCGAGCTGCCTGGTTCGAGCCGACCAATCGCTCAGCCTGGTTGTGCGACCGGTCGGGGGTGTTACGGGGGCGTGTGTGTGTGGTTACGGGTGGGTGTGCGGTTACGCGGTGCGTGGGCGGGCAGGGGAGCTGACGATTGACCTTCGAATCGCAGCAATCGAGATCGAGCGAGGAGCCAACAGCCACAGCGTAAAGCAAATAACTGCAATAAGCTCGCGCTAAGGAAATCGACTACGCTCGCTGTTGCGTTTACTGGTGAACTTGCTGACGTGGCTGCTGCTTCTTGTTGATCCATCGATCTCTTTCGATCTCACTCTCGTTGTTTGCTTGTTCGCTTGCTCGCGCTCGCATCGTCTGCTACCTTGCTACTCTCTCTCTCTCGTGGAGTGTGAGGGAAGTTTATCTATCTCTCTGTCTCTCTCTCGCGTTGATTGGCTCTAGAGTTGTCATTGATTTGGTGAGATGGCGCGTATTGGTGAGGGTGACTCTCGGTGGATCGTCGAGGACCTCGGATCATCGGGTCGTAACGTATCTGGCTGGCACTGGTGCGTCTGTCCTTCACGCTGATTCGCCTGTGGATCTCGCAAGCTGACACTCTCTTGCACACGGTAGGGAGGAGAAGAACGTCACGTCGTGGGCGCACGCCTGGCTCAAGAATGGCCTCGTGAACCTCGAGCTACTCGGCGACAGCGGCGGCTCGTCGTCGGTGCGCATCACGCAAGTATCGAAGCTCGAGGGCGACGTCGTGTACTGCAACCGCAAGGGCAAGAACCTGTTCTTCTTCGACCTCACGCTCAAGCTCGTGTGGAAGGGCACCGATGCCAGCGGCACGCCCGTGTCGGGCGAGCTCGAGCTGCTCGAGCTCCAGCAAGACACCAAGCTCGAGGAGCTCGAGTACTCGGTGTCGGCCACCGACTCTGCCTCCGACGCCACCAAGCAACTCGTGCGCACCAAGGGCATCGTCGCCGTGCGTGAGAAGCTACGAGAGTTCCTCGCGGCGCTTGCTGCGCGTACGTCACCACCACCACCACCACCATCATCATCATCAAGTCCTCTGTCCTCTCCGCCAAACCAAGCCAGCCTCCTGCTTGCTCCTACCTTCGCGTGCCTGCCTTCTGCTTGCCTGCAACTGACGAACGCCCCGCACAGAGTACTCGGAGATTCGCACCGTATCGCCTGCTCGTGCGTCACCGACAGAAGAGCGAACCACCGCTCCTGCCGCCGCCGCCACCGCCGCTCCTGCCGCTGCCGCCGCCGCTGCTCCAGCCAAGAGCTCGTCGACGCCTTCTTCGGCCTCGGCATCGAGTGGCGGCGTCGCGACCCAGTCGTACAAGAGCGTGATCGAGTTCGCCGCGTCGCCGAGTGACATCTTCCAGTGCCTGACCGACCGCGCTCGTGTGTCGGTCTACACGCAGAGCGCCGCCGACGTGTCGCCCGAGAACGGCGCCTCGTTCTCGCTCTTCAACAACTCGATCACCGGCACCAACACCAAGATGGTGCCCAACGAGACCATCATACAGCAGTGGCGCTTCCAGGACTGGCCCGCCAACCACTACTCGAAGCTCTCGATCTCGATCGAGCCCATCACCAGCGGTGCGCGCCTGACGCTCGACCACCGCGGCATCCCGTCCGACGATTACGAGCGCACGCGTGCCGGCTGGCGTACGCACTTTTGGGAGCGCATCCGCATCGTGTTCGGCTACAACTTCAAGGTCGTCAAGTGATGATGCGTCGACCTCTCCTCCACTGCACCCATATCGCTGCTGCCTCTTGCCGCCTTGTTCATATCCATGCGTCGTGCCAACCACCGGCCACTCGCTCTTCGTCCTACTGCCCGTCCATCCCGCCCACTCACTTGTCGAAAGCATATCATCCCCGCTGGCTCTTGTTCGATCGTCGTCGTCAACAACCACCACAACAACAACCACCACCTCCAATTTTCCTCGCTTGATCATGCCTTCTACATCTCGATGCACTGCCTCCACACTCGACCGTCGGCTACTGCACGTCGACCACCTTGTGGCTTGTGGCGCTTGAAGCGCTGGCCCCTCTCGCACTCTCTCCACAACAATGAACTCTGTACTTGAACTCGATGCTTGCTTGCCTGCTTGCTTGTTGTTGCCATCGTCTTCTTGCTGCTATGTACATGTTGTGATGGTGCTCTCCACGGCCTACTGCACCAGATCCGGTGGCGGCCCCGAGACACCAGGCGACGAACCTGGCGACGTGGTGCGAGTCATCAACCGTCCCGACGCTGGCGCGACGCTACCGAGACCTGGCTGTCCACGAATGCTTGCCGCAATCGCTTCCGAGCTCTCGGAGATGCGCTGGTTCTTCTCGAACTCGGCAATGTGGCTGTGGATCACGTCGACCGCCACCTGCGTGCCATGCTCGCTCCGGAGTACGCGCGAGATTTCCTTGGCCTTTTTCTGGTGTGACATCAAAAGTGTTACAGTGAGTGTCCCGCACAGAATGCGACAACGAGAGAGAGAGAGAGAGAGAGAGAGAGAGAGAGAGAGACGTACTGCCATGTTGGTATCCTCAACGATGGTACGGAGGCCTGCTGTAAAGCTCTCGAGCGTCAAGGTACTCGCGCGCAGCGCCACACCGGCTCCAAGGTCGCGCACGCGTTGACCCCAAAAGAACTGGTCGCCGAAGAAGCCGACAATCATCGTCGGCCGACCGGCAAGCAGACTCGCTGCCGTGGTGCCAGCGCCTCCGTGGTGGCACACGGCGCGCACTTGCGAGAAGAGCCAGTCGTGTGGGCAGCTCTTGATTTGAAAGATGCAGTCCGATGGAATCTCGACCGTGTCCTCGTCACCAAGACCCCAGCCCTTGGCCAGAATGGCACGATAGCCCGTGGCCTTGATGGCATCGACGATGATGCGCGTCAGACCAGCAGGGTCATCGGTAACGATGCTGCCGAATCCAATGTACACTGGCGGATCGCCGGCTTGGATGAACTCCACAAGGTCTTGCGATGCGCCGGGTCGCGTGCGTGCGTGCGTGCGTGCGTGAGTACTACATGCCCCAGCTCAAGAGCCGCGCGCACCTTGGCCGCGGTGGTACCTTTCGGCGGCTCGAAGCCCGTTTGGTTCATTTGATCGAGGAACCAATAGCCAGTCACGTGGACCCAGTGCGGCCAGTCCGGTGGCTTCGGCACCACGGCCGGCGAGAAGCAGTACAAATACGGCACCTTGGCCAACAGGCTGGTGACTCCCTCACCGAGTCGAATCGGCTTCAGGCCGAGGTCCTTGACTCGCCAGCGATTGATCTGGCCACGGACACCGTGCCACAATGCCTGCTCGACCATCAGGTGAGACATGTAGTTGTACGCCTGACCGAGTGGCAGGTCGGTCGTGGCGAATGGGTTGGGATATGCTCGAGTGCGAGTGAACGGCATCGTGAACGCCACAAAGAACGGAATCTGCGCACACGCGGTGAACGGGTGAGCGTGCGTAACAGACCACGCCGCTTCAAGTGAGCATACGTTGAGCCGCTCAGCAATGTGAGGTCCTGCAAAGACCGACGGCGCTTGAATGACGACCTCTTGATCTTGGCATGCGAGCCACGCGTCATGAAACAGGTCGTCGATGAAGGTTCGGAACTGTATGGCGCATACGTCAGCGCTCCGAAGCAGGCCGGCCGCATATATCACGTACACGAGCCACCGCTTCTTCCATGAACTTGCGAGTGAACATGCCGTTGTTCGACATGAGCGCCATGAGCTCGTGCGGATCGCCCGCAAGGTGCACGTGCTCCAAGCCATGCTTCTCAATCAACTCCTTGAAGAAGTCGTGCGTGGCGATGCGCGTCGTGTGCCCTACATTACGTGGCGGCAGCAGCCCAAGGCCGTGAGTCTCCTCCCTCTCTACCGCATGGAGCGTGAGCGAGCTCGTTCGTACCGTAAGAGTTGAGCTTGAGCGCCAATGCAATGAATGGCAACACGTCGCCGGTCGATCCAATCGTGAGGATCGTGATCTTTCGCGGTGATACCAATGGAGCTGTGTATCGATACCATCATGATGATGTGTCAGGCTTTCTTGCCAGTGCTGATCTTGCTCACTCTCTCTCTCGCCGAACCCTTGGCTATACCGGCTGAATGTGTAATGTGCCATTCGATCTCGTCGGCTGCCGACGAGAGGTCGGTCTCTCCATGACCCGACGCATCGTGTTGCGTGCTCTTTCGCGTCAGCTGCCACAGCTCGTAGAGCACGTTGTAGGCGCTGTCGCGGCTGTAGAATGCCGACAAGAACACCTCGGTGCCGTCGGTGTGCTCGATACGAATCGCATTCGGAAACACGTAGGCCGTGAACTCCTTGGTCATCTTGCGCATCGTGTGGTACGAGAACGAGAACTGTGCCAATGTGTGGCTGATGAGCTGACTGCCCTGCCAAAAGCACGAGCACGTTCAGGTACCTTGGTTGGCCCAGTAAGGCCATAGGCGTAGAAGTGACCAGCGCGAGCGCACAGATACAGCCTTCCGATGGGAACTCCTGCACGAAACGCCGAACACCGAAATGCTACTCTCGCAGTGCTGTCGTGTGAGTGGCACAGATGCAACACTCGGCTGCTCTGCCGCATCGAGGCGTCGAACACGTACTCGCAAGCACCGTGTCGTGCAACTGAAATCGCTCGGTGAACTCCTTCTGGTAGTTGCCGGGAACCGTATCGCTACGTATGTGGGTGGATAGCGCGAGGTGTTCAAGTCAGCCGGCCGGCAATCTCGAGCGTCATCGACGTAGCGCCGTACATGAGATTGCCGTAGTCACCACCGTGGACGATTTCGGGCTCGGACAATCCCGGATCGCTTGAAAGCGTGTCGCAGAACTGGCCACAATGCGGCACTGCAGCGTCGTGCTCGCTATTGCTTGCATTCGAACTCGCGGCAGCTGCCTCGCGTCGTTCCATGAGCAGCGTGTACAGCGGCGTCAACAACCCGTATGGAACCATAACAAACGTGTACTGTGCGCATGTTGATTGTTAGCTGCGTTGGGCAAGGGTTGCTGACTTGTTGCGCCTTGACGTACGCGGCTGCCACCGCTTCGTTCCACCGAGATTCCGTTGGGGAAGGCCACATTGGTCTCGATAGAGATGCGACTGATTTGCTCAAAGGGTATCACAAGCTGTTCACACACACGGAATCCGCAAGGTTGATAGGTGTACGAATGAGTGAGTGAGTGAGTGAGTCGTTGCGAGCTACCTTGCCAAATCGCTTCTTGTAGCGGCGAGACTCGATCGATTGCTTGATGGTCTGCACCCATTCCTCGCATTGAACGTCGTTGTCAGCCTGCAGCACCACCTTCGAGTTGTCGAGGAACGTGATCTGAAAGCAATGTTGCTTGCCTACTCGCTCGGAACATCAGCTGCCCGTGCAGTGGCCGGAGAGAACAGAGAGAGGAACGAACCCGCTCGTACCAGAGAAGGAAGAGTACGGCTCGACCGTGGTGGCTGTGTTCAAGCTGATCGAGTCGCTGGCATCGCAAATGTCGTCCTGCATGGTCGAGATCGGCATTGCTCGTGTTACCATCGAGTCTGCGGCTGCCGGCACCTCGCGTGCCATGACGTACGTTCGATTTGTCGAGTTGAATGATGGTGTTGTTCTCGAACACGAACCAAGATCGAGCCCACGTTCCAACGCCCCACTTGCGACGTCGATTGAGGAATCCCGCCAATCGAGGTAGGGTCTGCATTGCCCCAACCGGCGAGTGAGCGAGAGTGACACAGCACGCTCACGATGCACTCGAGTCGTGTACCGTCGGGTTCAGGCTCGAAATGTAGCACAGGCACTTGTTCGAGATGTAGATGCACCCACGGAGCAAGGCGGTCGATACCAACGAACAGTGGCACTCGTGCGTCAGCTCATCCGATTCGCTCAACTCAAAGTATTGCTTCAGTTGAGCAGCTGGAACGGACAATCACTCATTTGGTCAGCTTCTACGGATTGCATCGAGGCTCGAGGCCTCTCGTTGATGGCGAGCCCATCGCATCGAGTGCGTTGGGCATTCAAGCAATCGAGCAATCGGGCAATGTGTCGCACGTACCGAGCGAGCTATTCTGCACGGGCGAGAGCACACACAGTGAAGTACTCGAACTACTGGACAAGCTGTCACTCGAAGCACTGGATAGACTGGTGCTCGATGAAGGCGGTGACTTGGAGAGTGAGGTCTTTCGTGCGCTGTGCTCCTTCGTCGCTGACGATGTCGTCGAGGTGGTGGCAGGCGACGACGCTGAATGCGAGCGTCGTCGCCTGCCCGATGGCACATCGACCTCAATGTCGTCATCGTGTGGAGGCACGTCCCAGTAGTCGTTCTCGGCATCGTCATTGTAGTCACCAAGCTCGTCTGTGATCGAGCCCTCTGGGTGTGCGTGTGTGCAAGGAGAGTGTCAATGGCTCGGTGCTTGCAGTACGAGCGAGCATCGACGACGCACCATTCTCCGAGAGGCTGCTCAGATACTGGGCGACTTCCTCATCAGTAAAGTGGCCCAGAAGAGAGATACCCTTGTCGTGGCTCAATCGACTATGCTACTCTCAATCAATGTGTATCGAGAGAGAGAGAGAGAGAGAGACATTGATAGTAACCGCCGCGTTAGCGCGCAGGCACAATCGCGCAATGCAAGGGCGCCACATTCATTCATTCACGAATCCTCACGCACCGAGAATGCAAGTTGGATATTCATCTCGCGGATGTAGATGTGACCACCCAATCAGTCAAGCAAGAAGGAAAGCAATCAATCAAGCAAGCAAGCAAGGTCCAGGTCGAGATACTCTGGGAGGAGCGGCGTGGTGCGCGCGAGAGCAACAACAAGCAAATGAAGCTCTAAGCGAGCACCATTCCACTGTTCTCCCTCCCACGCACGCAATCCATCACGTTCAGGAGCTTGTCGGTAGGATAGGCTCCAGTTCGAAACGTATTGGCTCGAGATACACTCTCACGCTCACGCACGCACTCAATCCATCACGTTCAAGAGCTTGTCGATAGGATCGGATAGGCTCCGATTCGGCTTGGAGATTGCTTGAACCACGATCACCATGGCCTCTCTCGACCAAGAACAACTTGATAGCAAGCTCCTTGCTGCCGCGAAGCAAGGATCGCTTCGAGATATCGTATCTGCTCTTGACCAACGTGCCGACGTCAACACCACTGATCTCGACGATGAGGGCAGCACGCCTCTCCATCTGGCAGCCATGAAAGGCCACCACCAATGCATCGAGATCCTCCTCGATCGCCACGCCAACATTAACGCCTTCGACGACCATGAGGGCTTCACGCCTCTCCATCTGGCAGCCATGAAAGGCCGCCACCAATGCATCGAGATCCTCCTCGATCGCCACGCCAACATCGACGCCTTCGACGACGATGAGGGCAGCACGCCTCTCCATCTGGCAGCCATGAGCGGCCACTACCAGTGTGTCGCGCTCCTCCTCGATCGCCACGCCAGCGTCAATATCCTTGATGAGGTGAGAGAGACGCCTCTCTTTAATGCATCCCTCAATGGCCGCCATCCATGCGTCCAGCTCCTGCTTGATCGACACGCCGACCCCAATGTGTCGAACGAAACCGGCAGCACGCCTCTCCATCAAGCATCGATGGACGGTCATGATCAATGTGTCGAACTCCTGCTGAACCACCAGGCCGACGTCAATCCTGCCGACCGACATGGCTATGTACCTCTCCACCACGCATCACGGAATGGCCACCAGCAATGCGTCGAGCTCCTCCTCGACCGACACGCCGATATCAATGCCATTGATGAATACCGCAAGTCCCCGCTCCATCACGTATCACGGACCGGCCATCAGCAATGCCTCGAGCTCCTCCTCGATCGACACGCCAGCGTCAATACTCGTGAGCTTGAGGGAGAAACTCCTCTCCATCTCGCGTCATTGTCCGGCTATCGTCGATGCATCGAGATCCTGATCGACCGTGGTGCCGACGTGAATGCTGCTGATCATGCTGGCAACACACCACTCCACTATGCATCGGAAATGGCCCATCATCCATGTATCGAGCTTCTGCTGGATCGACACGCCAACGTCAATGTTACTGATGGAGCTGGCAACACACCTCTCCACCTTGCATCACGAAAGGGCCATCATCAATGCGTCGAGATCCTGATCGATCGTGGTGCCAACAAGTCTCTCACCAATGTATGCGATTGCCCATCCATCCATCGCCCTCCTTCTCTCGATACTTTGCTGGCGAGAGTATGGATGATTCGATTCACTACTGACAATGCTGTTCGATCGAACCTGATCAATGATAGAACAAGGGCCAAACACCGCAACAGGTCGCGCGCTCAGCCGCCCTTGCACGATTGATCCATGATCGAGGTGCGTGATACAGTGAGGAGGATGTCACAGGATTGGAGTTTGTATGTTGCGATTGATTCGCTTGGCATGGCACAGGGTTCGAGTGGTCGCCATCGAGTCATCGATTGATTGCTCACAGCCACGACTCATTCACGAGGAACGTGAGGGAGTTGCTGATGATTCGAGACATGTCGGATGCAGCAGCAAGCACACCATGGCTTCCGAACGAGTTGATGTTCGAGATCTTTCGAGCTCTCTTTGATGCTTACAATCGCCAGCCCCACAATGACCAATAGATTCGTCAGCTAACATGAACTATCTAACAAATTACATTCCAAAGAGAGTTGATTTTGATTGATCTGAGTTTCATTTGATTGCAACAAAGGAAGGGAGGAAGGGAACCATACATATACAACAAGCAACCTTTGAGGTTGGTGATGGTTAATGGTGAATAAATACGGGTACGGGGAGGAGGTGGTTGGATCGATGGGATCGATGGTATCGATTACGTGTGAAGCGTGGTATCACTGCTGGCCACGAGACGGCGCTTGCTGGCAGGAGGCACAATGTGTGAGAACCGATCGCCAAGCGAAGTGCGCAATCTCTTCTGACCGACAGCGAGCTCTGTCGAATGTCGGTCAGGAGGAGAATCGACCGAGAGATCGAGCATGAGTGCTTGGGCATGGACGGGGAGAGGCGGCGGAGGTGTCGCAGCGGGGGTGGTTGGATACGGGCTGGCGGAGGAGAAGGAGGACGAAGAGGTGTTCGAGTCCATCGAAGTGTACGAGTCTCGCAACGGATCGCAACTCTCGGTGCTGCTGCTCAGATCGGCGTCGAACAAGGAGAAGGGGTCGGAGGCGGACACGGTCGGAGGGGCGGTAGTTTGAAAGTACAAGTGCATTTCGTGCTCGTTGAGGTCCAGCTCCGAGAGCTCCGTGTCGTTGTTGCCCGAGTAGGGGCTTCGGTTGCACCGGTGGTCGGCTGCCGTGTAGTATCCGAGCAGTATCGCAGGCTCGGGCACGCCGTTCAGCAGCGCCTGCATGATCTTGTGGTCCTCATCGTCCGAGGTCTCGAAGGCGAGTTGCAAGTTGGCGGCGTCGTCGTGCGGCTTGTCCGGTACGCAAGGCGGCGGCTTGCACCGCAGCGGCTCGGGAATGGCGCTCGCGACCAGTGCCGCTTGGTCGGGCGCGCACTTGGAGACCGTGTTCCAGATGCGCCACTTCATGCACAACATGCGTTGGAGACGACGTTCGGAACGCTTTCTTCCGGCGATGAATGAGCGCGGCATCGCGGTGCTGATGACCATCGAAGGAGCAGAATGAGCTCTATTGGCCACCGCCGCTTCTAGCTCGGCTGACAAGAATGTCGCGTTCGTATTCGTTGGTGATATTGATGTCGTCGTCGTCGTTGTGGTCGTTGTGGTCGTTGGTGATGTGGTCGTTCCCTGCCTGGCGAGGATGATACTCGATACATTCTTTGAGATCCAGACCTCTTCGTCATCAAGGTCATCATCCTCATCGTCGTCATCATCGTCGACGCCGCCATCGCCGTGATCCTGATGATGATCGGCGTGGTGAAGCTCTGGCGCCGAGGAGCTCGAGATCGAGTGTTGGTTCGGCTGCATGGAAGCTGGTTCTTGTGGCAGGAGGTGCTCTTGCTGCTGGAAGCGCAGCTCGATCTGCGTCAGGATCTGCGGCACGTAGGCCTTGAGGTTGCGGCGCTTAATGACGTTGCCATACGGCAGCAGCTGCTGGCCCATCTCGAGCAGGCGCTGCATGGCCTCCTTGTAGCGCTGGTCGACCGTGTACTCGCTGCAGTCGAGCGACTTGCACAGCTCCTTGAGCGGCATCGAAATGTTGTTGACCTCGAGCGAGATGCGCAAGGCGGCGGCGGCCGAGGCCGCCGGCTGCCGGCCAGTGTTGATCCAGTCGCGCTGCATCATGTTCGAGATGGTGGTGGCGTGGCGCAGCACGGCACGGCGGCTGGCGTCGGGAATCGCGAGGCGCGAGCAGTCACGCTCGAGCAGCAGCATCGGCTCGAGCACGCGCTCGCACCGCACGTCGCTCGAGAGGCGCTCGATGCGGCGATAGATGCGACCGAGCTTGAAGACGTCGCAGTTGACGACCTTGGCGATGTCGAGCAGCGTCAGCGGCAGGCTCTCCTGGCGCGCCACCGTGTACACGACGACGGCCGCGAGCAGCTGGCCCGAGCGAGCGCGCTTCCAGTGCTTGGCCATCGAGTTGTGCAAGAGCGCCTTCATCGACTCGAGATACTTGCGCCCGATGCCGAGCTTGCTCGCGAGGTTGTGCAGCGCCTCGTAGCTCTCGCCGCGCGAGCGGCTGGGCATACGCGCCGCGTGCGGCACCGACGAGTAGCCCGACGAGCCCGAGCCGCGGTACATGAGCTGGTGGTTGGCCTGGTTGGCCGCAGCCACCGACGGCTGCTCGTTGAAGGTCAAGTGTACATCGCACAGGATGAAGCCACACTGCTGGCACTTGATGATCTTTTCGAGATCGCACTCGGACACATCGTTGCTGTAACAGTGCGGACACGTTTGGCTCATGGTGTGTGTGTGTGTGTGTGCGTCTCTGGTTCTCGTGTAGAACCAAGCTAGCTACTACACAAGGATTGAGGATTGAGGTTTGAGCAAGTAGGGCAGAGGAGCACAGCACACGAGGCAACAACGAGACGATGACGCAGCAGCAGCAGCAGAGGAGCAACAGGAAGGAAGAACGAGAAGAACAGGAGGGAAGAAGTGGGAACGGGGTACGGCCTCTCCTCCGTTCTCTTACCCGTGTGGAGTCGTGTGTTGCTTGGCCGCCAACAAAGTAAATCCAGCGATTGTATTGCAGGATTTGATGGCGTGCTGCTTGATATTGATTGATATTGGATTTGGAGGAGTTGATTGATTGACATTGCTTGCACTGGATGGTATGGTTTGGCACCAATCGGATTGGTTTGATTTTGTTTGGGTGTGGATTTGTATTGTAGGATTTGATGGCGTGCTGCTTGATATTGATTGATATTGGATTTGGAGGAGTTGATTGATTGACATTGCTTGCACTGGATGGTATGGTTTGGCACCAATCGGATTGGTTTGATTTTGTTTGGCTGAGGTTTGGTATTGCATGATTTGATGGTGTGCTGCTTGATATTGCTTGTACTGGATGGGATGGTTTGGCATGGATTGGTTGGGGTTGGAGTCATCGAGGCGGCGCAGAGGCAAAGTGTTTCCCGCCAAAACGGCGCGGCAACGGCACAATGTCGTTGCCGCCAAGACGCGAGCGCCTCCCGCCACCGCCACACCGCCCCAACGCCCCAGTGCCTCGCTCTCCCTCGCTCCCTCGCTCGTCTAGTCCCTCACCCCACCCCCACCCACACCCCCTTCGATACCACGCCCAGTGGGTCTGCGAGGTGCCTCTGTGACTCCTGGTATCTCCCTCTCTTTCCCATTCTGTTTCTTTCTCTCTTCTCGTTGGCGCGCAACCAGTGGCGATCGAGGACGACATCGTGCCGCTGTGACCATGGATAAGGAGAATGGCATGCATCGCGAGCGCTCGAGTTACTCGAGCCCGCGACCAGAGATCGTTCGTCGACCGATGACGGCTGCCACGCAAGCTGCCTATCATTCGCAGGCCTCGACTGCCCCTGCGTACGTGCTCTCCCTCTCGTATCATCGTGCCATGTGCCATCCATCCCGCTCGCGTTCGACAAGCATGACTCATCCCCACCGCACTCACTCTCCTGAATAACTGTGTGCCTTGACGAACCAACGAACCAACAGTCCCAAGCCACGACATATGGTCTCCGGCAGTGGCAGCAATTCCGATCCCATCATGATCGAGCTCATCAACACACGCGAGGACGTCGAGAAGTACCGCCAAGAGTACGAGCGCATCCAGGAGGAAGGTCGCGAGCTCTACAACGCCTACGCTGCCAAGTGTGCGCGTGTCACGTTCTTGAAGGAGAAGTTCACCGAGTACGACAGGGAGCGATCACAGCTGGTATGCCAAGTTACAACTGCCCCCATGCCAGGTCATTCATTGGAGCTCATCATGATCTCATGCGGCGTTCGTTGTGGTGTTCGTGCCTCTAGGAACAAGAGCGAGATACGTGGAAGAACCGATGTGAGCAAGCGGCTCAACGAACCGAGGAGCTGCGAGCCAAATGCAAGGAGCAAGCCGATCGCATCAAGGAGCTGCAACAACAACAACAACAACAAGGCAATGGAGCCGCTCGAGCATCGATCGGCGGTGCAGCTCGCAGCAAGGACATGAGCGTGCTGCAGGAGCGTCTCGATAGTCTCTCGATCAGCACTGAGGTGCTGCGTGCCGAGAACGAGTCGCTGCGTCGCGAGATCGGTCGTCGCGATGAGCGCGAGCGCGAGCAGGTATCGAAGCTCTCCGAGGCCGGACGTCTTCGCATGCAGGTCGAGCAGCTGCAGGCACAGCTGCAGGCGCAACTGCGCCACGAGGAGGAGCTCCAGCAACAGCTCGAGCTCGCGAGCGACAACGAACGCCAGGCCGTCGCTCGTGCCGACGAGGCCGCGGTCGAGGGCTCGCACCTGCGCGAGCGTCTCGAGCAGCAGAGCAAGGCGGTCGCCAATCTCCAGGCCGACCTCAAGATCGTGTACGACAAGCACAAGCGCGAACTCGCGCAACTGGCCGAGCGCTACCAGCGCGATGACTACGAGCGTCTGTACGCGGCGGCCGTGCGCGACCGTCGCCTCGCCGAGGAGAAGCTGCTCTTGATCGAGCAGCTGCTCGACGACGTGATGGCCTCGAGCTCCGAGGCCTCCGACGCCACGAGCGCCATCTCGGGCGTCGCGGCGCGGCTCGCGACCGAGCGCAAGGCGATCGTCGAGCAGCTGGCCGAGCTGGAGCGCGAGCGTGCACAGCTCGCGACCGACCGCGCCCAACTCGACCAACAAGTGCGTCTCGCCGACGAGCGAGTGGCGGCCGCTGCGGCTCAGGTGGCACAGCATCAGCAGGCGGCCGACGAGCAGCACGAGCTCGCGCGTCAGTCGCTCGCCAAGAGCATCGAGTTCAAGAGCGCCGTCGAGACGCTGCGTCAACAGCGCGACACCGCCGTCACGGCACTCGAGGCCGAGCAGCGCGCTCGCGTGCAGCTCGAACAGCGTCTCGCGAACGCCTCGCATCTCGAGCGTCACCTGCGCACTCGTGCGACCGAGGAGGCCGCGCGAGCTGCCGCCGTCGTCGAGTTCGTCGAGCGAGAATCGGCCGAACGTCTCGAGCGCCAAGAGCGTCTGCTCGAGCAGCGTCGTGCGAGCGACATCGAGTCGCTCTCGACCGAGCACGCGGCTCGAGTCGCCGAGGTCGAGCGTCAACTCGCCGAGCGTGAGCTCGCCCTGACGCAAGCCAACTCTCTGCGTCACGCCCTCGCTCAGGAGCTCGATGCCACGAGCTTCCTGCTCGAGCACGCCGAGCGCGAGAGCTCCTACGTCCGCGACTGTGCCGCCGCCATGGCCGATCAAGTGACTGAGCTCGAGCGCCAACTCGACGAGGCGCAAGCTCACGCGACACACCTGACGCAACTGCGCGACGAGGACGCCATCGAGCTTCAACAAGCGCTCTCGCGCATCGAACTCCTTTCGACACAGTCAGACTCCAACACGAGTCACTACCAAGAGCGCGAGCGCGAGCTGCTGCTGCAACTCGCTGCCGCCAACGAGACGATCGCCACGCTGCGCACCGAGTTGGCGCAACTCACTACGCAACTCCAGTCGCTCGAGAGCGAGCGCCTCACCGAGCGTGAGAGCTTCACGGCCGCCTCGGCTCGTGCTGATGAGTTACGAATCAGCCTCGAGGATGCAGTGCTCGATCTCAAGGGTCGTCTCGAGTCGGCTCTCGAGAGCAACAACCAACTGCAGGCCACACTCTCGGACCTCAAGAGTGAGCTTGAGGTACTGTGCGACCCCTCTCCCCTTCGCCTTGATAACAGCAACCTGAATACTCACAACACCAACATTACCTTGACCAGGGCTCGATTCAAAAGTCGTCGACTCTCTCGTCCGAGTTGGAGCACGAGCAACAGGAGCGAGCGACCTTGCAGCGCACGATCTCGAGCATGAGCGAACAACTCGAGAGCATCACTGCGACGAGCGAGGCCCATCGTGCCAACTCGCTCTCGCTCTCGCAACGATTGCAACAGATGCAGAGCGAACTCGATGCGAGCACAAGTTGCGTTCGATCCAAGCAGCAAGAGGTCGAGAGCCTCACGTCGATCATGGAGGATCTTGCTGCCAAGTACCACGCTCAGGCTCAAGAGATGGAGGTACGCATAGACCCCAGCTGCCGACTCTCTCTCACAAGCAACCTCGATGAACTCGTGTCACTCACACACGCTCATCGACTCTTGCTCATGCAGATTGCCAACATCGAAAACTCGAAGCTGCAACTGACCTTGACCGATGCCATGGAGCAAGTCAAGATGGTCTCCAAGCTGCAGCTGCTGTTGAACTCGGCGACCAACGCCGCGTCCGAGAGCAATCACGCCGAGGAGTTGATGCGCGTCGCCAAGCAAGAGCTCGAGCACAAGTATCGCTGCGCCATGATGGATACCACAATCTTGCAGGGCGAGAAGCAATTGCTGCTGTTGCAGCTCGAGCTCGTGCTGTGGGTACTCGAACAATGCCCTGGCCAAGAAGCCATTGCACAGATGCTGAACGATAAGCTCGCTACCGAGCGCAAGGTATCAATCGAATCAATCAATCAAATCAATCAGAGAGATTACTCACTCGCGTGTGATTCGTTCAGTTGTGTGACTTGACGGCTCGCTTTGATGTCGCCAACGAGGAGATTGCGCGATACTTGAACGACACCACTCGCTGGAGGACGCTGCTGTGGAAGCTCAAGACCACCAGTGAGACCAAGGTACTATCCTCTTCCTCCCCCTTGATCGAGCCGCGATATCTCGAGCCTCCTCGAATGCTTACATGACGAGGACACTCTTGTGCGCGCGTGTATTAGCTTGCCGTGATGCAGCAACGATTCGTACAAGCCGAGGGCGAGGTCGAGGGTCTGTTCGCTCTGCTGCAACACATGCGAACCATCATGCTCGCTCATGAGGAACATGTATCGAGCATCCCTGGTCTCCGAGCCCTTGCCGAGTTGTTGCACGAGTTCACTTCCACTGAGGAGCAGCCGGCCGATGGCGAAGGCGATGGTTACGATGAAGGCGAGGCCGAGGCCGATGCTGCTGCCTCCGAGTACGCCGGCGAGAACCTGCTGGATCAAGACGAGTTCGCTGCCATGCAAGAGTCCCACCAAGATCAACTCGCTGACCTGTGCGACTCGACGAATCTCGAGCTCGAACTCGAGCAACAAGCGTAAGCAACTCCACCTCGACCCAACCACAAGACGGTCACCGTGTACGATAGATCGCTATGAGCAACTTCAATAGGCAGGCAGCAGTTCGTCGAGTTTGATAGTTAGAGTTTGTTAGTTTGTTAGTGAGATCGACTGTGAGCCGTGTCTCGTTGTCGTGTCTCTCTTGTTATGCTTCGTTGGTTGGTTGGATGGTTGGATGTAGCTGGCTCACTTGTACCGAACAGCTCACTCACCGAATCAACCCACCAACCCACCAACCAGTATTGTACTATCTATTGAATGATTGATTGATTGAAGTTAGCGTCAAGGCATCACACTAGTAAACCCACAATCTCTCTGATATCAAACTCCACGAGCGCCTGTCGGGTGTATCGAAACAACCACCAACGATAGATAGTGATGCTTCATTCAACACCAATCAACACCAGTTACAACAACGAAGACGACCACCATACACCTCACAAGGAATAAAGTGCGAGGCAATGTGTGCGTGCGCGAGGGCACGTAGGCGTACGCTGCCATCTTACACAAAGAACGGGTCAAATACATCAGGCGGCACGCCAAAGCTGCGGATCGCCATGGCAGTCAACGAGGCATCGATCTGCGTAAACGAGGACTTGGCGTTGCAGGGCGTCGCCTTCTTGGCATCTCGGATGCCCTCTTGGTACTTGATCTCGAGCTTCTGGCCGAGTACCTGGAACGCAAGAGCACCTGCTCCATGGGGCTACTCTCACCGAGGCACGGGCTTTGATGTCAGCCATATGCCACGACTGCAACCGCGCGGCCAGCCACGTACCAAGCCGTCCTTCATCTTGAGCTTCATGACCACGTCGCCGAAGCTGAACTTGCAATCGCCATCGAGAGCGCCCTGGGACCAGATGCCCATGATTTGCGACACGACATTGCCCTGGTTGAACTTGAGCACACCCTTGCCGTGGTACTGGTTGTGCTTCCACGAGCCGCTGTACGAGTGGCCACAGCGGTAGGTCATGGTGCCTTTGCCATGAAGCTCGTCGTCGGCAAAGTCGCCCTCGTAGTTGCCGGCCGAGGTCGTGAGCGTTCCTTTGCCATCTCGCTGCAATTCACATTCACGGGCCGTTAGAGCGAGGTCGAATGACGTTGGAGCAACAAGAAGAAGCCGGAAACGTACGCGATCTTGCTTCCATGTGCCATTGTACACGTCGCCCGTAGCGTAACGCATGATTCCGGCACCTTCGCGAGCACCGCCGACGAACTTGCCCTTGTACACGGAGCCACTTGGTGCCGAGAGCTCGCCTTCTCCATGCATCTGTGAAACAACACCGAATGATCAGCCAAGGAGCTTGAGTTGAGAGAGAGAGAGAGAGAGAGAGAGAGAGAGAGAGACATACGCGGCCGTTTGCCCAGTATCCTTGATACTTGTGTCCCGTGTGGCAAGTATAGATACCATAGCCACTCGGTACTCCGACTTGCCATTCGCCCTCGTACTTTTCGCCCGAAGCAAGCCAGACCATAATGCCTTTGCCATGTGGGAGGCCATTGAACCACTCGCCAATGTACTTGGAATCTGACGTGTACGTCATGGTTCCCTTGCCATCTACGAGGATGAACAGAGGAGAAGACCGTCAATTGTTGGTCCCAACAACTCAATCTGATATGGGGGGAGAGAGAACGAGTCACGTATACGTACGAGGCTTGTTATCTTGCCACTCTCCCGTGTAGCGATCGCCACTGAAGCACGTAAACTCGCCATAACCCGATCGACAGTTGCCGAGCCAGTTACCCTTGTACACTTGCCCGAACCAAGTGAACTTACCTTCTCCCTCAAGCTACAATCGAGAGAAGGTGCGCATGGGAGTAAGTATCAATCACGCGAGCAAGCAAACAATGGAGCGAGCGAGAGAGCGAGCGAGAGAGTACTAACCTTGCCAAGCCTGAACTCGCCCTTGTACTTGATCGGCAGCGACTCGACGTTTGAGTTGAAGACTAGAGCAGTCTTGATCGAGCGGACCGGGCCTACGGGTGCGCCTTTGGCATTGGCCGTGATGGCATTCGCGATTGCCTCGAGCCACTCGCGCTTGGCGACTTCGGTATCGAACGCGAGATCGTAGCGCTGCAACGGACCAAGCAGTGTAAAGTATGGCGAGTCCGATGTAGCTGTGAGAGAGAGAGAGAGAGAGAGAGTTGAGTTGAGTTGAGTTGAGTTACAGAAGCATTGGGGACAGAATTCTCGCCAGCGTACTCGAGTTATCACTGACCCAAACGACAGGAAGCGGCCAAGCGTATTGCGCATCAGCGATCTTGGTGGTGCTTCGTGGCTTGGTGTTCGGAAAGACGATCAATAGATCGGAGCAAAGCACGAGATGCACGGTCTTGGCTTGTTGGCCATACAGGCTCACGTCGCCACGACGCAAGAGCTTTCGATGCGCCACGATCAACGACTGGAGACGAAGCAGCAGCACCAGCAGTAGCAGGTGACCAAGGTGTCAGTCGAGTACCGAAGCAACTACTCGCTCGCTCGCTCGAGAGTCACTACGACGTACGGTGCTGTCGTGGAACTCGTTGATGACCTCGGTGAACTCGAGGTTCTGCTTCTGCTTGTTGTACGCCTGATCGACTGCTTGTGCAATGTCCTCGAGCAACGTGATGGCCTTCTGAAGCATGTTGTACGACGGCAACTCCTCGGGAGTTCGCTTCATCAACGCCTGTGCAGTGACGGAGTGTTCGAATCGTTTAGTAACGATGCGATTGTAGGCATTGGGTCGCGAGGAGGTACCTCGAGCAGCATGGGATAACGCGGCAACCTTGCGATCGGATCACGCAACAAGTTGTCGAGCTTGTGGTTCACGTCCTCGCGACATCCCTGCACCGAACGAGTGAGCTCAATTGTTGTCGTCGTCGTCGTCGTAGGATCGATCACGCGAGGCGCAACGAAGGCTCGTAACGTACATTGACGAACTCGTTGAATCGCACGCTCTTGGCCATGCAGTTGTCGACCGCCTGCAAGACGTCGTTGTACTCGCTCACAAACTTGGAGTAGTTGCGGAACAACGGACCCTGCGTGTAGGCGAGAGAGTGAGTGGTTGGTTTGGTTGTTCGTGCGATCGATCGATCGATCGAGAGACGTACAAACTTGAGGAAGATGTCGGCGACATCCTGCTCGGCGTGCCAGTTGTTGATGCGCTCGCGCAAGGCCTCGAGCAGCTTCTCGTGGATGGGCAGAATGGGCAACAGGGCGTTCCAGGCACTCTGGATCGACGGCTCTGCGAGATTCTCCTCGGTCGCGATCAAACACATGGGCTTCAAGTAGCGCTGCACTCGTTCAAGGCCCAGAGAGAGAGTGTGTGAGTGTGAGTGAGTGAGAGCAATGTCGTTAGGGCAGGAGGAGGTCGATGCGCGTACGTTCAGGAGAATGCGTAGCTTCTCGACGTAGTACTCCTCGGTCGAGAGGATCTCATCAGCAGCACACTGGAGCTTGCGCAGACGAGCCTCCTCTGTGACGAGCACCCATCGATCCATCGAGCGATCGATCGAACTCAAGCCGCATCAGATATCACACGCTCTCTCTCGCGCGCAGACATTGAGCACTGGCTCGCTCGTACCTTTGCTCTCGGGGGTCTCATCCACCTCGGAAGGAGTCTCCTCGGAAGGAATCTCCTCGGAACGAGGCGACGGCGAGGCTGAGACGCTGGCGCGCGGCGAGCCCGAGACGCTGGCGCGCGGTGAACCTGAGAGACCGCTGGCGATGGTACGCGGAGAACCGGGCGCCGCTGGTGACGGTGCACGCAGCGCCACGACGGGCGAGCGCGGCGACACGCCCGACAACGAGCTCGCCGAGCTCGAAGGTGTGAGTAGCTGTGTCGGGGCCGGCAACAGCTCGGCCGGCGGCGGCGTCGCGGGCATTGGCGCCGTCGGAGGCGCCGAGGCCGTGGCTCTGCGCGGCAGCAGGCCCGCCTGGAGACCCGGCAGCGCCAGCGCGCCGACGGCTGGCGGAAGGGCCGCGATCGGAGGTGGGGCCGAGGTCAAGGACGGTGGACGGTTGAGATTCGTAGAGGGAGCTCCAGGCAGCGGGGCGATCGCTGGCGGGAGCGGGGCGATCGTTGGCGACGACGACGAGACAGTCATCGACGGCGGACGCGAGGCGATGGGAGGCGGCAGCGCGGCGCCGAGACCAGGCAGCGCGACGGCGCCCGGTGGACGGCTGAGGCCGCCGGTCGATGGCGACTTGACCGGAATGGAGATGCGCGGCTTGGGTGGCGCGGCCTTGGGATCGGCCATGGTGATGCAACGAGGAGGCGGAGGAGGAGGCAGCGAGCGGCGGCGACGAGACGAATGGCGCGACGCTACTCTCCCTCTCTCTCTTTGTGTATCAACGCTATGTACAAGGGTTTCATTCGGGGGAAGGACAGGAGAGAGAGCGGTCGGTTGGCAGTGCGTAACAGAGGGGTGGACAGCGAGTGAGCTGGCTGGCTGGTAGGCGAGGAGGAGCGGAGTAGGGTTAGGGTAGTATGAGGCAGCGAACAGGAATAGACACACACAACACATTCACAGGTACAAACAGTTGAGATGGGCGAGCGAGCGACGGCCGAGATCTGTGCTTGGGCTTGGGTAGTGACAGTGGTCGATGGTGGCGGCGGTACGCAAGGAAGCGAGAGATAGAAAGGGAGAGCAAGAGCACGAGTAAGAGCACGAGCACGAGCACGAGCACGAGCACGAGCAGGAATGGAGGAGGAGAACGGCGCTGGAGCACGCGGGAGAAGCGAGGGCTATTCGACCCAAGAGACGTAGCCGCTCACGTAGCGGCTCGAGTGCTCGACCGCCGTGTCTATCTCCTTTTCTTGCTGGTGAGTGACGTAGCCGTAGTCGGAGGCCGTGCAGACCTTGGCTTGGCGCTTCTTGAGCGATCGACCAGTGGCGCGTTCTTGAAAGTACATGGTCGAGCACGCATAAGCCTCGTGGACGGCGGATTGTAAATTCGTTCGATCACTAACGGGTGGTGCATTTCGGGTTAGAGACAGCCGAGGCTCGAGGGCGGTGCACAGGGCACTGGTAGCAACGTCGTACCATAAAGCAAGAGCACATTGGCGAATGTCTCGCGTTAGGTCAGTGCAGTAGGGAGACTTGGCACACGAGGTTGCCGATATGAATTCGAGCGTCTCTCGCGCGACGCGTTGTACTTCCGAGTACTGACCTGCTTGCGCGTAGGCAACCGCTGATTCAATGGTGCAAGCAGTCTGATAGCGATTCAAGTGTTTCTCAAGCTGTAAAGTGAGGGAATCAAATGAGTGAATGGCTGGCTAGCTGGCTGGCTTGATGAACGAACGAACGAATGAACGAACGAATGATTGAATCTCATACCTCTGATGGCATCTCACACGTAACGGTACCCGTTGGTACTCGAGCAAGAATAAAGTTCTCGCTCGAGTTGACGAGTTGATTGGTGACGCAACATTGATAGGAAACCGTTACGCGGATGAGTGGCTGTTGCATGGGCTGCGTCATGTTGCGCAACGACAACTTCCAGAGGAGGTTTTTCTGCTCGCCGGCGTAGAGGTAGCCGACACGCACTTCAATGTCCTTGACATCTTGGCGTGTGTGGAGCGGGAATTTCGTGGCGCACCGCACGACGCGGCAGCCATCGAAGGCCTGGATGCGCACGACGATGTTGCGCGCTACGATCGACAACATGCCAGCCATGCACTCGCCAAAGGTCGAGGCGATGCTGCCCGGCTCGTCAATGTAGTAGTAGAGGCCGCCCGAGGTCGTGAGCGCCATCGCTTGCAGGAGCGTCGAGCAGTGGTCGCGACCGTAGCCGAAGCAGTGGATGGTGGTGGTGAGCAACGAGTCCTTTTGGGCGCGGAGCGAGTCGAGTATCATGTCGGGATGCATGCCGCGGTTGATGAGGCCGTCGGTAAACAAGAGAACGAACGACAGGGGCGATGCAGGCACGGCGAGAGACGCGACGCCAGAGGCGCCAGCGGCAGCGAACGAGGCTGAGGTAGGCGCGACACCGGCAGACGAGACAGGAGTGCTTGCAGCAGTGTAATAACCTGCGGCGCTGCTACTGCCGCCGCCGCCACCACTACTGGAGCCCGACAGATTCAGTGGAATCGATGGCCCAGCATTGTAGCCGATAGTATGCAGTATGTCCTTCTCGGTACTCGTGGGCTGCTGTTGCTGCTGCTGCTGCTGCTGCTGCTGCTGATGGTTGTGGTATTGTTGGTATTGAGGATGCTGCGGTGAATGCGGCGGAGCGTTGGGAGAGACTTGAGCCGACTTGAGAATCTCGAGAGCGAGGAACAAGGCGTCCGAGATGTTGGTGTTGCCGTCGGCCGAGAGCGAGTGGAGCTGCTCGCGCATCGTGGCCTTATTAGCATCGGTCATGGCGAGACGCGCGGCGATGAGCTTGGCGTCGTCGCTGAACTGGATGAGCGTGAAGCGATGATGCGGCTGCAGGCGGTCGAGCATGTACTCGACGGTGGCGAGCACGTGAGCGAGCTTGTTGTCGTCACGCATCGAGAGGCTCGTGTCGATGACGATGACAAAGTCGATCGGCAGCGGAGGTCGATCGTTGAGACACTCGGGCGTCGAGGGTTCGTTGACCGTGAGGTTGGTGAGCGCCCACATCGAGGTGACACTCGTATGTGGGAGTGAGTTGCGTTCCAACAAGGTACTACAGCTGAGGAGCGGTTGCGGGTTGGGTAGCGACTGCGAGAGCGCGGCTGACGAGGAGGAGGAGGAAGTGGCGGCAGCAGCAATAGAAGCGCCGCTGTATGCAAGACCACAAGCAGAGCCAGTGCTGGAAGAGAGTGAAGGAGAAGCACAACCATAGGCGCCCGAGGCCGAGGCAGGCGTAGAACTCGCGCCGAGAGACGAAGCCAACGAACTCACGCCATGTTGGAGGAGGTGGTGATGGAGCGGGAGGTTGCTGGAGTTGAGGTTGGGAGAGGCGGGAGATGAAGCAGTGATACCGCCGGCCGCAACGGCGGCCGTCGTGGTGGCAAAGGTAGTGGTGCAAGGCGTCGTGGTGGTGTTGGTGTTGGTGTTGTTGTTGAGGCTGTTGAGGAGGTGGTTACGCGAGTCGCCGAACAGAACGTAGTTGGCGCTTACGCCAGGGTTGTGATCCGTGTATCCATGCTCATCGGCCATGCCAGAACGAGGGGCGGTGAGGCAGTCACGACAGCACCAGCAGCAGGGCCGACGAGGGCAGCAGCAGAGGTCGACAGGAACGGTGAGCCCGGACGGGTGTACTCGCGATACAACAGCGAGAGTGCTCGAGGAGAATCCGTGGTGGCGAGTTTGTGTTGGAGCTGGGCCAGGAGGGCCAGAGGAACGAGAGACGCACGCGGTACAAGCGCGCGGCAAGCAAGGTGACGACGACGGCGACGGCGACGACGGCGACGACGTTGAGGAGGGAGTGGGAGTGGGAGGCGGAGCGAGGGATAGACGAACGACGACGACGAGCGCGAGAGATACAGCTCACGCACAGGTCAGTACGCTATCCACACACGCACACGCGCTCACGCACACACACACAACGACACGAGAGAACACAACGAGAGAGAGCTCACTAGTTACTACACGCAGTAACAGAAGCAGCAAGCAACGAGACGAGCGAGACGAGCGAGACACGAGCGAGAGAGAGCAAGCGCGTGCGGTGTGCGGTGTGGGACGGCAGAGGTGGTGATGGCGGCGCAAAAGGGAAGAAGGCTCGCGCGTCGCCCAGCCGCCGAAACCTTTTACGCGCTGGGGCGTATTTTCGCGTCAGGAAGCCGATAGGAATGCGAGATTCAGCCGGCAACACACAGCGCGCGCCTTGGCTCCTCGTGCGTGCTGGTGCGCGAGCGATATCTGCGTGGGTACGAGCGGCTGGCTGGCTGGCTGGAATCCAAACCAAACGAGAGCCACGAGAGATTGGTGAGCGACGATCGTTAGGCAGACAAGAGATCGTACCCCGAGTAACGAACGGCGCCGTGGGATGGGGCATAAAGCACTGGGAGCTCGATCCCTCCCTCCTCTTCCCTCTGCTGTCCTCTCTCTGTGCTGCGGCGTGTGGTGTCGCTCGTCGTGCTGCGGCCTTTGTCTCGCCCTCTCTCTTCCCCCCGCTCTGTGTCGACCTCTTCGCACAGCCCGTCTCTCGCTCCGGCGCTCACTCGCTCGCTCGCTCTTCCCCCTGCGTGTGCGTGTGCGTTTGCGTGCTTGGTACCTTGGTCGTGGTTGCTTCATCGCCCCGCTCGTTCTCGACCTCCGTGCCACGAATGGCTGCCTGGGTTGTGGCTCTGCTCGTGGCGTGCGCTCTTGCCGCCGCCGTGTGCGCCGAGGGCGTCGCTACGCCTTCCTTCACCGGCACCTGGACCGATACGCGCCGATTTAACAATTCCTTGTACCTCTGCACGCCTACGGCCACCACGCTCTACGGCTCGTACTCGAACTTCGGCGTCATGGTTGGCGGCCTCAAGAACTTCCGTACCGTCGAGGGCCGATGGTACGTGTGTGTTTGTGTGTCGCCTTGTGGCTCGTCGTGCCAGTGTCTTTTGGCACCCCGCAAGCTGACCCGAGAGTGACTCTCTCCCCGTCACCACAGGTATGAGGCGTGCATCGGCACTTGCTGCCGTGGCGACTTCAAGCTCGAGCTCTCGCACGACGGCAGCTCGTTCTCTGGCTCGTGGTCGTGCATCGAGAACCCCAAGCGAGGTGTGTACTGCTTCCACAGAAGCAGGGCACTCTCACGTGGCGCCTTGGTCTGACTCTCACGCCCTCCCGCTTGCTGCGACAGCATTCGCCTGGACCGAGACTCGCGACCTCACGGCTCGCACACAGACGCCGAACGACTACCAATGCGCCGTTCTCACCACTGCCGCGACCGACAACCTCAACCACCAGTGGTCGTACTCGCCGTTCTCGGCCTCGATGGACACGTGCCTGTCGAGCACCAGCAACAACTACTCGCTCAGTTACTCGATCACCTACACGCCCGGTGACACCACCATCGGCTACGAGACGGGCAAATACTTCCAGAACGGCCGCGTACGTCCTATTCGAATGCTCTCTCTCGAGAACACACAAACCACCCGCCACCTCCGGAATCCTTCTCAATCTCAATCTCTTTCTCTCTCTCTCTCTCTCTCATTCTCTCTCACTGTCGGCTGGGATGGTGATAATGGAGAGCATTCCTCCACGCACTCCCTAACTAACACCCGCACGCTCTCCACTCGCAGATCTCGCAAGGCTACTTTGACGAGCCTTCGGACTCGGGCACCAGCTTGACGGCGCTGCTCAAGAACAACCAGTTCATCAACTTCCGCTGGATCACCAACAGCCGCAACACCACCGTCTCCAAGACCAACGCCAACAGCGCGCTCGTCTGGAGCCGCGATCTCTCGGCCGAGCCGACGCAAGCCGAGTGCTCGCGATTCTCCTTCATCTCGACCGCGCCCGCCACCGTCAACGCTGCCAGCGCTCCGGCCGCCTCGGCGCTGCTCCTCGCTCTCGTGGCCGTGCTTGCCGCGCTTCTCTTCTAAACCTCGACCGTCAACCTCGCCATCTCTCCTCCCTCCCTTCCTTCCTCCCTCCCTCGCCAACCGTATGCTCACCGACCACCCGACAATTCCTCGCTCCTGACACTGGAGGAATCGGCATTATCATCTTCGTCATCTCATCTCCTCCTCCTCTCCTCTCCTCACTCGTGTTCTTCCTCCGCAAGCTGTCTGTCATTCTAATCCCCAATGTCGCGTATCCTTCCCGCCGCCCAACCCATATCAACTGGTAGCGTTGTTGATAATAACAACAAATGCTTGTAGTTTCCTCGAGCTTCTCTCTCACGGCCTTTTGTGTTCACGCCACGAGCCACGAGCCCATTAGCAGCAGTTCGGTACTCGAAGGCGTCTTGACATGAGCAGCGCAACTCGCAAACTGCCTTATCGATGAAACTCGATCTCTCGCTCGGTGCTGATTCTCGATTCGAATCCCAAACCACTCTCACGATCGATTGAGCGATGGCACAGCATTCTCACACGTAGCTGCAGTGCCTCCAGTCCCTCGCTCTCGCCTTCTCTCCTTCTCGCCAGCAGCACCAAGCAAGACCAAGCAAGACAAGCAAGCCAAGCAGCGCCAGAGAGGAGAGGAGAGGCTTGGGTTGGGGTTGGGAAAGAAATTCAAACACGCCCGCTCTTGTCCTCTTGTAGTCTTCCTCCCCACTGCCACCACCACAACACACATTATCTATCTCTCTCTCTCTCTATCTATCCCGTGTACGTCGGTGCCTGTCTCAGCTGCCCCTGTCGTACACCTCCTTGCTTCCTCGTTCTGCTGCTGCTACTGCCCTTCGCACCACCTTCCCTATTCCCTCTCATCGTGCTCGCGAATCGCACAAGCATCAGCCTGCGTGATATCCCGGTCGTGTCTTCGTATTCGGCCTCGTCGTCGTCTTCGTCGTCGTTGTCGTTCGTCATCGCCATCGTTATCGTCGTCTTGATCGTCGACGCTATCGGTTGGTCGCGCTCGTCTCGGTTCAGTTGATTCGTGCATCGACGAGCTGCGCGCGCGCACACACACGCACGATGGCCACCACCGACCAGCTGATTCTCTCGTCGCTGCCGCTGCCGCTGGCTCGCATCTTTCGCGACTTTGACGAGTCGATTCGCGATGGCCTGCCCAAGGAGGACAACAACGCCAAGAAGAAGGGCGGCGGCATCCTCGGGCTCAAGAAGAAGAAGAAGATCGGCGCTCTCGAGGGCTGGGTCGGCGAGCTCGCCATGGTGTACAACATGGACCAGGACGTGTGGAACCACGGCTTCAACTGGGGCGACATCTTCTACCAACGCCTCGTATGCACACAGCAGCTTCTGCAAGAGAAGTTCTACCAGCTCTACCTCGATGTCTTTACGCAGTACACCGAGAACAACCAGACCATCAAGAAGGAGAAGCGCCCGCGTCAATCGGCCGTCGTGTGCTCGCTCGTGCCGTGGTTGCAGATGCATCGCATGGACCACGACAACGCCTTGGTCGGCCTCAAACCGAGCGAGGAGCTGCGTGCCCACTTCAAGAACTGGTGGGGCGATGGCAAGAATGACCTCTCGGCCCTCGCTCGTGAGCTTGATCTCCAAGCCAGCTCGCAAGCCGCCGCCTCGAACCAAGAGATCGATCCGTATTTATTGTACAGCTCAGGTTATCCTGCTCGGTACGATCCTTGCTCTCGTTCGCCCGCTCACCCCCTCGCCCGCTCTCGCTACACCCCTGGAGCAGTAGTCAGTATAGTTGGACACTTGTGTATTTTTGTTTCGTCACCACGGTGGTGATCAACACCATCGCCTTTACTTACGCTGCGGTATGCCATGCGATGCGCGCAGGAAAGGAGATTTGGTCGTCGCCAAGCTCGATCTCAATAACGAGGAGGTCAGCATGTTCTTGAAACGGAGAACTGTGGCGTTGTTCGAAGAGGAAGAGCAGGATGAAGACAAGGATTACGTGATCGTTATCGCTCGTATCAGCGATGTCGTTACCGATCCCAAGGATAAGTATCTCCGCGTTTGGGCAACTCCTCGTGTATGTCTTGACCTCAAACTCGAGTCCTCCCAGTTGTCTTGATAATGAGGTTACTGATGATAGTGGTGGTGGTGGTGGTATTTTAGGAGGATACAATGTTGCTGGTTCGCGCAGCCAACTGCGTGCCTTTACGAGAACTGGTCAAGATGACTGATCGCTCCGGCACCACCAACATCGATCTCTTGATGGGTAATGTCAATGCCATGCGACAACTTGTCGAGGGTCCTTTTACAGCCTTCCGGCGGTATATCGATTCAGAGGTTGCGCGGTATGTATCGCAACACCGGCTACGCCACTGTGCGCCATCGTTCGTTCGTTCGTTCGTTCGCTAACTTGTGAAATAACTCTTGGACTTTTCTTCTGTTGTCTGCTTCTTGGTTCATTTTTTAGACGCGCACGAGCGTATCTCTCAAAGAAAGGCATCAACTTGGAGGTGTTAGATATGATCAACAAGTGGGCACGTGCAACCGATGTCGAACTCTCGTTCCGTGACTACTACTCCATTCAAACCATTCGACAACAAATCAACGCCCTCGATCCGGCCGAGATCAAGGAGCTCGGTGACCAGCTACAACCTTGGGGAGCGCAAAAGCTCTCGGAATTTGTGCGCCAGCTCAACTCGGAGCCCGATGCCTCGTCGAACAAGTTCTTTGTACCCACATCGGCGACCGATCTGCGCGACATCTCGACCCTGGCCTTCTCACAACTCATGAAGGATACCGTGGCCAAGTACGTCGCATACAACGCTTGCTCTCTCGCTCACTCAACCTCTGCCTACTCACTCTTTTTGCCGTGGTGGTGGTGGTGGTGTTCGTTATTATAGATATGCGAGTAATTGTGAAAAGGCTTACGCTCAACAACAAGACCAAACACGCGAGTTGCTTCGTGGTATGGTCAAGGACGAACTCACCAAGTGGTGGCTCAAGTTGATCGATCTCGAGTGCGAGGCCTTCTTGATCGAGCACAACTACGACACGCGCGCCTTCGACGAAGGCACCTACATCGATCAGCCACCGGCGAATCTCGACGGCGTCAAGAAGAACCTCGCCTTCGTGCAGGAGCTCCTCAAGCCGCAAGGCGGCGAGTACTCGGCCGACCACGTGGTCGAGAGCCTCATGAAGCAGATCTACGACGCGATCGACGACTTTATCCTCAAGGCGCGCGTCGTGCTCTCGGAGCTCGTGCTTTCGCAGCGCCTCGACTTTGATGCGCCGTTCGACCTCAAGGCCGCCCGCACGCGCCTCAATAGCCGCCGCGACGAAATGACCTCGTGCGCCGACGTCGAGTCCGCCACGCTCTGGCGCCAGCTCGACGGCTTGATCAAGGACTTGGAATACTTGACCGAGATGAAGGAGCTCGAGCTCGAGCAGGCGCGCAAGAAGAAGGACCCCGATCGCGAGGTCGGCAAGCTCGCTCTCACGCACGTCGTGCCCGTCAGCGGCCTCGCCATGGGCTACTTCTTTCGTCTCGAGAACGTGCTCAAGACCGTCATCGAGCTCTGGGACCGCCCCGAACCCGTCGAGCCTTCGCCCGAGCCCGCCGAACCCACGCCGCGCTCACAGTCCGAGATCTTCTCGGCGCCCGTGCTAGTCTCGACCTCGCTGGCTCTCGGCGACAACGGCACCAGGGACGACGATGATGACGACGACGACGACGATGGTCCCTCCACCGACCCGCGTCGCAAGAAGACCGGCCACTCGCACGTGAGCATCAACGCCGACAACGAGCGGCCGCTCAGCGCCCCGCCACAGCGCCGCTACGCTGACGACACCTCGCCGCGTAACAAGAAGCCGCTCAGCGTCATTATCGCCGCTGAGGCTGCAAAAAAGTCCCTCACCCCTGAAGATCCCGCCCGCAAGCTCACGGCGCCTGGCACACGGCCTGCAAGCAGCGCCTTGTCCAGAACCGGCGGCTCCTCGCTATCGGCTCCCTCGACACCTACAGGCGCCTCGGATCGTCAATCCACGCCGTTGGCTTCGTTGCCGGCCGTCGCCACTGCCGCCACACCCGCAACGCCCACAACGCCCCAGACGCCGTCTGCTCCCGTAACACCCTCTCGACGACCCGGCTCCTCCCTCGCCAACCTGCCGCCACCGCCACCGCGACCGCTCGAGGAGTCGCCCAGTCTACCGACTGCGCCGCCGCCAGCTGCCGCCACGGCCACGGCCACAGCCACGGTACCACTCGTGCCGCCGCCGCGACCAGCCGGCCCACCGCCGGGAAATCGAGCCAAGGCCTCTGCGTCGCCCGGAGGAGACTCGAGCGCTCCTCGACCACCCAAGCGTACCACTACCGAGAGCTCGTCGCCCGAGCACCTCCCGATGCCGAGCGCTTTCTTGTTGAATAACATTCCAGCCGAACCAGCGCCGCCGCCACCGGCGCAAGCAGCACCTCCTGCACCAGCGCGCGAGACCAGTGACCCGGTACCGCCAACTCCTCCTCCGCGTACTCCCTCGACAACCACATCCATAAGCCCCGCCAGCGTCGTCACGCCACCGCCACGACCTGCCGGACCGCCGACTGGCAAACGCGCCATCCCGGTGCGACCACTACCTGCACGACCGCCGAATACGTAACACTACTCGGCGTACCGTGTTGTAACCCTCGAACTCGAATCGAACACTCTCCCAAACTCTCGCTCTATCCTACCACGCACGTCTACACGCACTCGGCTTCCGTCTAGACCAATGCTTCCGCATGCGCGGTAGTGTGGCTCTCCTCCTCGTCAGCCGTCGTGTTTACTTGTACACTCTCACTGCATACCACACGCGCTATGCTGCTCCATTCATGCATTCATTCATTCATAGTCTCTCTCTCTCTCTCTCTATCGCTATCCTCCTTACTCTCGCTCTCGCGCTAACTAACCCATACCAGCCGATACCGACAACCTCGTTGTATCCGCTATCGCACACGAGTCTCCCGATCTCGCTCTCCTCCCCTCCCAACCCATTGTAACTTGTAAAACCGAATCGTTCCTTGTTCCTCTACACAATCATCATCATCAACATCATCACTGAATAACTCTTGCTTGCTCAAACCAATCCGACTCGTTCTTTCTCATTCATGCGATTGTGTGGTGGTGCTCGAGCCTGATAGATAGAGAGCGAGCGAAGATTCCTTGCGTCATTCGTTTGTCTTCCTGCTCACACACACACACACACGCCGACATACACCTCATTCATTCTCCCTCGCAACCACTCGATGGCACACACGACCGAGGAAGATGATTCATGGCCATCTCAAGGCACACTACTTGATGAAGACGACGATGACGATGATACCGACGAGCATTGGTCGCAGGCCTCAGCGTCTCACGGCTCGTACTCGCTGTTGAGGTTGGTACACGATGATGACGCCTGCTCGCCTTTGATATCGAGCCTCCCACTCTGCCTCATGAGGTCCATAACCTTGGTACCTAATACTCTATCTATCTATCTATCTATCTATTTGTCCATGTGTGTGCGTACAGTCCAAAGATTCGAGCGGATCATTATCGAACCAAGCCAGTGAGGGTCAAGTTATGCTTGGCGACGGTGTTCCTGTCGAACATCTCGTTCGCCGTGTTCCTGCCAGTGCTGTGGCCCTTCCTGCAGTCGGTACGTGGCACACGGAAGCACGATTCTCTCTCGACCTCGTATTGATCCGTGAGCTCACGTTGAATCGATTGGGTTGTGGTTCGGGGTCGGGGTTAGATTGGAGGGAATGAGATTGGACTCGGAGTGTCGGTGGCGCTGTTCTGTCTCGGTCAATCGGTCGCATCGCCTGTGCTCGGTCGATTCGCGAGCTCGTATTCCTATTGGTATAGATCAATCAATCAATCAATCAATCAATCAATCAATCAATCAATCAATCAATCAATCAATCAATCAATCAATCAATCAATCAATCAATCAATCAATCAATCAATCAATCAATCAACCAACCAACCAACC
>Ga0209935_1000584_pt1 | contig 82272 bp, 77 predicted proteins | sample ThiBio_1000_plan_2_FD_183958 | JGI IMG/M metagenome (GOLD analysis project Ga0209935, IMG submission 183958) | Wastewater bioreactor microbial communities from Cape Town, South Africa - Thiocy_cont_1000_plan (SPAdes) | ecosystem: Engineered > Bioreactor > Thiocyanate-remediating >... | reverse complement strand
GACTATGCCCGTTGTATCTCAGTTGCCTCAGTATGCTAGTATAGGACTCTCCCAGATATTTCTTATGGTAGGCAGTTATGAATATGCTTATTTTTGTGCTCCTCGTTCGGCTCAAGCCTTATTTATGAGCCTTCGTTTTTGTACACTGGGGTTATCATCATTCATTAGCGTGGCATTCTTATACGCTTTTCCAACAACAAAGATTCATATAGATTTTACGGTATAAATTTTGATAAAACCGTTCCTCTAATGGTTATATCTCGTTTTTTTTCAGTGTCCATCGGAGGATTATTGGGGATGGAGTTATACTTATTTTTTTGTTCTTGGTGGTATACTCTTAATATCAATGGTCGTGACTATTATATGTCAACGAAGATTCAAAATTATTAAATTAAATAAGGAAAAACTACAATACACACATTCTTCTTCGACATTTGTAAACTGAATGTAATCTGACAAATCATTTTTTACGACATTTTCGTTTTCTTTTCCTAACAAAATCGGTTAGCATATGCGTACGATGTTACAAATATCATATAACAACAAGAGATTCAATGAATCTGTCAATTTTGTTCTTCTTTTTTGTTTGTTCACTTATTCTCAGAAGCATAATATATGAGAAACCGAGGTCGATTATTATTGCTCAATAAATGGAGTGAAAAAACACACAGAAAATAGTTGAGAAGTTGAAGTAGTATATCAACTAGATTTTGCCTTCGGCCTTCTTTTAGGAAATATCACTTATAACGCCCTGGAATTCCTGTCTGAAGTTAATTAGAAGTTGCTGAAAACAATTCAAAAGTTTTTTTACAAGAACAATATTCAGACGCAGAATATGAAGGAAATATATTACACCTGCCAAGTATCATTTGTGTTTGTATAATTCAAAAAATTCTCAAGCATTAAAAATAGGATTTAATTAATGTTTATATATATTTTTTACAGTTGTTGCTTCGTATATATAGCCTTTCATTTGACATCCTATTGGGCGTATGTATGAAGATAATAATTTTTCCTATTCATATGTTGTTAGTATTAATTTTTATTTGTTTCATTTCATATATAAAAAGTACTTGTATAAAACTGAGAATATCATACGAGCAATGTCCTCTTCATCTGATAGCGATATCAATGAACTTCTTTCAAGTATAGTAACATATGCCTATCAATATTTTGGTATCTTTCTTTATATTATCGGAAATTTTGGTAATCTTTTAACATTATGGATATTTTCGAAGAAATCATGGCGAAGAAAAGTGTGCGTTTTTTATTTTTTCCTTTGTCTTATTTCAAATACAATTTTCATTAATTCTGTATTTATTGGTGCAATTCTTATCCACGGTTTTAATATTAATATTTTGATTTATAATCCTTTTCTGTGTAAAATCTATTTTTATGTTGCATATGTTTTATCAATCTGTTATCCAATGATTCTTATACTAGCAACGATTGATCGTTTATTAATTTCATCACAAAACGTTGATACACGTTTGTATAGTTCAAAACGTTTAGCTTATTTCTCCAGTTGTATTTGCATGTTTCTATGGTTGATTTTCTCGATTCATATACTTATTAAAGTAAATATTCACGAAATATATCCAACATATTTCTTTTGTTATTATGATCTTTATGATATTCAATATCAATTATTTAATCTATATACACTTTTAATTATTACTGTTGTCATATTTTTTTCTATGATTATTTTATCGATTCTTTCATTTAAAAATGTTCGTCTTATTAAACCTATTCCTCGTCAACAACGTCATCGAACTCGATCGATGTCAAGAAAAGATTTTCAATTACTTCGTTCTCTCTATGTTCATAATATTGCTTACAATGTTTGGACTGCATTAACAGTCGGAGGTTTATGTTTTGATACTGTACTTGCACATAAAATACCAACGGATTTCGAACGTATTTTACAACTATTTCTCGGAAATATGGGTGGTCTCTTACATTATGTACCATTTTGTACAAGTTTCTTCATATTTATTTCGATATCGAGATCGTTTCGACAAGAATTGAAATGTATTATTTATCAGATCATTCGAAAAGATGTACGAATGATTCGTGATGAAGATATGCCTGAACATGAATTACCAGCAACAACAAATAACTGAGCATCTATTGAAACAATTGTTTTACCTTCTTAAAAGAAAATAAAAATCATCATATTTCATTCTCTATCTCGTTTAAAAAAAAAGATAACATATGCGTATCATGTTTGATATGTAAAGTCATTCAACATAAAAACAAAAACAAATTATGACACGTCGATGTTGTTTGAATCTATTACCAGTTGAATTATTTCATAATATCTTTACATATCTTTTAGCACATGAAATTCTATTTAGTTTTTCGAATATTAGTAATTATATCGATGCAATTCTACTCTCCTATGATTTATATCAATTGGACTTTCGAATTACTAAAACAGCCGATTTTGATGTTGTTCGTCATCGTATTCAACCGAATCAAATCGTTTCATTGATACTATCCGATGATAATCATTCATCTGGTCTATCCGAACGATTTCTTTCACATTTTGCCATTGAACAATTCGTTCGACTACGATCACTTGTTTTACATTGTGTTGAAATAAAATCTGTGAAATTAATTTTTTCAAATCTTCATCAACTTGAACAATTAAGAATATTTTCCTTTGACGAACAGACTATTCAACATCGATATACATTATTTAGGAATAATCGCAATGAATTTAAAAATCTATTTACTCAAACTTATCATCGAGTATTTCCTCGATTGCGTAGTCTCAATTTTCATCATTCAAATGATCTTGTGAACATTTCATTGCCATATCTTCATCGATTAAAACTCACTCATGCAGATATAAATAATCTGAAGTCAATATTTCAAAAAACTCCCAGTTTAAAATCATTGGATATCGATTTATATATGAATAATTCTGATTCTATTTCATTTCTACCAACAAATCAGCTTATTCAATTGAATTTAACAATTCATAATAGATCGATAACACGTGACGATATCAAACAAATCTTATTCAATGTACCACATTTGAAATATTTGACTTTACAAACAGTATCATGCCATTCCGATTTCATCAATGGTTATTTTCTGCAAAGTGTAAGTTCTTCTTTACTGATCTTCAATTTTAAATTTAATAATATAAAAATGTACGATGATCAAATTCTCAATACATTTCGTACGAAATTTTGGCTCGAAGAAAAACATTGGTACGTTGCTCGTTGGAATAATTCCTTGTTCTCTATTCCTTATTTCTTTCCCGAACATATGAATTACAATGGTATTTCTTATTTTCATTCAACAGTCTCGAATCCACAATTTTACATTGATAAATACCTTAAAATACTCACAGTAGATAAAACAATTGCAATTGCTACTAAACAACATCGATTATCTGTCGAAACATTGATTATTGAGGAATGTCAAATTTTATCTGATAAATTGAAATTATTCATCGATTTTGATCGAATTCAATGTTTAACTATTGTTTCAATTGAGGATTTCATTTTACTTGAAAAATCAATGATAAATATCAAACATTTAACAATCGATCGTAAAATAACAACGAAAAATATTGAAAATATTCGAAACTATCGATTTGAATCTATTCGAACATTAAATATACGTCTCAGTGATGATTATATAAACTATATGATTGAAGAACTCATTCAAATATTTCCATTTGTTGAATATTTCACACTCAAATCTTCAGTTCAATCAGTTGACACGCTTATTCGTTTCATAAATGGTTTTCAACAATTATCTCGAGCTTCATTTTATAGTGATGTATTATTTCCTCGAATAGAAAGACAATTCTGTCTTAAGCCATATTTAATTTTTCATCAACTTATTGGAAACATAACATGTCAAGTCTACATTTTTTTTAATATTCAAAAACCAGTTCGAATTCATTTTCAAATTGATAAACAAGTACGTATGAATAACAATAGTAGATATAGATATTATTTTCATCGGTGTAAATATATTGTACAACAATTTTTCCTTCGACATTTATCATTCGTTCAATATGGCTTACAAATTATTATCTATTTCTTGTTGATTATGTTTATTCTAAAATCTCTACCAAAAACTGTTGATTTCTATTTTCTTGGCTTTTGTTTCATCGATGCAATCTGTTTAACAATTTTATATAATATTTTCTATTTCAAATCAAGTTTAATTCAAAATGAATCAATTATCTTTGCCATTTTACGTAAAATTTCCATTTGGATCGTTTGTTGTTTTATTGTCTTTGTATTTTCATTTTGTTTTCTCAAATTGTATGAATATACATTTTTAATAAATATCTGAAAAGATCATTTTATTTTATTTCATCTATTCGTTATTCAGACTGAATAAGGTAGAATTCGATTTCTTTGTCGATAGATGAATTTTTTTAATAGAATTTGTTTGACTTGATTATTAGTAATTAATAGAGCAATTGAATTCATCGTAATAGCAAATGTAACAAAAAATATGGACACTAAATACAATGATCGAGGAGCTTCACGAATTGAATTTGTAATTGTACAAATCAAATACGGTATACCACCACTAGTAAGTATAATAATAAATATGAAAACATTTCGAAAAACTTTTTGATTTCGTCGTATTCGCAGTGTTGTTAACCGTCGTGGTTGACTTAAATGTGGACGTGTTGTTTGATAGAGAATAACTCCATAGAGACTAATAACAGTAACGATTGTGACAAGAATATTAATAACAGAGAGTGTAAATGCTGTCGAAAAATGTTTCGTTGTCGGCGTACATGTATATGTTTCCGGTTCGAATTGATATGCTGATGGAATAAAACATAGAATAATAGCTGCGATGATACTCTCGAGCCAACTAGTCATTATTAAAATCCAATTCATTGAAAATGTTGACAAGAATTTATATTGAAAAAGAATTGTGATTAAAAACCGAGAAATAGCTTGTATTAAACAAGAATTCGATACAATAGCAGTACCAATGGTAATTAGACTAGCATAGATTTTGCAAACGATTCGATCTGGTTCAGACGCTTTACCAGCATAGATTTGTTGTATGACAGATGGAATTTGACTTGACGATGCAATAACGAAGAATATTTGCGCCACACATGAATTACATGTAAGAAGATTGATAATCGATCGACATCGAACTCGCCAATGATGAATAATTGTTACGAATGTTAGAACAGAAAATAGAAGAGTAAGAAATAGCAAAATGAGAATACAGATGAAAAATATTCCAGCTAAAGTTTTCTCAATCATTGTCGTCCGTTAAATGAAAGAATTATATCTGTCTAATAAAAATATTTATTCACTGATTATTGAGAAAGAGAGAGAGAGACAGAAAAAACATTGTAGTTTTTCCTCAACCCACATTTAAAGCTTTTCAAATTAATATAGCATATGGCACGACCCCGTGATTTATATTTATTTGCCTGTTACAAAAGAAACAATCCTCCGTCGATCAACATTGTCAGCTGTTAATTCGACTCGAAAAATACGCAGTTCATCAACAGGTTCATAGAATGTTCATTGAACAATTGAACCACAACAACAAATATCAAGCACTGGCTAAATTCATTTTCTCAGGAGATGGCGCATTAACATAAGTAAATTTTTGAATAACAGGTCGACGTTTCATTCGTTTTCTAGCTTTTTCTCGTCGAATTCGTTCTAATTCATCTTTAGTTGGATCAATACCGAAACAGTATTTCAGAATATCCATAATAATAAAAAATCCTATAACAATCACTAGACATATAATGGCAATATATGCAAACGATTTGGAAACTGTTTTAAGAACTATTGTTTTTGTCGAAACTATTTCACAATGTCGACCAGAAAAACTCTCACCAAGACATTCACATGTATAATTCATAAATAATGGTCGACAAACGCCATTATTTTCACAAGTAACTTGTTCACAATAATTGATCATTAATTCACAATGATCACCTGTCCAACCAATTTGACATGAACATTTGAATTCAGTCGAAGATACTTCACTGCATGATCCTATAGTAGAAAATAGATCGAGATTTTTGTTAAAAGAATCTAACCAACCATTATTCCAGCAAGTATTAGGTTTACAAGGTCGACGATCATTTTCACAGAGGACACCATCGAAACCTTGTTGACATACGCATTCATAGCCGACACTATGACGTGTTGTATTGATACAAGTACCATTATTTTTACAAGGATCGAGTAAACTACATAGATCAGATGAAACATTACAATTCGTACCCATCTTATCTTGATTGGGACAACTATTGGGAATAAATGTTTTTTGTTTTGTAGGGATTGGAACTAAATAAGTTGTAAAGTTTTTATTTTTGTCGAAGAAAAAAGAAGATCTTCAACTTACTGCATGAATTCGTTGGCAACATGAATTTTTGCACTCGATTGTTATTTTTATCAGTAACATAAATGTTTCCAAAACTATCAAAAGCCATCGTGCTCGGACTTGACAGTTTATCCGCAGTTGAGCCCGATGAATCTACACATCCGACTAGACATCGAAAACCATTTGGACCTGAGCCAACGATTCGATTATTGCCCTGATCGACAATAAATAAATATTTTCCTACATCTAGTATCACTCCAGTTGGACCATTGAGTGTTATTGTAGTATTAGGTGACATTGATCCGGCGACTGTTATTCCTGTTGATATACCTAAATGAAATAGTTGAATACGGTCGTTTCCACTATCGGCCACATATAAATCCAAGTTGACATCAACGAAAATTCCACTAGGGCTATTTAAAGATGTTGGGTCAGTAATACGCGACCATACGTCTGAGTTACTATCTAATGGTTTTTTAACAACTTGATCACTATCACGCATGGAACAGTACAAAATATCATTGATATCAACAAACAAACCAATGCATAGTTTAGAAGACTCTCCAACTAATGTACTGTTAATGTCATTTACAGTGAATTTATCAACATAATATGAAGAAGAAGATTGACTACCGACATATATATTACCATTGTATGTAACAAAGATTGAGTAGGCTTGTGATGAACCACGAGATATCGATTTAGTTATGTTACTACCATTATTAAACCAAATATAAATTTTGCCATAATCATAGCTGGCTACGTAGATTGTGTTATGTATATCGATATAAATACCTTGAGGTTGATTACCAAGAGGATTGCTCTCTGCAAAAGTAATTGCAGTTTGATTCCAAGTTGTCAATGCACAAAATTTTGGGATATTGTAAGAAGGAACTTCAAAGATATAGACAAAGTGGAATATTCTGTTTAGTTTAACAAAACTTACGATTCGTGTTGTTTAATAGAACAAATTTTTGAATTCGATTATTATTCGTATCAGTGACATAAATATTTCCAAAACTGTCAAAAACCATCGTAGTTGGGTTTAACAGTTTCTCCGCTGTTGAGCCAGATGAACCTGAACACCCGACAATACATCGAAAGCCATTTGGTCCCGATCCAATGATTCGATGATTGCTCTGATCGACAATAAACAAATATTTATCTGCATCTAGTATCACTCCAGTTGGACAATCAAGTGGAAATGTAGTGTTAGTTGAATTAGATCCTGCTACAGTAGTTCCATTTAATTGATTGATTGAAAATAATTGGATTCGATCGTTGCCACAATCTGCGACGTAAAGATCAAAGTTACCATCAACAAAAATTCCATATGGCCGATTCAATACATTAGAAGTAGGCAATGAGCAAGAGGATCCAGCAACGATTATTAATGTATTTGAAATGCTGTTGATATGTTTTTTGACTACTTGGTTAAGATCTCGTAATGAACAATATATATTATATGCGATATCAACGAATAAACCGAAACATTGCTGATCAATTAACATTACAGTAGTAGTTGAATTTGAATTCAATTGATGTTGCGCAATGCTATTGGATGAATAATTATTACTAATGAAAATATCACCATTTCCAGCTATAAATAGAACGTACGGTCTCGAGAAATTTGCAGATACTATACGTGTTACATTGAATGAAGAATTTTTCCACAGTACAATTTGATTAAATTGTGTATTCGCTGCATAGATTGTATTATTTCTATCAATAAAAAGACTGAATGGCTGTGCACCAAGAGTAGTATTCGAAGCAAAAGTAATTCCTTCTGGATTCCATTGAGCATATGGATTTAATTTCGGTAGATTATAGGATATGTCTAAATAAAAATGACGAAGCTCAAGTGTAACAACGGTATGTGTTTTTTCATCTAATTGAAAGTTAAACTAACCGTTAAATGCTTCAGTAATATTGTTATCTGTGTCTATTGACGACGTTTCAGCTACAACACGAAGTTTTTTTTTCAAACATATGCAAAACTGACAAATTAAAATTTATCTCACCATAGTCAGCTGCTGATGTTTCTACTTCATCAGTTACATAGATGGAAGAGCTATTTTCACCAGTTGTTATTGTCGCATCTAAACAAAATAATTTCGTTATAAATATATGTGGATAACGGATTTAATTCGTTGAGGATCCGTCAATATTCCAAGAAATCTCTCCTTTTCTTTCAAAACATTATAACTATTAATAAACTTACTGCACGAATTAGTGAATATGGTAAACTTTTGCACTCGATTATTATCAATATCAGTAACGAAAATGTTTCCAAAACTATCAAAAGCCATCGTGCTCGGACTTGACAGTTTATTTGCTGTTGAACCAGATGAACCGGAACACCCGACAATACATCGAAAACCATTTGGACCTGAACCAACAATACGATTATTGCCCTGATCCACAATAAATAAATATTTATCTGCATCTAATATTACTCCTGTTGGCCTATTAAGTTTTATTCCAGTATAAGGAAACCATGATCCGGCGACTGTTATTCCTGTTGATATACCTAAATGAAATAGTTGAATACGGTTGTTTCCACTATCGGCCACATATAAATCCAAGTTATCATCCACAAATATTCTACACGGATTCCACAGTTTTGTTGGACCAGGACCAGGATGACCTGCTGAACCAGCAACATTTGTCCATACATCCAAACCATCATCTAACGGCTTTTTAACAACTTGATCACTATCACGCATAGAACAGTACAAAATATCATTGATATCAACAAACAAACCATAACATGTTCCAGAAGGCGATCCAACTAATGTACTGTTGGTGTCATTTAAAGTGAACTTATCGATATAATATGAAGAAGATCTTTGACTACTGACATAGATATCGCCATTAGATGAACTAAAAACCATATAGGCTTGAGAGGAGCTACGAGATATCGATTTAGTTATATTACTACCATTTGAGAACGAAATACGCACTGTACCATTTTGATAATTAGCCACATATATTGTATTGTTTATATCGATATGAATACCTCGAGGTTCATTACCAATAGTACTGCTGTCTGCAAAAGTAATTGCAGTTTGATTCCAAGTTGTCAATGCACAAAATTTTGGAGTATTGTAAGAAGGAGCTTCAAAGATATAGAGAAAGTGGAATATTCAATGTAATTTAACAAACTTACGATTCGTATTGTTTAATAAAAGAAACTTTTGAATTCGGTTATTATTCGTATCAGTGACATAAATATTTCCATAAGTATCGAAAGCCATACTTGTCGGAGAACTTAATAAGTTGGGTGCATTACCACTACCAGAACATCCAACTAGACATCGAAAACCATTTGGTCCCGATCCAACAATTCGATGATTATTATTATCCACAATAAATAAATATTTATCTCCATCTAGTATCACTCCTGTTGGGCAATTAAGTGTTATTGTAGTTGATTTGGATCCAGCGACTGTTATTCCTATTGATATACCTAAATGAAATAGTTGAATACGATCGTTTCCACAGTCAGCGACATATAAATCCCAGTTGACATCAACAAAGATTGCATTAGGAGTTTTCAGATTTTTCGAACCAGAACCGGATTTTCCCGATACACCGGCAACATTTCGCCACGCACTTAAGCTACTATCTAAAGTTTTTTTAACAACTTCATGATTATCACGTATGGAACAGTACAAAATATCAGTGATATCAACAAACAAACCATAACATGCTTTAGAAGGCGTTCCAACTGATATGCTGCTGCTGTCATTTAACGTCAATTTATCAATATAATATGACGAAGAAGATGATTGACCACCAACATATATATCACCGTTGTATGTAACAAAAATCGAGTAGGCATATTGGGAACTATGAAATATCGATTCAGTTATATTACTACCATTTGAGAACCAAATACGCACTGTACCATTTTGATAATTTGGCACGTAGATTGTATTGTTTATATCGATATAAATACCTTGGGGTTTATCACCAATAAGATCACTGGTTACAAATGTAATTGCATTTGGATTCCATGCTGTTGATGCAGAAAGTGTTGGAGTATTGTAAGAAGGAGCTTCAAAGATAGAGATAATATGAATATTCTGTTTCGTTTAACAAACTTACAATTCGTGTTGTCTAATAAAAGAAACTTTTGAATTCGGTTATTATCTGTATCAGTGACATAAATGTTTCCATTATTATCGAAAGCCATACTTGCGGGATTATTCAGTAAGTTGGGTAAGCTACCATTACTAGAACATCCGATTATACATAGAAAGCCATTTGATCCCGATCCAACGATTCGATTATTACCCTGATCGACAATAAACAAGTATTTATCTGCATCTAGTATCACTCCCGTTGGAGCATTGAGTGTCATTGTAGTTGTAGTTGAATTGGATCCAGCGACTGTTATTCCTATTGATATACCTAAATGAAATAGTTGAATACGATCATTTCCACTATCGGCCACATATAAATCCAAGTCATCATCGACGAAAATTCCACTAGGGTTAGTTAAAGTTGTTGGGTCAGTAATACGCGACCATACATCTGAGTTACTATCTAATGGTTTTTTAACAACTTGATCACTATCACGCATGGAACAGTACAAAATATCATTGATATCAATAAATAAACCATAACATAGGTTCGAAGACACTCCAACTAATGTACTGTTGGTGTCATTTAAAGTGAACTTATCGATATAATATGAAGAAGATGATTGGCTACTGACATAGATATCACCATTCGATGCACTAAAAACCATATAGGCCTTTGATGAACCACGAGATATCGATTTAGTTATATTACTACCATTTGAGAACCAAATACGCACTGTACCATTTTGATAATTTGGCACGTAGATTGTATTGTTTATATTGATATGAATACTTCGAGGTTGATTACCAATGGTAGTTCCGTTTGCGAAAGTTATTGCATTTGGATTCCATACTGTTGATGGATAAAGTTTTGGAGTATTGTAAGAAGGAGCTTCAAACATATAAATAAGAGGAACATTCTGTTTAATTTAACAAACTTACGATTCGTGTTGTTTAATAGAACAAACTTTTGAATTCGGTTATTATTCGTATCAGTAACATAAATATTTCCATTATTATCGAAAGCCATACTTGTCGGATATTTCAGTAAGTTTGCGGTACTACCACTACCAGAACATCCAACTAGACATCGAAAACCATTTGGTCCCGATCCAACAATTCGATGATTATTGTTATCCACAATAAATAAATATTTATCTGCATCTAGTATCACTCCTGTTGGCCTATTAAGTGTTATTGTAGTATCAGGTGATGTTGACCCGGTGACTGTTATTCCTGTTGTTATGCCTAAATGGAATAGTTGAATACGATCGTTTCCATAATCAGCCACATATAAATCCAAGTTATCATCCACAAATATTCTACATGGTTCACGGAGTTCTGATGGGCCAGGGCCAGGATTACTTGGTAAACCTGCAACATTTGTCCATACATCCAAACCATCATCTAACGGCGTTTTAATAACTTGATGATTATCATCGAGTGAGCAGTATAAAATATCATTGATATCAACAAATAAACCAATGCATAGTTTAGAAGACTCTCCAACTAATGTACTGTTGGTGTCATTTAAAGTGAACTTATCGATATAATATGAGGAAGAAGATTGACTACTAACATATATATCACCATTTGATGAACTAAAAACTATATAGGCTTGAGAGGAACCACGTGATATCGATTTAGTTATATTACTACCATTTGAGAACAAAATACGAACCGCACCATCTTGATAATTAGCAACATAGAGTGTATTATTTATATCGATATAAATACTTCGAGGACTTGTACCAATAGTACTGTTGTCTGCAACAGTAATTGCATTCGGACTCCATGCAGTTGATGGATAAAGTTGTGGAGTATTGTAAGAAGGGACTTCAAAGATAGAGATAATATGAATATTCTGTTTCGTTTAACAAACTTACAATTCGTGTTATTTAACAAAACGAACTTTTGAATTCGGTTATTATTCGTATCAGTAACATAAATATTTCCATAAGTATCGAACGCCATACTTGTCGGATTATTCAGTAAGTTGGGTGCATTACCACTACCAGAACATCCAACTAGACATCTAAAACCATTTGGTCCCGATCCAACTATTCGATGATTTCTCTGGTCGACAATAAATAAATATTTATCTGCATCTAGTATCACTCCTGTTGGACAGTCAAGTGGAAACGTAGTGTTAGGTGAAGTGGATCCAACTACGGTAGTTCCATTTAATTGATTGATTGAAAATAATTGGATTCGATCATTGCCACAATCTGCGACGTAAAGATCAAAGTTAATATCGACAAAAATTCCAAGAGGGTTAGAAAGCATTGTGTCAGATGTACCATTAGAACTTGTACCAGCGACTATGGTTATTATATTTGATACAGTGTCCGGGGATTTTCTGACGACTTGATGTTTGTCTCTCATTGAACAGTAAATTTGGTCGCTAGTATCGATGAAAATATCGACACATTCAGTGCATGAATACATTATTTGTATGGAATGGGCTGAATTGAATGGCAACTTTTCAATTCCGAAGTAGGAAGTAGACATAGCAATGTAAATATCATCATTTTCAGTGACAAAAATACTGTTGAAGCCTGATGAATCAATAGAAATATGGCGTGTTGGTATTCGATTATTATCGTCGTTCCAAATAAGAATCATTTTATTATTACGATTTGGTATGTAAATATTATTGTTTGTATTGATAAAAATATTATATGGATTTGTACCGATCTGGTTACTATTAGTAAATGTTATGGCATTTGGATTCCAAGATGCGTATGGAGAAAATTTTGGTTGATTATATGATATACCTATAGGTATGTAAAGAAGATAATGAGAAATAATGTATCCAGTCAGAACTAACCTTTTATTGAGGATGTAATAAACATCCAAATCAAACAAATTTTGAAATAATCAATAGGCATGATCTTAGAAAAATAGAATAAAATTTAACTAACAATTTCCTCGTTTATATATGCTTTGTCGAAAGAATTTTTAAGACGCAGTTTTTTTTGTTCAATATTTATTTAAAATATTTCTGAGACAAATTATGTCATACATCTTTGCAAAAGTGCCTTTTGTTTTTTTTCTTTACAAAGGTACACAAAGCTTATCTTTTAACATGTTTTTTTTCTGTTTATAACGACAAAATATAATATAATGTTACTGTCTTCGGTCATCTATTTTTTAATAATTGAAATTGTTCTCTCGCAAAATCCAATTGGATTACGGGCATCAGCATCGTTACGTGGTCTTCTATTAGGAGCTGCTATTCGCGTACAAAATCTACGAGAAAATGTAGATGCTGGTCAATACAATGCTACTGTGCTTAAAAACTATCAAGTAGTTGTTCCTGAAGGTGAATTAAAACCCAAACATATATGGATCAATGAAAATGTTTATAATTTCACTGATTCCGATTGGTTAATCGATTGGACAGAAAAAAATCAAATGCAATTACGTGGTCATAATCTTGTTTGGGCTACTGACAGCTGCATACCGAAATGGATCATCGATCAAGAAGCATCGATCACACCGGACAAAGCGAAATCATTATTAAGTGATTATATTCATACAGTCGTCGGTCGTTATCGTGGTAGAATTCCATGGTGGGATGTTGTTAATGAAGCTATTGAAGATTCGTACAATAATACGCATCCATTCAATCTGCGAGATTGTCTTTGGTTGAGAAAATTAGGTCCAGATTTTATTAAATATGCGTTTATGTTTGCACATGAAGCCGATTCAAATTTGAAATTATATTACAATGATTATAATCTCGAAATGACAGGCAAAAAAGCGAATCGAACAATTGAACTCGTCAATTGGTTACGATCAGAAGGTGCAGCCATTCATGGCATTGGATTACAATGGCATATTGGTGTTTCAAAAACAATCATTCCTAATGATACACATTATCAAAGTGCACAACATTTTATTGATAATAAACTTGATATTATGGTTACAGAATTAGATGTTGCTATTCCGACGAAAGGATTCGATCCGATAGATCCTGCTGATCTACAAAAACAAGGTCAAGTCTATCTTTCCATGCTCGAATATGTCCTTTATTTTTCACCCTATTGTCGTGCATTTCTTACATGGGGTTTTACAGATCGTTATAGTTGGATACCATATTCATCGAATTTTACACGTGGAGATGGATTACCATTGAATCGAACCTATCAACCCAAGCCAGCCTATTGGCAAATGCAGGATAAACTAGCTCGTCTCATCGATAATGGTATTTATCGTATTTCACCTAAATCACAATCGAATCAATGTCTTGCTACTTTTACGAATGGAACGAGCAATGGTGTTCAACTCAATCAAGGAACATGTAATCAGTCAAATGAACAATGGAATGTAACTTGGTTGGATGATGGTACCTATCGATTATCGACACTTGATGTGTCAAATCGTGCACTTGAAGCTTTGAATGCAACTGCTAGAATTGGGGGACTACAAATGAATAATTGGACAGGTGATGTCAATCAAGAATGGGTGATTTCGTCGACAGAAACAAAACTTTATTATATAGGACCACGTCAAGCTTGGTGGCGTGTCGTGACAGTTTATGAAAATTCAACTGTTGATATTCTCGATCGTAATCATAGTGTATCACAAAGTTGGATTCTAACTAAAATCTAGAAATTGTCTTAATTAATAACGAAGAAATTTTTGAATACGATGATTGTTTGCGTCTGTTATATAAAGATTTAAGTTGCTATCGAACGCAATCGAATAGGGTCTGTTCAATAATGTAGCATTACTGCCACTAACACCTGTGACCCCAACGATAGTCTTTCCTGTTGTTTGTCCTGCCATGAAGAGTTGTATACGATGATTGAGCATATCCGCAACATAAAGATTACCCATCGGATCTTGAGCGATTCCTCGTGGACCATTCAAAAGTAAAGATGTATCTCCTGTAGTACCATTACTACTACCCGCAAGAAGCGTCCAGCTAGTAGCACCAATCGGCCATCGAACAACCATGTGAGAATCGGTATTACTAATGATCAGGCTATTTGTGATCGAGTCAAAAATAATACCGAATGGAAGATATAATTGATTGTTGTTAAATCCATTTCCATTTCCACCAGCTACCTCCGTGCCAGAAGAAGCACCCACTGCATAAGCCATTACACGATGATTATAGTTATCAGTTATATAGAGTATATTATTGTTTCTATCTAGGTCAATACCACAAGGTTTATATAACAAACTATTAGAAACTCCGTTGTTTCCTAAAAACAAATGATGAGTGAATTCTCAAGAATATATAGTTGTACTTACCATTTGAATCACCAGCCACTGTGTTTCCTGATATGGAATTATTTGGCCAGAACTGAATTCGATTATTTTCCTTGTCAGCGATATATATGCCACCGTCGGAATTAAGCAATGTGCCAAATGGCTCCTTTAAACGATTCGGTGTGATACCTGATTCACCAGTTTGTTGACCAGCTATAGTTGAACCGTTTATTTCACCCTGTAAATATTTTTGAATACGATGATTTCCTTTATCGGTAATATATAATGCGTTCATAGAGTCCACTAACGCATGATAGGGTGTGTCAAGTTGATTTGATGCTTTTCCTTTTGATCCTGTGACTCCTGCTACAGTAATACCAGAGGAGTCCCATCGTAATTCAAACATAGTAGTAGTAGCTGTTGTCGAACCCCCAGTCGAACCCCCAGTCGAACCCCCAGTCGAACCTCCAGTCGAACCTCCAGTCGAACCTCCAGTCGAACCTCCAGTCGAACTTCCAGTCGAACCTCCAGTAGAAACAGTAGTTATTTGCTCGAGAGAAGTATGCATATACATTGCAACAATGACAGCTAATGCAATACCTCCAGTCAATATACCAAGCAGTATTCCAATGAGAAGACATCGATTTATTCCTTGCCAACATCGATTTGGTTTTTGTTTTTTCTCGTGAAAATTATTTTCTTTTTGTTGAGCATAAAGTCTTTGCAAAACAGAAACACGGGCCATGTTCCCAAAATGAATAAGAAACAACTGCGCAATGAAATCATATGCATATATTATATATTTTTTTTTATTGACTGAATTTTAATTCTCGAAAGTTTATTGACCTCCAAAGTATTATAATTCGGTAGGCAATGTTATTTTTTTCATTACCAATAAAAAAGCAATGAAGAAACCAAATCAATAACAAAAAAAATGCGAATTTCATTACTGTGAGCAGACTTTCTTTTCTTTATATATGACAAGCATGCGTGCTCGACAAAAAAAGACACAAAAATGTCAGATTTTCGATAAAATACATACGGTATTAATTTTTACTCTCTCATATTCACTCAATAATAATGAATCACCTTTTTATTTTAGAGATTTTGTTTACAAACTGCTATTTTCATAATCATTTTTTTCAATTGTACAATACTTCTCGCTGTTTTTCATCTCAAATTACTCCCATCTAAATCCTATTCTCATCATGTAAAAGAAGATATCTACAAACAATGTCAATCAGTATCAAATAGAGATTATTCAACAAATATTTCACAAACTATTCATCTCATATTACATTATTCACCAAATGAAAATCATAAAGATCATCTATATTTACAAGTAGCCACATCCTATTTACTTCATCAAAATCTACAAGAATTATCATCTGAACAACAAATGCATACTTACATCACTATATTTCTCAGTGAAAACTATTCAAATAATACATACGTACGATTGAAACAATGGTTTCAAAGTATTTTTACACCCTATACAATGAAAACAGAAATACTTCCATTACAAAACAATCATTCGTCAACATGGAAATCGATTGTTAATTATATTAAATTCAATCGAAATATTCGATTTGAAACGATTCTTTTCTTTCTCGAAGATGATTACATATTCGAAATTGATATGTTAATTGATACAATTCAATTATTTAATAAATACAATCTTTGTTTTGTTTATCATACATCAGATGTTGATCATTGTTCATTGAATCTTAACGATGGTCAAGTACATCAAATTCTACCTGAATCGAATCGATTTTGGCGATCAATATCACCAACAATGCCTGTAACAACATTTATCAGTCGTCTAAGAACATTTCTTACTTTCGAAGAATATTTGCAAACAAATTTAAAAATATCGAATCAAGAAGAAATTTTCTACTGTTCAAATCCAGCTTATAGTGCAAAAATAGAAAATATTATGTTTCCAAGTGATATCAATATAACAATCAAGGAAGAACAAATGGCAGTTTATTATAAAGATTGGAGAGCTATGGCACGACAAGCTTTTCGTCAAGCACAACAAATCGATACATTTCCATGTGCAAAAATCAACGAACGAAATCTATTTATTTAACTCAAAATTTTATTTTACAATCGATAATGATTTACTCCTTTCATATTATCCGTTAAATTATTCAATTGATTTTCAATATTTATCATATTGACTCGTATTTCATTGAGCTGTTTTGCTATAGTATCTTGTTGTGCGTTTGTATTTTGTTGAGTTGCATGTAATTCAATTAAACCAAGACAATTTCCCGATAGATTAGTTTGTTGATCTATAATACCTTTAGAATTCGAAATCGATTGAAATAATCGTCGTTGAATGTGCATGCATTCGAGAGATTGATCTTTACGTTTTTGTTTTAAATACCAAAGTTTAATTGCAAATTTAACTGTATTGGCTGCTTGTATTTGTCGTTGTCTGAGTAGATTTGCTCGCATTACAAATGTATGAACATAGAGTTCTTCTCGGCTAAGAAGAAATTTTTGTGTAGAAACAGCTATTAATAAAGCTGATACTAGAAGACCAAATAGAGCGATAAGTACTGCAATAGCTATAGAAGAAAATATGAAATTCAAACCAAATCAATGAATAAACATTGAATTTACTTCGTCCACAGTATGTTGATGGATAAATATCACCATAACCGACTGTTGTAAATGTAACTGCAAATATCCACATGGAATTCGACATTGAAAAATGTCGTCGATCACCATTATAATCACATGCACGTAAAGACCAACTGCCAATGAAAAAAATAATTGTACTGACAACTGTTATTGATCGAAATGGTCGTTGAAGAAGATAAGTCTTAAAAAGAAACGCAAAATCAATCGTCACTCGATTTAAATAACCAAATGATCGTAATGTTGTGTCACGAATTAAATGAGAATGAAACATAATCGATCGAGTAATCAGGTAAAGGCGTAAAAACACTACATGTAGAAGAAAAAAAAACAAACGAAAATAATAGCTGATCATTTGCAAATCAACATACTAATCAAACTAAGGACGATGTCAATAGATGTATGATCTAATGAATATGATTGTATATCTGCATCGTTTATTTTCGAAGGTTCAATCTTAGGAAACGTTCGTGGTACCGGATGAATAATACAAATACTTAACTCGATTAGAATAAAAAATAATCTTTCATATGTTATGACAGCAACAAACGAGCCAATTGCATTTTGTATCGCATAAAGTTTGAAATCAAAATATTTGTATAATATTACAAATGCAAGCTGAAGAGCTGTAAGAATAGTGATGATGGCTTTGATAATCCAACTAGCTTGTGTATTGGCATCATGTTCACGACGAAATGTTAGTTCATTTGCCACAACCATTAGTATGATACTGATGATTGCGATAACACTATTAATATCAGCGATTATCTTACTAGATGAATGGAAAAACAGGAAATTAGAAAAAAAAAACGTGAAAATCAATGGATTACAGTCGATGAATAAATTGTTTTCTCATTTTCAAACGATAACCTATTTGAGAAATTCGCTTGTCAAGCGATTGGCTTGATTCCGGTGTCATTAGATTCGAAGTTCGAATAAGTACTCTGTCAGTGATCAGCCTTGTTTATATATACTTATTTAATATATACGTCTTTCATTTTGTATGACTGTAATGCAGTCATGCGAATCCCTAAGGCGTTTAGATATTCACATTTGTTTGTTTTTTTTATTTTTGCAAACGATTTAACAACATATTCAATGATATATCGAATTTCACAATATTTTCTGTTAAAAATTCAAGTTTTCTATCGATAGTATTGACTTTTGTTTGAATACCAATGATTTGTTCGTTGAATTTATCCTGTTGTTCAATGAGATTTCGTTGTACGCCCATAATTTCATGTACGCCTATACAACGATCGAGTAATTTTCGTTGTTGTCTTTTAATGTTTTGTAAAATATGTATTGCATGAAATAATTTCCGTTGAATAAATATAAATGGCAGATGTTTGTCATGATTTCTTCGATGTAAATACCAAAGTTGTACAGAAAATTTAACGACATTCGCTGCATGATATTGTCGTTTTTTAGCTAATTCAATATTCAAAACAAATGTATGAACATATTTTTCTTCTCGTCTTAAAATAAATTTTTCCAAAAGAACAGCTATAACTAACGTAGACGCTAATAAACCGAACAGACCAATCAATGCACTAATAGCTATAAATACAAAAAGAATAAGAATTTCAAAATTACATCAAATGATTCACTTCGACCGCAAACTGTCGATGGAACAATATCTCCATAGCCGACAGTTGTAAATGTAATAATGAATATCCACATCGAATCGAATATTGTAAAATGTTCGCGTGTTATTCGATAGTTACATGCACGTATTGACCAACTACCAACGAGGAAAATAACTGTGCAAAGTAAAATCAAAGAACCAGCTGGCCATTGAGCAAAAAATGTTCTCATAACAAATGAAAAATTAATTGAAACTCGATTTAGATAACCAAATGAACGTATCGATGCATCACGAACTAAATACGAATGAAACATCAGTGATCGACTAAGAAGATAAAGACGTAGAAACATTGGTAGACTAAGTCCAACATCGGTTGTCATATGTGAAAGAGAATATGGTTCAGAATGATTCGCTACAGTTACATTGAATTTGATCGTATTTGATTTTTGATGAGGATATGCACCAGGCACTGGATGTATCAAACAAATTGATAATTCAAGAAGGATACAAACTACTTTAATGTTAGTTAAACCTACACGACAATGTTTTATTCCATTATGATTCATATATAAATTTAAATCTAAATAATGATAATAGAAAATAAGAATAAGAAGTAGAATAGTTGTAAATGTAATTGATAATTTGATAAACCAAATATCTTTTGTTTCTGTGTGATCAGCATTTGTAAATGTTAATTCATTCATAGTTATCATGAGAATAATACTGAAAATTGCTAGTATACTCATGATATCACTGACCAACGCACTATTGTTACAATAAGAGAATAGATGAGATTGAGAATAGAATAACAATAAATTATTTTTCTTACAGTCGTGTCTGTAGAAATTTTCTTCTTCGTAAACATTTGCTGAGATCAGCTAGTTTGAATTCTCTTTTCGTATTCATATCACATATGAAATATCAAACGGTGTACGTGACTCTATTCTCGTTGATCTCAATTGCGTATTTATTTCTTCTCGAATATCAAAAAAAATTGAAAATTGAAAATTTATTTAGTATTGTTTTTTTTCGACAAGTTGGTGTAATGTCTTTTCAACTTGATCGAGCTGTAATTTGATGAGTTTTACATCTGTACTCATTTGTTTGATTTTAAATGTTGTATATCGTTGACTATGTGCCAGATCAGCTAGATCAAAATAATTTTCGTTTAATTTTCGTTGTTCCTGTTTGAGTTTTTGTATTGAACGAATCGAATTGAATAACATTCGTTGCGATTTAAGATATGCGTATGTACGTGTACGATTTCGACGTTTGAGAAACCAGATTTGCATAGAAAATTTGATGATATTAGCTGCTTCTGTTCGATGTTGTCGAGTTAGATTAACATTTTGAACAAATTTATTAACATATTTTTGCCAACGGGTTAAATCTAATTTATGTGCAATGACTGAAATCAATAGAGCAGCTAAAACTAGACCAAATAAAGCAATCAGAGTTACAACAGCTAATAAAAAAAGCAAACAAAAAATGAAAGTAAATATATTTATGTAGTTTTGTGAATCGAGTCATTCTCCTACTTCGTCCACAGTATGTCGATGGGAAAATATCTCCATAACCAACAGTTGTAAATGTAATGGCAAATAGCCACATTGAATGTAGAAATGATATATGTTCTGCAACTGGTGGTTTGTAATCACAGGCACGTATTGACCAACTACCAATAAAAAACATGAGAAAACAAAAAGTAAGTAAGAAACGTGCTGGTCGTTGATCGAGATAAGTTTTCAGTAGAAATGGCAGATCAATTGAGACTTTATTAAAAGTACCAAGAGATCTCAATGGAGCATTAAGAAATAAATCGGAATGGAAGAGAATACATCGAGTAATGAGATAAATACGAGCAAACACTATATGTACGTATGTATATTCAAAAAAAATAAACGAAATTTCGCTTTCTTTATTTTACTCGGAAGACTGAGAACAATATCTGGAGCAATAGAAGATGGTATTGTGGATGTATGATTAGTTACTGGTATTTGTTGATGATTGAATGGCCAATTTCGTGGAAATGATCGAGGCATTGGATGAATGGCACAGATAAGAATTTCGGTAAGAATCAAAAGACCTCTATTCAATGTCAATGCAAATCGCCAATCGTCGAGAGAATTATATACAGCATAGAGTTTTAAATTTAAATAATGGTAGAGAATAAGTAAAGCTAAAAGACAAATCGTTGAAAATGATAAAATCCATTTCAATAAACAACTAAGATCTGTATCGATAGTTTTCTTCGTATAAAAATTAATTTCATTTGCTATAATCATAAGAACAATACCAAATAAACCTAGAGCACAGATTGTATCACTTAAACGACGCAATTGCGTATGAAGAACTTTTCGTGCACTAATTATATGATTGATGGTTATTATCGATACAGGTCGATATCGATGTGGAGATCTTCTTTCCGACATTTCAGTATTCATATTCTTTCTTTTTTTGTTCTATTTTTATTTGCACACAAGTATTGATTTATTGATGTAATTGAAAGAAAAAAAGAATACCTTGAAACCCTTTCTCATACTCACATGTGTTCGATTGGTTTCTTATTTCAAGTGAAATTTTTCAAAGAAAGAAAGAAACAAAAAAACTTAAAATAATTTAAGGTATGGTGGTGATGGTAAATTCGCATCTGTCGCACTATAGATGGCTGCTTGTTTGAATGGACAAGGCGTTTCACGCCAAAGATATCGAAGTCCATAAAGTGATTGACCAACACATGAATCCGATATAGTCAATGTAATTGTTAATTTATTTTTACTTGTAATATTAGCTGGTACCCATAATGAATCAGCACGGCATCTATCACCTTGACAACAAACTTCAAATCCATTTGTGTTACGTAATTCAATAGCAGATACCGCTGTATAAGTAATATCTACTGTTGAACTACCATTTTTGTAAGTGACATTTTGTACGATAGGTCCTTGAAATTCGACATCTTGTTCATAGGCAATAGCAAGACCTGAACGTGAAAGTCGATAGCCAACATCATGTTTATATCGAGGATGAACACCGTTAGGATCATCACGTAAATCACAAGTAACAGCCATAAATATTCGAGGCACAACATCATTGGGCACATAACCAACATCAAATGTTTGATGCCAACGTATCCATGGAAAACCGCCAACACCTTGACTATTATTCATATTTGTTGATAATTGAACAAAACCAAACGGAAATACAAGATTTGTAAGACCATTCGTACGATCATACCATACATGTCGCCAGTAATAGATCAATCTCGAAAATGAACAAGCATATTTATCACGATTGTAAGACCAATTCTGTTCACCTTGGTACCAAACCACTCCGTAGATCACCATTCGAGTAAACGGATAAATCATAGAGTTATATAGCGCTGAATGATTCAATGGCCAACCTAGCGGATGATTTTCATTTTCGTATAAATTCATTGGTAAATAATCACTAACATCTTGAGTGGCATTTGTTATATTGCAATCAAGTAATGCTTGTGGTGGCATCCAAATTTCAATGAATGTTCCACCCCAACTCGTAGCTACTAATCCCATTGGACGACCACCTAAAGCTTGATGAATCATACGACCATATAACCAACAGACTGCTGACATATATTGCCAGTCGGGTCCACCGACAGTTTTCGGTGATGGTATGGACCAATTTAAAGAAATACCAAGTAATTCTTCTTCAGGTTTGTCAGATGGTATCAATGCTGAAGTGAAAATTCTTACTTTGGGGAAATTAACTGAATTAGCAATTTCAATTGATGCATTATAGATTAAACTAACCGTCAATTCCATATTCGATTGACCAGAACAAATCCAAACATCACCAAAAAGAACATCATGAAGTGTAATAGTGACAACAGTTCCATTAGCAAGTGATTGTGATACATGAATATCGAATGGTCCTTCGTCTTCAACAGGATCTAAAACTACTTCCCAAATACTTTCATTTTGTGCATTTGTCGATTGTGCTTGACTCATATTAGTATATACTTTGCCGTTAATGAAGAGAGTTGTTAACGTACTGGGATCTCCAAAACCCCATACAATAGATTTATGTGGAGCTCGTTGCAGAACCATATGATCTTGTAAATAGTTTGCGAAACGTGGCATACCATTACCTTTTCAATATACATACGTATGCATCAATTATTGCTATAGTCACACAAAATACTTACAATGAAAAATGAAAATCAGAAGACAGAGTAAACTAACTCGAAAGACAAGCATTTTTAGTTTATAATGTGTTGATTCTTTTTCTTTTTACTTCACTAAAAATATATGCTAGATAAGAATATATACGAAAGTACGTGAACTTGAGATTTTATTTATTTTCAAAAAGAGCTATGATATCCTCATACATAGTTTCAATCGATATACGTATGTAATGAAAGCAAATGTTTTTCCCCTTTTATAATAAACTTTCAATAGCTTCCTGTTCCTCTTCGTCTCGTATTGCATATAGACACATCCTGTGAGTTATTTTTTTTATTATTATTCTCTCCCACAAAAAAAATGAAACTATTTGCCGATTTTTATTGTGTAAGAGTAATATTAAGCATAACGACGGCATGTAAAGCTATGTTTGATGCAGTAAAATGACCAGTAAACACACCTAAATCTTGATGAGTCCATAAGTCTCGAACTTTAGCTGAACGATCAGCAGCAAAACCAATATCTGTCCATTGAACAGTAATTTGTTCGTTGTTTAATTCACCACGATTGAGTAAAACAACAGCTTGTGAACCGCCAGTAAGTGGACCAGCCCAAATCTCGAGTTCTAATGTAGCAATTAAATGTTCATTACGATGTTTACTCATAAGAGTTCCATCTGTTGAATTCCATATCCAAATTTGATGTTCTTGTCCATCACATTTAAATGAATTTACTGCTGGACCATCATATCCGTAGACATCGACAGTCAAACTAATAAAATTAGCCCAAACAACTATTTAGTTAATCTGTAGAATTATTGCACTATATGACTTACCAATTTCCATTCATTTGTGATGCGATAGTTTGATTGGAAGTTTGAGCAAACCATTGTTGATTTTTACCCTCACATTGTGCTTGAGGATCACCGATCTGACAATCGTCAAGGCGAAGATGTGCTGGTTGTCCGGCGTCACAACGATTGATTGATAAGCATTTGCCACTATAAACCGATCTGATGCTACCATCTTGTGGATTATATGTCCATTGTGCACGTTTGAAATCGAAACCAGGTGGTGCCGTTGAAACATTTGTTACTTGGACACCACTCGAAGCATTCGGTGACGATGATGAGAAGAAACGTAGTTTTCTACCTTGTACACCTAATCGATCTTGATTGACTGCAATAACTTCAGAATTTGTTAAAGTTTCGAGAGTAGCTGGACTCATTTGTGTTACATCGCATCCAATAATTAATGGTGCTTTTGCAATAGCCCACAATGAAAAATGTGTTCGATATTCTACATCGGTCATACCACCATTTCCGATTTCCAACACTTTAAATATAGAGTACAGAAATTACGTATATATTCAACAAGAGAAAAGAAAATGAACAAATATTACTATCGGGATCATTCCAACCGCCAGGTGCAGCTTTCGATGCCAATTGATCATTCTACGTACGATGCAAACATTGATTTAAAGGTATAAGGAAAAAAGTAAGATATTTACGAGATCAATGCTATTTATCATTGAAAACCAATTATCTTGAATATCATTTGTTGTTCGCCAAGAATTGCCGACATTTGGTGGCCAGTTATCATTAACAGTAACACCGCCTCAAAATAAACAGACAACATTGTAAGAAATAATCATTCATATTCTAACAAACCACATAACGAGTAGAAAATTGGTCGACCAGTAGCATTGAGTGCATCTCGCATTTTTGAATATTCAACATCAGCAGGTGTACTATCTGCATAGCATGAATCCAATTTTAGATAATCCACACCCCAAGATGCATAAGTATTCGCATCTTGTGTTTCGTAATGCAGTGAACCAGGTCGACGTTGGCATGTCATTGTACCTCGATCTATAAAAGATGATGTTACCAATGGACATGATATAATGTCTAGTTTCATTACCAGAATATAAACCGAATTTGAGACCTTTCGAATGGACATAATCTACTAAAGGTTTCATACCATTAGGAAATAGAGAAGGATCAGGTACGATAGTTCCGTTAGCATCTCGACTAATTTGCCAGCAATCATCTAAATTTACTGCACATTTCGAGTATAGAATGATATGCAATTTAGAAAAAAAAAGACAAACTATATTGGTAACCAGCTTTGGCAAGACCAGTAGCAATAAAAGCATCTGCAACTCCTTGTATCAGTTTTTGTTCAAGATTACAGTGAAAATGATTCCAACTATTCCATCCTTCAAGGGTACATATTTTATTAAGAAATTGTTTCTTTTCTCAGTTTACCCATTTGTGGCGTAATACCAAGTCCATTATTCAACTGATTCGAGAATGGAATAAAACAAAATAGAAATACAAACGTTAAAGACAGCATAGCGCTTAGATATGAAAATATAAGAAGAAAAAACGAAGATATGATAACACAAAGTACACATCTTTATTGCGTATCAAAAGCGAAAGATAGTGCCCATAATCAAAAATGTTTCGTCAAAGTGATATTCAATAACATCACTGCATGTGAATTAAGTTTTGGTGATGTATAACTGCCTGTAAATATTCCAAGATCTTGATGAGTCCATAAATCTCTAACTTGCGCCGAACGATCTTGAGGAAAACCAATTTCATTCCATTGAACAGTAATTTCTTCACTTCCACTACCACCTCGATTGAGTAAAAGAACTGCTTGTGAACCACCTGCTAGCGGACCAGCCCAAATCTCGAGTTCATATGGAACTGTTAAACAACCACCACTGGATTGACTTGTTATTGTCCCTGCTGCTGAATCCCATGTCCACATTTGATTTCCATGTCTCGTACAAATAAGTGCGTAGACACTTGGTCCATACGTATTGTGTACTTCCAAACTAAACAAAATTAAATCAAGTTTTATTTTTCTTTTCCGATAATTACAATTACCAATATCCAGCCATTTGAGAAACAATTGTTTTATTTGTTGTGTCAATTGTCCATTGTTGATTTTTTCCTTTGCATTCTGCTTGCGGATGATTAATTTGACAATCATTAAGAACAATATATGTTTCTCGTCGTGTACTACATCGATCAATACTTAGACATTTTCCGTTATATGCCGAACGAATGCTACCATCTTGTGGATTGTATATCCATTGATGTCGTTTTGGATCAAGAGTTGAGCCCGAACAATTCGTTACAATGACTTCACTCGATGTATTCTGTAATTGAGATTGTTTGACAGCTATTTTCTTTCCTTGAACGCCTAAAGAATCTTGATTGACAGCGATCGCTTCTGGATTTGTTAGAGTTGATAGTGTTGCAGCACTCATTTGTGTAACATCACATCCAATGATGAGTGGTGATTTCGTAATTGCCCATAGAGAAAAATGTGAAATATATTCTTCATCAGTCATATTACCATTTCCAATTTCTAACACTAGAAAAATGTCATTTTCATATCCAAGAGATTATATTGACAAACGTGAAGTGTTAACTCACTATCAGGATCATTCCATCCTCCAGGAGATCCCATAAGTTTCATTTCATTATTCTAAGTAAAGTTTTATATTCAGTGACTAAAATGATGCATTCATTCATTCATCTCACTTGATCAATATTGCTAATCATTGAAGCCCAACTATCTTGAATATCGTCTGTTGTTCGCCAACTATTACCTGTCGAAGGTGGCCACATATCAAATCTATTAACACCACCTTCGAAGAAAAAAAAACGACGACAAATTCATGGGAATTCATATGACGAATTTACCACATAAACTGTAAAATATAGGACGACCAGTTGCATTTAAAGCATCACGCATGATTCCATATTCAATCATAGCTGGAGTACCATTACCATAGCATGAATCGAATTTCAAATAATCTACACCCCAATGTGCGTAAGTTTCGGCATCTTTTGTTTCATAACCAAGTGAACCTGGTCGACCAGCACATGTCGCATTTCCTCGATCTAAATTTCATAGAAAATAAATTCATGTTGAACAACAATCTACCTGAATAAAGACCAAATTTAAGTCCTTTCGAATGTACATAATCAGCTAAAGCTTTGAAACCACTTGGAAATGCGATTGGATCAGGTTGAACCGTACCATTTGCATCTCGACTAACAGCCCAACAATCATCAAGATTTACTTTAAAAAAATAAAGTTAATTCTTATCAATGAATCAAATGAACTTTTTAATAACAAACCGTATTCGTATCCGGCTTTGTTAAGTCCACTACTAACGATTGCATCTGCAATTTGTCGAATAACTGTTTCATTGAAATTACAACGAAAATGATTCCAACTATTCCATCCTTTACGAGAGCAAGAAAATATTTACGAGATTTTTTTTCCTCAATAAAGAGAGATTATACCCATCTGAGGTTTCAAGCCAAGACCATTGTTTAATCCCTGAGAAAATGTGACGAAAATTAGCACAAAAATGACTTGTAAAAACACCATCGTTTATTCTTTCATCAATCTGGAGAGAAATAAAACAACAAAAAGGTGTATTTATAGATAACACAAGGTGCATTCACCTCAATTTCTTCTTCAAAACTCAAAATGAGTGCAGAAGAAAAAAGAAGATCGTAAATGGTAATTCATATTTTTGTCTATTAAGCAAAATGATTTTCAATATGTTCCCGCTTCATAGCCAGTAACATGTGCAAGGGAAATTTCCAATAACACACAGGACACTCATTGATATTATTGTTAATACAACTCGATAACTGTTGTTCGGTTGTAATTTGCTGATGATGATGATCAATGGATATTCCCTCGATAAACGATGTAGCGTCTTTTTTAATAGAACAAGTTGCTGGTTGTTGAAGATCTTGTTGTAATTGTTTCAATTTATTTGTTAATTGAGTTAAATCCAATTCATTGAAATCATTTTCTTGACGAATATACCTCAATTCTTCAGTTAGTTTTGTTAAATTCAGTTCGATTTGTTGCATATGCTCGGCTGTATATAGCACGACTTGTTGCTTGCATTCTTCCGCAATTTGTTCAATTTTTTTGATTGATTCTTTTTTCCATCGGTCAATCTCCTCTACCAATGAATGATTATCCATGTCAGCCAATTGTCGAGTGAGTATTTCTCGAAATTCATCTCGATTCATTTCAATTTCGTTTAACTGTTTGTCCAAATCCTGACGATGATCGGTTAAATGCACGTAGCAAAATATTTGCAAACAACCTTCACATCGAACTCCACTTCTTTCCTTTTCACAAACAGTACAACGTGTTTTCGGAGTTGTTGGAATATCGGCCATCCTATCTTTGATATTGGTAAATTTAAACGTGAAAAAATATATTCTGTTTTCACTATTTCAGTTTAAATAAAAGCAACCAATAGAATAGTTCGATCCACAGGCGTTTTATGAAGACCTGACATCTATCTATTTAATTATACATATGTTATTATGTTTTGAGTCATTTATTTATCGTAAACATCATGATAAAAACAGTGATTGAGGGTGAAAATCCTGAACAATTCATTCGTTATAATGATCCAAATGTAGAAAAAATCGAAGATAATGAAGAAGATAAAATCACGGATATCATCGAAAGTTTTCGATCGATGCAAGAAAAAAATTTCAAAAAATATCAATATGGATTACGTGGTACACATACAAAAACACAGGGCATTGTCAAAGGAACATTAACGATTCCATCTGATCTACCACCTTATTTAAGTCAAGGCCTTTTTAAACATCCTGGAAAATATCCTGTTATCCTTCGTTATGCCAATGAACCGACCCAAGTCGAAGATGATCATGCACCAGGACCCAGAGGTATTGGCATGAAAGTATTTAACGTACCAGGATCGAAATTACGTCAAGAAGAAAATTCAACAACACAAGATTTCTTTTTTAATAATGTACCAGTGTTAGAGCTAACCAATGCAACTGTTTGTCGAGACATTCAACTGTTACGTGACAAATATTTCGATGATCCCGAAGGATTAAAAGAAGTTTTGAAACAACGAGATGATGCCAAAGTACAATTAGCACGTTACGAACTTCCCAATACAAACATCATGGGACAAGACATGTTTTCACAGTCTGCTTATCGTTATGGAGATTATATCGTTAAATATGCATTATTTCCCATTGCAGACGAACAACTCAAAACAAAAGATCAACACGTTAAATCAACTGATTCTCCGTCGATTCTTAGCGAATGGATTCAAGATTATTTTCATGATTATTCTGCTCAATATGAATTTCGTGTACAATTCTGTAGTGATCTCAATTTACAACCTGTAGAAGATACGAGCATCGAATGGTCACAACTCTTAGCACCTTTTCATACTGTTGCAACTTTTGACATTCCAAGACAAGAAACTCTCGATACTAATATTTGCCAATGGTGGCATGATGATATTCGATTATCTCCTTGGACTGGTCTTGAAGAACATCGTCCACTTGGTTCGATAAATCGTGTTCGAAAACGATTGTACAATGCCAGTGCAGCATATCGTGCAAAGAAAAATGATCAACAAGTAACATTTCCTCAAAATCTCAACGAAACTCCACCCCAAACACCTCTTTAAATCTTTTTATTATTTTCGCATTGACATACAACATGAAAATCACTATCTTTATAATTGTCTTCGTCATCATAATACGCCTTATCCATAAGAATACAACGTGCATTCGAACGTTTTGTATGACGCATTTTACCATTGACGAAATGCCAATACCAATCTCGACATCGATGACAATGAGCGCATGCTCGACCTTTACAACGAATAGAATAATCATTTGAATAGAATTTCGAATTTTGATCATCATCACTCTTAACTAAATAAACATTTTTTGTTAGAGAACTTGTTCGATAGGGTAATTGAACGCCACGAGTTTGTGAATTGACATCATTTGCAACACGTTTCATGATTTCTTCAATATCTTTATCAGCTTTTTCGATATATTTCAATAGATTTTCAATGAAACTACCATTTCGATTGTTACTCGTTTCATCTAAAACTGATTTGCCAGGTGCACATGAATATACAATAAGTGTTTGTAATGGTGCAGCCATTGCTCCTAAACCATCGTTCATAACCTGTGATCGATGTCGAACTTGATTTCTACAACAGTCGAATAAATAAATTGTAACAGGACATTTTTGTCGATCGATTTTAGTTGTTATATATTCGATATTAATTGCATGATCGGCAATATAGTCCCGTTCATATCCTCGATGATTGTAATCATAATCTGAAGGAATCAGATAATTTTTCTCATCGATTTGTTTACCATGACCTGCAAAATAAACCAAAACTAAATCATTCTCATCGATCATTTCAACAAATTGATCGATAGCAGCATAAAATTTCTGCATGTTACAATTCAATATTAATGTTGTTTCAAAATCGATACGTTCAAGAACTTCATTTATATCTTCAGCATCATTGATACAATATTTCAATGGATACGATATGTAATCATTTATTCCGATGATCAAAGCACATTTTCTTCGGTAGTCAACAGACGACGACATACTCGAAATAAGAAAGGAAAGAAAAGAAAATGAATTTAAACACGTGTTCGTGCTTTGCTTTGCTTTGTTGGGTTTTTTTTATTCTTTCATCAAAAATATTACGGTCAATGATTATTGTCCGGATGTAATTGTATTAACTTGATTATTTGCTAATTGTTGAAGATTAACTTTCCGGAAGAAAAATGTTCTTAACTGTCTCCGAAAATTAGGTGTTGAGATGAAAAATATATAAAAACTAAGTACTGGATTAGTAAAAAATAATAGCATGGCTAAATAATAAAATAACAGTCCATAATCTGTTAGATCCCTCATAAAATCTTTTGAAACAACTAAATAGATGTTTTCAATTGAATATGGTATAGCTGATAGTAATATTGCTATGGCAAGTAAATAAAGCATTCGTGATAATTGTTTATCACGATTTAAAAGTCGTCGATTATTAGTTATTGGAATTGATTTTATTTGCTTATATGTTAAACTACCAAAAATCGAGAGAAAAAAAATAGGAAATATGCCATGAAAACATATTTGAATAATAATTAAATAATAATATAGATAACTTGTTGATGACATCGTACATTGACCATTTAATAATACATACGAATAGAAACATATAGGAATATTATGCAATAAAATGATGATAATTATTAAAATTATAATATGTATCGTATGTTTTCGTGTTGTACTCATTTGACGTAATCGAGCATTTCGTGATGTAATGAAAAATCGATCTAATGTTGCCATACAAACACAGACTAATGATATGATATCACATGTATGTAAGACGAAATATCGAATTTTACATGTGTAAATTTCGTTTTCCTTTGTTTTTTGATGTTGAAAACCATCGAAAATAATTCGTGTTAACAATGGATAAATTATTTGAATGAAATTCGCATATGATGAAACAAGTAAATATATTGGACTGTTACTTGTTGACATATTATTATTATTATTATTGTTGTTGTTATGGGTCCGTTTTTTTGGCCAACACCAACGTGTAAACACACATATATTCATAAGGTTTCCTAGTAAACCAAATATATACATTAATATACCAATACCAATAGCTAATTTTGTAGCAAGATCTTCGATTTCCGACATTGTTTTACCTTACTGGTCTTTCAAAAAAAGTGCAATGATATTAATTTAATAAATGGGTGGAGAAATAAAGATCACATATGCCCTCGGAAATAGACAAAAAAAGAGCATTATACTTTTATAATTGATGTGAGATATTGTTATGTAAGAAAATGTATGTCCGTTAAAGTGAAGAACATTTTAGGCTGATTTTATTTTAAAATGAAGGACTTAGATCAAAAAGATTCTGCTTAGTTTCATAATAATGTCTGCTCATTAAGTTTGATTTTGAAAAAGAGCATCAACGTGTTCATTCATAGGTAGGCGTTTTTTGCTTTTAATAATCCGTTTCATTGCACAAATTAACACTATATTTCCCTCAAAGTAAAATATGCATTCTGTTAATTATAATATTTTGGACTCAACGAATAATATGGCATTCTTATTGTATATTACGTATTATAAGTATCACAGAGTAAAAGATTAAACTAAGTCTATTTGTGGCAATCTGATTATAAGTTGTTTTTCTAATCGTTGTTGACATTGAGTAAAATCAACATAAATTAATCGTGTACGTTGGCGTTCAATTAACAAATGTTCATATATTTCTCTCCATTTAGTTGCATGTTCACGTTTTAATCGATCACCTGTATACCAAAGAATCACGGGATTATTTTCACGTGAAAATTTTTGTCTTAATACGGCATCGATTATCTCGATTGTCACTGTACTACCATGCGTTATTGATCCAATATCAAACGCATTGATATATTCGAATCCATCTTTATTTAATTCATCAATGAATTGTGCTTTATTCAGTAATCGTGTAACATCTGTCCGGAAACAAATGATTTCACTTTGTTGTAAACAATGATAGTCTAAATTATTAATGAGTTGATTCAAAGCTGTTGATGAAACACGTTGTTTCCGAACGTCTAGAATTATATTTTGAACGTGCTGTTCGAGGTCTTTTTGAGTATTTATTAACAGCTGATAGTGTTGTTGAAATGTTCTTAAACGTTGATTAAGTATTTCGCTAGGGAATTTTCTTGGCAAACGATATAACATTTGACTTAGATCTTTGAGTTGATTGTCTATACGTTGAAGATATTTGTAAATATTGTCTATTTGTTTTCGACTTTCTAGTGATTGAGCTACTGGTCTTCGATCGATTTGTGCGCCAAATAACCATCTCAATGGTTGCATTGTATAGATTAATGGTCGATGTACTTTGTCATCGTTCTGCCAAATCGATATTCTGTCTAAAATAATATGCAGAGGTGTATATGAATCATCCAAACATGTTTCAGTGCCAAAAATAGTAATATTATTCAATTGATCGATAATACGATGATCATTCTCATCGAGATCAATTGGAAGTTGATTAAGTTTTAATCGAGATCGAATACGAAACAGTAGTTGATCAACAATCTCATGTGATATGTGCTGTGATATTTGTATGATACATAAAATTTCAAAGCCCCATTCAATTTTTGTAATCATATAATCTGCATCTGTTGAACCTTGAGGAGGTGAAACAATTTCATGTGCTTTTCGAGCTTGTACATTGAGTTCATCGGTTAGATGATGATAAGAATAGTAGAAAAAACGAGTATTTGAAGTAATCGATTGATTGTATTCAATGATTCGAGCAACACCTGATATTGGCATTCGTTGATGACGAATACTTTGCTGTAATTCACGATTAAATCCAATAAATTCCAAATAATTAACCGGATCTTTTGATTGATTATTGCCTCGAAAGATCTCGCATGCATGCCGTTTATTTGGTTGTTTTGTTTTGAATCTTTCTACTGAATATTGATCAATCAACACATCCGTTGTCGAATCATAGAGTGAACCCAGTCGACCTCGAATATCGACAACTTTTCTTTTAATTGGGTATCCTTGTGATGAAAATATGCCAAGACATGAAGTAGGCTTCAATCTCTCGTCAATATATTCACCACTATTGACTGTCATGTTACAAATAGAACAAAAAAAAAGATTGTGCCACTTTAAACTTAAACAAACGAAACACTATCCAATGATGTTTTTTTTTATATTAGAATCAACATAAAACGAAGGTCAAACTCCTTCGTTTTGTCGCTTTGATTCATTTTTCTTTTTTTTTCTTTTTCTTCTTTTTATTTAAATAGACAAAGAAAAATGTTCGTGCTTTTAACTAACACTATGCATACTGGAAATTGAGCCGTATTTAATTAATAGAAAAATAAAATATTCATTCACACATGTCAATTTCCTTGAAAATGAACTTTTGTCATTACTATTATTTCCGAATAGGCTGTATCAAAATAAAACTAACTCACTGTGCATCTTTTCTTTTAAAAATGAATATGTCGAGTACATTGCTTTCATCACTCGAATCCACCTCGAAATATTTGTATCGATATGGTGGCGTACTATTAATTGGATTTGGTACAATCGGTTGTTCTCTGAACATATTAGTATTTAATCAAAAAAAATTCTGTAAAAATCCGTGTTCAATCTATTTTCTAATTGCAAATATATTTAATCTTCTATTTATTCATTCGTTATTGCTAATGACAACATTAGAATCTGGCTTTAATATTCATCTCAATGTAAAAAATCTTTTACTTTGTCGTTTATGTTTTTATACTTCACTTATTTCGAATGTTTTGAGTACATATTGTCTTCTATTAGCATCATTCAATCGAGCATTAGTTACATCTCCACAATATTTCGTTCAAAATCGTGCTGGTCAACATTTTGCTTATATACATATTCTATTTGGAACGATTTTCTGGATGATTTTTCATTCGCCTGCATTGATTTTTACAAATATAACTTCATACAATCGAAATATTTCAATTTGTTTCTATCAAACCGGTTTCTATTTGACTTTTATCGGTTATTATTCGATTGTTAAAGAAAGTTTGTCGAGTTTATTATTGATTATCCTAGGAGTATGGACAATTAATAATCTTCGACGTTCACGTCGTTCATCTTATTTTGCTGTATCATTTCGAAAAACAAGTATTCCACGTAGCATAACTCGTCCAAATGATCGACAATTTATCTTTATGGTTCTTACCGATATTATTATTTTCAGTGTTTGTTCATCATCAGCAGCAATATTTCTTACGCATCAACAGTTAACACAATATCAAGAGAAATCTTTCGAAAAAATTCAACTCGATTTATTTCTTAAACATGTCGCTATTTTTTGTCTTCATATTCCATTTTGTATTAGTTGTTATACGAATGTGTTAGTATCGAGAGCATATCGACAAGCAGTTCGAAATATTTTTTCGAATTCTAATGAAAGTCATCTTCATCCAATTCATTGAATAAATTCGATAGTTTTTCTTTGAATTTTTGATAATATTCGAACGTTATAAGATTCAATCGAACTTTTTCCAGATTGGAATAAAATATTTCTTCATCATTTTGAAAAAATGATTCGACTGTCTTCATTAATTCATTTGTATAATTTGAAAATAAAACAGTTGATTTCTCGGATTCATCGAGAGTCTGTCGAAAGACTTGTAATAATGTTTGAAGAAAATCAATAATTAATTTCGACCAATTATTATCATTGTATTTTACTTTCGATTGTTCAAGAAACTCATCGATTTGAACATGATAAATAATTTTATTTAAATCACTATATGTTGATAGAAATGACTGAATAAAAATGTTGAATTTGTTTGAATACAATTGAATCAATTTTGTTAGTAAATCACATGCTTGAGCTATTTCACTATTACGAAAGACATAATCACAGATATTCGAAATAAAATTCTCATCTGTATTCATTTGATGATAAAGAATTTTAATTGTCAAAAATACACCGTAGATTAAACAATCAAATGCAAGTTCAAATTCATTTGCATCAAAATTAAATCGATAGAGAATAATTTGTAAAGTAATTATTACTTCGTAATGTGTTCGATTACTATCATCATATTTAGTTAATTGTTCAATGAAATAATCTCGATATTGATTCGAATCATTTGAATTCATTTCTTGCATTTTATTAAATACATTCCAAATTAATTTCCAATCGATTTCAGTCATTTTTTCTAAAGCTTTACTATAGAATATTTCAGCACGTGAAAAATCTTCGACATAACGATAATAATCACCATAAGTAATTAGTCTTTCTTTTGTACATGTTTGTTCATCAATAATATTCGGTGGTATATCTAAATTTGGACATAAACCTGTAATAACTATTTTAAGCATATTTAAACATTCGTGAACTGCTGTAGATGAGTCCATTGTATTTTGTTTTATTTTTTCAATTTTATCTAATAAAGTCGGACGAAGCCAACCAATATTTAGTAATGATGAATATTGAAATGCTTTATTACAATATTGTTCAGCAGATTCTAAATTTTGACATTGTATATAGGCGATTGCTAATAGAATATAAATATTGCAAAGCATATTACAATCATTAGTAATTTGTGGATTTTCAAGAAGTTTTGTTAAATATTCTATAGCTTCATTAGTTCGTTCATAATGTAACAAATAGAATGCATATCGTGGATAGAACGAAGCAAAAACAATGTGATTCGATGGATACAAAGTTTGTATGAGTTTTAAACCTTTTTCTAACGTACGTAAAGCTTTCGGCATATTATTCAATGCTTGATAGACTGCAGACATTTGAACATAAATCGATCCATTTAAAATTTGTAAGGTTGATTTCGTGAAATATGATTGAATACTTAATGCTTCTTCATAACAATTGAGAGCTTTAATATTTTGATTTTGTTCAAAATAATTAGTAGCTAAGAAAAAGAGACGAACTTTTTCCGAAATATCATTATCAGCTTGCTTTTCGAACATAGCTGATTCAGATTTATCAGTTTTTAAGACTTCATTTTGTAATGACATCATTTGTATAAACCATGCTGATGATAAATTACTCGTTGAATTTAATTCTGAAGTAGTTAAAGTCAAAGGTTTATAATTCATTGCTAAATCTGTGCAACCAATGGATAAATGTAAGACTCGTAACATTCCATTGATACAGTCTTTTAATCGTTCATTTATTGATGTATTACTTTTAAGCATTTCAAAATATTGAATGCCTTTATTCACATTACCAGTTAGTAATAGAAATCCACCAAAACAGAGTAAAGATACTTGATCATCTGTATTGAAAATAACAGATTTTTCTTTATTTCGATTAGAAAATTTGATTAACAAATCTATTAGATGACCAATTAATGGTTCATTGGTATGTGATGATTTTAGAATTGGTTCTTCATCGATAAGACGTTTTAATCGCCCTTCTTTTTGATAAAAACTAGCTACGAATAATCGTGTTATATCATTCAGAAATAATGTCATCAATTCTGTCAATGATCTCATATAATTACTAGATGTTTTCGTTAATAATCTTTTAAATACGATCAATGGTAGTTGTTTATTCGAGACTTGATATAGATAACTTTTAACTTCATTCATTAATTTTTGTACTTGTTCATCTTCTTGACAATCTGTTAATTCTAAATCGACAATCCAATGTTCATCACCTTGTACGATAGAAATAACTTTGAATACACAAGACATGCTAAAGAGAATTTCATTTTCATCTGGCATTGCACTAAGTTCATAGATATTAGCGAATCGTTGTAGACGTGGATTATTATGTACATCATTAATTTTAATTTGAAATAGAACAGCTGAATCTTTGTCAACACCCAGAGTAAACATACAGGCTGTCTGTCGATCGATTGATGTTGATAAAAATGAATTCATTGAAATAAGACTACCTTGACTTTGTCGGAGTTTTTCTAATTCACCCTTGCGTATTTCTTGTGTACGATAAACAGTCATAGGAAAACGAAATCGTCGATTATTTTGCTGTTCAAGATGCAATTGTTTCAATTGCTTATCTAAATGTTTAACAATTGGATGAAATCGAATTAAAGCATCGCCTTCAACGATTCGACATGCTTTATTTAATGAACGATGTACAAATGAATCTTTTGTATACCAATAGATTGCTTTATCTGGAGTATATTTTGATTGAAATTCCTCAATAGCTTTGACTGATAACAAGACAGGATCATCTTTATCAAGTTCATTGACTAAATGAGCTCCTGCAATAATATCTTCTTTATCTGCAGATGAACGCGAATGCGGAATACTAAGTAAAACATCGAGCATAAATTGATCCCACATAAATGCTTTACTATCATTGTCTGTTATTGTTGAAAATGAATATTGCTTTAAATCTTTACGAAATATGCTAAACGAAGGATTGACTACGTGCGACATTTTAAATATTATAAAAGAAGTAACTGAAAGCACGTATACTACGTGTGAAGATAAGATTATCTTTCCGTTGTGTGCGAAATGAAAGTCAACAATTTGAAAAGAAAAACTATGGCAGTGATAAATTTTATTATTTCGTTTAAATTTGAAAATTTCGTAATTCAGATATACTCAATGATAGAAACTTTTGTTGTACATGAAATCTATCGTAGTTGAAGTAGAAATTATTAAAATCGTAGTCAAATCTAGTCGCTTTTTGCATAAGTGGCTTTTGGGCAATGAACTCATCGAATTGCTTTGGACACAACCATGTAAAACCACGTGAATGATACTTCAAACATCGTTCAACAAAATAAGGAGCATGTTCGATTGCATCTGATACATTATAAGCAATGAATGTTTGAGATCGTATTGCTTGATAGAATGCCAATGTCTATGAGTAAACAAAACAAAATCAAAGATCAAATGTGTTTTTGTTGTTTTTCTACTGAAATAATGTTTGTACCATCAAAAGCAACTTGAACAATATCGATGTCGAATGTATTGAGAACAAATGAGATCGTGCTTCTTTTTTTACGACCAAAAACGAATTGAATTTTTAACACATGTTCTTCATCAATCTTGATGACAAATTCAGTTAAGAAATCATTGATGTTTTGTTCGTTTAAAATTGGATGTTTGAGTTTTGTTTTGAATTCAATAATCGCTTCATTGAACAATGTTAAACTACCACCTTTCCAAAAGAAATCTAAATCCTGTTGAGAATGATCAAAACCAGTAACTAACATGCAATTTAACACTGAACCTCCTATAACAAAGATTTGATTTTATACTGAGATGATTTGAAGTTACCTGCGAGAAAGAATAATGAAAAATCAATCGATTTTTGAATTGACGAGAAAAAGAATTTTTTATTTAAATTAGACAAGAATTCTTTTGTAGATTTGATGATTTGAAAACGTTGTTGAATTTCTTGATTATAAAAAGGTTGAAATAATGTCCGTTCGATAACGTTCAATGTACGAAATTGTTGAATATCAGGCAATTGAAAGAAAACAACACATGGAAAATCATTAAAAAATTTATGAGACGAAAATGAAATCAATCTTGAATATGTCATAAACGATTGACAATTGTAACATGTCATTAATCGATTAAAAATTTGACAACTAAAAACTTTGTATGTATCGCTAGAATTGAGTTCCGATACATCGACGTCGTCGTGATCATCAGGTGTGAAATTACGAATATCAACTTGTTCTAATTTATCTCTAAAAATAATAGAATGTTAATAGTTTGTTTGTTTGTAATGATATTACTTACTGTCCTAATATTTTCCAAAAACGATCGTCAGCTGTTGTATGATAGGATGATAAACATTGACCCAAATGTATTGCATCGACGCCTGGTAAAAACGAAAGTATATGTATAATTGCTAAATCCGGTAGTTCATTTATCCAAATGGTTTGATTATTTTTACTACGTTTAATCGTAGTTGATTTAGATTCTTTACGAGTTTTTCTTTTCATTTCGCTTACTAAAAACACAAATATAATCGAATGCCGTCAATTTTAATTAGTTTATATGAAAAGCGCGAAGAGAAAGAAAAAGCAAAAAAGTTATAATCAGTGTCATTTCATTTGCCGAATGCTCGATATAGTTTGAAAGTGTATGTGACTAGAAATCGAATACTAATTGTCAAACCACCATACAATCCTAATAAAAGTGTGATTGTATATTCTTATTCAATGGTTGAGGATATGAAAATGAAATTGAATTGTTGACTAATAATAGAATTCGATCTATACAATCAGAATCAAATAAAGATTCAAGTGTTGATTGACGTAGACCATCCATTAGTAAACAATCACCAGCAAAACCATTATTGTATGAATAAGTGGACATGACGCTATAACATAATTTTCATCAGCTGTTGTAAATTCCGTGGCCCAATTCGATAAAAATAAATGTTCCAATTGATTCGAACGAAAAGAATTTGCAAAGTCAACAGAAAATATTTAATCGTGTTGATAGTAATTGTTCATTTAGAGACAGAGATTGTTCTTTACTGAAAAGATTGAATTTGACTAACGTATGGCTCGTTTCTAGATTTTTATTCTCTGAATTGAAAAATACCATGGCAAACAATAACAATTGTTACTTTTTTATATACAAAAAAACATATTATTTGACTTGTTCGATTTAATCGGAACGTATTCGAATCATATGTACTTTTCTTTGACAAACAATAAAAATAATTAAAAAAATGACTTGAATCATGGCTAGAATAAAAAAATAACTTATATAATGCCAACTCTTATTTCCATTTGTAGGACACTAAATATAAAAAAATGTCACATAGAAAAGTGATACAATATTCTGTAAGAACCTACTTGAAAGTCTAAAGCGACTCGGGTATCAGCAATTGCAACCATATATGCATCACAAATGTAGGATGCAACGCCTATTGAACAAAAATGAAGACTCATGAAAAGAGATCGAGCTGATCGAGGACCAATGAAAAAGGCAAATTCCAAGCTTCCTAATGATACAAACAATTGTGCTATTCCCATTGTTATATCTTGTGGTAATTTAGAGTAAACAGGAAGATTTGATGCTGGTTGAGCAATTGTTGAATTTATCGAACATTGATCTTGACGAAAATATTCAACAATACCAGTTATTAACATTGCTAAACATCCAAAACACATACAAATAACAAAATTCATTCCTATTGTTAATATTCGATTATGAGAACGTAAATGTTTGTATACGAATATATTAAGAATAATAACACCAATGATAATAACAAGCAGTACATCATAATTGAATATTGCAACAAGTGCCTGATTTTTTAGTTGTTTCATAGTTTGGATTTGAATTTCAACAGTTGTATTAAACTAAAATAGAAGCAAAATTGATCAATTTCGTTTGAATTTCTAGTAAACCTGAGTATAAATGATTCGATATGGTAGAATGAGTATAAATATAAGAATAGCATTTCGAAATGTTTTTACATCATCAACAATACGATCATGAAAATGACCACCGTTAACTATTTTAGCAAAATCAAGAAATGTTATTTGTTGTTCTACGACGATGTTTTCTTCTGGATTAAATCTATGTGATGCATCAGATTCTTCTAAAAATGAACTATGTGTATTTGTTCTCGGTCGAATAAAAGGTTGATTTTGTTGAGTTTTTCGCCAATTTCGAAATGCATTCATTAGTACAGGAAAACAATTGAGAAGAACACTATCATACGCTTGTACATGATAATAATAAGGCCAACCAAAGAAAAAGAAAACTATCGACATAAATAACATCAGAGTAGCCGTTCCATCAAGTGTCAGAAAAAAACGACCTGGTTTGTCCCAGTGATACGGTGTGTAAGATGTAATTAAACCCGCAAAAAGACTTCCCAATACTAGGACAACGATACATTTATCAACATAATGTGATGAACGTGTTGATTCTCGAATTTGATCGATACCAAAAACAACTAGATTCGCTCGGACTAATGCTGAACCAAGTGCACTAGAATTAAAGATTTTTTTTTCTTTTTTAATGATGAATCTATTTTTAATAGCAAATCAATTTACGTTACGAAGAGAATAGGAAGAATGACAAGTGCACATGGTTCATGAACTAACGAAGATTTCGACGGGACAATCATCGAATGAGGCGAACATATCCATGTTTGTCCACTGCTAATAATTGTCATTAAAATAACTCCAATTAAAAGTATTGGAAAACCTAAAATAATCCAATTATATCTACGATTAAAACATCTTGAAACGAATACCAATGATAATTGCTTTCGCTCGTCCCCAAACTGCATCACTCGCAACTGCAAATACAATCATAGCAACAAAATCTGTACCTATAATTATGAATCGAGTGTGCATTCATAACTCTTTTTCAACACAATCATTTACCAGAAAATAGATATGAAGCAGCAAAACTATCTGTACGTGTCCAATTGACAGTGCCATTCGACTTAACACTGCTGGCCAGTCGATTTTCAAATGTGAGAAAAGCTGCATGTTGAAAGAAGAAACTCGTGAGAACAAGATAAACTGCTAATCGTTTTTCATATGGACGTCGATAATCATGCACTTCTGGAGAAATTGAAGGTATTATTTCGTCTGTACTCGTACGTGTTGACTCCATATACATATATTCATAAATATCATACTTTCAAGTTGTTTTCAGTTTATTTAATAAGATAACAGATTTTATTTTTAAGTAGAAATATTATCTCAAGTTACTCGTTGTTCTCTTTTTGTTTTATTATAAATCAAAAAATTTCAGTTTACTTTTTTGTGTCAGTGCAACTAAACAGTTTTTATTTGTTATATACATAGCTAAATCAATTGCTTCAGGACAATCGACAAGTTGTTTTGTTTGTCCATTTTCATTGACAATCATAAAATATTTCGAACCCGTATGAACAATTAACCAATTGTAATTTGTATTCGGTAGAGAGATTACACGTCGATGAAATTCACTTTTATCCAATTGAATCGATGCAATCAATAATAAACTTCGATCACGTAATTCAAAATGCCAATGTTTCCTATCATCGAGAAGTGTTAAACCAACTAAATTCGAGTTCGTTTCCGATGTTGCAATACTCAAAATGATTTCATTCGATTTAACAATATTTTCATGTCGACGAACAAGTGTCCATTGTTGCATATGATATTCATCAATTGAACTATTTCGTTCATCATAAGTAAGAAACAAATGATCATTCGAACAAGTACAACGTAGAAATTCCATTTTATCTCGTTTTGGTCGAATCTTCTCAATTAATTCGAAAGCATTTTGTGACAATGTTTCACCATCATAGATGTATACTTGTGTATCAGCTAGGATAAGATATTTATTGAGATACATTGACCAACAACAATCCCAAATGGATTGTTCATCAAACCAAGGCAATGGCGTTTGTTCGCCATTACTATCGACAAGTGATAAGAGTTTGTTATGTTTCGTATGTTGATAATGGAGAAAATTCGAATGAATTGTTGATGATGTACTGAGTGTATGCCAATCGGCACCGCGAACATCGAGACTCACTCGAGCTCGACGTGTTGTTAAACGATCGAGATGAATAGATAGTTGTCGTTGTTGAGGAAGTTTGTCTTGTTTAATAGTGATTTGTAAGTATTTCGACCAATCGATAGATGTCGTATGAATATCTGCAGTTGTTAAAAGAGATTGCTCGATTTGGATTTTGAGATCATTTAATTGATTTGTTAATTGTTGAATTTGTGATTCAGTTGCTGTTTGCAATCGATTATTATCTTCAAATTGTTGTGATAATCGTTGAAATTCAGTTGGAAAACGTTCGGTAGTAATCGTTTGTGAACGTTGACGAGCTTTTTCTCGTATTTGTTCAGCATATTCTTTGATTTGTTGAATCGTTTCAAGTTCCCATTGATTAATTTTATTGATTAATTCTGTACCTTCAGTTAAACTTTGATATGATGGTGGTAGTGCAAGTATTTGTTTTAAATTCGAATATTCTAATTTGAGATTATCGATTTGTTGAGTAAGATCTTGTCGATGTTCGGATAAATGATAATCACAAAACTGTTGACGACAATCATCACATCGATACGAACTACGATCACAATCTCGACAAAGGGCTGCAGCAGTGGTTGTTGTTGCCATTTTGAAATAGAAGTAAATAAATAAACTATATGTGATATGAGAGAAATGGTAAACTAGATTACTCATTCGTTGTTGATTATTTGCATGACACACCCTCAAGAAATCGATCAAAACCGACATCTACAGATTTATTCTTATATTCTTTATATGCGCAAAAATACTATTAAATTCAATTTTATAAACATCTGATGGTAAAAATGAAATGATCAAATGAGGTAATGCCAAAATAATAAGTATCAATGGACTTATAAACCAGGGCTGTCAATTCTTAAAGTACGTAATGTTTCTTTCTATTTATTTATTAAACTTAATTTGTCATCACAAAAAAAAAGATACCGTTAAACATCAGTAACTTGTAATTTCATCTCATGTTTTTTGTCGTTCATTAACAATTGTTTTTCTTCACTAACTGAATATTTAACAACGGAAATCGATTCTGTAACGACCGATGAAACACGACTGCTTCGTTTACTAGATGCATTACTGATTGATTTCGATTTCTTTGTTGGTAAATTTTCAATTCCACGATGAATAACAATATCATTTGATTTATTCAGTAACCATTGACGATAACGTGAATCTTTTTCATATTTATTCATAGTTGGTTTTGTAAAATAACGTAATAATAACGATGACACAACAACACTCACTGATGACAATGCCATGGCAGCCGAAGCCATCCAAGGCAATAATTTAACACCAGCTGGCAACAGAACACCGGCAGCTATTGGAATTCCAACTAAATTATATATAGTTGCAAAAAGAAAATTAATTCGAATTCTCCAGACAGTTTTTTTCGATAGCATAATTGCAACTAGCACATCGAATAATTCGTCACGTATTAAAACAATTGATGCAGCTTCAACAGCCACATCTGCACCCGTACCAACAGCTATTCCCACATCAGCACGAGCTAATGCTGGCGAATCATTAATTCCATCACCCACCATTGCTATTTTTCCATTCTGAAGCTTATTCTCTTTTAAATTCGCAATAAATCGTTCTTTATGCGTTGGTAATACTTCTGCATAGACAGTTTTGATGCCAACTTGACTTGCTATAGCACGAGCTGTTTTAACATTATCACCTGTTAATAGAATCGTTCGTAAACCAAGTGACTGAAGAGCATAGATTGTCAATGGTGCAGTTGTTTTAATTTCATCAGCTATAGCTAACATTCCAACGATTTTTCCTGGAATAGAATAGAAAAGATCCTTTTTTTTATTCATTTCGAAGTATTGAAAAATCTTTAACCATCAATGGCAACGAGAATAGCTGTATGTCCATCATGTTCATGTCTTGACATTGTTTTATCAATTCCATCATCGATTTTCAATTGATTACATTTCATCCATTCACGATTACCAATCAAAACAGTATATCGTTGATTTTGTTCGGTTTTTGATAGAAGAAATTCAATATTACTCACAATTGCTTGTAAACCATAACCCCAAATAGCTTTAAAATCTTGGCAAAGTCCTAATTGATCCGTACCGAAACAATCTCTACAATGATTTCGAACTGCCAATGCTAACGGATGTTCACTTCCACTTTCTGCTGTTCCTAAACAAAACAAACAAAATACTAATACATATTTGATATACGAACGAACCAGCAATGGCTAACATTCGTTCGAGAGTCATATGAGAATTTTGAATAAATATTCGTTTATCAACAACATTGGGTTTGCCTTTCGTAATTGTTCCTGTTTTATCGAATACAATCGTACGAATTTGATGTGCAGTTTCGAGTGGTTCACCACCTTTGATTAGAATGCCATTACTTGCGCCAATACCTGTGCCAACCATGACAGCTGTCGGTGTAGCTAAACCGAGTGCACATGGACAAGCTACTGAGAGAACAGTAATGGCATAGCGAAATGCTAGTTCGAGAACAATTTCAGCTTGACTTGCTTCATACATCGATGAAGTCGAATGGGAATCTGTTGTCGACGATTCATAATACTATTCGAAATATATCGAATATAGATCTGTTTGTTTTTTTTTGAAAAGAAAAAAAAATTCCTACGGATGAATATTTTTCCAATTGATGAAATATTGTGAAACCCAGAATAATATAAATAATTAATGTTAAAATCGATATTGAAATGACGAATGGTACGAAATAAGCAGCTAAACGGTCGGCTAATTGTTGAATTGGTGCTTTCGATGTTTGAGCATCTTCGACTAGTCGAATGATCTGTTTCAAAGCTGTTTCTTGTCCAACATGTGTTGCTCGCATTATAATCAGTCCGTCGAGATTTTTTGTTCCACCGACAACTTGTGCACCAACAGTTTTATCAACTGGCATTGATTCGCCAGTTAATAACGATTCATCACATGATGTCGTTCCTTGAACGATTCGACCATCGGTAGGAATCGTTTCGCCTGGCTGAACTTTGAGAAGATCATCACGTTGAATTAATTGTACGAGAACGATTTTTTCTTCGATGATTTTACCGGTTGTATCTAATTGAATCAATGTACCTTGAGGCGGTTGTAACGATAATAATTTTTTCAAGGCATCCGATGTTTTTGCTTTAGCTATATTTTCTAACCATCGACCCAAAGCAACAAACATGAATAACACTAAACAATAGATACTTTATTTTTCGCAAGATACGTAATTAGATTTTATTTTTACTTGGTGCAACATCAAAAAATGCAATTGGACTTGGTACTTTCAAAATCATGTTTACAACAATCACAATAGCCGAATAAACATAGGCTATCGTCGTTGCTAGAACAATCAATACTTCCATATTTGCTGATTTGTGTTTCAAAGATTTATAAGCTTGAATATAAAAATATCTTCCACTAATAATCTACTTATAATCGAAAGCATTCGTTTTGTTTCTTTTTTTTTCGTTCTCGTTTTACTTGAACAGGTGTAGCTAATAGAAACATGATCAAATTTTCAACGGACAAACCCATGGTTACTTGTGGTGCACTATTATGATTCGAATATTTGAACATAAAGACAAGCATGACAATCATTGCAGGAATACCGAATATTGCTGCGATGATAAACGAATTTCTCCATCTTATAATTCATATCAAGATAACAAAAAGAACTGACGCGAATATCGAACTTACTGTCGAGTAATATGTCGATGATGTCGTTGGAGATTTTCAGATTCTAAATTCTCCGTTAAGACAGTTGAATTAAAACCAAGATTTTCCTTGAAATGAAAATTCTCCTCTCTCTTCTCTTTCTCTTAAAAACTCACAGATAAATGTCGAAGAATATCTCTGGGACCAATTACACTTGGATCATATTGAATTCTTCCGCGATGTGTCAATAGGACAACATTCACTGAGACTATACCCGGAATTTTTTTCATATAACTTTCGATTTTATTGACACATGATGCACACGTCATACCTTCGATCTTTTTGTTTTTCATTTATAAACAAAAATATTTTTCTTTTCAAAAAAAAAACAAGAAAAATCAATTATTTACATTTACATCCATTGTCTCCTTTCCACGAGTAGCATTCTCTAATAGTTCAGCTTGAAAACCGAGATCATTGATAAAACCTGCGATTTGACTCGGTAGCAATCGTTCAGGATCGTATTTAATTTCAGCACGTTGAGATAACAATGCAACTAATACCATATGAATGCCTATTTTTTAATTAAAAAACTCAACAACAAAAAATTTACATACAAAAAATAAATAACCATCGATTCTTGATAGATTTCTTTGAATATTATCCACACAAGACGCACATGTCATGCCAAGAACATTGAAATAACAAGTTTCTAATTCAGATTTTTCTTCTCCTTGCATTGGAATCTGTTTGAATTTTGTTCGATTAGAAAATCGATTATCTATTTCGATTTCGAGTTCTTCTTTATTATCACTAATCGAATACGGATGTGTCGAAATAGCAACTTGAAAACTAAGCTTTTCAATTTCATCAATAATATCATTGAGATGCAAGACTGATGCATCGTATGTAATCGTTGCTAATTTATCGAGAAAAGTCAATTGAATATCAATAGCACCGAAGAGATCCGAAACTGCATCACAAATATTCGATACACACGAATTACAATGCATACCTTCGATACGTAATTGAGTTCGAACGATTTGATTCGATTTCAATTCAATTGTATAGCCGAGATTTTTCAATCGAGTTATGAGCTGATTTTCATCGATGAGAATTCGATCGTAGTTTATTAATATTCCGTTTGTTTTACCGAGATATTTGCACGATTGAATACCGAAAATTTCATTGGAAATTTTTCGAAAAACTTCATCGAAATTTTTCTCATTGATTTCTTTACAAACGAGTCGAACTGCTGCTGTCATAAAATCGATAATCTCACTCGTGGGTTTTATTTCAATGACTTGATCAAGTCACTTAGATGTGAATAAAAAAAGTAAACAAACGATTTTTTTTTTCGTTTTCATTCGCGAGAAAATAAACGTGATTTTACAAGGATAAAAATGATTAATTTGTTGTGTATTGATAAAATAAAATAAACCCAAGCAGACAGTTACTATTTCAGACATTCAATTAGAAAATTTAAAAAAAGATATGCGTCATTTGTTAGAGTTCGAGAAGTGTCTGACCCTAAAGAAGTCATTCACATTGATGACTGGATGTTTGCTTGTTTGTTTAAAGAAGGAGAAGAGAAACACGAAGATTCGATTCGTTACCCGATGCACCATTTGTCATTCTATTTTCATTTGCAGAGCAAATCATCGTCACTGTGGGATGTAAATCAAGGACATGTGTCACGCTGCCTTTTTACATCGGCATATAAATACTTCGATGTAAAACATTATTTCATCCACAAAAATGAATCGACAACGCGTCTCATTACCTGCTACATCAAATGGCAAAACAATCGAAAAAGAAGATCACGATTGCATCGTCTTAGTCTGGTTGAATCTTAGTAACAATCCAATACCAACGAATACCATTGGTATATTTCGATCGTTGGTCAACTCATTCAAAATGTATACGGATATGGCATCATGTTATGATGACATTCGATTGATCAAAGAGAGAATCTTTTTGATTTCATCGTCTGTCGATAATGATATCATTTCAACAGCACAAAATATCGACAATATCGAAACAATTTTTATTCTCGATTCAAATGAACAGGAAATCAATGTTCATTATTCAAAATTAATCGGAGTTTTCCGTTCAACGGATGAACTTCTTCGAGAATTGAAAACTGCATTATATTGCTATGAACAATTGCAAATGGAAAATTTCGTTTTCGAAAATGAAAAAACCTTTCTCTGGAGACAACTGTGGAAACAAGATGTAAGACAAATCATTCTTTTTTTTTTCTCTTTTCTATTTTTGTTTTGTTTTTTTATTTTTCAGTTACTCACACGCAAATCAACATCGAATAAAAAAGATTTAACTAAAGATATGCGCAATTATTACAATGACAACATTCGAATGATTAGTTCCATCGATGAATTTGACAAATCTTATCGAACTTCTGATGTTTTTAAATGGTGTCTGAATTCACCATTTCTACATCGATACATTCAACATATTGTCAATACAAAAAATAAAGAACAAATTCAATTGTGTCGTTTTCTATTGACGGATTCGGCGCAACTATTTCGCAAACAATCAAAACGAAAAACATCCATGCAAGTTTATCGTGGAATGAAATTATCCAAACAACAAATCGATCAATTCGAAAGTCAAACGGGACAATTGATGTGTACGAATGGCTTTTTTCCTTGTACAAAATCTCGAACCGATGCATTAGCACTTGCATCAACGCCAACCTATCGATCTGATCTTGTGTCAGTTCTATTTAAAATCGATTGTGATGCTGATGAATTAGTCATGGATCTTTCGTCGTTATCAACTGTTGTTTTTGATATGATGATGACATTTCGTGTTCAATGTGTTAATCATGGACAAATGACAATTATCAAATTGAAAACAGCTGGTATCGATGGAAAGAAAATAGCAGAAAAATATTTATTCGATCATCCAGAAGAAAAAATCGAATCTTTACTTGATCAACTGTTTTCAATTGTTGAAAAGCCAACAGATGATGAATTGAAAGCTGAAGAATATATTGAACAAGGCGATGTCAATCTTGCGTTGATTACCTATCAACGAATTCAACCAGTTTCTCCACGAATTTTGAATATCATCGGTCGATTATCTTTAGAAAAGAAATTCGATCATGATTATGCATTTCAATGTCATTCACAAGCATTCAAAATACAACAAGAAAATGGTGATAATACGACTGATACTCTTATTCTTCTCGGCAAAGTTCATCATTTTCGACAAGATTACGATCAAGCTTTGGAAACATATCGAAAAGCATTGAAAAATTCTTCGTCCAATGCCGAGATCTTTGTTGCCATGTCTGAAACTTATTTACAATATCGACAATATGAACAAGCTATTCAATATGCTGAACAAGCCTTAACATTACAAGAAAATTCAAAATCTTGTAATGAATTTACTCGAGCTAAAACATTGGCTCTGCTTGGAAATATTTATCAAGAATGTGGCAAATTAAACAAAGCATTGGATCGATATTTACAAGCATTAAATATTCTTGAACATTTACAACCGATTGATTTGTTTCTTCTTGCTGAAGTATTGAATAATTTGGGCACTATTCAACAAGATTTACGTGTAAATAATGAAGCATTGATTTATTTCGAACGAGCAGTTGAAATCTACAAAGGCATTCTTCCGCATGGACATCCTGAACGTGTTTCAGCTGAAATGGATTTTGAACGTGCGAAAAAATACAATCGACGACATCGATCAACAGAACTTGATAATATTTGTGTGAATTTTGTAGAGAATCATTAGTAACCTCGAATATTTCACTGTTATATTGTTTTTTTTTTAAATTTCATATAATCTGTTCAGTGTACAGATCAATGTCAAATATAATAAAGTTTTTGAGAAAAAAGGAGCAAATATTTCACCATCGAAAAAATAAAATTTATATTTATATGTGATGCGATTAGTAATTACATCTATAAAAAAAACACACGCACACAAATTAGTTCGTAAATTTTCGATTTTGAATTATATTCGCCGCTATTCGACGTTCATATTTCTGCATAAGAATCTGTCGACTTTGTTTAATAGCTTTGAATTGTTTATCAACTGTATCGATATGCATAAGTCGATCGATTATTCCATAAATATCTCGACATGATAAACGTTCATTGTCCGCAAATAATTGTTGACTATTTCTTTGTCGAATTTGTTGAAGAGATTGAAGAACATCTCGTACACCTCGATTCATCGCAGAATCAATGTCAGTATATTGAGATATTTGTTGTTCTTCATTGAGAAAACATTGAATTATCATTTGAAATGGATCATCATTACTCGATGGACCTTGTTGTCTGAGAAAATGATGCAATCGATCACAATCTAATAGAAAATCATTGAGTGATTTTTGCCATTGTTGATTTTTCAGTCCAGCACCACCAACTGGAAATTCATGTCGAAGATTGCTTTCAAGCAGAATATGATCTCGATCTGTTGGGCAAAACGTATGTTGACTAATTTCGTTTCGTTGTGAAACTGGTTGTTGATATTGTACCAACCAATAGGGACCAATTTGAACAAGATTCGTTTGTGCACAATAAGTACACATTTCTATATCGACTGGTGTCGCTTGTAATGTCATTTGATTGAAAGCAATTTTCGCTTCACTAATTTTCCAATTGTAAATAATTAAACGAAGTGTTTCCATTAATGGTCGAGCAAGTGTATTGATATCTATGATAGCTTTTCGAGGCGATTTATACAATTGAAGTTCGTAGGGTTTACGTGATTGAATATATTTAAGAAATCGAGTTGATTCACCGACGGACACATTCCAACTATTCTTGTATTCTTTCTGTTGGAATTCATCGAACTCAATTTGACATTTTCGTGCTGCTAAATAACGAAATGATTCACTATCGAAACAGAATGTATTCTCTTTTTTAAATGGTATTTCATTTAAATGTTCTTGGTTGAGCATTTCACGAAGTAATCGACCTGTATCACCAGGAGCATAGAATGTTGAACGAGCATTCGTAAAACAAAATATTATATTTTGATATCCATTCGGTGTCAAATATGTAATCAATTGATTGACACATGAACGAAAGAAAATATTCAGTCGAGATGCATTTGGTTTAAGTAATAGACAAACAGCATCGAGCTTTGGTAATGTATTGATATAGGTTAGAATGTGATCGATATTTTTCATATCTTGAGCCACGCCACGTGTATCACCAATGCCAGGTGTATCGATGATACGTAGACTTGTCTGATGATTTAAATCGAATATGTACGATTTACAATGTTGAGTCACTGATTGACCTTCATGTTCGAAATCTTCATTGACATCATCGTTTCCAAATTTAACAATAAATTCATCGAAATTGTCACCTAATGTAACGAGAAATGAGACCGGAATAAGTACAGCTGGTTCACCTCGTTCAGCTTGTTCGAGAGTTTCAAATTTGAGATAATTCACAAAAGCATTGATAAATGTTGACTTGCCAACACCTGTTTCACCCAAAAGTAATACAGTGATTTCGTTACGAGGTCGAATTAGATTTGATGATGATGGTGGTGGTGGTTGTGGTTTGACAGTTGAATGGACTGGTGGAAGTGGTGGTTGTGGTTTGACAATTGGTTGAATTTGTGAAGGTGGTGGAGGTCGTGGATACTGTTCTTCAGAAGGTGTTGATGGACGTAGTCTTATAGTTTGTCTTGGAGGTACTGGTGGCTCACGTCGGGTTGGAGAAGAAGGTGCTGATTTCGTTGTTTTTCGTCCATTGTTTCGATCTAAACAAGATCGGCGATAGAAAGTTGTAATATTTTCTTTTTGAAAATTTTACCTGGCAAATGTTCGACACGTTCATGTTCTGGCAATCGAACAATACATTGATCTTCTAATCGTTGTTTACATTGAGTAAAATCTACATAAATCAATCGAGTTCGTTGTGATGCTCGTTGTCGTGTAGCAAGTAAATGTCCATGTATTTGTTTCCATTTGTCTGCATCTTCACGTTTTAATCGATCACCTGAGTACCAAAGAATTACTACACCATTTTCGCGTGAAAAATCACGTCTTAATATAGCATCGATGGCTTCATTTGTCGTTGCAGCATTTTCTCTTTCTGAACCAACATCAAATGCATTGATATATTCGATTCGATCTTTCTTTAATTCGTCGATTAATTTGGCTTTGTTCAATAGTCGTTCGACTTCTATTCGAAAATTATTTATTTCAGTCGGTTGTAAACATTGAAAACGTGAACTATTGATGTGTGCTTTCAGCTCTCCTGGTGAAGTTTGTCGTCTATTAATGTCTACAATTGTTTTTTGAATGCGCTCATCCAGTTCTTCCTGTCGGTCTAATATACTCTGATAATTTTGTTGAAGCGTTTTCAAACGATGATTAAGCACATTGCTTGGAAATTTTCCTGGAATACGATAAAACATTTTATTTATGTCTTCGATTTGATCATTAATTCGTTGCATGTAGTTTTTAGCTTGTTTTATTGGTTCTGTACTGTTCGATGGTGGTCTCACTGGTGTCGGATTTGTTTGTCGACCATAGAGCCATCTCAATGGTTGCATTGTATAAATAATAGGTTGATGTAAGTTGTCGTTGCTTTGCCAATTTCGTATACCTCCTAAAACGGTGTGTAAAGATGCATATGGATCATTAATGCATGTTTCAGTTCCGAATATGGTGATGTTATCTAATTGATTGATAATACGACGATCGTTATCGTCGAAACGAACTGGAAGTTGATTATGTTTTAATTGAGATCGAATACGAAGTAGTAGTTGATCGACAGCTTGAACCGATACGCGTTGTGGTATTTGTATGACACATAAAATTTCGAAACCCCATTCGATTTTCGTAATCATATAATCGGCATCTGTAGGACCTTGAGGAGGTGGAACAACTTCATGTGCTTTTCGAGCTTTTACTTCTAATTTATCTTTTGTCGTACAACAACAATAATAGAAAAAACGAGTATTTTCAGTGATTGGTTGATTATATTCAGCGACACGAGCAACACCTGATATTGGTACTCGTTGATGACGAATACTTTGCTGCAAATCAGGACTGAATTCTAAGTGTCCCAAAAAATTAATGGGATTTTTCAAATTGGCACCTCTAAAAACCTCACATTTATGATATGAGATTGATTTTGTTTGATATCTTCTCGATGAATGTTCGTCAATCAATACATTCGTCGTAGTATCATAAAGTGAACCTAATCGACCACGAACATCGACTACTTTTGTTTTAATTGGATATCCTGCTGGACCAAATCCGCAACTGCATGAAGTCGGTGATGATAGACTATTTTCATTTGTACGGCGAGGCGAACTACGATTTGACATTCTAGAAAAGAATGAAAGTCTTCCATATAATTTAAATTCACAATTTCATTCCTATTCAAGGCTATTTTTCTTATCAAAATCTAACTGCAAATAATAATAGTCCTTGTACAAAAAATATGATACATAAATTCTCTCCTCTCTTTCATCTCAATCGTAAGATAGAAAATAGAAATTCAACAATTTGGATAAACCCTATCGATATAACTTCGTCTTCCTCCTGTGGTAAAAAAAAGACGTAAAGAATTGTGATTATTTACCATCAATGAATTTAGAAGCATGAGTAAAAACGTAGAAGAATGAAAAAAAAACGAAACTGCAATAAAACTCAAGGTCGTTCTCTCGTCTGCCACACTGATTCATTTCATTTGCCTTTTTTCTTATTTAAATAAAGATAAATATTTGTCATACTGGCTTTTTATGACTCGTTCCTTACACCTACATAATCTTGACGTTAAATTTTAATTGCAAACTATTGGACACATTTATCAGTTCATAATTTATTGAAAGAGAAAAGTAAGAGTAAGATTGTAGGTGTTGTTGGAAAAAATTCCAACGTTTTGTTTTTTTTTCTGCGACCGTCGGATTGATTACAGCAACAAAAAAAGGAAGGTAAAAATAACAGAACACGTAAAATACACGTGTGCGTATTAATATTGAGAAGAGAGAACAAAATATTGCATAAACAGCCGAAAGTACACCAATTTCAACTAATACCAATAGCTAGAAAAGAATAATGAATCAATTCTTGTCAAAAAGTAAATAAAATATTCAGATTGGATATTAACAAGTTGTTGAAGTCTAGACATGATGAATCAAAAGAAAAGATAAACAACTTGTTTTTTTCCTATAACTTCAAAGATATCTTGTATAAAAAGGAAAGCAAACGAAACGACACAATAATGAGTTATCATTTAATCCAATAGACATATTTGAGTATACTTTTTTTAAGTATGTATTTCGATGAGAATGAGAATCAAGCAATCGTTATCGATAATGGTAGTAGTCTGATTAAAGCTGGTTTTGCTGGTGATGATGTACCGCATACTGTCTTTCCCACCGTCGTTGGTGAAAACCGCTTTCAATTTATTCGTGGAGTTAATAGCAACTACAAAGATAAATTTATTGGCCATGCAGCAATAAAAAATCGTGGTATTCTGAACCGATTATCGTATCCTATTACAGACATGGGTATTAATAATTGGGATCATTTAGAAGAAATCTGGCATTATACATTCGACGTTGAACTTCATGTTGAACCAGAAAACCATCCAGTTCTTCTCACTGAACCTGTATCCTATCTTTGTAGAAGCGCTAATCGACAAAAAATGACAGAAATTATGTTTGAAACTTTTAATGTACCTGGTAAAATATATTCAATAAGCGACTAACGTCTCATTCTTATTTTACATATTATTAGAACTTTATATTGCAAATCAAAATGCTCTTTCACTTTGTTCAAGTGGTCGTACAAGCGGTGCCGTCGTCAATATAGGTCATGGTTCTCCACGTATTGCACTTATTTATGAGGGATACGAAAGATTTTCTAATATATTACATGGTGAAGGTATCAGTGGATCTGATTTAACTGAAGACTTTGCACGTAGTACAATGCTTAGCAATGGCATGGACTTTTCATACGTTAGAAAATTTGAACTATTTCGTCAAATGAAAGAAAAGTTTTGCTATGTTGCATTAGACTTTGAAGAAGAGATGATGACTGCTAAATCGTCACCTTCAAAATTCGATGATGATTATGAATTACCTGACGGAACTATCATGAAAGTTAGAGATGAACGATTTCATAGTCCTGAAGCATTATTTCGACCTGCACTTATGGTATGTTTATTCATTAGCTATTCTTCATTTTTCTTATTCATTGAATTCAATCTATTTAGGGTTCAGACGGTCGAGGTATTCACGAAGTATTATACAATGCAATCATGAAGTGTAATATTGATTATCACAACGATTTGTATCGCAACATAGTTCTATCTGGTGGAACAACCATGTTACCAGGTTTTGTTGACCGTTTACAAAAGGAAATGGCATTATTAGCACCATCAACGTATAAAATTCGGGTTATTGCATCACCTGAAAGAAAATATTCGGCATGGATTGGTGGTTCACTCCTGGCATCAATGCCAACATTTCGCTCTGAATTCTTATCAAAACAAGACTATTCTGAATCAGGTCCATCAATCGTGCATCGAAAACGCTTCACTTTTCTGTTAAATTAAAAGCAAAAAATGATAGTAATTATATACAAAGTTAATAATTTATTCATCTTTTAAATAAAAACGAAGTCATTTTCTTGTTTGTTTCTCTGAATTACATTTTGTTGGGAAAAAAGAAATTTCCAGATTGTAGATGTTGTTGAAAGACTTTCAAAATTTTGTTTCTTTCTGCGACTGTCGAATTCATTACAACAACAAAAAGAAAGAAAAGAAAAAGTAACAGAACATGTAAAATACACGTGTGTGTAGTTGTATTGACGAAAGAAGTTGATGAAGGAAAGCATTTCATAAACAGATTTCAAGTAATATATGCAGAACTCAATACGTATTTGTTGAGTTCTTCTTTAATCCTAAATCTACGAAAATAATTTCACGCATGTAATGATTGTGTCGATTTTCTTTACAGATTTTGAATAGAAAATGGCAATATTTGAACAATATCAATATGGAGTTCATGTTAGAAAAAGCTATCAACTATGTACAACTGTGGAAAAAAGAATTTATTTGGGCAAATGGTTGATAGGAATGAAGAATTCGGTAATTATTATCGAAATGAATGCTGATATAGGTGAACATGAGGGAGAGTTTTTAAAAGACGTTAACAATCACGAGTCTATTATTCAAACCTTTGGTTTTATTCCAAACCCAAACAATTTATCTATCTTCATTCAAGAGTACGCTGTCAAAGGTGATTTATCAGGTTATTTACTGGATGCTGAGACTGGATTTACTCAGGTAGCTCTATTAGAAATGTTTAAACAGATAGCTAATGCAATGAGTTATGTTGCTAGTCAAAGAATAGTTCATGGTGATTTAGGTTGTCGAAATGTATTAATATTTAATGTAGATACAAATAATCCGACGAAAACTCGCGTTAAACTAACTGATTTCGGTCTTGCACGTTGGATGGATCGACCATCGATCAATGATAATAATAAAGTTATTCCGATTCGATTTTGTGCACCGGAAATCTTACGAAACAATTGTCACAAGAATTATTCCGAAAAATCAGATGTATATTCGTTTGCGGTTTTTATGTGGGAAGCTTTATGCAATAGTGAATTTCCATATTCATCGGAATCTGAGGATGATAGCGTTAGGCGCAAAAAATTAAATGATGAAAGACTTCCGAAACCTAGAGATTGTGATCGTCAATTATGGTCACTTATGAATCGTTGTTGGTACGATAATGCAAATCAGAGACCTGATTTCACTGAAATTAAAGAAAAACTTTCAAATATAACTATTTCCGAGACATTACCAACTGAAAGAGAAAATTTAGATTACGATTATGAACTTGATGTTGATGTTAGAATTGTACGAAAGGTTAATGAAGGTTCTCCTGCGATTTATGAAGCTGAATGTTTTAAAGATGATCAAGGACCAATTATTATTATTGAAAAAACTGGTACACCGTCAGAAGATGAACAATTATTTTACACAACACTCAATAAGAAGAAACATATTGTTCATACTTATGGATATGTAGAGAATTATCGTGGAACAACAATGATTTTACAAGAACGAGCACCATTCGGAAGTTTGCAAAGTTTATTAAGAAGTGGACAGTTTCGACCAACATTAGCTGTTCTACTTGAGATATTTACACAGATTTCTGAGGTGATGGCTGACATTGTAGGTGCAGGACTTGTTCATGGTGATCTTCGTTGTGAGAACGTTCTTGTTTTTGAAATGCATCCAACTGATCCAAAGCAAAACTTGGTGAAATTATGTAATTTCAGTCTAGCTCATAAAAACGATCCTACGATTGTTGATAATCGTCGATTGAACATTCCAGTTCGTTACTGCGCGCCGGAAATTCTTCGTAGTGTTGGTCGTTCAAATTATTCTGAATACTCCGATGTTTATTCAATGGGTGTACTGATGTGGCAAGCTCTTTCAGACGGAAAATTACCATACGAATCGATAAAAACTATTGGTGAAATACGTCAACAAAGACTTAATAAAGTAGAATTACATAAACCGTTGAGTTGTCCTCGTGAGATTTGGTCAATTATGAAAAATTTTTGGTTTAATGAACCACAAGTGCGATATGAATTTCAACTGCTAAAAGCTCAATTATCAAGAATCAATAATGTCTCGTGAGTTTAAATAATATGTTCGAGAAAATTTATTTTGATGTTTTTATTTGAAGTTCAATGGAAATTTGTCGATATAGATTGAATAAGGATGTGAAACAAAATGAACTCCTAAATTTCGGTAACGGTAGATTTTATGATGCAGAATGGATTGAGAGGACAGATCAACCGATTTGTTTGTTAACTTTAAGTGAAACAGCCGAATATGAAGCTGAACTTTATCTCGAACTTAAAATTCATCCACATATTACTCATACATTCGGTTTAGTGATTCATAATGAACCATCAATTATGTTAGTACAAGAACGAGCACCGCACGGTGATCTTCAAGGTTTAATACAGCATGAAAATTTCAGTCCATCAATTGCTGTACTGGTTACTATTATGTCACAAATCATCGAAGGTATGGTCCACATTACAAACAATGGTATAGTTCATGGTGATTTATGTTGTTCAAATATACTCGTATTCAAAAAGAATGAATCAGAACCACTTGAAAATCTTGTTAAAATAACGAATTTCAGTGCATCACGACCTAAGGACCAAAACGACTTAGAGAATTCCGAGCTTTTTGATACTTACTCAATGGGTTTGCTAATGTTGGAATTATTGTCCAAAGGCAGTCTTACACATGATAACACAGATAACAATCAGGAACTTTCACGGCCAGTAGGGTGTCCTGAATTGTTGTGGATCATCATTCAAAGTTGTTTAGTTAAAAATGCATGTCTTCGATCGGATTTTAAATATTTAAAAGAAGCATTTTCAAAAGATCATATTAGACTTATTCCATCAATACATTGTGACCTATGCAACACAATGATTTCCGAAAATAAAATCGAAAGTCATCGAGTAAGTCTATCAATTCGTTTCAAGTTAAATCTAAGTATCACTTTTCATTAGCAAACATGCCGTCCAGAACCGCAAACGGTTCTATGCTCGATCTGTGATCAACAAATTCTATTGGATCAAATCGAAATTCACCAACTATCATGTAAAAAACCAAAACAGTAACTATTTTATCATTACATTTGATTCGCATCATGTTAAAATTATTTTGTTTTCAATTTAGATCTTTTCTTCGTCGAATATTATCATACTTTTCTTTTTCGAAGTCAAAATAATATGATATTGTGTTTTTCGTGGAAAAAATTCTTTTTTCGTTCCTTTTTACGATTCGATAAACAATGCATCGCACGCATGTGCTTGCGTTTTTTCCTTCTTTTTAACAGAGCAAATAAAAAGGTAAAATGGATGAGTAGTAATTGAAGTTCGCAGCAGTATTTCATACAAACATTCTGCAGATTTCTTGTAGATTATTTATTTCGAAAATCAAATGGCGATATTATCGAAATATAATCTTGATAGATATCAATATGGTATTGATGTTTCAAAACGACATCAACTTTATGGAATGTCTGGTAAGCTGATTTTTGAAGGCAAATGGTTGACAAAAGGAAATAAAACTGTTATTATTGTCGAAATGAATCAAGATATTTCTCAACGTGAAGCTGAATTCTATCTCAAAGTTAATAATCATCGAAATATTATTCAAACATTTGGCTATATAGATAGTACTCCAGATTGGACAATTTTTATGCAGGAATATGCTAGATTCAATGATTTAGGTAGTGTGTTACTCGACAATCAAATTCATTTTACTCAAACGATTTTGTTGGAAATATTTATTCAAATTGCCGATGCGATGCGTTATGTTGCACAACAGCGAATAGTTCATGGTGATTTAGGCTGTCGAAATGTATTAGTGTTTCGTGTAGATGAAAATGAACCAAAGAATAATCAAGTAAAATTGACAGATTTTGGTCTTGCTCGATGGATGGATCAACCATTGATAAGTGAAGAAGATGAAATAGTTCCAATTCGATTCTGTGCACCAGAAATCTTGAAACAGAAACAACATAAAAGTTTTACAGAAAAATCCGATGTTTATTCGTTTGCAGTATTTATTTGGGAAGCGTTGTCTAATGGTGAAATGCCGTACTCATCTGTAGCTAAAGATGAAATAGTTACAACCAAGAAATTAGAGTATGAAAAATTACCGATACCAAAGGTGTGTGATAATCAGTTATGGACACTTATGAATACTTGTTGGCATAGAAATCCTGATCAACGGCCATCATTTGATGAAATCAAACGAGACCTCGTGTCTATGAATATTATCGATATACCAGCTGACTTAATCACGGAATCATCACATAGGTTGAGAAAATAAGGATTGAGCAATGAAATATTTTAATTTTCTTTAGAGCACAACTACAATGCAAGTACGAACTTGATCGTGATGTTAAAATTGGAAGAAAGTTGAATAAAGGTTCACCTGCAATCTACGAAGCTGAATGGATTGTAGAAGATCGAGAACCAGTTATTATTATTGAACAAAATAGTATACCTTCAGAAGATGAACAATTATTTTATACAGCATTCAAAAAGAATAAACATATTGTTCATACTTATGGATATGTTGGAAATGATCGTGGAACAACAATGATTTTACAAGAACGAGCACCATTCGGAAGTTTGCAAAGTTTATTAAGAAGTGGACAGTTTCGACCAACATTAGCTGTTTTACTTCAGATATTCATACAAATTATTGATGTAATGGTTGACATTATAGGTGCAGGACTTGTTCATGGTGATCTTCGTTGTGAGAACGTTCTTGTTTTTGAAATGCATCCAACTGATCCAAAGCAAAACTTGGTGAAATTATGTAATTTCTGTTTAGCTCATAAAAACGATCCTACGATTGTTGATAATCGTCGATTGAACATTCCAGTTCGTTATTGTGCACTGGAAATTCTTCGTAGTGTTGGTCGTTCAAATTATTCAGAATACTCCGATGTTTATTCAATGGGTGTGTTGATGTGGCAAGCTCTTTCAAACGGAGGAATTCCCTATGAATCATCGATAACTCAGGCGGAAGTGCATCAACGAAAACTGAATAAAGAGCTTTTACAGCGTCCATCTCATGTGCAAGCCAACCTTTGGCAAATCATTGTGGATTGTTGGTATAATGAGATAAATTGCCGATTTCAGTTCGAACAGATAAAGATTCGTTTATCTCAAGTTCCTCCTGCTCCGTGAGTGAATCACTATCATTAACATATAATCGAATAATCGACGTTTAATTTAGACCTATTCGTACCATACCTTGTCAATCGTGTAGAAAAGAAATACCGGAACACGAAATGGCAACTCATCTGGTATGAATCACAATCATTTTTCTAGCAAAATATTGACTTTTATATTATAGAAATCATGTAAACAACCACTACCACACAGAAAGGATCACACTAATCCTGGGTTCATACGCGATGAAGAAGTGCCGGTCCCAGTAAGATAGAAATCTCCACGTTGACTACTAGCTTGGAATTACTTTTTACAGACACCACCTCCGCGTGATATTCATCGTTCTCCAAAAACAAATAACAAGTATTTAATTTAAAAAAAAAATATTTAAAAATATAGATTATTTTATTCACTCGTTTAGGCGACGTCACTCACCAGATAGACGTGAAGTCGGCACCACCATTAAATATACTTCGTGTGCTTATTGTTCTGAAAAGGTCGTAAATTTAACTGAGCATTTAGTAAATAGAATCATTTCCTATATAGACTATATACGGATTATTTTCTATTTTATCTTTTAAAGAAAACATGTCTAGTGGCACAGCAATTTGTGACTATACGAAAGTATGTCGAATAGACAAACAATCGCTGCTCAGATCATAATTTTATTACTATATTTAGACCACCAGTGAGTGTAGTTCCTCCTACACAGCCATCTTCAACAGTAAGAAATCTAACGGTAGCAGATCCACCGGAATCTAAGTATGTAAATACTTATTAAAAATGTTTTTTCCTATTTTCTAATTTGTTGTAGATCGTTTTTCCGACGACTTTGCTCATGCTTCTGTTAATAACCTGGAAAGAGTTATGTCGAAAAAAACCGAATAAATTTATGCAAAGTTTTTTAATATCTTTTTCTTTAAACTTTTGCTTTTTATTATAACAAGTAATTGTTTTCTACAAGAAAATATGTTCATTCGTAAATGAAACTTCTTTTTCATGTTGTTTAATATAATTCTCTTGAGTTCGTTTGATCATGTTTATTTGGAGATTGATATCATCGATTTCATAAATGTCATCCATTATTCGAAACATGTCTGAAACACTAATTGGAATGCCAATTGATATTGCTTTTTCTTGTTCTGTCATATAATCATTCTTTAAATTAGATAACTTTTCGTATATAGTCATATTGAGACAGTTTTGTTCTTTTTGAGAACAAATTTCATTCTCTTCGGCAATTATTCGTTTCAAAGCTGGTAATAAAAGATCAGTTTTCTTTAGTACACTAATAATATAACCATAGAATTTACCAAATTCCAAAATAGTCTTTCGAAGTTTCGCGAAATTTTCTTTGTATTCACTCAACATTAATCCATCATTCGATTCAATCAGATTATAATGAAGTTTGTAATCGACAATTACATGTTTGAATTGTTCACAATTGCATTTATCACATGAATCTGACAATCTATGCAAGTCATCAGGATAGATTGCAATCTCAGCAAATGATTCAGGATTACGTTTACATTTATAACAAATAGTCAACGGTTCAGAGACAGTTTCCGGAGATAATTTAATTAATTTTGATGAATTTTGATTTAATAAAACCATATTTCGAAGAGTATTTCGTGTTGTTTCCAATAATGGCCGAATGAGTTGTTTCATTTGTAATTGAAGACATTCCAATGAATGCCATTCCTTTTGTGAATAAGGTTTTAATATATTACAAATATAGTTAATTAGATCATTGGATACTTCAGATGATTTCTTCCAACTTTGTTCATAATCTTTGCGTTGATACGCATCAAATTCAATTCCATTTCGTGATGCAATTAAATATCGCAATGCTTCACTATCGAAGCAGAATGTGTTTCTTTTTTCGAATTTAATACCTTTATTTGGTAGATCAGCAAGCATTTTTCGAAGTAGAGGACCTGTGTTACCAGGAGCATAGAAAGTCGAACGAGTATTGGTAAAACAAAAGACAATACTATGATGAGCATTTTCGCCAATAAAATTTAATAAACGAGTAAAATATGAGCGGAGAACAATAGTTAATCGGGATTCATTAGGTTTTAATAGAATACAAATTGCATTCAAATGAGATAAATTGCTAATATAAGATATAATACGTTCCATATTCGTATCATCTTGTTCGAGTCCTCGTGTATCACCCATACCAGGTGTATCGATAATTCTTAATCTAGTTTGATCACTAATTGAAAAAACATATGATCTACAATGTTGAGTGACAGATTGACCAATATCATTGTGATTTTCATTGGAATCGACATCGCCGAAATGAACAGTTTTTTCTTCAAAATTATCACCAGTTGTCACGAGAAATGAAACAGGTAAGACTACTAAAGGTGGACTTGTACGAGCTTCTTCAAAACTACCGAATGTATAATAGTTAGCAAGTGCATTGATAAATGTTGATTTACCAACGCCTGATTCTCCTAATAAAAGAATATTAATATGATTAACATCTACATCTTTCGGAGGAAGTGGTTCCTCGACTCCTGGCATAAAAACAGGTATTACGGGAGATGATTCTGCATGATGTTCGTTATTTGTATTTATCAGATCAGATGAATCGTTTTCTGATGTATTTGATCGAGACTTTGTATACGTTGGTTCGGACTCGGATGGTACTGGAGAAATGATTGATTTTCTAGGGAATGGTCTTGAAGATTTTTTTTTGGGTTCAGAGGGTGGAGTTGGTACCAATATTCTATTTTCTGATGAACATTCTTCAGTATTTGAAACAGTTTCTGAAGCATTGGATTGTGGAGATGAAGGTCTTACTCGTGGAGCAGGCTGCGGAGGTACAGAGTTTGAATCATCTTCTGTATCTTTAGGGACTTCTGTTACGATTGACCTGTTGTGTTTTGACGGCAACTGAGAAAAGTCAGAGTTTTGCTTCGAACTATTGATAGTTGGAGCTAAATGCACATCTGATGTTGAGGGTGTTGATGAGATTGATGTCTTGACTTGCTGATCACTGTTAATCAGCTGTTGTTCTGCTATTGTGTGAACATTTGTATTTAAAGAGTTTTTCAATTCTTTTGAAGTGCCAGCACTACCTTCATTACCTGTAGTTTCTAAATGTTCTTTTTCTTCAAATTTTTGAGTATCTGCAGATAAAGTAGAGATTAAATCTTGACACGATCTTCTTATGGGACTAAATAACGTTTCTTTCATCTTCTCTTGAGAAATTTTACTCATACGAACATCTGCAATCAATCTACGGGTGTTGTCAATTTCGTCCGAGTATATTCTCTTAATATTTTCTAATTGTTGTCGAAAATCTTCGTATTGTTGATGTAGTTTCATATCTAACAATGATTTTATTTTCGAATCCAATAGCGTTTCGAGTTTTTTTAGTTGTAGTCGTAATGAAATTAAGCACTGTTTCAATATCCTAGCATTATATGGTGTCAAAGAAGAATATGCCATTCGTTCAGTAGGATAAAAAGGATAAAACCATGAGATCGAACGAAGAGTAAATTCTATGGGATGATGGCAATGCTTATTTGAACTAATATTAGCTATCTTTTGACAGAGATCAGTAAATGTTAGTTTTTGATCGAGACCGGACACATTTGAAAAGACTTTCGTAACCGTTATCTGATCAAGTTCAGTCTTTTTGTTACTTGCCGTTTCATACTCGTGCTTAATCAGTTGTTGCTTAACATTATCGAGTAAGCGATCAAATACATGCTCATTGCCAGTAGAAGGTAAGTGCAATACGATCAGAACTTGAACGCCCAATCTGATAGCTGATACAACATGAGTTATGCTAATATCGGGTATAGAAGTTGGAATATTATCTATGACGACTGTTTTAGCCAGAGCAAAAGTTTGTTCCTGGCTACAATGATAAAAATATAGATAGCGACTATTAGCATTTAAATCTGGTGAATAATCGCATACGGCATCCATGTTTAGTGCAGGTGTAATACCTAACAACATGTTTAACCATGGCTCATCATGCATTCCAATTCCACGATAAGTTTCTTCACTAAAAAAACGATCGTTTTTCATTATATCACACTCGGAAGGTTTCTGTTGAGATATATTAATTGTCGCTTTTGGACCTAATTGTAATTGACCAACTATTTTTTCTAACCTAATATCATATAAAGAACCGACAGTAATAGTTGAATCAGTAACTAGTCGACGTATGTACTCCTCTTGCAGCAGCGAATGCGTTTTGCGGAGAAATTTGGAAGATGATAACATGTTGTTGCTGAAATATCACTTTCAAAACTGTTTTTTTTGGGGCTGTAACAGAAAAACAACGAGAACAAGTTGTCACCGAATACCTTCTTATGTTGTTAACGCAGTTGTTATTTATCGTTCTTCATAAAAACACATGTGAGGAAGAACAGAACAGCAAAATTTCTCGTTTCTCTCCAATGTTTAATTGGCAAAAACACGTTTGGATTTTTCCTTTTTTCAACTTCATTTTTATTCAATTTCTCTTCGTTGTATGAAGAAAATGCAAAGAGATGTCAGACGAATATTGTGAATTCAATATAAAACCACGTCGTTCATTGCCATTTGAATCTGATCCTGATCGAGATATCAATATTTTGTTAATCGGAGAGACTGGTGTTGGTAAAACGACATTTATCAATGCATTGGCTAATTATCTTACCTACGATAATCTCAAGCAGGCGATGAAAGGTGAAATCCAAATATTAATTCCATCGATTTTCTCCGTAGCTGACGTTGAAACACATAGTCTGCAAACTATTTCTGTTGGAACAAGCGATACAAATGAAATTTGTAAAGAAAATGGTCAATCACAAACACAAGGCTGTCGAAGTTATCTATTCGCCATTGGAAATCGATATCTACGTTTAATCGATACTCCAGGTGTTGGAGATACACGTGGTGTTGAACGAGATAACATGAACTTTGCAGATATTCTAACGTATATCAGTCGTTATAAACATTTAAACGCTATTTGTATTCTTCTCAAACCGAACGATAATCGATTAACAGTTTCATTTCGATATATAATCAAAGAAGTTCTCAAACATATACACATTAATGCTAAAGAAAATATTATGTTTATTTTCACAAATGGACGAACAAGTCTGTATGCACCAGGTGCAACATCTGTACAATTAAGACTTCTATTACAAAACTTAAAAGACAATACAACACACGATGTTCCATTCGTTCGGGAGAATACATTCGTATTCGATAGTGAATCATATCGTTTTCTTGCTGTACATAAAGCTGGTCATGATATGTACATGAATGTCATTGAAACATTTCAAGAAAGTTGGCGTCGATCAGTCGATGAACTACATCGTTTAATAACAAAAATCGTTCGATGTAATTCACATCCTATTCAACTAATGAAATCATTGAATGAAGCCGAACAAATCATACGTACATTAAGTCGACCGATAAGTGAAGTTGCAACTATTCTCGAACAAAATATTCAACTAGCCGAAAAACATAAGAAGAAAATAGCTCATCAGGGACAAGATGACACATCACATCAATTACCTGAGAAAAAAGCCGAAATCATATCACTTCGACATCCACGTACGATTTGTACGAGTGATCAATGTTCAAAAGTAATCAAAGTTAATAATGAAACAAAAATCGAATATACCGTTCATTGCCATCAACGATGTCATTTGAAAGGTATCGAACAAGAAGTTATCAACAATCCAGCTTTGAAATATTGCAAAGCTATAAATAAACAAACAGGTTAGGAGAAAACAAAAAACTTCAATTCATTCATATTTTGAAAATGAAAATTTACGTAGGTCAATGTAAACGATGTAATTGTGATTGGAGTATGCATATGCATGTGACGTATGAATTTCGAAAGAGTTTATCTTTCATTGATTTAGAAGAAAAATCAATCGATCAATTGATTCCATTGATTGATCATCGTATAGCGACATTAAAGCAAGAACAAGAATATATTCAATTTATATCTGTTAAATTAGCTGTATTTCTACATATAAATTCGATAAATCCAACGAATGATGATATCATTGATTATATTAATCATTTTATTCAAGAAGAAAAACGAAAATTAAATGCTGGTGATGATACAAAACAGATTATAAATGGTCTCGAGAAATTAATTGATGATTATAGAAGTCAAATTCAATTTCTAATAACAGCATTAGATGAAAATAATTCCAACAACGAACGAAATACTATTCCAACATTGAATGATATTTTTGTATATAAAAGTCAATTATACGAATTACCCATAACAGGCAAATATATTCGTGAACAAATCAATAGTTTAAATCAGAATAAAACAAATATGATCTATGATCAAGATGAATATATTGAATTACCATTCGAAGCTAATTATTCATCAAGTATGCAAAAGTTAAAAGAAGTTCTCACTTAAACAAAGCAAATTGTTGGTTTTTTTTGTATAAATTTATATCGAATAAAGTTATGCAGGTACGATGGTATTTTGATGTCTTGTTATGTGATGAAAACGATTGAAGATCCATTTTTGAAAATCAGGAAAAAAACCAAGAGATATCCATGGTAGAAGAATGGAAATGAAATATTTTAGATCAGAAATGTAATCCTCTTGAAAACGATGTAATTTGTATTTGTCGAATGGTTTGATTTGTTGCATCATTCCAATAATGATACTTGGCGACCATGTTATTATATATAAACTTGAAATACTACATAATTGTATGGTCATACGTCGTTGTTTCGACCAATTCATTGCGCGTTGCTGACGATATTTTTGTTGAATAACTCGAGTAATCAATGTAATATTAGCTAATAACGTCAACAATATTGGCAAACCAGTATTGAAAATCCAATCATACGTAGCTAAACTTGTATTATTCGATAGATAACAAGCATAATCACCACATGTGTTTGCAGTGAAATCAAATGCTTCATACGCACATGGATAGAAAATAACTGTACCAGCATAAAAGCAAATTGGATAGATCAAACATAATGCAAGTGGTAGATAATAGAATAGATAACGTTTCCAAAGTCTATGAAATTGATTTGGATGAAAAATCAATGTATGTCGTTGCATAGAAATAATCATAACTAAAAATGCATTACTTGCATCGAGAGTAAATTCTAAAAACATCCACCATTTACAGTAGATTGTTGTTGCTGGATTAATATAACCCAAGTGAAAGAAATGTATAGGCATAGGAAGATTACAAACTAGTTGAATAATATTAACAATATATAGAATAAGTAGAGCTTGATATTGAATTTTATGAAGAATTCTTGAATGTAGAAAATAAAAAAGAAAAATAAATAGACAGAGAATAATCGATGGTATTTGTAATACCAAGAGAACATAAAATTTTATACGATGTGATAAATACCAAATACCGTTCGAAGAGACTTCCATTCAGATCGTTCGGATTTTTAAATAGTTTTGTTGAAAACGACTCAATAAAGTAGAAAGAAATAATGAGAAAATTCTATAAATGAGCATTATTAAACTTCAAAGTTAATTGTGTCAAAATGTCTTAGATAGCATTCGTTTGATAAAATAATTAAACCCTACATTCTCATTTAGATATCGGTCAGGAGTAGTTAGTGTTTAAAAGAGCATAAAAACTACATTCTTGCTTTGTCAACAAACGTCATCTTTCAACGAAAAACTCTGTTGGAAGAAAAAATAAAATAAAACTTAAGCTAGGAAGAGCAGAAAAGAAAGAAAGAAAAAGTATCAACGTGAGTTTTTTTTTGATGACATTTGCATCGAACTATAAAAGCAGTCGGTAGAAAAAGAAAAACAACAGCAAAGCAAGATTTCAAAATTTCTCATGGCTGACTCTCGTATTGCATTTACTACGACTAGCCATCGACAACCATTTCAATCAAATGCAAAACGTGATATAAATGTGCTTATACTCGGCGAAACTGGTATCGGCAAATCAACATTTATTAATGCGTTTCCTAATTATCTTGTCTTTGATACACTTGATGAGGCATGTGAAGGTACAATGCAAGCACTGATACCATCGAAATTTTCAGTTACCGATCCTGATACATTCAACACACAAAATATAATTATTTCCAAACCGTCAGACGACAATGAATCCTATCAAGTTGATGGTGAATCACAAACGCAAGGATGTAAAACTTACACTTTCCCAATTGGAAATCGATTTCTTCGATTGATCGACGCACCAGGTGTCGGCGATTGTCGTGGTGTTACGCAAGATAATCTTAATTTCGATCATATTTTTACATACATCAGTCGATATGAACATTTGAATGCCATATTTATTCTATTTAAACCAAATCAAGAACGATTAACTATTCCAATGAGATATTGTATACTAGAAACATTGAAATATCTGCCTGTTGGCATTGTCAATAATATCATATTTGTATTTACGTATGCACAAGCAACATTTTTTGCACCAGGCTCAACAACTAAATTATTACGAGCTCTATTAAACGAAATTAAAGGCGCACAAGGTACTGACATTCCATTTGATAAAAGTAATTCATTCTTTTTCGACAATGAAACATTTCGATATTTGGCCGTTCATCATGCCGGTCATCGTTTTTTCGAAGAACAGAAACCGAATTTTATTCAGTATTGGGATAAATCAATTACAGAATTAAAACGTTTGATGAAGAAACTTGTTCAATGTCCTCCATATTCAATGGAACAATTAAAATCTGTCAATGAAGCTTATCAATTAATTCGTCGACTACCACGGCCAATTGCTGAAGTGGTGAAATTTATTCAAGAAAATCTTCAATTAGGTAAAGAACACGAAAACAAACTTATGAGAGCCAATAGTGAAACACATCTCGATCAATTGCCTTCGAATTCTGCCGAAGTTCTTCGACTTCAACAACCCTGTTTAGTTTGTACGAATGATCAATGTTCGAAATTAAATGATAGAGAAAGCAAGAAAACACTTGATAACAAAGTTATCTGTCTTCAACCTTATTTTATCAGTGAATCCGAGAATGAATCTCTTAAACGTACAGCTATTCGACGAAGTCAAATTATGAATCGACTTACAGGTAAATGCCGACATTGTGACTGTGATTGGGATACACATAGACATATATCATATGATATAAAAAAACATGTGACACATGTTCGTTTAAGTGAACAACCTCGAGCACATCCATCAGATCGATTACTTGGTCGTCTTCAATTTCGAATGAAACGCTTAAAAGATGAACAAGATATTATTCGTTATATATGTACTCAATTAACCTTATATCTACAAATGAATTCAATTAGTCCAACCAATGAAGAAGTCATCGATTATATTCAATATTCAATTCAAGAACTCAAAGTAACACCAAATGCCAATGAAAAAACACGAGAATTGATTCAAGGTCTACAAAATATGATCGATGAATATCAAAAAGAAATCGAATTACTCAGAAAAGATGTGGGTAAAAATACAACCGAAGCAAAACATCTACCAACAATACACGATGTATTTGCATGTAAAGTTCAACTATGTGAATTGCCTATAACTGGTAAATACATGACAGATCAATTGAGAACATTAGAATCCCATGATCAAGACATTGATGATAATCGAGAAGAATATGTTCAATTACCGCGTTGTGCAAATAATTCAATGATTATGCAACAATTAAAACAGGATTTAGCTTGACAATAATTTATTTACAGTATTTTTTTATTTTTTTCAAACAAAAAAGTCAAATTAAAAATTTGTTACATCAGACGAATTGTCTGTTTTTTCAATTTTATCAATTTCTTCATCAGGTACTAAACTTGGATTACAACCAAATGCACCTTTAGGAATAAATGTCGAAAAGAAAATAATAAACCAAATCACTGTCATTTGTACAGCAATAGTAAAAAGAAATGCTGAATGAACAGAACCAGTTGAATTATAAACTTTATCGAGATATGATCCGAGAACAGGATTTAAAATCGCATAGATAATTATATAGGACGAATAGAGAAACGATGCTACAGCACCTAATGTAGAAATATGTTTATGTTTCGATTCTAGACGACTTAATGATGATTGAATAAACGAGTTTAAGCCAATATCATCACAAGCCGATGCAAAACCAATCGGTATGTAACTAGCTGCAACAATCCAAGCGTAAGTAATATTATTTGAAGGCGGATAGAAAAATGGAATGTACCAAACGATGAGCAGAACCGTAGCGTCTAAACGTGGCCAAGGCAAAGGTGATCGAATGAAATTACCGAAAATAAATATGAATATAGCGCCGAGTAGTTCACCGAGATTCGATGCTCCGACAATAATTTGTGACCATTCGGATTGTTCGAAATAACGTTTAGCTATTTGAGGAGCAACACCATTTTCTAAATATCGATGAGCATAAAGGCCAAGTGCGTAACATGGCCATAACCAAATAAATTTTCGATGTGAAAATATAATTTTTGCTCCGATAAAAAACGATTGAATAAAATCAATGAAACCACGATAGAGTGATTTTAAATAACCTGAATGATCATCATTTTGATCAACGGATATTTCATCATTCAGATTATTCTCATCAGCTAAACCAACTGCACTGATAAATAACCAAACAATAGCTGCAATCGTAAACATAATTGGTGTAATAATAAATGAATAATTATTTCCTAGGCGTGGTATTAAACCGAGACCAGTGGCGAATGCACCGCTAACACCAGCTATTTCATAGAAAACATGTACGACGGCATCCATTTTCTGTAATTTTTCTTGATTATCACCGACAATATCACGTGGAATGACACGTCGAATTAATTCGACCATACCGAATGCTACGCCTGTGATGCAATAAATCGGAATAATACCATTGGTATTATATTTGCCATAATATCGATAATCATGTTCGTCGATTTGAACGAAATCATGAGGTTTTATATGTCCACCTGTTGCAGCATCGACAATCATTAAAATTGCACTGAATATTGCAAAAATGAATATTGAAATCGAGAGAACAGTTCGTGTTGGCCAACGTTTAGTCAATGGAGCTATGAGAATCGATCCGAAACATTGACAAGCTTGATTAAGACCCGATAGTAGACCGACACGTTCGAATGTTCGAACAGTGAAATTACCATGATAAGCTTCTTGATCGTATCGATTTGCTGCTAAAGTAACAATCGAACCATTGAATGCTTCTAAACCGAATTTATACAGCATGATACCGATGATATAAATGAAAATATTTCGTTTCTCAATCGGAGAATAAAGTTTCCATATACGAAATATACTTGAATGCATAGTTTACGTGTTTGTTTTTTGTTAATACTAAAAGGAAATCAAATTATGAAGCATTTATACTCAAAGAAACCTGTAATAATTCTTCAATTAAATGAGAAAAAAAAGGTAACTGAGTCTGTCGTCACCTCCGCAAAACTGAGAATTCTGCATGAGATGCCAATAAAATATTCGATCGAATCGATGAGTTATATTTATAGTTCACTGTGAAAAGCAATGACTCAATTCATCGACATTTGACGCAGATTTTTCTCTCTCGCCCTCTCTTTTTTTATAACTATAACATTTTGTACGAAAAGAAAAGAAATACACCATTGAATGTATTATGTGCTTATCTTGCACATTCATCGTTTTCGTTCCTTCATAATGCCATGCACTCAATCACTCATATCTTTTTTTTCTTCTTCTTATCAAAGTAGTATTGTTAAAATCATACTGATTATATGAATACTAAATCCAATAATCGATAAATAGACTGAAACGCCTATATGTGTATTCGTTAGAGCTTTTAGAACAGTTTTCGTACCAAGATATGCCATTGTATTTGCAATAATACCGATAATAATCGAAATACCAATGAAAACAATTGATATTAATTTGAATTTCAAGATTAAATTTGAACCAAATAGAAAACCAAGAGCAATCAAACATGTAAATATACAATTATAAATTAAAAACGATCGAACAGTAAATAATCTTAGACATTCCATATTGATTTCCTTTGTTGGTTTACATGATATCGGAAAACATTGATTGAGTATCGGCGACGATACACAATAATTCCATATTCCAATTTTTGTTGTAACGATTTTCTCGATTTGCCATGTTCTCCTGAGAAAAATCGTTTTGTTGATCGAATAAAAAAAAGCAACGAATTTTTTTTACCACGATGATAAAATTGTACTAATCAAATAGAAACTAAAACTCACAAGTAATAATCCGCCAATAAACATCGATAAGATCCTTGAATTTAAAGTCATATATATATCTTTTCTCTTTGCCTATGCGCGCTCTTTTCTCATTTTATTTATCGAAAAAACAAAAACGAATGCAATCATCAGAATGAAATAGACCGAAGACCATTTTCCATGGTAGTTTACATCGAATTTGATTTGTAGAGAAATCTTGTTGATAATTTGTTCGTTCGTTCGTCATACGTAAACGTTGATTCGAACAATCGAGTTGAAACTTGAGTACGTCATTCGAATGAACGATATTATTCGAATTTGTCAAAGAAAAAAGATTCAATTGATTATATTCCGAATACGATCCGTATTGAATTAATGATTTTCCGTATTTATTCAAATAGATCGGTGACGTTGTGTTGATATTCAAATCAGCAAAAGCAATACCAAAAACAAAATATTGACTCGTATATAATCGATCGATTCGCAAACGAAATGTATGTTGACCCGTGGAAAATGCTTGTCGTGTGATGATCGTTGCGATTTGATTCGTTGGACCATGTAGAACTGTTCGACCTTGATCGAGTAATTGTATATCGCCAAACCATGGTTGAAATGGAAATAGACTGTTTGAATTGTCTTGAACGGATATTGCTGGTATAGAAATTGATTCTTGATTATCCTCTCCGAAATCGATGATTTTCAATGAAACTAAATCGGTTTTCAATTGATTCAATTGTTCAGTCCATTGTTGTAAATTCGTTTCAACGAAATCATCATCCGTCTGTGCTTGATTTAATTGTTGAGTTAGTAATGATAATTGTTGAGCTATTTTTGCTTGATGTTTATCAACAATTTGCAATGTTTGTTCACGAATTTGTTGAGCGATTTGATGAATCTTTTCAATTGTATTCTCTTCCCAAATATTAATCTGTTCGAACAGTGGATGACATGATGAATCAACAATGGACCGTTGAAATAGATCATGATCATTTGTTAAATCAGTCATTTGTTGATTTAATTCAGTACGATGTTCAGCTAGATGACGATAACAAAAATCTTTTCCACAACCACGACATGCGAGAACACTGGCTGCTTTGACACATTTCGAACAGACTATTTTCGTTTGTGTTGAAGATATCATTCGAGATAATAAAAAAAAACAAAAAGAAAAATGAAAGAGAAAACTTCGTTCGTTTATTTTTATTAATATTATTATTTGTGTGTGTGTGTGTGTTCTTATCTGTCAAATGAAAAGAAAAAAAAAGAATTATAAAAAGCTTAATATTGTATGTGCAATTTGTGACGAATTTTTTACGCGTTGAAAATATGCTCCTGGATCTCGTTTAGCAGCTTCTCGGCCAAGTGAACCAAGAAAATCATTGCCATAATAGAAAAATTGTGATAAACTGAATAGAATGGTAACTAAATAAGGAAATAATCGCAGAGTAATATCTAAGACAACTAGTTCAGATTTGTCATGAAGTTTTTGAAGTTGTCGTTTGAAAAAATTTTGATCTTCGGTGAAAACAACATTTCTTGTTGTATTTTTAATTAAATTGATAATTAGAGTTATAATAACCATAATATATACGAATATAACTACGATAAATGAATAGACAATCATCATTGGTATTGCATGTGTAAGTGAATATGGAAGAATAAGTCCACCAACAAACAGAAATGTGATTGATGATGTGATTAAACCTGTAAAGAATATAAATGATGAATAGATTCTTTTGAATTTTGATAATTGTGCATGTTGTTCTTTGAGTGCCTTTCGATTTAATCGAAATAATTGTAATTTTGAAATAAATTCCGTTGAAAAACTTGCAAATCGACTGAATATATAATTATATATTCGATAACCAAATAGATTGTAACAATTCCATACTGTTGCAAATTCACCTGACATACATGATGATTGAATAACACAATACCAAATAGAATGTGCAAGTAATGGTAAAGTAACAAGAATAATATGAAATAGATCGAAAACAGGTATATTATCTTTGTTTTTCTTTCGACGACGTATAGAAAATCGATCGTATGGATGAATCATATAAATAACTGGTCGAAAAATAGATGAAGACCACGTAGCTGATGATGGTGATGGTGATAGTGGTGGTAATCCAACAGGATTTGGTACTATTACTCCTCTTGGTGGTCCAAAAATACCACCATCAAGTGGTATCATTTGTCTCATAACGATTTCGCTTGATGTATCCCATGTACCGTAAACAACTCGATTCCAACCACGTAAACAAATTTCAAATGAAAGAAATTGTAATGCAATAAGAAAATACGGCTGTATACCCGTATCGTAATCTCGAAAAACGTACAACAATGGATTGGCAAATTGATAATCAGGAGGAATTTCGTCATTAACTGTTGTACTCATGGCTACTACTCCTACCAATTACAATGACAACAATTTTCAATATTCATTATATATATATATATATATATATGTGTGAGTGTGTGATGAAGTGACAATGAACATCGTTTATGACATGGTAAATTATTTGACATATGTTCATTCTTTTTCTTTTTCATTTACCATTCATAACAAATTGATGAACAAGTGTTTGAACGGTTCAATTATTTCTCGTTTTAATATAATGACCATTATGTAGTTGATATTTCAAAAAATGAAAGCTCGATTATGTGTCAAGGTCTATATCAATTGTATAACATTTGAAACCAGAAAGATCCATGATGATTAAGTCAGTTCAGTTCCGATAAATTTTTTAGAATATTAATTTCTATTTGATAGAAATTTGATACTTCAGAAAAAAACAAAAAATAATTAAGTCACGTATAGGCAGTAGATTGATAAAAACATTTTTTTTCTTTCATTTCTATTAACTACATCGACTGAAATGACAGTTTTGTTGATTATCCTATTGTTCATTCATGTTCTATCAAGTAAATGTTCGAAATATTCTTTTTTTTTATTATTTCGAAGGTTATCGTTGCGCTTTTATATTCTTTTAAAAGGAGAACTAGAAATTCCACCATATGCAACCTGGAATCAGGTAGCAGAGACAGTTTCTGGGTTGTCAAATGGAACAAAAGGAAATTCTAGAAACGAACTCAATTTGCCCATAGGCATATCAATCAGCGAAAATGATATTTTGTACATCAGTGATGGATTCAATAACCGAATTGTGGTTGTGCCTCTGAATTCTTCCCGGGAAATTTTTTCTATATCTATTGCGTCAAATATTTGGCAAAGTCAATTTAACTATCCATATGATGTAGTTGTCAGGAACACTGCTCTCTTTGCGAATGACAAACGCAACTATCGAGTAGTGAAAATGACATTGAATGGGTTAAATCCGACTACAGTTCTTGACTATAACAGTACACTTGACCTTTGCTATTTGTTTGTCGATGATTATGATAATATATACTTAAATGATAGATCAAACCACAGAGTATTATTTTTTTGTGCAAATTCATCGAATTTTACAATTGTGGCTGGTACCGGAGTCAATGGATCAAATAATACGCAGTTGAATAGACCGTATGGAATATATGTCGATCATGAGAATACTTTATATGTAGCTGATTTTGGAAATCATCGAGTAGTAAAATGGATTTATAATTCTACAAGCGGTATTGTTGTAGCTGGAAATGGAACATATGGCACGAGTCTGTCAAAAATTTTTTTTCCAACACAAGTTATTGTGGATAAAAATGGATATATGTACATTAGCGAAAATGTTAATCATCGAATCATGCGGTGGGCACCTAATTCGACGTATGGCATGTGTATTGCTGCATGTACAGGAACAAATGGATCGACTTCATATCATTTATTGTCACCACATTCTTTAGCATTTGATAGTAGCGGTTCGCTTTATGTGAGTGATTATCGCAATAATCGAGTACAAAAATTTCAAATCCGTCACATTCCAAGTGAGTATATTACGCATATTTTCTCTTTTTATTTTAAGTCTTAACTTATATTTTTGAATATGATTGTTTAGCTTCATATAATCAGCCAAAGCTTAGTCCAAACGCAAAATGGAACGAAAATGGCAGTATAATAGCAAATTACACTATGATCGGTCGTACACCTCATACCATTTTTGTTGATAAAAACAATACTGTCTATGCTGTTAATCGTCATACAAATCAAATTTTCATTTGGTACAATGGTACAAATCTAACGGTATATAATACATCATTTAATTTCCGAATGCATTCAAATTTATTTGTGACTTACAACGGTGAAATTTATTATGTTAATAATCAAAGTGAAGTTTATAAATGGTCTATAGATGCGACGAATCCTACATTTGTAACAAGATTTTCAAATAGCTGTTATTCTTTATTCATTGATATAAATAATTACCTTTATTGTACCCTGAAAGAGCAGCATCAAATAGTTAGATTTTCACTTGATATCAATATTACGAATGTCACTACAATAATCGGAGATAATACAGCTGGATCGAATGCACATCAATTTAATAAACCATGGGGAATATTTGTCGATAGAGACTTAAATTTGTACGTTGCTGATAGTCGAAATCACAGAATACAACGTTTTTTCCCGGGAGATAAAAATGCAAGAACAGTAGCGAAGCCAGACAATGCATCAAATATTACATTAGATTATCCGACTGACATGATACTTGATGCTGATAATAATCTCTACATTGTAAACAACAATAATCATAGAATCATTCGATCAATAAATGGTAAATTGGAATGTATAATTGCTTGTACTGGACAAAATGGTTCCAACCTCAATCAATTATCTAAGCCATATGCAATGCGTTTTGATAGTTACGGAAATTTGTATGTTGTGGATGAGTACAATGATCGAATCATAAAATTTACTTTAACAACTAATTCTTTTGGTAAATATATTCAATTCAGTTTTTGAATGAAAAATACATGTATTTTTTAAATTTAGAGACAGCAACGACCACAACAACAACTACACATACGGACAAAAGTAAATATCTTTTTCTATGATTTTTTTAGTTTTTTTTGTTGTATTTTCTTATTTTTTAGTTATTTCATATAATTTACCAAGATTATGTCAGAAATCAATTTGGAATTCTAATGGTACAGCCGTCTTGAACAATAATGAATTGAAAAGCCCTTATACCATTTTTATTACTAATGACAATACAGCTTATGTTACGAGCCATGAAAACAACAATATTTTAATGTGGTCGCTTGTTGACACCAATCAAAATTCTAAATCTATTATGAGAGATAGATTGAATAATCCTACAGGCCTCTTTGTTACAATTGATGGAAACGTATATATTAGTAATAACAATAATAACGAGATTTGCAAATATCCTCCGAATGCAGATAACTGTGATTCCATAATACTTGGTTCAGTCAAATCATGTTTTAGTCTTTTCGTTGATATTCAGAATAATTTATATTGCTCAATGAAAGGTGAACATAAGGTTCTCAAAACTTTATTGCAGGATACTGTGAGCAACTGGACAATTATTGCTGGCACTGACCCTGGCGGAAAAGAGTCAAATCAACTCAGTGAACCTTTGGGAATTTTTGTTGATAAGAATCTCATTTTGTATGTAGCAGACTCCAATAACAATCGAATTCAAAAGTTTCAGCCCGGAAATACAAATGGAACCACTGTTGCAGGAGAAAATTCGGCAATTGGCCAATCATTGCGTAAACCATATGCAATTATTATTGATGCAGACGATTATTTATACGTAGCCGATTATGAAAACCATCGTATTGTTAGAATAAAATCAGAGTATTTCGAATGTGTGATTGCATGTTCTAATAAGTCTGGTGATAGATCTGATCAATTAAATAATCCAAAAAGTCTTGCTTTTGACAGTTTTGGCAATATCTTTGTCGCCGATCATAATAATAATCGCATTCAAAAATTCCATTTGATTACCAACAGTTGCAGTAAGTACAATTATATATGCAGCATTTTCTATTTCCTTATATGTTCAATGCGATTCTATTGATTTAGATGAAACAATATCAAAGAAGTTAGCAAATATATGTCCAAGTAAGTATTTTCGAAACTTTTTTAATCAGTTATTATCAACATTTGGTATTTAGTCAATCATAATCCAACAACACCTGACGAGCAAATCAGTATTTTTATTATAAAAACTATGAGTTACATAAATTATACTATCCTTTCTATATAGATAATATAACAACATCTATTGCTGTTGCTTCATCGGTTCTATAGAAATTGGGCAGTTAGAATTTGGGCAGTCGCATTTGGACAATGTCCAAATTCCATAAGCAGATCGATAATATTGTCGAATATCCGTTGTTGTTGAAAATCCTGAAGAATTTCGACAATATTTTATTTTGCTGAACCTTTTTGTGTCGATTTTCTTTTGGAATATCGACAATATCTTAATTGAATCAGCATTTCATTGTCAGTTTTTGGAGAATTTCGTCAGTTTTTAGTGACTGCACAAAAGATTTCATTCAGTTACAAATATCCTCAGGTTTATTCATGAGAATCCACAATCGTAGGCATATTAATTCCATATCCTATAGGTTTCCATTAGTACACGTTGAATAAAAGTTTGGCTTTTAATTGCATTTTTTCACAATCCTTTCAGCATATCATTCTTCGATGTCCTCGATTCTGTTATCATAGACAAGATACATCGATTATTTGCTCTTACATCATCGTGGACTTTATTTATCTGATTCGTGATGATATATCCAGTGTTTTTTTTCTCTTTTCTATTATTTGGACTCTTTGTGATGCCTCGATGTAATCAAATAATAAGAATATATATGATATCACGTAATCGTCTGTCTAGGTACAGAGGAAGATGATTTCACTCTCCTTCTTTGTTTATTTGCACATATATAAATGGATCATGATTTGCGTTTTTTTATATCAAGTTTAATTTGACCATCCAGCTTTCATCGTCAAACAATCCGAATTTCGAAATATTTTCGATGCAATGGTAGCTGTTACTCGTTCAAAAGCAAACAAGGAGGAACATCAACAACTATCTACAGAAAATGTAGTACCACCGAGTGTTGAAGGTGTGAAAAAAAGAAAGTATAAAAAGAAAAAAGAGGTAGATAATCAATTGACATTACCGATTATTACAACATCTTCAATCGAAGCAGCCATTGCGTCAATATCAAGTGCGTTTAAAAAATTTGTATTGTTGAAATTCAGCTAAATTAACTGTACATTTAGATAACACGAATCTGATCAATCCAATCTCTTCTATAATCAATGACGCTAATTCTGATGTTAATCAATTCGATACTATTAACAAGAAAACTCCTGTCAATTCACGTGATAATTCATGTTTGGATCACGAAGCTGCTGTTCATGAACAACAAGACAATCTCTTTGAAGCCGATGATAGTGATAAGGATGTTGAAATAAAATCATGGCCTATCATAGTTGAAGATATCCAATGGTGTAAAACCAATCGTGGGAATGATCGTGTTTGTATGGCAGGATTTACCTATGATTACATGTCGACATCATTGAAAAAAAATCATCGCTGTTTTCGTTGCTCGCAAAAGAACTTTGGCTGTCAGTCAATCATTAGAATATCTATTGATTCAAACATATACAAAAGTTCAAACAAAGTTGACCACAATCATTCGCCAAATTGTCAAAAGATTAAACGTTTATTAGTTCTACAAAAAGTAAAAGACAGAGTATTAGTCGAACCTACTTCTGTTTCCCGAATTATCGAAGAAGAATATGTTAAATGCAATA
>Ga0209935_1000580_pt1 | contig 82778 bp, 51 predicted proteins | sample ThiBio_1000_plan_2_FD_183958 | JGI IMG/M metagenome (GOLD analysis project Ga0209935, IMG submission 183958) | Wastewater bioreactor microbial communities from Cape Town, South Africa - Thiocy_cont_1000_plan (SPAdes) | ecosystem: Engineered > Bioreactor > Thiocyanate-remediating >... | reverse complement strand
GGCGCGGCGGAGGTGACGCGGAGTTCGTTCTCGCCGTTGTTCAGCGCGATCCAGCGCGTGTTGCACTTCAGCCCGTGCTCCTGCGGCATCACATAGGGCACATACTCATTGGTGACGGTGCTCTGATGCACGGCCTCCCATGAGGACGCCTGACGGTCGGGGTAGTTCTCAAGCGGCCCGAGGCCGAGCCAGCTCAGGTCCTCAAAGCCCGGGGCGACCCGGAAGAGGAGTCCGACGCGCGGCGGATCGGAGATTTCCTTACCGGTCTCGATCTGCGCCGCGATGCGGACGACGCCCTCGCCCGGGAGCGACACGCGGTAGCTCCAGGAGAAGTCGTCCCATTTCTCGCGGCCCGTGGATTCGAACCGATACGTCCACACCGCGCCGGTGTCTTTCGACTGGCGGAAGGTGGAGCTGACGAGGCGGGTAACGACCTTGTCGAGGCCCTGCGCGCGATAGCGGCCGAGCGGCTTTCCGTCCTGGCCGGTCCAAAGCTTGATGCCGTCGTTGTCGGTCGGGGCGCGCCAGACGTTGAGCTGCGGCGCGGCGGTGAGCACGTCCTCGCCGTGAATACGGATGAGCGAAAGCCCGCCCTCCGTGGGATCGAGGATGAGGTCGAGATCGCCGGTGCGCACCTCGAAGCGGTCGCCGGTGCGCTTGGTGATTTCAAAGCTCGGCACGAGGGCCGGGGCGGCCTTCGGCTGCGTGAGGATCGAGCCGGGCAGCGCGAGGCTGTCCCAGGCCACGAGATGGCCCTTGCCGCACCAGTCGGTATCGACGCGGGAGTAGAAACGCACGAGGAGCGATGCTTTCTCGCCAACGAGCTTTTTCGCCGGAGCCTTCCACGGCACTTTGGCCGAGGAGTGCGGGGTGATGTCGGGCACGCGGAACTTGCCCGTGCCGGAAACCACGCCGTCGACAAGGAGTTCCCATTCGCACTCGAGCCAGCCGAGGGAGCGGAAGTCGTTCTTGTTTGTGATCTCGATGGCGAGGCCGCGACTGTCGACGAGCTTTACGCCGACCGGCTGGGCGAGTTTCTTGAACTCAAACAGGCCCGGATGCGGATTGCGGTCGGGCCAGACGAGGCCGTCGCAGACGAAATTCGCATCATTGGGCGTATCGCCGAAGTCGCCGCCGTAGACCCAATACTCCGTGCCATCCGCGGACTTCCGGCGGAGGCCGTGATCGATCCATTCCCAGATGAAACCGCCCTGCAGGCCGGGGATGGTTTCAAAGAGTTTATAATAATCCGCGAGGCCGCCGTTGCTGTTGCCCATGGCGTGCGAATACTCGCACATGATGAGCGGACGCCGCTGGTCGGGATGCGTCGGATCGGTCGCCCACTGCAGCAGGCTGTCGAGGCTCGGGTACATCGGACATACGATGTCCGTGACCCGATCACCGAGGTTGTAAATGTGGCTCCAGGGGTGCTGACTCTCCCACAATCCCTGAATCCAGATGCCCGGCTCATAATGCAGCGGGCGCGTCTCATCACGCCCACGCACCCATCCGGCCATGCCTTCCTGGTTGGGCCCGAGACCTGTCTCATTGCCCAGCGACCAGAGGATGACCGAAGCGTGGTTTTTATCGCGCTCCACCATGCGCACCGCACGATCGAGGAATGCGGTGGCCCAGCGCGACTCGTGGCCGAGCTGATGATAATAACCGTGCGCCTCCAGGTCGGCCTCGTCGATGACGTAAAGACCGAGTTCATCGCAGAGATCGAGCCAGTACGGATCATTCGGATAATGCGAGCAGCGGACGGCGTTGACGTTGAACTGCTTCATCATCAGCGCGTCGAGCCGCATGGTTTCGCGGTCGAGCGCCTTGCCCAGCGTGTCGTGGTGATCGTGGCGGTTCACGCCGTGGATGAGGACGCACTTGCCGTTGACGAGAAGCTGGCGGTCGCGCACCTCGACGGAACGGAACCCAACGCGGGTGGAGGTCGTCTCGACCTTTTCACCGGACGGACTGATGAGCGTGACGACGAGAGTATAGAGATTCGGAATCTCCGCCGACCACTGGAGCGGCTTGCGGATGGGAATCGACAGCTTGGCCAGCAGGCGGTCGATGGCCCCTGAACGATCCGCGGGAATCTCCTTTTCAACCGCCTTTTTCAGGACAGCCTTGCCCTTGGGATCAAAGAGTTGCACGGTGGCCTTCCAGCCCACCTCGGGCGTACCGGGGAATCCGGCGCGCACGGTCAGGTCGAGGAGGCCGTCCTCGTACTCCTCATCCAGCTTGCCCTTGGCAAAGACGTCGGCGATGTACACGGGCGCGGTCGAGTAGAGGTAGACCTCGCGATGCAGGCCGCCCATCCACCACTGGTCCTGATCCTCGATGAAGGTGGCATCCGACCACTTCACGACCACGGCGGCGACGGTATTGGCGCGACCGATCTTGACGAAATCGGTGATGTCAAACTCCGAGGGCAGGCGACAGTCCTTGCCAAAGCCCACCGGCTTCCCATTCACGTAAAGGAACAGCACGCTCTCGGCTCCACCAAAGTGAATGACCACGCGGCGGCCCTTCCAGTCGCGCGGGATGCGCACCTCGCGGACGTAGACGCCCGTCGGGTTTTCCTTCGGCACGGACGGCGGCTCGTCGGCGAACGGCATTTGCACGTTGGTGTAGTGCGGCGCGCCGTAGCCCTGGAGCGTCCAGTTGCCCGGCACGGCGACATTGTCCCAATCCTCGCGGTCCGTCTCCACCGCGACATCGGCCTCCTTCAGCAACTCGGGGCGGTCGACCATCTTGAAATTCCACTGCCCGTTGAGGAGCTGGAACCACGGCGATTTCTCACGGTTGAGCGTGCGGGCGGTCTCCACGTCGGGAAACGGGTAGGCGGTCGCGCGCATCGGCAGCCGGGCAGCGCAGAGCAACTCGGGCGAGGTCCAGGTGTTGGCCGCGCCAACACTCAAGAGAGGCAGGAGAGAAGATTGGGACATGGTGGTATGGCGAAAACGAGGAGACCTCAGGAAATTGTCACATCGTCCTTCAAAGATGGAACGGCGTCCGTATGTCGACGTCTGGCAGGCGATTCACTCCAGGAGGTTGCCAAAGACCGGCCTGAGGAGCTTGCCTCTGGGCGGCAACATGCCTCGCACGAGCAGGGACACGCGCGAAAGCGCACGCGTCCAACCGCCTGGGATGTCACGATTTCACAAGATTCCTGTGTCCCTTTAGGAGCGAGCCCGACGGCTTCCCGCGCGCACCAAGACGACGGCCAGACCGAGACCCAGCAACACCCATGTGGTTGGCTCGGGCACAGCGGTGATATTCACATAGCTGCCTCCGATATACTCGGTGCTGAAGTTGCTTCCCCCGGAGGTGGCGTTGTAATCGATTGCCCAATTTTGGCCATTGAAAGAGAAAACGGCGCCATCGGCCAGCTGGTTGCCGCCCAGCGTGAACAATCCACCATTCCAGACACCGCTGTAATTGATGAGAGTGAATGTGGTGTTCTCAGCAAAGACAACCGGCGAGCCCGCGATATTCGTCAATGTCAACTCCACGGTTCCGCTCAGGGAAAGGTCGCCATTTGCCGTCTGCAGATCCGCACCAGCGCTCAATGCGGCGCTGGAACTCACCTCGTAGGCAAACTTCGATCCGCTGGCAAATGACACCCCGCCGGAAGCAAGAGATTCAATGCTCTCACCAGGTGCCAGCGTACCGCCCGAGGCGACCGACACGTTCCCTGTAAAGGCGCCCCTGCCTCCGAGAATGCCGCCCGAGTTCACCGCCACATCTCCAGACCCCAAGCCGCTTCCTGACGTATTGCTTACGAGAATGGTGCCTGTGTTTACCGTAGTGCCACCCTGGAAGGTGTTACTGCCGGAGATCACAAGGCGATTGCCTGCACTGGCCACCGTGGTAGTGACTCCGCCCGCACCGGAGATGACACCGGACAGCGTAAAGTTCCTGCCCGACGAGCCGTTGTTATTCTTCAGGTCGATATTGCGATCGATCTGCAGGTTTCCGGAATAAGAGGTCCCTCCGCCTGTATCGGTGTCATAACTGCTCAGGATGGCTGCACCGGTGCCATTGTTCGTAAAATGTGCATCATTGAGAATAGTCCCTCCATTCTGGTTGAGATTCAGGCTGACATTACTCGATCCCGTATTGACATCACCGAGCACGATCTCTCCCGTGCCCGCGACCTTTCCCGCGCCATTCAGCCGCAATCCGCCCTGGCTGACCATCACACCGCCCTCGAAGGTATTATTAGTCCTCCTGAGCGCGAGTGTTCCAGTGCCCGTCTTCAGGATGCCGCCGGTCCCGGAAATCAAGCCGGTGCTGATGAGGATGGAACTGCTGGATGTGTTGAAGGTCGCACTCTTGTTCAGAACAATGGATCCCGCCAGCGTATTCCCGTTGGCTACGGTATAGTTGATCGAGGCCGTACCGGTACCACCGGCCGCCACCGTGATGCTTCCGACATTCATTGCGGCGTTAACGTTCAGGGACAGGGTCGCATTATTCGCGCTGCTGTCGAGGGTCACCGCCACGTTACGAAAAGCATTTGCGCTATTCATACCGAGCGTTCCCTCACTCACAGTGATGCCGCCGGTGAATGTTCCGCTCGTATTATCGGTGGCAAAATTCAGTGTTCCAGCCCCTGTCTTGTTAATGCTGCTGCTGCCTGCCAGCACCAGACTGGAGCCTCCGATCGTGGCTAATCCGTTGCCGACCGCCAGGATGGAAGTTCCCCCTCCTGATCCATCGGCATTCAGCGTCAGGGTATGAGGCCCGGAGATGGTGTAGTTATTGGCTGGTCCGGCCGTGTCAGTGAAAGAAAGGCTGCCAATCGTGCGATCGGTATCGAGGGTCACCGTGATGCTGCTGGTCAGCCCGGCACGGAAGTCTGCCGTGAAGGTCGCGCCGCTTGCCACTGGACCGGCGCCAGAATTCCAATTGGCGATATCGGACCAATTACCGCTAGCCGTACTTGTCCATGTACCATCATCGGCTTGAGCAGCTGCCTGCGCCAAAGCAAACGCCAGAGCACCAAGCACGACAGTCCGGGGAAGCGGGAATTTTTTCATAGATAATTTCATGAATTTCGGGGGTTAATGCGGTCCTATTGGTTCCGAATTTGATAAAAGGGTAAAGTGCGGAAAACTGGTTGCAAAGGGGAACCGCCGGAGAAACTAAGGATTTGGCCTGCCAATTTTTGGCACTAAAACGCTCATTATCCGCCCGAGACTCCGATAAATCCTTGCCCAGTCCAGCAGGACCGCGAATGCCACCCATATCCCGGCCAGGCAACCGGAAATCGATGGCAGATTTTTCGCACCTGACTGCCTTCAATAGTAATTGGCAGAATTTAGCTCACACTCCCTCCATCGCCACACAAGAGAGCGTTGTGTTCCCATCGGGATCACAGCTCCCCGCTGGCCGAAAGAATCCCGGGAGGCCAGGTCCGCCAGAGCGTGCGCTGCAAGCTCGGAGCTTGCGGGAAAGTGCAGCAGGTGCCGCCCGGTTCACCTGCCTTTGAGGCATGCCTCGACCACGGCTGACAGGGAGCCTGTCGCCAGACCGATCCGGGTATCAGCCGCTCCGTAATAGATGCGGAGTTCGTCAACCTCGATATCGGCAAGAGCGCCGCATGGGAACACCACGTCGTTTACGGTGCCGCGAGTTTCATAGTCCTCCTCGGGAGCGAGCAGCCAGCTCTGGGTTTTTCCGATCACCTTCCAGGGTTCCTCCAGATCCAAAAGGAAGGCGCCGATATGATAGTGGCTTGCGCCCGCCTGCCAGGCCCATACGCCATGCATGATGACAAGCCAGCCCTCGGGCGTGCGAATGGGCGGAGTGGGACCGATCTTGGTAATATTCCAGATCGAGTAACCCGGCTTGAGCACAGGACGATAGCACCCCCAGTGAATGAGGTCTGGCGAGGAAGAAAGCCAGATCGATGCGCCAGCATCGTGACCGGGACGCTCGAGGCGGTAATACTTGCCACCGATCTTTTCAGGAAAGACCGAAGGGACGCGATTGACCGGAGCGGCGACAATCTCAAGAGGCTGATAGGATTGAAAATCCTCCGTCACGCCCAGAAGCGTGAAGGGCCCCTCTCCATCCTGGTAAACTGGCGAGTTGATGTAGTACCGATCCTCGATCTGGGTGATGCGGGCATCGATCAACGTACAGTTCAGTTTATCGAATGGCGCAGGTGCGTCGATCAGATCGATGAGGGGTTCGTCGGCAATCTCAAACTTCACGCCATCGTCGCTCATCGCAACCCATCCACCCCTCGCTCTCTTGACCTCAGGCCAGCTCCATTCATAGGCGGAAAGCAGCAGAACCGTGCGGCCCTTGTACCGGGCGGGACTTGGATTGAAGACCACTGCCGCCTGCGGCATATGCGCAGGCGTTATGATCGGGTTCGCCGGGTGGCGCTTGAGGATCCGAGTTGCGTTCAACATCTTGATCGGCCTGGTTTCCGCGTGTGAGATGAGTTTGAAAATACTATCTGGCGGCGCCAGCGCCTTCTTTGGCGCGGACAAAGATGAACCGGTCGACGTAAATATTCTTAACCTTTTTCGATCCACCGCCGCGGACAAACGTGATCTTGCCATCGCTCTGGTCAAACCGGAAGGGCCCGCCAGTGGTTTTGACCAGGTTATACTGCCCTGGTTTGAGCTGACTGAACTTGATGCCCATGCCTCCCGTCTGGGGAGGATTGTTCCCAATGAAAAAGGCGATCTCATCCGGACCCGCCCCCTCCTCGGTCTCCACCCGCACATCGGCATAGATATCCCATAGCCCCTCCTCCGGCAGCTTATGGTGCTTGAGCTGGATGAATGGACCGCTGATGTCGCCCGGCATCTTCACCGTACCTCCATCGGACGCGAGGGCATCAGGTGTGACCACGATCTTGTCGAAATATCGATTGAAGCCGATATCATTGATCTCGACCCAGTCGGAAGGCGGCAGGTTGCGCGCGATTTCCGGAGGCGTGGAGTCCCTGCGCTCCATGTTGATCATCGTTGCCAGCTCGCCCGTCGCGATCGTCTTGGCCTGACGGAATTGGGTTACCTTCTCATCCTCGATGGTCTTGTTGAACCGGGCCTTGCGGTTTTCGTAATCAAGCACGAAGCCCGTCTTTTCCAGGGCCGCCGCATCGGCGTACTCCTTGCGTCGCACGAGGATGACGTAGTCGACGCACATGCGAGCCTGCCGGACATGCCTGAGATAGGTGGGATCTTTGGCCGCCGCGGCTTCAGCCTGGGCAAAAAGCGCATCCGCCTTGCTGATAAAATCCAAGGTGAACATTGCGCTGTCGACATTCGTCTTTTCCCAGATGGCCGCACGAGAGCGAACAGATACCTCATGCATAAGGTCGATGTACTGCTTGACGTACTTTCCAGCGGGGCCGAAATAGCCATCGCAGTATTCCGCCACGGCACCCTGAATATTGGTCTGAGGGTCCCATAGCATCCTTCCCATCAGCCACACACGGAGGGAGGCAAACTCTGCGCTCCGCGTATTCCAGCTCCCTTCAGCGAAGTATCCGAAGACGTTTTCCAGACCGGATAGCCATCGAATGCTCTCGGCGATGGGATAAATGTTCGGAGTCGGCTGGATGAATCCGTTGAAGTTGGTGACGTGATCCCAGAGCAGGATGGTCTTGGCGATGCGGTTCCAACCCGCGATGTCTTCCCCCAGCTTCTTGTTGCGCCCCTGGTTCAGCGGAGTGCTGTAGTCCACGTGAATGGTCATCGGATATACCAGGATGTCCTCAGGGATCGCCATGTTGGTGGGAGGAGTGAAGCTCCAATGGTAGGCATTGAAGGCCAGTTTGGCATCGGGCAATACCTTGCGAACGCGCTGTTCCACGTCGACGGTCATGTCAACGCGCGGGGCAGACGGAGCTCCGCCATGCTCCTTGGCAAAGGCCGCACTCGCGGGATCCATATCCCACCCCCAGTCATTGTCCATGAAGCCAAACCAGTAGTCGCCATAGTTCGGCACGCCGCGCAGCCGCTCGATGATCCCGTCGGCCATGATCTGGCGCACCTCGGGATTCATCATTGCGACCTGGCCACCGGCGAACCAATCCGGATGCTGGCTCATGTATTGCTTGGGCGGCATGAGCTGATAAAAGCTGGCGGTGAGACCCGGTCGCTGCCAGGAGCCATCCCAGTGATCAATCTCCGGCGCGGGCAGAAGGCTCGCCGCCCCGTGGGAATTTCCGTTAAGGAGATTGCGCGCGGCAAAGGGCTTGTCCTGCCCCTCGACGCTCAGGATCTGGCGAAACTTGAATCGCGGAATTTGCACTTCATTCGGTGCCGCGAGTTCGATGCTCGGGGAAGAAGGCACGTGGGTATAGTCAGGACTCAGCCACTTCACGCCCAGCAGGTGGTCGAGGAACCAGTTCACGCCATACATCGTGCCTCCGGGAGTGTTCCCCGCGATGACGATATGCTGACCGACGGTACGAAGAACAAAACCATCCTCGCCGAGCTTGGCGTAGTCAATATCCGGGCACAGCTTCGCGGCAAGAGTATTGTCCCGGCCCACCACGATCAGCGGGCCATCGAGAGGATGCGCATCGTGGGAGAGCGGCTGAAAGTTGCCTCCGGTGATCCTGCCGAGGTAGTCGGCAAGGTCGTTGGCGGAGTTGAGTTCGATCACGCTGGCGGCCGTACCGACATGCACCCGATAGAGCGCACGGCCATTCTCGGCGAGTTTCAGCCGGGCCGGAGCTGGCGAGGTTCCCACTGCTTCTGCGGCGGAGAGTCCCGCGGCGGCATCCGCTTCCGGCAGGGCAGCGCTCAGCCATTTTGCGGCAAGCTCCTCGCGGCGCAGCCCGGCTGCCGTCGTCTCCGGTTCCTCCGTGGGCAGCATGCTCACGTCGTCGAAATATGCCGCCCCATCTGTGCCGTCCTTTTTCCGAAGATAAAGAAGCATTTGCTCCGCAGTGGGTGGAGCCTGCACGACGCACGAATACTCCTCCCAGCCGTGGGTGCCGCCCGTGACAAAGAGCGCCTTCTCCGTGCGCTTGTCGATGGTGACGACATTGGGGCCGAACCATCCCCCCTTGATGGATCCGCCTCGATAGCTGAGCTGTACATAGACAGAGCCTTCCGGAGCATTCTCACTACGGATCTTCATCATGATCTTGTAGCGCTTGCCTTCCTCCACAGGGCGCCCGTCCTGACAAAAGAAGCTGCTTGCAACCTTGAGGCACTGGAGTCCCCCTGCGGGAGCTTCTGTCACCACTCCGCCGGTTTTCGCTCCGCTGCCCCACCAGCCCGAGGCTCCCTTTTCAAAGCCGCCATTGGACACGATCTGCCCATCAGGCGGCAACGGCGGAGGCTGCGCCCTGGTCACAGCCTCGCTGGTCGGCTCGACCTGGACTTCATCGAAGGCAGCCGTGCCCGGAGTGCCATTGACCTTGCGCAGATACAGCAGCATCTGATCCGCTCCATCCGGAGCACGGACCACCACCGAGTAGTCCTTCCAATCCTGAGTGCCGCTGGTAACGAAGAGCGCCTTCTCCGTGCGGCCTTCCACATTCGCCACGGCAGGCCCATACCAGCCGGGATTCGCCCCGCCACCGCGGAAGCTCAGTTGCGCATAGACTGCTCCCTCCGGCACCCCTTCACAGCGGATCTTCATGCGGATCTTGTAGTTCTTCCCGCCAGTCACCGGGATGTGATCCTGGCAGACAAAGTCCTCGGCGATCTGCATGCTTCCAGCCCCGGAGGCAGGTTTGTCGGGGATGACACCGCCACTCTTGACTCCTTTGCCCCACCAACCGGACGGGCCATCTTCGAAACCGCCATTCTTGACGATATTCTCGGCCTGCATCGGTGAGAATGAAACAAGGACAGCCCCTGCAAGAAGGAACACAGAGGCTATCCGGGAAAGTGCACGCACGTGTCGGGAGGAATTTTTCACAAAATCAGGAATGGAAATGATGCCGGTCACGGGTTTGCTAGTTGGCTGGTTCGATCTTCACATCGTCAAACGAGGCGACACCACCCGTGCCTCCGAGCTTCCGAAGGTATATCAGCATTTCGGTCGCATTAGCAGGGGCGTCGATGACAGAGGAGTACTCCTTCCACTCCTGGGCGCCGCCCGTGACGAAGAGCGCCTTTTCCGACCTGCCCTCGACCGACGCGACTTCAGTCCCGTACCAGCCGGGCTTGACGCCCTCTCCGCGGAAGCTCACCTGCACGTAGACTGATCCCTCGGGGGCGCTCTCGCTGCGGATCTTCATGCTGATCTTGTAAGACTTTCCGCCCTCGACCGGCCGCTTGTCCTGGCAGATAAAGCCCTCCGAGAGATTCATGCAGTTCGCACCTGCTCCGGCATGATCCGAAACAACCCCACCGCTCTTGAGTCCCGGCCCCCACCAGCCGGAGGTTCCTTCCTCGAAGCCCCCATTTTTGATCAGTTCATCCGCGCTCAAAAGGCTTGCCGATAGTATGACTGCTGCAGCGAGCACGATGAGAAACTGCGTGCCTCGCCTCGGCGAAGAAATGGAGGGAGCGTCAATGTGATAAGTTGTATTCATGGTATCGTCCGGGTCTGGGGTGTGTAGGGTGAACCTCCCGAAGGCGGAAGCGAGAAACCCTCTCGCAACGCTCCTCTTCACCGTCAAGGCACCGGCGCTGGGCGGCACAACATCGCTGGGGTGAAATGGATTTAGCAGATGCAAGGGGAGGTACTGATCCTAAGTATTGCAAATCGGCACGCTGTTCAAAATCTTGTTTACCAAAATCCCTCCGTTTGGCTTACCAATAGTACAACCAATCGAGACGCCGAAAGCTCAGTCAGTCTTCCAGAAACGTGTATTTTCTAGTCCACGAGTGCGCCCCGCCGGGCGGCAGCGTGATCTCGATGAACTGCTCAGGGGAAATATAGTCCGCTCGCGCGTGAATATCTGTACGCAGCCCGGGATCGGAGGTCTCGCAGATGATTTCCCGTCCTGCCTCGGGATGACGGAGGGCCACGATGTTTGGTCCGGCATAGCTGGCCGGGTACGCAACCGTCGCATTGATCCACCTCGGGATTGCGCCTGTAAAATGAACCGCGCGTCCAGCTACGTTCTGGCCTCCTTCCAGGCCTTTCGGCTGAATGTCATAAGGAAATGAAAGGATGTATCCGGAGGCCGTCGGCCGACCGGCAATGCGGAAGAAATCATGCGTATATTGCCGGGTCGTAATCGGTCTCGTTCCCGTGTTGGAAAGCTTCCAGTCGACCGTCACGCTCGCTCCCTCCAGCGACAACACGGCATCCAGTCGATACGAGTAACCGGGAGTCGTCCTGCCAGCAAAGATCTGATGAAATACCGCCCGGCTCGCCTGCCACTCGACCGTCGTCAAAGCGGGCTCCAGCAGTTCGGGATTCATAAACAGGTGATAGGTCTTTGCCGGTTTTCGCAGGGCGCCCACACCGATTTTAATAAAACCCTCCCCGACTGCCGCCTCCTGATATCCCGACGGCAGGACATTGGCGGGACCATCCGGGATGCAGAGATCGAACTCCGCAGCCAGTCCGGCGTGGTCGTTGATCGGATCGTGCGCGTCCGGCCGATAAAGATACTCCACGCCATCGCGGCGTACACCGAGCACGGCTGCCACCGGAGTAAATCGCGTCCCGCGATTGTATCGCCCGGGATGGTCGGGCACCATGACCCGGACTTCAAGCTGGTCATTTCGCAGGAGGCGTTCCGCTCCGTCCTCTGTCCCGGAAGATAAAACCGGCACACTCAGCAGCAGTCCTGCAGTCAGGCAAAACAGGGAGCGCATCATGATGGACGACCGCAAACTCACGCGACAGGGGTAAAGAGAATGCTTGCGACCTGATAAGGCTCGTACTCAAGCGCATTGCCCTCTCCGAGCTCCGTGATCGTTCCAAGAGAGAGATCGGTAGCCTGCAAAGTCCATCCGGTTGGCGGAGCGATCCGAATCACGCCTCGCCGTCCCGCCACCTCATGGAGACGCAAGACCCAGCGGCCGCCATCCAGCGGCGCCGCCCAACAGGGAACCAGCGTTTCTCCTCCAGAAATCTCGCCAAGCGCGGAAGGAATCGGGCACCCTCGATAGCTCACAGGTGCGGTGAAGGCCGTCTCCGCCACAGACGCCGGCTGGGACGCTCGCGGAAGGGTGATGTCGTACCGTCCAAGGACCAGCGGGATGCAATGAGATCCCATGTCGCTATACGCCGCCGGAGCCTCAAGACGCGAAAGATGCTGGGGCCAAACCGAGGCATGAACATTGTCCATCCCGGTCACCCTGGGGCTGCGCACGAGGCTCACCCCCGCCACTCCGCAGCGCACGGAGACTCCATACTTGGACTCCGTGGCGACAAACATTCCCTCGCGCTCTCCCTCGTCAGACATCGAGAAGTGCCTGCTAAACGGCACCTCCCACATTGCCTCCGAAATCAGGCCATCAGGGATCTGCGAGCGCAAGGTGCTGCCAAAAGGAGCTCCATACCGCGCATTGGCCCCGGCGTAGCGCGTTGGGAATATCATCTTGAGAAGCTTTTCCGGTTCCTGCCATTCGAGATTCACCGTCACATGCAGGAGCGGACTGCCAGCCTCGAGGTAAAAGATCACATCGGCAGTGCTCTTGTTGCCGATAGGACGATGCACGCGAAAACCTGCGCGGTGCGGCGATTCCGACCACTGCGTAACCTCGACCGGCCCTTCGCAAGGCTGCCCCAGGGACAGCGTGTTTCGATCAATATCCCAAGCCTCAAAGTTCGCCGGGCGATCCGGGTACATCACGAGATGCCCGAACGGGCCGCTAATGGGAACCTTTGCCCCATCCCATTCCACCCGATCAATCCAGCCCTCGTCGGCAAGGTGAAATTCCACCAAGCCATTTGAGACGACATTGCCGGAGACCTGGACCACGGCAGGATCTCCACAGGACCTAATCTCAACTCCGGCAAGCGGGGGGATTTCCACCCAAACCTGCTTACCCGTGGCGGGATGCTCGACCCAGCGCCGAACCTCGACAGCGTGAGGATTGAAAACACATGCCAGCTCGCCGCCCTCCTGCTTCAGAGCGGCGCGGGCACAGCCCATCTGCGCTGAAGCATGTCTCTTCAGATCGGGTAAACCCTCAGCATAAACATCCCATACTGAGCTGCCCGGGATATAGTCATGAAACTGGGCAAATACCAGACGCCGCCAGGATTCCTCCATATCCCAGCGCTGTCCCGTGACGACGGCAACTGCCTCGGCGCAGCACATGGCTCGCTCCAAACCTCGAAACGCTGCCTTCAAATCTCCATGGGTCGTGTAGGTGCCGCGGTGAAACTCCAGGTAGCACTCGCCTTGATGCACAGGAAGCTCGTCGCGCAGCTTCTCGAGCCGCTCGAAAAATGACTCGGGATGATCCCAAGTCAACTCCGGCATCCCGGGAAGCGAGCCAAGACGGCGAGCCCTTTCGCAGATCTCCGCCGTTGGCCCTCCGCCGCCATCGCCAAAGCCTGTCGGCAGCAGGCACTCCTGGTGAATGTCACCCTGCTGGTGCCCGAGCACGCAGGCTCGGATCTCCGGCACCTGGACAAAGGTATTGTAACCGGCATCGCGCGTGACATGACCGATCACCTCCGATCCATTAGACCGCCAGATGAAGCTGCTGTAGGGAAACGGATTGATCGAGTTCCACGTCACTTTGGTGGTGTAAAAGTACTTCACCCCGGTCTGGGCCATGATCTGAGGCAGGCAGGCCGAGTACCCAAAGGCGTCCGGCAGCCATGTGAGCTGCGCAGGGCGCCCCGTCATTTCCTGAAACCCTTTTTGCCCGAGCAGGAAACTGCGTGCCAGGGCCTCGCCGCAGGCGAGGATCGTATCGGACTCGACATACATAGCTCCCGTAGCCTGCCATTGGCCGGACTCCATGCGATCCTGCACCCGCCGATAAAGCCCCGGAGCACGGCGGCGCACGGATTCATAGCTCGCGATCTGGCTATAGGCAAAACGGAACTCCGGATAGTCTTCCATCAGGCGGTTCACCGTGGAAAAGGTATGCACAGCCTTGAGCTCGCCGATCCGCTCGGGCCACAGCCAGACGAGGTCGATATGCGCATGGCCAGTGAGCACGCAGCGCATGAAAGTCTTGTCGACACGCAAATCCCGATACCCTTCCGCGAGCCGCTGACGTAAGGCATCCAGCGCCTCGGTCCTGTCCCAGGCATCGACCGCTTCGTTCATGACGCGCAGCAGGAGACGGAAGGCGGGCGAGAAGCGCTCCATCGGCGCCTGCAAACCGAAGGGGACGATCCCGGCGGTCAACCTGCTGTCCTCGCGTCCGCGCTGGTCGGCGGCGAGATCAAAGAGACATTTCAGATCATTATAGGCCTGCCAGGCATCTTCATTCCTCCGGCCAAGAAAGGCCCCTTCAAAATAGCTTCCCGCAGCATCCATGGGCGAGGCTTCCGGGTGCCAGATCGCGCTTTGGATGCAATTCGACTCGACCCACGCCTCGGTCGCACCCGCCGGTAATCTGACGTGTCGATGCCCGACATCGAAGCCGAAATACGGCTCGCCATTCACGTAGAGCGTATCCTCGCTCTGACTACGCCAGTTCAGCCAGAATGGCTCACTCGAGGAGGGAATATCGAACCGATACCATCTCTGATCAAACAACCTTCCCCAAAACGAACATGGCTGGACCGGACCCAATGGCTGCCGCCGCGCCTGCTCGACATCGTATTGCCGGGGGCCGGAAGGAGTAGCCGATACATCGACCGGCAGGAACTCCTGCCATATCTCTTCGCGAAGCCTGCGGATCGCGCCGTCAATGCGGTTGATGATGAGCTGGGGCAGATGATGGGACGGTAGCATGAATGGTATTGGGAAGAGATGTGCCTACTGGGAATCGGCTTTGAGATACTTGTTCAACTCGCCGAGAAAGGGCTCGGGCATGCTGAGATTTTCCGGGGGCAGAAATCGATAGGTAAAGACCCGGGGACCCTTGCGGTAGGCCACCGGGGACTTGGAGTCCGCCGCGATCCAGGCTTCGCAATCATCGTCGGGATTCACGTAATGTTCGCAGAGCTTTCCGTCTTTCGTTGCCGTACCCGCGAGATACTTCGGATCGAGCCAGGTCATACCCGGGAAGGCATCGCGGAAATCCGACATGCCGTCATCCAGCGGCGTTGCGCGATCATTGAGCCGGGTGACATAGATGTCCGGAAAGGCCGGATAGCGGCTCAGCAGATAGTCGTCGGCAATCCAGCTTTCCGCCGTTGCTCCATTGGAGATTGTTTGAACCATCCGGGCGCGGGAGCCCGACTTCCAGATCTCGATCTCCACGATTTTCGGAGTGCGGTCATCCGTCCTTGCCGTCTTTTCACCTTTGGCATCTGTCACGATGATCTTCCACCTCCCTTGTTCCGGCGGGACCGCCGCGACCACCGGCCTGGGCGCCGCCGGTTCCTGGCCCGGCGACCACATGATCGACAGGAGAACAAAGGATATGGCAATACAGAAACGAAGCCTACTCATAAACAGCCTCCAGCTCCCTGGCGATGATCTCCCCCGTGTAGCGATCGATCGCTAGGTGCAGCCAATAGCGACGCTCTCCCTGCACAATGAAGGAACTGTTGAGCGCAGCCTCCGTTTGCGGGGCATTGGCAGCAAACATGCCCGTCTGGGCCACGACATCGATCAGGAGATTCCAAGTCCGGGTGTCGGCCGCGTCCACGAGGGCGCGCATCGCGGACTCCCGGCGCGTTTTGAAATACCCGTCGCTGGTGTTGGTGGGCCCGTTGTCAAACGCTGCCGGGAGGTCATCGCCCACCCGGGTGGCAAGCTCAGCCACATTGCGAAACGGCGCTGAGGCACGTTTCTGAATGATCAAATCGGCGATCTTGCCAGCTTCAGTGGAGGAAATCACGGGCGGCTGATTCGTTCCGTCGTCGGCCTTCTGCGAACCGGTGAGAATGGCGGACAACACAGCTTTGGATGCGGTGTTGAGGTTGACACGACCGGCCACCACTGGCTCGTCCACGACCGTGAAAAAATCCATCAGGGCTGCGTCTGCGCTGTCCGAGCTAAAGAGGTTGAGCGATTTCCAGGGATCTCCCCGCAGGGCAAAGCCCATCTCTCCGACGGAGCGAAATGGTCGATTCAGCATCGTGGGCCTCATTGCCCGTATAGCCTGGGCCGTCGTCCCCGATGCGACCTGCCAGAGAGGGAACACCTTGTTAGCTTCGTCGCCGTCGGCCCGGCGCACGACTCCGTCGAGATCCGTGACGAAACTGCTCGTCCCCGCCTTGTTGTCAGCCGTCTTGGCTGGCTGAAAGGTGTTGTTCGTGCTCCATCCGGTCCACATCGTGATGCCTGAGGGGTTCTTCGGATAACCCGAGTTCGACGTCGGCTCGGAGTCAAACCGATTGGCCCAACTATTGGGCCGGATGGTGGTTTGCGCCACGATCGGACGACCATTCAGCCCGATGGTGCTGACCATGCCTCCACGCTTTGATCTCGGGTCCATGGCGCTCAGCGCGGTGAGACCAAATGCCAGTCCACTGCCGACCGAGGTGCCGCGGCCATTGTCGGTCCCCCAGCCGGAATTCAGGTTGTATTTTCCGGTCAGCCAGGTGGTGCAGCTTTTGAAGCCGTACTGGTACCAATGATCGAGATAGAAACTCCGGGCCTGAACGGATTCATAAGTACGCCAGGCGCCGTCGTCATCCTGATACTGGAGGGCAAAAGTCGGATAGCGCCCCCCGCTCCCCAGCGCGTTACGCGCATGGTAATACGAAAGCGAAGCAGGATCGGAGGGATTGCCCGTGATCGCACGGTCCCTGGCGGGCTCCCCCGTGATCGGATTGACCGCGGAACCAAGATAGAAACCCACCAGATAACAGGGCGAGGTGGTCGTAACCGCCGTCGTGGCGGATGCATAGGAAGGTTGCGCCGGGCTGCCAAAATAGCCAGAGGGGTCATTGGTCGCGTCGATCGGCGCTCCGGCAAAAGTCACGCCACCAGTCATGGTGGAGCTTGGGATCAGCAACTGCGGCTCCGCAAATGTGGAACCGCGGGCCGTGAACTCCATGTAACGTCCGGCGAGGTTTTGCTGCGCGGAGAGAAAATTCGTTCCGCTGCTCGCTTCAAGGTAAGCCCGCCCGTCGGTGCCGATGATCCGGTACTTTCTGTCGGTCGTCTGGTCGGCAGCGTTTCCATTCGGATTCCAAAGTCCGAACTGAAGCCAGCCCTCCAGAGTGGGATACTGGGGATCACCGCGATTCGGACGGAAGATCGTTACGTAGAGGTGATTGAGATACGGCAGGCTTTCCGTACCATAGACGGGATCAAACGACCCGAACTTGATTACGGTCGGGTGATTGTCGGCATCGTATTGATCAATCAGGTTCGCTCCGATTTGGAATACCTGGACGTCCTTGTTTTGATCAAAGGTCTTCGTGACGAGATGATTGTCGTTGTCGCTGTATTTGCCGAGGGAACCGGCGAGGATTGCCGCCTTGAGAAGTTCGAAAAAATCCGGCTCTCGTCCCTGGGCAGCGACCTCGTCAAGGGTGGCAATGCTCGCGGCTCCGCCTCGATACACCCACGGCTCGCCCTTGGCCGTCGCACGAGTCAGTCCAAAAAACCTCTCGATGTCCGAACCCTCCGCAGCCGTGGCCGAGTCCGTCACCAAAGCCAGCCGGTTGAGAGGAAACCGTTGGTTGACCAGCACCTCGCCGATCTCCGCTCTGGACCCATCTGCACGAATGAAGGCCTTTTTCGTCCTCACATTGGGAACATTGCGGTTGGGCGACTCCGGCTTCTCCGCGTTGGTCTTGTATAGGAATCCGTTGCTGGCATCAGCCTGCGGACTCCACGAGGGGGCATTAAGAGAACGGGAAAACGTGCCCAGGCATTGGAGTGCGTTGGGATTGAAGTTCTCCGCACCGATGCTCGAGCAAAAGCGGATGAGCGCCTGCCTGGACGGAAATGCCTGGTCGGTCCGCCCATTGGGATCTGCCACGGGGCGCACACCCGGGGTGTCGGTCGAGCCAGATGCCGCGAGATCAACATAAGCCGGATAGACAGACGATCCGCTAAATGATAGAGCAGGGAATACGCCCTCAGGCTGCCCCGAGGCGTTGCGCAGGGAGGCGTAGTCGCGCCAGCCGACGGTGGAATTGATCCCGGCTCCCGTCATCCACGGATTTCCGGATGCATCCTTCAACTGGGTCAGATCGGCAAAAGCCAGCGATCCCTTCAAGGCATAGTTTGGCGGCATGGTCGAGCCGGAGACGTAGGGAAGCGGCGACGGATACCCGGCCACATTCATATCCAGCAGCGCCCCCTCGTCATAAATCGCGTAGGCGTAGCGCCCGATAACGGCCTTGTCGGGAGCGGCCAGCTTGACCGGCCCCGCATTGGTCACATACACCCAGCCCGGCGCCGTAAAAGCCGCCGCTCCGCTGCTCACCGGCGTAGTGTCCTGCGGTTTCTCAGGGTCTCCCAAGGGCAGCAGGTAATGACTATTCCATCGCTTGGGTGAGATGCTCCGTCCGTTTGCCGATGGCGCAGTGGAGACGGCAGGGGAGGCCGGATGATCCGTTCCCGGCGCAGCGATATCGATCGCGGTGCTGATGCGCAGCAGGGTCGGAGAGGGATTAGTCGGCGTATTCCTTACCGGCATCGTTCCCGCAGCAGAAACCGGCGTGTAAATCGTCGTGGCTCCCGCTGTCGTCCGGGTGGAACCATTGGCGATTTCCTGCTTGAGATCACCGGTGATGATATCCATCGCACTTCGCGCCAACTCGTCGGCCATGGCTTGATGCAGGCTGCTGTTGGAAAGCTGCCGATCCCACATCGAGCGCGAGAAGTATGCGACCACCAGGCCCGTCAGCAGCACGACCAGCGCAAGCACGATCACCAGCGCGACGCCTTTCTCAGGCCCGCGGTTCACGACGAGGTCGATGTATGTGGATCGCAGCTTCATCCGGTATTCAAAAGGCGGGAGACAGCGAAAACGTGCGTTCGTAGGTGTGAAGGGCGGTGGAGGCCGTGCGGGGGATGCCATTCCCGGCGTCTTCGATGACCGATTGCCACTGCGCCTTGAGGTCGCCGGGGGCGGTCATCGTGGAAGCATCGAAATCCTTCATCCTGTCGGCCAGCGCGGCAAGCTGCTCATCCGTGATCAGTTGCCGACTCTTGGGATCCACCACGGCGATGGTCACGACGATGGCGGCAACATCGCGCAGCCCGTCGACCGATGAGCGTCCGGGAATGCGTGTATCCCAGGGCGTCGCGCTTGCCGCGGAAGGGTAGACTGTCCCGTTCACACTCTGTCCGCGCAGGAGATAATAATATTCCAACCGGAAAACCTGCGGCCCCGCATTCTCATAGCGGGAATCCGTCTGGGTGGCAGATACTGCCGCAGGCCAGTTGGAGGAGATCTTGTTATCCCCCGAGGCGGAGACGAGAGGCCCTGACGGGCCTGAGTAGGCGAGGGACGCGGCGCCACTCCACTCCAGCCCGCACCCCAGCCGCTCCAGCTGATTCAAGATCCCTCCGGCGCTGCTTTCATTGATCCGCCATGCAACGACCGAGACCGGACTTTGCATCGTCGCGCTGGCCGAGGAATACCCCGGCACCTGGCTGTAGAATGCCATCCGGTCGTTGCCCGCCTGAGGATTGTTGCCGGAGGCGTCACTCGCGGCCGACTTGAGAAAATAGTCCACATCCGGCCGCCGGATCATCTGCGCAAAATCCACCGCCATCCGGCCAAACACCGCCCTCGCCTGGGCATCCGCGTCCATGCGCTGGTTCCGAGAACCGGTCACTGCCGTCGCCGAGCCAAAGATCTGGCTGATGAAAACCATCAGCACGGCGAGAACCGCCAGAGATACGAGGAGTTCCACGAGGCTAAAGCCATACGAGGCCGCCCGCCTCCATCTCATGGAGAAAATCTCGCCCATGTCAGTTTCGATCCAGGGCAACAAAGGACTCCGCATATCCCACAGGTTGCGCTGCAGAGGACGGCCACGAGACCTTCAGATGGGCCAGCGTAGCCCTTCGGGCATCCAGCCCATTGGGGGAAAATGTGACCGTCAACCGATACCGTGACCTTGCGTCTGCCGTCTTCGACCAGTTGCCATTTTCGTCGAGAAAAAGAGTGGCGACGCTTTGCGTGGTGACGGGATTGGCCGGGATGTCGATGGCGTAACGCTGTGAAGCAACCTTCTGCCCGGCAGGACTCGTCCTCGGCGTGGCTCTCAGATCGGCGGCAATGCTCGACAGGATGCCAACCGCCGCCGTCTGCTCGACCGCCGCCTGGTTGCTTCGCAATCCGACAGGGATCAGGCCAAAGACAACGATCAGACAGAATGCGGCCACCCCGAGAGCGAGCGTAACTTCCACCAGGCTGAAGCCTCCTCGCTTCATCCCTACCTCCGATATATCTTTACGTTGCCGGCAACCCCGCTCACCTGGACGGCTGCCAGATTGCTCTCATGAGAATCCACGTCGGCTCCTCGTGCAGGCTGCAAGCCGATCTCCACCACGGGCCGCAATGCGCTGCCGGCATTGTTGATACGCGCCTCCCCGCGAGGGTTGAACTCGATGGCTTTTTGAAAAACATACCCCCCCATGGAAAAGGGCGTCTGCGAGACCCCGCCGCTTTCAATCCATGTTCCCCCGTCGTTGGCCGGCGGGCGTGAATCAAAATCCGCCCCGCCGCCTGTCCCTTCCGGGAACGTTTTCAACTGCATGTTATCGATCTTCACTGCCCGGCTGAGAGGCGCGACCCGGTCCGCAGGAAGCTGCCCGGGGCTGGCCAGATCATAAATCATGGTGCCATCTTTGGAAGCGACCACCCCGATCACAATCCGGCCTTTCCCTGCACTCCCGGGCGTAGTCGCAGTGACGTTCTCTTCAAAAAATCCGACCCATACATAAGTATTGCGAGCCATCGCATAGGAACGCGCGTCCTCGATGATTGATGCCACTTCATAAGCCGCCGAGGAAACATTGCCCGCCCGGCTGATGCCACTGAATGCAGGAGCCGCTATGCCCATGATGGTGATCATGATCGCCATCACCACCAGCAATTCCACCAGGCTGAAGGCTGCTGAAGAGCCTTTGGCCTGCGAGCATTCCACTTGGGTGCTGGATAGTTTGGTCATTCAATCAGGGGGAGTGAATGTCTAAAAACTATCGAGCCATCGACGCCCATCAAAGTTTCGTTTGGAAAAAACTTTCAATTTGGCTGACCATTTTGAAGAGTGCGAAATCCCTCCCCCGCCATGACCCCAGGCTCTCCATCGCTTTTTCAATATCAGGATACGGTCGGCAGACTCAGGCTGTACATTGAAGAGCAAAAGCTGCGTCACGGCGACAGGCTCCCGCCGGAACGAAAGTTCGCCGAGCTGTTTGGCGTGGGCCGCCCCACAGTTAATAAAGCCATCGCCTGCCTGATCGCGGAGGGATTCCTCCGCCGCGACGGATACAAACTCTATGTCGCCGGATCACCGCTGACAGCGCCGAAAGCAACGCACATCGGCGTCCTATGCCCGCATCCACTGCACAAGAAGCAGCGCATCTTTCATAACCTCGTCGAAGCCGCCCATGACGTATGCCACCTAGCCAAGGTGGGCTTTACCCCGATGCTTTCGGTGGATGGCCCTCAGCAGCAGGAGCAGCTTCTGGAGATGCTCAAGCTCAAAACCGACGGCATCGTGATCTGGCCTCATCCCGACCACGACTACATGGAGACCTTCAAGCGCATCACGGAGCGCAATATCCCGCTCGTGGTCAACGACTGCAACTGGGGGCCGTTTGACTATGTCGGTGTCGATAACTTTGCCGGGATCCAGACCATCCTGGAACACCTCGCGAAACAGGGACATCTCCACATCGCCTACGTGACCAAGGACATGTCCTATCCCAACGTCGAACAACGATGCGAGGCCTACCGATACCTGGCCGCCCGGATGTTCTCGGAATCCTCGCCCGGCAGGATCTACCAGATCCCGATCGAGTCCGAGGAATCCCTGCAGGAAATCATCAAAAAGATTCAGCGCAAGGACAAGGAGGTGACCGCCATATGCTGCAGTCATGACATGGTCGCCATCGAGGTCATCCGCACCTGCCTCCAGCAGGGCATCGATGTTCCCGAGCAGATCTCTGTCACCGGATTTGACGGCATTGAAGCCGGGGAAACCTGCCACCGCCCGCTGACCACGGTGTGTCAGGATTTCTATCAGATGGGCCTGCTTGCGGTCGATCTGCTGATCCGTCGGATTCGTATGAAACACATCCGCCACGCCGCTCAAATCCAGCAAATCCGCGTCATTCCTCATCTCGTCGTACGCTCCTCCACCACCCGCTCTCCCCAGAAACCTCGTCGCGGGCCTACAGCAAAGGCAAGCAAGCACAACCAGCACCGGCGTTAAGCGCTGAGAAGTCCGCGCAGGCGAGCGGCGGCTCCTTTACCTGCACCCCTGGCTCGTTCCAAAGCCAAAAGCCGATCTCCTTTCTCCGGGATGCCTCTGGAATTTGGAAAGCCAATTTTAATACTTGGTTTTACTTTTCGATTGGGAAATAGCGCGTCAAGCGAAAGACTCACCACGAAGCCATTCCAGAACCGATCGCGCCGGGTTGCAGGATGCATGATGGTCGCAAAATTATCGAACCCAACATGAGAATACCCCCTCTGAATATAATCGCCCTTTCGGCGGCCATCCTGGCATCGCCCCTATATGCGAACACTCTCACTTACGAGCCATTTGCATATTCCCTGGAAGACGGAACCGATATGAAAGGCGTAGCGGCTGCAGCCCAGGGGCTCGCTGGCAAGTATCGACTGAAGATCACACCTGCGGCGACAAGTGATGGCACCGGAACGGCGATATTTGCCGCCGCGGGACTGGAATTTGGAAAGGACTTCCATCCGGTGTCGGGCGGCGCCGTCAACGTCACCGGTACGTCAGGCAGCGAAAAGAATGGACTGCCTACGCGTACCGAGCTCTCCGTCAACCTGAGCACTGCGCCGACAGGAACCGCCTACTACAGCTATCTGTTCAGGTTCGATTACGACTTTCCTCCCCAGAACTCCGGCAGTACCAGCACCTCAGTCCGCTTCGGCGACCTCGTTCTAGCCCCGAACTGCTCCAGAAATTTCCGGAATTCCGCCGGAGTAGGTCTGGGCAAGATCACGGCGATCAGCGGCGATTTCAATCCGTTGGGCGAGGCTGTCTATCTGGTGATCGGCAAGGTATCCGGTCCAGAAGCCTGGATCTGGATACTGGATTACCCGAGCTATGAGCAGTGGCGACAGAAAGGCGCCCGTGAGGATCAACTCGCCGGGTTCTCCCAGGCTGCGGCCACAGCAGCTCCGGCGGCAGGATCTGTCAATACCTTCGGAGAGTGCAAGATCGAGGTGTTTTCCGGGAACTTTGCCGGCAAGGCACTGTCCATGTGGCTCGACGAGATCGTCATCGGCGCCTCTCTGGTCGACGTAACCATCGGATCGGCCGCGCAAAACTAAAGCCACCCCCGGAGATCGCCAGATGCCAGCCACACCAGCAAACTGCGGATCCGTCAATATTCCGACCACGTCCTCGGGAGGGGCAGAATGTAACCTCTGGACTGGATTCTCGCCTCCATGCCCCTCGTATTCGTGCTGGCGGTGAGTTGCAAGCCGGAGCTGTGGTGTTTGTCGCACTTTTTGAAGTCATCGGAAAAGCCGATCTTTCCACGAACTGGTGGAGCATGATCTCCAGACCCGCCGCAACCGCTTCCACATGGATCGAATGCTTCATCGCGGCGCCTATTTCGTATAGTCGTCTGCGGAACCTATAGAAAATGCCTCCCCCCTCGCCGCAGCGTAAGCCCTCCCGACTCGAAAAATCGCCGAAGTCGGGCCTCGGCTACGGAAAAGTGGGAGGTCTTGAGCGACTTCCAAACTTCTTTGCCGTTGCGCCAGATTCGGGCATAGTACCGACCAGAATGGCGGTAAGATAAGGGAGTTTTTTCGAGGGAGAAATTCCCGCCAAGATGGTCGAAAGGCGCATGAAAACGCGCTCCTCACCCAGCGGCCAGACTCTTGGTTACTCCGAGAGTCGCCTGGGGAGAGGGAAATCGGGCGGCGGCAAGCCAGATCTCCACCTGAGACGCACTCCAACAGGGCAAAATACTCCCAAACCGGCCTTATCTTACCGCCATTCAGTACCGACCACTCTCGCCTTGCCGAATGAGGTTCTGCTGGAGCTGTTTTAACCCATCATTTTTGGGTATAGTGGAGCGGATTTTCCGTCTGCACCGCAGAACAAATCAAATGGACGGCGAAAGCGGCCAGATAAATATCTTGATTATCAACAATTTGCGCCCGTAGCTCAGTGGATAGAGCCCCGGTCTTCTAAATTCAAATCGTTGATTTTCAGCGATTTGCATTACTTTTCATAGCTTTGCAAATTCCTCAGATTGAAGGAAATGAGGATTTCGTAGCGTTGCGATGCTTTTCACGTTCTTCCATGAGAAACTCGCTCGACCGTAGAACGAAGCCGTAGAAAACCTCCATAATGCTTAAATCTTCTAAACTGATATCCCAACCAAGGGAGCTCCATCCAACCGATGCTCGATGAAGCCATTCCAGAGACGAGGCATGCCTCGGATCGGGCTCGGGATTGCCTAAGAGTTGTCGGGCGCAGGCAAGCAAGGTGTGGAAATCTGGCTCCTCGTTCTGTCTCCGGGCCAGCCTGATTGATGATGCCCCATCGCCCGTTTTCATTTCGGCCAAAACACGGAGTGTCGCGGTTTCTACAAGACGGAGACGCAGATGACTGGTGCCCCAATCGCAGCTCAGGAAGTTTCGGACCATGGAAGAAAACGAACTCAGAAAACCGAGTTTGCTGTTGCCTGTCGGCGTATCATCCCGCAATCCAAAATGCGTGGAGCGCAGCGACGAATCCACCGTCCTTCCACCAGTGAACGAGAGGCGGTTGGTCGGATTCGATGTGTACGATCAGTCGCCCGGTCGCGGTAAAATCCGCCCGCGTCAGCTCAACGGGATAAAATGCCTCTGCGGCATCCCACCCTGCAGGAACATCCCAGGTGCCGACGGGGCGATGATCCTTGCCGATCGATACCCGATATCTCGCGCCTAGCTGGAGATGGTCAAAGGAATGGAGAAGCAACGTCCAGCGCTCCCGATCCTGCGCGAGTCCATCGACGCGAAAATGCAGCGTCCGCGTTTTGATACCAAAACGTCTTTGCCGACCCGAAGGAAATGACTCCATCGGAGAACTCGCACGCCGTGATCCCTGGCTCATGAGCAACGGCCGCGTCATCCTCCGCTGATCGGCTGCGCGTCCCCAGCTCACGGCGCGCGCCGCAGTGCATGGCATACAGTCTCTGGCGGCCCTGGAGTACCGGATGATTCCAGGCCAGCGCGTCCAGTTTCTCAAAGTGCCAGAGTGTACAGGGCGGCGATTTTCATCCCTACCCATGCGACCAAAATCTCACCGGCTGAGGCGTCTGGTGGGAGCAATGGCGGCGGGCCGACCAGCTTCAAAACATCGATCACCGGGATCCAGACTGCGAGCAGTAGCACGGCGGCCATGGCCACGTAGGCAAGGAGCCGGAGCCAAACGTTCCACAGCATCTTTCCGGGAGGACGAGTTCGCTGCCTTCGATTGCCATGGTTCCCTTGCCTAAAAGACCTGTCTTCGACTGCTTGATCTGAATCAGTCCAGGCATCATCAGCCAGCCGAATTCAACCGGATATTCCTTTCGCTCAATGCGCTCGAGTTTTCTGTTCATTGTTTAGCGGCGCAGACGGTCGAGCGTGCGGAGGAAATAGTACCGCCGAAGACAAGAACGCTCCAAGCGAACCAGGTTCCCTCGCCCGCTATGATTTGCGCTGTCAGGAGGAAGACCACCACACCATACCTCCCATTGCTCGTCACTGACAAAAACCTCTTCCCCCAGCATGTCCATCCCGACTTATCGGACAGCCTCCAACCTCGCATAAGGCATTTTCAAGTGCCTCTTCCGCCTATGAACTTTACATTTCCATCATAGATGTAAAGCTTTACATCTATGAGAATTCCTACCCTTCTCGTGCTAGTCATCGCGTTCACTTCCGCCCAGGCCGATCCAGTCATCGCGTCGGGAAAAAAATTCGCGTTCCTCGGTGATTCGATCACCCAGTATGGTGCGTCCAACACCGCCGGATACGTGAGCCTCGTGACCGCCGCTCTCAAGCTTAACGGCATCGAGGTCGAGACGATCCCGGCAGGAATCGCAGGCAACACCTCGGATGACATGCTCGCCCGGCTCGATGCAGACATTCTGGCCAAAAAGCCCGATTTCATGACGTTGAGCTGCGGAGTCAACGACGTACTGAAAGGAGCCGCCGGAGTACCGCTGGAGCGCTATAAGGCCAACATCCTGGCCATCGTGGAGAAAGCCCAAGCTGCGGGGGTAAAGCCAATCATCCTGACCGCGACAATGATCTCCGAAAACCCGGATGAGTACACCAATAAGAACCTCGCGCCATACAACGACTTCCTGCGCGAGCTGGCGAAGGACAAGAAGTTGATGCTCGCCGACGTCAATGCCGCCATGCTCAAAGCGGTGCCGGAGGCGAAAGCGGCTTCCGCACCTCGCTGGAACAAGGACTATTACCTGACTTGCGACAGCATCCACATGGGACCTCAGGGCGATCAGTTGATGGCCGAGGTCGTGCTGCGGACGCTGGGTCTGACAGACGCGCAGATAGCAAAGGCCCGCACCGCATGGCAGGACATTCCGAAGGCCGTATCGCTGGAATTCAAACGCCAGATCACGTTGAGGGAATATCAGGCCATCGCCGAACGCGCGGCCAAGGAAAACCTTTCCTTCGCCGAATACCTCGACCGGGAGTTCCAGAAGACGCTCAGCGACGCTGCGGTATCACACTGAGTCGTCTGCCTCCGGTTCCAGACGGGATTGCCTGCCGGATGCCACAGCAGCCTCCGGCAGGGGCGGAACATAAGCATCATCACCCCCGAATCGCTTCCAGCTACGATAGAGCCGAAATGTAAGGAAGACAGCAGGTATCATAAAGACAAGCTGCCAAACCGGCAGGAGCCGATAGACATCCATCTCTCCGAAGAATTTCTTCATCACATCGAGGAAGACGCCGACAAGCAATCCTCCCAGGATAAACCCGAACGCTCGCCACAATGCATTGGCCGAGCAAAACTGGCCGTAGCGATCCCGCGGAAACAGCCTCATGAACAGCGGCGGATCCCACACTCCGAGAAGCGCGGTCATGGGGGCGACCAGCCCAACGGAGATCACGATCCATGCCCAGAAGGCCGTCTGCGCCGGCGGATGCCAGAACAGCCAGATCATCATGATCGGCAGCACCAGAAAAACCTGCATCAAGGAACCGGCCAGCACGATACGAATCGGATGATACCGGTCGGCCAGCCAGCCGGAGCCAAGGATCAAGAGCGAGGTGGAGAGGGTGATGGCAAAATTCACTTTGCCAATCTGGGCGAGATCCAGTCCGGTTGACTGATAAAAGAAAACCATGAACATCGCTCCCCCTCCGGCGATCGAACCGAGAACAGTAATCAGAAACTGATACCAGTAGTGCCAAAGCGAGTGGCACTCGAGGGCATAAGTCTTCACTGCGGCGACAAACCCGGACCGATCCCCGGCATACGGCGGCGGCGGCGGGTAGGAGCCCTCTCGTACATTGAGGCACATCATTCCGAAACCCACCAGATACAGAAGAGCCGCACCGCAGTAGATCTCCGTCGTATGGGATTCCGCAAAGGGAAAGATGAGGAGATTATAAAGAGAGACCGAGATCATCGCCACCATGCGGAACCAAGACATGAAGCGGGCGAGGAGCCTCTCCGGCACCACATCGTTGAAAAGGTACCAGAAGACGGAATTGACGAAGACATTAAAGAACGAAAAAGCCACGAACAGGCCCGACATGAGGATCAGTGAAACTGTATTCGCCGAGAGGCTTCCGAGCCAGTTCCCGGCATGTGCCGAAATGAACGCTCCCGCCTGACGACCGAAACCGAGACCGATCAGGCAGAGGACGAGAAAAGGCACCGTTGCCGCGATAAACGGAATCCTGCGGCCCCATTTGCTGCGAAAGCGGTCGCTTTTAAAGCTGATCACCGGGTTGAGGATCATTCCCATCGTCCACGGGATGGTGGAAAGCACCAGCGACATCGTGACATTCGAAGCACCGAGGGCCTTGAACTGCAGGGGCATGATGCTGGGGGTGACCGCCTCCATGAGGACGTAGCAGAAATCCCCCCACAGCAGCCAGAAGAGCAGGACGGCAAGCTTTGGCCGGGTATAGCTTAACGAACCGACACGGTATTCCGCCGATGCTTTCATCCGAGTGGGCCGATTTCCAGCGTCTTGGTAACGATCTGTCCGGGAGCCAGACGGCCAAGAGGATATCGGGCCTGTCCATTCTGGAAATACGCGTCGCAATCGCGCCCCGTCCGGTTTTGCACCCGCAGCGAAAAGCTCGGCCCGGTCTTTCGCAGGGCCAGCAGCTGGACTCCGGAGGGTTGGAGACAGCCGAACGAGCCGCTCTCAGGCAGGTCGCCGGGGCTCGGGGTGACAGGCAATACCGTGGGAGGGTGATCCAGGAAATCCGCCACCGAGTCGGGATCGACACCGTCGCCAAACAGGGCGAGGCGGAACTTCAGCTCTCCGCAATCCGTGACAGCCACCCAGGGCTTCTCGTCGGGAGCAGTCGGTACATCGTTGGCATAGCGCGTGGCGCGAGCCAGGGTGAGCCGGGTCTCGCCTTTCTGAAAGCTGGTATCGCGCAGCACATCGCTAGCCAGGCCGACTGTGGCACCGCGAGTATTGCGTCGCTGCCACCAGCGGCCGGTGGGCACCTGCCCCGGCGTTTCCCGCTCCACGATGCTGGCGGGCACGTCGCAGGTCGCGGGGCCGACGGAGGGGATCGCAAGCACCAGCCGCGCGCTGCGTTCGTTCCAGAGTAGGCGACCGTTCAGAGTGAGGCAATCCTGGTCGCGGCAGACATCAAAGGTCAGCTCCACCCAGGAGTTTCCTCCGCTCCAGCGCGTCCAGAGCCGGGAGCGTTCCGGGCCATTCTCCAGTATGCTGTGCTGCTGGAGCACCCAGTTTTCACGGATCGTATTGAGCTGAAAGGACTCCTCCTCTTCGTTCATGCCACCCCAGGAGCCAAACGGATCCTCCACCGTCAGCAGACGCAGCGGCCCGTTGAGAAACACCTTGCCCCCTCGCTTGACGACGAGCTGCTGTTTGCCGGCATCGACGCGCACATCCCAGAGATCATTGCCTATGCGCGGAGAAAGCCCTCCCCGCGCGGAACAGTCGGAGGCCCTCTTCCGGAAAACCGGCTTTGTCTTGGCGAGGCCGAGCCGGACTACCTTCCAGCCCAGCGCTGGCACGGTGAGACGTGCCACCACCCGCTTCCTCCAAGCCACGTCTATCATGGAACCGTGCTCGGTCGCGATCTCTTGAAACGGGATGGTCCGTCCGCCGGGATCCCTGAGTGTGAAGGGCACATCCTCGGGCCTGTGATGGTATTGCCAGAGAGGCCGGTAATCCAGGGCAGCCTCGATCTCGACCGGTCCCGAAACCTCATACGGGAGAGGATTCCAGATCAAGAGCGGCACATCGGCAGGCGCATCCTTGGCCGAGGGGCGCGGCACCCGCGTATCCACCCGGGAAGCCAGCCCATTGAGCGCTTCAAACCGCGCTCGCTGCGCGTGAAACAGAGCGAGACCCGTCCAATGCATCTGATCATCCATCGCCCGCTCGATGCTTGTTCCGGGAAGGATGTCGTGAAAGCTGTTGAAGAGCACACTATCCCAGGCCTCGTCGAGCCGACCGTCTCCACCTGTCGGGAGAAGGGCGCTTTGCGCCACCTCGGCCTCGCGCACAAGGTTTTCCGCCTTTCGGTAAACCGCCTTGAATTTCTGCACGGAGGAATAGCAGCCTCGCAGACAAAAACCCAGCTCCCCCCTCACGACAGGAGCAACCGCTGTTGCCGCATCTTCGCGCAAAGACCGGAAGAATCCGGTGAGCGTCGAGAACTTCACTTTCACCTCGGGATGCCGCCGCCGCCAGGCCTCGATCTCGGACAGATGCTGGCGCGTGGGACCACCGCCGTGGTTTCCCAGGCCGATCAACGCCCCGGCGTGGCGAAATGACTGCGCGATGGCTCCCTGGAGCGTTGTGTCGAGCACCTCGGAGATATTGGACCGTTCGCTGCAATACCACGGCCAGTGCTGCCGGTAACACAGAAGGCGGTCGGCATGGTCGCTGCTCCACCAGAAAGCAGGAGATTCCATGGGAAACTGAGCCCGTTGCGGCCTGGAGAAACAAAACCCCTCCATGCCGAAAGAAGACAGGACATTCGGCCACCCCGCCGAGTGGCCAAAGCTGTCCGCCTGCCATGCGATCGAGGGGCGGACGCCTACCTCACGCTCAAACCAAGCAAGGGATGTCTCGAAATGGCGGCAGAGGGTTTCCGCGGAGCACAGGTTGGAATCTGGCTGCACATGCGTGCCTCCAACGACATCCCAGCGTCCCTCGGCGATACGCTCGAGGACCTGGTCAAACATCTTCGGAGCCTGCTTCTGCAGATGCTGATAGATCACGGCCTCTCCGCGGAGAAAGGTGAGTTCGGGGAATTCATCCATCAACTCCAGCACAGTCTTGATGGTGGTGATTCCTTCGCTGAGTCCCTCGCGCCAATCCCAGAGCCATACGGGATCGAGGTGGGCATTGGGCAGGAGATGCAGCGTGAGTTGGTCGGGGTTCGTCATTGGGGGATCAGGCTAAACGAAGGCGCAGAGTGAGGATTTCGAAGGGACGGACGTTGAGCGAAACTTCTCCATCGCTCAGCGGCAGGGTGGTGCGATCGACCTCCAGGAGATTGGTCTCGGCAATACTCACCGCAGGCAGGCTCGTGCGCAGGACATACCTGCCGCGAGAACCGCGGGATTCGTAGAGACGCACGATGATGCCTTCGCCGTCTTCCGCGGGCTTGATCGTGTCGATCACCAACCCCGGGCGGTCGAGGGAGAAAAACGAGGCCTGCGTAGGCAGCGCACCCGGATGGGACTCCAGGGCTCGCAGGTGGAGAGGTCCATTCAACTCGTAAGCCTCCTCAACGACCCGCCCGGCGCGGAAATCACCTGCGTGAGGCAGCAGGGCGTAGGTGAAATGGTGTCGCCCGCGATCGGCTACGGGGTCGGGGGCTGTCGGGCTGCGCAACAAGCTAAGGCGCATGACGCAGCCATGAATATCATACCCGTATTTGCAGTCGTTCAGCAGGGCGACTCCGTAGTCGCCCTCCGAAAGGTCAGCCCATTTATGCGCACAGACTTCAAAGCGAGCCATGTCCCAGGTTGTATTATAATGGGTCGGCCGCTGGAGATGCCCGAACTGGGTTTCATAAGTAGCCTGGGCTGCGTGAATGCCGACAGGAAAGGCCACCTTAAGCAGACGATGGCTCTCGTGCCAGTCCACCTCGGTGGGGAAATCCACCCTCCGTGAACCGGCGGTAAGGACGATGCGCTGCGTCAGACGCGAAGCGCCAAACGACAGTTCGACACGCAGCGCCGCCTGCCAGGGGTCGGAGGATTCCAGAGTCACCTGGGCGCCGGACAAGATCTCGACCTGTTCCTTGTAGAAAATGTCGATATCCCAGGCATCGGCCACATTGGGCTGGTCAGGATGCAGGTGAAACTCGTTGCCGCAGGCCCCCTCGGCCAGGACCTCGCGATCCGCCGCGACATCCCACACGCTGGTCAGTGAACCGCTTGCATCCACGGTCAGCCGCAATAGTCCGTTCTCCATAAGCCATCCGCCTTCGATGGCTGTCACCGTCACCGGCGTGACCGGCGCGGCAGGCAGCCCGGCGTCCGAGACGACCGCATAGCCACAGGCAGGCACATTCACCTCCCGCAGGCGTCCCGAGGGAAGACCGAGCACCTCCCGCCGCTCCCAGCCCAGAGGGTTGAAGAGACGCACCGGCGAGAGCACACCCGATGTATTGACTTGCGCATCGATGGCGTCGAGCGCGCCCGCGAGGACAGACTGCCCGAGCGCGGTGATGGCGGCATAGTCCCTCGCGCTATCCTCATAGACCCAGCGAATCGAGGAGCCCGGGATGATGTCGTGAAACTGGTTCAGCAAAAGCAGCTTCCAGGCGCGCTCCAGCGCGTGCGCGTGGCGGTGCGGATCATCCGCTCCCAGGCCGGTGACATCATACACCGCCCGCGGAGGATCGACCGCTTTTTCTTCGGAGTGCGGCGCGAAGTGGAGCCGCAGGCACTCGGCAAACTCCGTATCACGCAGGAGATACTCCGACTTCCGATTGCCGCGTTTCGTCGCGCCATGCGTCGTGTACGTGCCGCGATGAAGCTCGAGATAAAGCTCCCCCACCCACACAGCGGGGTCCGCCGCATCAGCAATGGCCTTGGGCAGAAAGTCGCTCACTTTCTCCTGCCGCACCTGGGGCAGCCCCTCAAAGTCCTGTAACCGCCTCGCGCGCTCCAGCATCGGGATGTCCGGCCCGCCGCCGCCGTCGCCATGGCCGTAGATGTAGAGCGATCGGCTGGCCCGCCCATGTTCCTGGAAGTTGGTGAGATTGAACATCAGCTCCCGGGGGTTCATGATCCCGAGATACGTGTCGGCCGGCGGGAAATGCGTGAAGATGCGAGTCCCATCGAGTCCTTCCCAAAGGAAGGTTTGATGCGGGAATCTGTTGAACTGGCTCCAGGAAATCTTCTGGGTCACAAAGGCGTCGATGCCGCAGCCCTTGAGGATTTGCGGCATGGCTGCTGAGTAGCCGAAGACATCCGGCACCCAGGCATCCCTCGTCTCGACGCCAAACTCCTCCCGGAAAAACTTCTTACCATACAGGATCTGCCGGATAAGCGATTCACCCGAGGCCAGGTTGCAGTCGACCTCGACCCACATCGAACCGATCGGCTCCCACTGGCCGCTCCTCACCTTTTCCACGATCCCGGCATAGATCTCGGGATAGTGTGCCTTCATCCATGCGTACTGCTGCGCCTGCGAGCACCCGAAGATGTACTCGGGATACCGGTCCATGTAGGCCACGGCGGTGGAGAACGTGCGGGCGCATTTTCGCATCGTCTCCCGCAGCGGCCACAGCCAGGCCGTGTCAATATGGGCATGCCCGATGGCGGAAAGCCGATGGACGGTTTCACCATTCCGCCGCGCCAGCAATGGCGTCAGCTCCGCACGAGCTCGTAGGAGGCGCTCCGGACTTCCGGCGTCGAGATGATTTGCCGCCGCGTTCAGCGCACAGCGCAGTTCCGCGCGGCGCTGGCTGTTCTCCGGGAAGACCGACATGGCTTCCGCCGCAACCTGGAAGTCAAAATACAAAGCTCGCGCCGCATCGTCCCGAAGGGCGAGTTCCGCCTGGACCAGAAAGAAGAGCGGCCCGGGCTTGATCTCCGTAAGCCTCCCGTCGGGGATGGCCCAGTTCGCAGCCGCTTCAATATAAAAGGAAAACCGGCCGTCGGCTTCCAGGCATGCGGTGAGATCGATCTCATTGCGCGCGCGATTGATGGCAAAAACCGGCCGCCCGCACTGATAGACCAACCCTTCTGCCGTAAACCCCTCTTTGCCCTGGTCGGTCAGTTGGAACAGCACCACGCTTGCGCTGCGATCCCAGTCGGAAGGCACCTGCCCACTGACCCGGAACCAGCTCGTATCCCACGCAGGACCCCAGGCCTCGCCAACCGAAAAGGGACGATAGTCCCCCTGCATTGCCATCTCAAGTGACACCGGCTCGCCGCCGACATGCCATGCCTCCACCTGAATCGGCAGACGCTCCGGGTAGATCTCCGTCGCGAGACGTTCCAGGCTCCGCTCGATGCGGGTCTCCGTCAATCTGGGATGCTTTAACATAACAAAGTTCACACGCCGCGCGGTCGCTCTCGTTCCTCATGCTGTCGGAGCCCCCGACACAAACCCCAAACACCGCTCAGGCCAACGGCACAGTGAAACATTCAAACCCGAATTTCCATATTTTTCGTTTCGTTTTGTTATTTTTTATATTTTTAAGACATTTTTTGATTCTCTTTTTTCGTCGCGTTATTCGATGCGGCTTTCTAGGCTGCAGGAGTGGATTCCCCATTTCTTTCCACTCAATGGATTTCATCACCCCTTCGTGGCGCTCCCCGCACACCGGTACCGGTTCCCTATTTCCGCAAGAGCTTCGAGCTCCACGCTCCAGCGCGGCAGGCGACCCTGCACATCACGGCCCTCGGCGTGTATGAAGCGGAAATAAACGGCCAGCGCATTGGCGACCATGTTCTCGCTCCCGGATGGACGGACTACGGGAAGCGGGTGGCTTACCAGAGTTACGACGTAACCAGCGCGATCAAGGCGGGAGCCAACACACTCGGGGTGATCCTGGCCGACGGATGGTTCAGCGGATTTCTCGCCTGGGATGCACGGCAGCACTATGGCGACCGGCCGCAACTCGCGGCCGTGCTGACCGTGCAGACCCTCGACGGCGCGGTCACGGAGATCGCCACTGATCTCACCTGGAAAACCGAGACCGGACCGATCCTGCTAAGCGACATGCTCCGAGGAGAATCCTACGACGCCACGCTGGAGCAGGAGGGCTGGTCCGGGCCGGAGTTCGACGACAGCGCCTGGCGGCCCGTGCGACTGGCTCCCGATCCCGCGATCTCCCTCGTGCGAAGCGCAGCTCCACCCGTGCGTCGCATTTCCGAGCTGACTCCCGTGGCCAGCCGCAAGATGGAGCCGTGGCTGGACGGCGGCGTCCGCTTCGATTTTGGGCAGAACTTCAGCGGACGCCTCCGTGTGAAGATCCGAGCAAAACGTGGTACGACCCTGACCCTGCGACACTCCGAGGTGCTCAATCCAGATGGCACCCTGTACGAGGAAAACCTCCGCACGGCCACCGCAGTGGACCACTACACCTGCCGCGGTGGGGAGACGGAGACATGGGAGCCTCGATTCACCTTTCACGGCTTCCGGTACGCGAATGTCAGCGGAATGGCGGAGAGCGATTCCCTTGAGGTCACCGGCATTGTCCTGCACTCCGACACTCCGCTGATCGGTTCCTTTTCGTGCTCCCATCCCCTGCTGAACAAGCTGCAGAGCAATATCGTCTGGGGGCAGAAAAGCAACTTCCTCGAAATCCCGACCGACTGTCCGCAACGCGATGAGCGACTCGGCTGGACCGGCGACGCACAGGTCTTTGCCCGCACCGCCTGCTTCAATATGGACGTACGCGGCTTTTTCCGGAAGTGGATGCAGGACATCCGGGACGCCCAAAAGCCAAATGGGGCCGTGCCGCCGGTCGCTCCCGATGTCGCGGTCAATATCGAAGACGGCGGGCCGGCCTGGGCGGATGCGACGATCATCTGCCCATGGACCGTCTATCTCTGCTATGGCGATACCGGCATCCTCGCCGATCACTACGAGTCCATGGAACGGTACATGGATTTTCTCGCAAATCACCGCTGCAAGGACCACATCAGGAGCCATCCCGATGTTGATCCCTGGGGCGGGTTCGGCGACTGGCTGTCTCTCGACAGCGCGCCCAAGGTGGAAGGCACCACGCCGAAGGACCTGATCGGCACGGCCTTCTACGCCAATAACGCGGATCTCATGGCCAAGATCGCGCTCGTCCTCGGACGCCGGCAGGACGCCGGGAAATACACCGCGCTCCACGGCAGGATCGTACAGGCCTTTCAGCGCCGGTTCGTCACAGCCGATGGCCTGCTCACCTCGGGTACACAGACAGCGTACGCCATCGCCCTGCATTTTGGACTGATCCCGGAGGCTCATCGCGCGACTGCCGGCGCAGCGCTGGTGAGAGACATCGAGAAACGCGAGTTTCATCTCGCCACAGGCTTCGTGGGCACGCCCTACATCCTCGACGCCCTTGAATCCACCGGCCACCTGGACATCGCCTATAAGCTGCTCGAGCAGGAGACATTTCCCTCCTGGCTGTTCCCTGTCAAAAACGGAGCTACCACCATCTGGGAGCGCTGGGATGGCTGGACGCCGGAAAAAGGATTTCAGGACAAAAGCATGAACTCCTTCAATCACTACGCTTACGGGGCAGTGGGAGCATGGATGTATCGCACCGTGGCAGGCTTGGACACAGACCCCATCGCGCCCGGTTATCGCCGCATCATTTTCCGTCCTCGCCCGGGCGGCTCAATTTCTCACGCGCAAGCCAGTCTGGATGCGCCCTGCGGCAGGACGGGTATTCGCTGGACCCTGGAGGATCGTGCCCTCGCGCTGGAGCTTACCGTACCCAAGGGCGCGGAAGGAATCCTCTCGGCGCCTCCGGATTTTCCATCGGAGCACAAGACCTTCGGACCGGGAGTACACCGTCTGCTCCTGCAAAAAGCAGACGCTCCCGCGTAGCGACGACCTCTCACGATCTCCCGGGCAAAATGGGAGACGCGCCAGGAGAACTCCAGACGCGCCTCCCACCCAGACCACTGAGAAACAATGAATCAGGCCTGCCTGCGGGCAAACTGAAGACGGAGAACGAGCCTCCCGTTGCCCGGCGAACAACCCGCGGATGCGCTAAAGCGGATCGGCAGAAACCGAGAAATTGCGTACCTCGACGAACAAAGGCTGATTGCCTGCGCTGCCGCCAAAACCAGCAAACGAAACAGCGTCTCCCGCAAATGCCGTGGTGGAGATATCGTAACGCGCCGTACTGTCACCCAGAGAGACCCTAGTTACCGCCCCGGTCGCGGTATCCACGGTATAAGTGAAAAGATAAGGCTGGGTCGGATCAAACTGGCCGCCGAAGGGGATGGGCGCACCGGATTTTTCGCCCGCGACCACCAATTGGAGGCTTCCATCGTAGTTTAGCTGAAACCCTGTAAAGCCTTTGTAAGCATCCCCAAACTGCTGTTTGGGGACCGTGGAGTAAAATCCCAGCAGCGCATATCCTGCCTTGAGCGCAGCGAGATCGTACCCCGAGGCATCGTCGGAATTTCCCTCGGTAGCAGGATGCTCAAAGGTAAACTCCGCCGTGATGGTCACCAGCGACTTTGCCGCGTTGCCCGCGAGAGACGCGGCGACCGAGCCGCCATTGTGCATGCGCGCCGCATTGTCGCGCTGCCACACATCAAAGCCGCCACCGCCTGCCAGAATCCAGTTTTCTCCCGACACATTGGAACCATCCGGCTTCAATGCGGAATCATCCGGACTCATGCCCGTCAGGCTTTCCTGAGTCTCTCCGCTGGAAAATGAGGCTGAGACCAGTTCCGCGGCCCAGGCATGACCGCCGACAAGCAAGCCAGCCAGCAAGAAACTGTAAGCTAATGATTTCATAACGGCGAATCGCTCTACACAAGCCGTGAAACGTACTGACCGGCCCGAGGCGTGACCGGACTCTCAGGCACTCCGCCGCACCCGGCGCAGATGCAGGACCAAGCCAATCCCGCCAATCAGGATCATCGAAGTAGCACCGGGCTCGGGAACAACAGCCGCCACCGTCAACTCGCTAAAGCCAACCCGGGAGTGACCGCCAGAGGCGACTCCCACGTAGCTCGTCGCGGAATCCGTGAAGGCTGTGGTAGAAAACCCTGACACCGCATTCCCGCCAAACGTGATCCCCGAAACCCCGCCAGTCGCCGTATTCACCGTATAGCTCAGGGTATAGTATACATCCTCGGAGACAGTGCCCAGCGAGGCAGAAAGGCCGGTGTCCGTGCCACCGGAGTACAGCCGGAGAGTCCCTGTCTCGTCGAATGTAAATCCGGTAAAGTTTGCAAGGCTGCTAGCTCCGTTGGACTGGGTCGGCTGGACAGACCAAAAACCAAGCAAACCAACGTTATTCGACATCTGACCCGACAGGATAATGCTGGAAGTAATCGTAAACTCGACCGGCTTGGTATAGCCGCCGCTCGATCCCAAGGTCAGGCTTGCCACGGTGTTTTCCTCCGCCAGGTAAACGGCATTTTGAACGCCTCCGAGCCAGGTCGCATTCACCTGAGGGGCAGCCCAACTCCAACCGGCCCCCCACACCCAAAGGCCCCCGGGAGAGTTCGTCGAAAGGCCTAGGGAAGTGGCGTCCAAAGGTTGATTGCTTCCTGTGGAAACAAAATTGCCTGCACCAATAATCGTCTGGGCACTTACGGAACCGAGGCTAGCCGCCAATATCGGAGCAACGAAGAGAGTTCGAATGAGATTCATAGTTTTGGGGAAGAGGTGGGGGTTGAACTAACGGGATCAATTAGGCACACGCGTGAAATCTTTTCAAGATAAAAGTGGCATTTTGATACTAAAATTCAAGCAAAGTCCGATCCACCTGCCGGGCAACCATCCAAAGTCGCAGCATCGACACTGTGGCTCAGCGCTTCACCATCGCGTGCGGAGCAAGGAGGGCAAACCTTAGGCATCAGGCATCGGGAATAACCTCGGGCAGAATGATAGGTCTCACCCTGAGAGGCAAGATCGCGCCAAAGGTCCGTGGCAAAATACGACAGCCAACGCTCTACTGATGACAGGTCCAGGGCTGGGCCGGGACGGAGTAAGGCATGGGATATTTGCCCTCCGGAACGGGCTGGGCGCGCACTTGGAAGACCGGAAATGCCGGAACCTTGCCAGAGCCGGGCACGTCCTCAGTCGGATAGCTTTCACCTTGTTTCTCGATCATCAACCAAGCTCCAAAAGCCGTGCCGGGATATTCACCGATCAGGATATCCAGGTCGATGGGTTCGCCTTTCTTTGCCTCGAACCAGTCGCCAAAGCGTAGTTTGCCTACGCTGAGGCGAATGTTGGGAGCGTCCTCCGGTTCCTTCCAGCCGCTCGTATCAGCCCACCCGCCGAAGTGCGAAACAAGAGATGTCTTCCCGTTCACCGCCACCGCCAGGGCATCGTCGGCGATGCCCACAAACCGATAGGTGCCATCCTCCGGGGGAGACACCTGGCCCTTATACACAACGATCCACTGCTCCGGGCGCACGACGTCCTCGACATGAAATGCCATGGGACCCGCTCCCGCCCCCATGTTGGGAATGAAGACCTGCGTGCCATAGATCGGGCGGGTCACCCGGAAGAAGGGGCTCAGCACACTCTCCTCCCAGCCGCTCTTGAGAAACTCGCCGACCGTCCGGAAGTAATCCGCCTTCATCGGCTCCCCCTTCTGGTTCTGCTTGAAGTCGTAAAAGATGCCGATGAGTGCGCTCCCATCCGTCTCCGTCGACCCAAAGGCCGACGACGCCGGGGACTGGGCGGAAAGAGAGCAGACACCAGCCAGGGCCAGCAGGCTGGAAAGAAACAGACGCGAGCAGATCATTGTCCCGGCATCTCGCCTTCCGCGAGGTTCTTCAGGTATTGGCGCACCATTTCATTATACTCGACCGGAGGCTTTTCGCGCTGGAGCAGAGACAAGGCGGCTCGCTCCGCCGGCGAAATACCGCTGGTGGCCGAGACGTCGGTGAGCAACGCGCCTCCACCAGTCGGATTGCCCGTGCCTCCATTGAGCGGCCCGGCCCCGCCTTTTCCGAGTTCCATGCCGTCCCCGTGGCCAGGAGGCGGGGCGCCATTGGCTCCGGCGAGTGCATTGGCCGCCTTTTGCAGGCCCGCCAGGGCGGCGTCAGCTTTTTTCTGAGCTTCATTGATATTGTGACCGGCCATCATTTCATTGCCCGCTCCCTGCTGTTCCTTGCCTTGCTTCGCATCATTCTGTGCGCCTTCCAGGTTCTCACCGACATCCTTGCCAACCGAGTCTCCGGCCTGTGCCGCGCTTTTCTCGGCATCGGCAAGCGCCTGGGATGCGGCATCCAGCTTGGCCTGGGCTTCTCCGCCCTTGTGTGCTTGGGAATTCGCCTGCGCCTGCGCCAGTTGCGATTTGGCTTCCATCACCTTGTTCGCAGCGTCCTGGATGGCGGCAAATTGCGGGTCGGAAGAAGCCGACCCCTGGGAGGACGAGTCCTTCCCGGAGCCAGCCATCTGACGTTCCATCGCCTTCAGGTCATTCGCTACGCTCGCGATATTTTCCGCAGCGTTTTTCTGCTGCTGGATGACATCCTGCTTGCCTTCGACCTTGTCGATCAGCGTGCGATCCTGAGCGAGGCGATCGCTGAGGAAGTCCGTCTGGCTCTGCGCCGCCTCGGCCTTGGCCCCGGCCTGAGGGCTCATTTGTTTTACCTCCTCCTTGAGGATGGAAAGTTCGTCGGCGATGTCGGCCTGGCGTTTTGCGATCTCCGCCTGCGCGCCGACGTATGACTTCTGCGTGGAGTCCGCGAGCTGCTTCTGGTCAGAAGCGAGCTCTTTCATCCGGGTGGCAAGCTCGCGCATGCGCTCCTGAGGGGTGCGCGTCTTGTTCAGGCCGTCAATCATCTGCCGGAGCACCGCCACCACCTGGCTCTGGGGGTTCACCGCCTCGGCAAAATGACTTGCCGCTGTCTCGGAGGTCGCGAGCCCGACCTGGTCCGATAGACGACCGGTCGCTGCGATGGAATATGCCGCGGCAAAGGCGGCGGCAGACTGGCTGCGAGCCCGGGAAAGCCGCTGCAAGGTTTCCAATGCAGAATCCACCTCGTCCTTGATCGCAGTCTGCTCGGCCTGGGCTATGGCAATGATACCGGGTTCCGTCCAGCGTGAAGCCATCAGCTCGCCCTGCCGCTGAGCAGAGGTCTGCCGGACGGCCAGCTCGCGCAGACGCTGCCGCATGGAGGCCTCATCCTTCTGCGCGGTAAGGCGGTCTGCGATCGTTTGCAGCGCGGACTGAATGCTCTTCTGCCGTGTCCCGGCGCTGGCAAGCTGGGCATTGGCTCCGGCAACGTCGGGAGCGCGGCTCGCATCGCGGAGGGTTTTCACGACTTCCAGCATTTCCTTGTCGCTCAAGGTGTCGAGCTGATCGAGGATCGCCTTTCCCTGGGTCAGTTCCTTTCCGGCTACGGAGTTTGATTGAAACTCCACCAAAAGCGCCCGCAACTCCTCGCGGATGCGCTGGGTTTGCTTGCGGACCTGGTCCTGCGCCACACTGGCCTGGTATGCGGAGGCAGCAGGGGATTTCTCCACGGCGTGCGCTGCAGCCGCAAATGTTGCGACGATGGCGCAAATCAGAGCTTGGGGTGTTTTCATGGCTAACGATTGGTTCTGACGGCGGTGCCGGTCGATTCGTTGATTTTCTCCTGAGTCTTGATGAGAGATTCCACCTTGCGTGCGGTATCGCCAAAGGCATCAAGGAGTTCGAGGCGCTTTTCCTCGTCCGAGACGATACGGATCAACCGCGACCGGCTGGAGGCCAAACCGGGTCCGCTAAACGAATTGTTATCCCGGGCTTCAATGGAAAAACGGACCGTCGAGCCAATCGTTAACGGAGGCAGGAGCCTGCCCAGATCCCATGAGAACCGCTGCGGGGCAGAGCTTTCCGGCAATGGCAAGGGAATCCTCCCTCGTTCCGCCGGCGGATCACCCTGATCCCTGGTCTGCGGGCGGAAGACTTCGTAAGCGATCTCGACCTGGCTGAGACCGAAATCATCCTTTGCGGTGTAGACGATGGGAATCACGACCGAGGCCTGCGCGGTCAGTTTCTCAGCGCGGGGACTGACGATGCTGACGACCGGAGGTTTATCCGACCGCACCTCGATGCGCACGTTCACCGGCTGGGAGATCTCTCCCTTGTCATTCTCCACCGTAAGCGACACTCCGCTCAGATCCGTGGATGATACGGGGATCTCCGCCCGGAATGATCTCCGATCACCTCCCAGGACCTCAGCAGTCGCCTCTCCGCCCGGGCCCTGCAATGCGATGCGGGCCACCTTGATGGGCTGATTGGCAGCGCCCTCGATACGAAGCCTGCCTCCCGCCAGGAGCGCCAGGGTGCCCGTCGAGAGCGGGGTCTCCCCCAATCCCGTATACCCGGGATAAATCTGCGTGAAGCGCGTCTGGATGATCGAAGGCACGATCTTGACGGAGACTCGTCCGTCCTCCCCTGCCCCGTCGCCAACTTCAAACCGGTAGCGGAAGGGTTGCCGGACATTCGGCAGGGTAAAGGAATAGAATCCGCGCCGGTCCGGCGCCTCCGTCACCACGACGGCATCTTTCCTTCCATCATCGAAAATCACCACCAGCCGCCCGGACTTCGGCAGCACTCCCTCAGCCACGGCAAAAAGACTGGCATCGCCGCCCTCGACGACCTCGAGGTCTCCGGAGGTCTGAACGACACGCGTCTGCGAGGGCAAGGGAACCTTCGCCAGGAGCAGGCGCTGGAGCAGCGTGAAAGATTGCGGATAAAAGCCCGCGAAGACTCCGGAGAAGACCACACCGGAAATCGCCAGAATCTTCAGCGACTTGATCAGGCCTGCCTTCGGCACCACCCTTCGCGGCACGTCGAGATGGGTGATCTTGTTGGCGATACGCGCGATCAAGCGCCGAACCATCTCAACGGAACCCTGAATGCACCCCGGGCCGCCCCCGGCAAGCTGCACGGCGGAAATCAACTCGGATCGAAACTGCGGCATCCTCCGCTCAATGAGCAAGGCCATGGCCTCCGAGTCCATAGGACGCGAAAGCGGGAGGATTATCCCCCTCCAGGCAAGCCACCCGATCACGCCCGCATCGGCCAGCAGAAAAATGCAGCGCACAACCCACGGCAGGCCAAAGAGCCAGTCGGCAAGCCCCTGGACCAGCCAGAGAGCAGCAAGAGCGGTCAATACAACCGCCGAGCCGGCCGCCAGAGTAAAGGTCACATGCCGCCGACGCACCTGTCGGAGCACGGTGCGCAGCCCCTGAGGAAGAGCAAGACGCTCTCCTGCGGGAAGCGAAGGCTGGGGCTCAGTCTTTGTTTTCATTTCAATTGGCTAAGCCTCCTCACAAGCCACTCCGTGGAAAATAGAGCAACCAAAGCCACCAGCCACCAGCCCGACCTGTAGATCTCGCGACGTTTGTACACCGCGACGGTGGAGGATTTTTCCTGGAGCCACCCCGGCAGTTTATCCAGGTCCTCCTCGCGCAGAAAGCGTCCGCCAGCCACCGAGGACATGGCTTGAAGGAGCCGTTCATTCAGCGCGGTCTGCTGCGCCTCGAGATTGGGGTCTGTCACGGAAAACCTCAGCACAGCCTCGGGATCACGATCGGTGGCAAAGGAGTACTGCCCTGGGGTGCGCGCCACGAAATCTCCGTGAAACAGCCCCCTTCCGTCCGTGGTCAGCGTCACCGTCTGCGTCGTGGTCCGACCGTCGTTTTCGACGGTCACCTTTCCCGGTACGGAAGGCTCGATCAATGGCTGAAAGCCCTCCGCGTACAGGTTTCCCGAAATGACCACGCTCTCGCCGGTCTGGTATTCCGTCCTCACGGTCTTGAGCTGGGTGAGTTTTGACCCGCCCTCCAGAAGCTGAAGAGAGAGCGACTGCATGATCTGACCCCAGAGGATGGAGTAATATTTCTCACCCGTCCGGCTGCGCCAGCGCCAGGTCGCGTCCATCCCGATAAACACCGCGGTACCGGCGCCATAATCCTGCAAGGCAACCACCGGGCGAGGGCCATTCCGGGCGGCGGATTCCGGCCGGGGGTCCACGAGCAGCACCTCGGCCCCGGGTTTTGCACGTGACACCGGCGCAGTCCATCGCACGCCGGGAAACTCCCCCCAGATGCGCCGGTTTTCCTCCGGATCGGGGTCCATCAGTAGATAGGAGGAGGATTCCCCTTGCGGGGTGAGTTCCAGGCGAAACGACTCGGGAGAGCGCTGCGCCACCTCCTCGGCGGCCATCGCGGAGTCCGGCACGATGGGCAACACCGATGCCAGCGGAGTATCCGCGTAGGCCGTCGGATTGAAATTGGGGCCTGCAAGAAAGATAATGCCGCCGCCTGCCTCCACCCACTCGCGGATCAACTCCATGCGATCCTCTCCCAGATCCGCCGGGTTTACATCCCCGAGGATCAGCACCTGAGATTGGAAAAACGCCTCACGGTCATCGGGCAGTGCAGGCAGGAAGGGGGAGTTCTCGATATTCGCCAGGCCGGGTTCGCCGTCGATCATGACCGCCCGGACGTTCAGCCGCCGGTCCTTTTGCAAATATGCCAGCAGGTAGCGGAAGTCCCATCGGGGCTCCTGCTCGATCAAAAAGACGTCAAACTTCTGGTCCGTCACCCTCACGGATGCTGTCGCGACGTTATTTTCTGAAGACACCTCATCCGGTAACACGTTCGCCTTGACCTCCAGCTTCAACACACCGGTCTCGGCAGGCTCAAAATGAAAGAGCACCTCGGTCTCTCCCCCTGGACCGATATCCACCTCGTGCTCGTCCACGGCGGACCCGTCGGCATTCAGAGTGACAATGACCTTCGCGCTCTCCATGCCCTGAGCGCGCAGACGCGCCCGGACATCGAGACGTTCCCCGGCAAAGGCCAGCCGTGGAACGGTGATTTTTTCCACGATGACATCCGGTGCCGCCGTCACCCCCACGCCATAAACGAAGAGCGGAATATTCTCCTGTCGTGCCATGGCCGCGGCCTCTACCGGGGTGGAGCCCGAGTTGTTGGCCCCATCGGTGATGACGAGCATCCCCCCCACCCGCCGTCCATCCTGCATGGCACTGCGGAGGGCATCGCCGATCGCGGTGGCGGGTTGCTCGGGACGAAACTTTTGAAAGAATGCCCCCACCTCCTGGATCGTCGGCCTCTGCCCGCCTGAGGGGCCACCTGCATCGGAAGCACTGCGCCCGAAGGGGAAGAACACAAGGTCCGCCTGCGCCGCAAGGCGAGGCCAGAGATTCAGCTTCTCGTTGACGGCAAGCTTCTCCAAGAGCTCCCATCGCGTGATGTTCTTCAATGCTCCAATGTTTTCCGGCAGGCTTTGCTGGAGACCATTGGCAGGGTTCAAGAGCCCCGTGGCAATGGCGGCACGCTTCACATCATCCGGCTTATCGCGGCGGTCGGCAAATGCCATGCTCGAGGAAGTATCGAGAAGCACAACCAGGCTTTGTCTCACAGGTTCGTTCAGAGTGAGATTCAAAACGGGACGGACCAGCAGGATCGCAATGATGAGGAAGATCGCGATGCGCAGCGCGCTAAGCGCAACGCGGCGCACCGGACTGATTTCCAGCACCCATCGGCGATAGGCCAGCCATGTCCCGACGGCAACTGTCAGCAACAGGAAAAATGCCCAACCGGGGGCCATCCCCTCAAAGGACAGGCTCCATTCATTTCCAGAGGCGGCAAGGAAAAGCGTCTTCATGGGTCAACGAGCCCGGCTGAAACGAAAGGCGAGAATCATCTCCATCACAGTCAATACGGCGGCCAGGGCGACCAATGCGGGCCAGAATTCCCTGGTGATCACCAAGCGGGATTCCACCCCGCTCGTTTTTTTCTCGGAAGGTTTCGTCAGCGCAGCGAGTTCGGTCGGATCGATCGGCCGAAGGTTCGATTCGGCAGGATCGAGCTGCACGGCAAAGGCGCCTACGGGTCGCTCGCCCCCGGCGACGAACACCTGATATCCTCCGACGCTTTGCGTGTCTCCAAAGCGGATCACGCTATCCTCCCCCTCCGCTTCCACACGGCCTCCTCCCCGGCGTGTTCCGTCGGGCATCATCACGGAAAACTCCCGGCCGCGGAGTGCTCCCTCTACATTGAGCCGGAATGACTCGCCCGGCGAAAGCGAGAGACGGGCTTCCTGGGATCGGGTCAGATAACCGAGCAGCCTCTGCACCAGCGGAACGAACGCCGGATGCAGCGGAAGGTTGGTCATTTCCGGCGTCACCCCCGAGTCAAACAAAACGACCCGGCCCAACCCGACCCCCCACTCCAGCGCGGCAGGCGTGCCATCAGCGTGGCGCACAAGGATCTGGGGAGCCTGCCCGCCAGGAGGCGCGGGACGCGGAGTGAGCGGCAGATACCGGAGTGTCCGAATGGCACCCAGGCTGCCCTGCGAGGGATCATTCCACAGCGCTGTGACAGGGTGCTCAAAGTCGCTGCTTTGCCAGCTGGACGCAGGACTGGCTGCGTCCGCTGTCTGGAGCGGCCCGGCCTCTGCCGGCAGCAGATTCCAGAGATCCGTCGTCGCCCGCCACGCCGCCGGGTTACTCAAGGGACCAGGGAATACCACTAACTTTCCGCCCTTATGGACATAATCGGAAAGCGCCTTGGCGGCGGGGGCGGCAAGCGAGGCCACATTGCACAGGAAGACGATGTCCGCACCTTCGAGAGCGGATGCATCCAGCGCGGCGGGCCTGGCAAAGGAAAGCCCGAGATAGTACCGGAGGGATTTATCCCTGGCGACAGGCACCAGCGCGTTCGCGAGGAAATAGCCATCGCGATCGGCCATCGCATCAACCTCGCCGCCCTCCACAATGAGGGCGCTAACCGTCTTGATCACATTCACGGCGATGGTGCGTTCATTATCCACCTTCAATGCATCTGGCGGAGTGGTGGCAGTGAGCAGATGCGGGCCAGGTTCCGCGAAGCTGATGGTCATCTCCACCTGCTGGCTCCCGCCCGCCGGGATTGCCGGAATGTTGGTTTCACCAACAGAGGGACTGCGATCGGTGGAAAGAGACACCCGAATATTCTGCACGGGCGCATCACAAAAATTTGCGACATCGACCCTCACCCGCAAAGGCAGCCCGGCGGCGGCGACTCCGCCATCGATGGAGAGTCCGGTCACCGCGATATTGGGGCCTCCCTCGCCGATCGGCACAGGTACCAAGGCGATCCCGGGATTCTGCGCGACGAGACGTTGGATTTCCGCGAGCTTGTCCCATCCGGATATCTGACTGTCGGTAAAGACCCGGATTTCCCTCGGGCGCCCGGTCAGGGGGGCCAGCGTGGCAAAGGCCTGCCTGATGCCCTGTGCCAGATCGGTCCCCCGATCGGAGGTGCGGGCGGCACCTAACTCCCGCCGGGCCAGGGAGAGATCCGGCACCGGATTGGGCACCACCAGATCGGAGCGTGTCGAGACCAGTCCCAGACCGACCAGAGAATCGGCATCGAGACTGTCGAGCCATTTCAGAGCGGCCTGCCGGGCCTCGTCAAAGCGAGTCGAGGCGCCGACGGTTTCCTGCATACTGGCGGAGTTGTCCAGCAGCACCATCGCTGCCACGGTACCGCCTCCGGTCCCGGCAGATGCCAGCGCCTGCCACACCGGCCGGGCGAAGGCCAGCACGAGCAGGGCAAAGAGAAGGCATCGCACAACCAGCAAAATAAGGTCTTCGATTTTCAGCCTCCGCTCGTTTTTCCTCAAGCTGTCGGCCAGAAACCGCATCGCAGCCCAGTCAATACGACGGACCCGGAATTTGTTAAGCAGGTGAATCGCGATCGGGATGCCGATGGCCGCGAGCCCGCCGAGAACAGCCGGTTGCAGAAAGTTCATCGGCGTCCGGTGTTGCGGCGAAATGCCAGATAACCACTCAAAACCTCTGCGAGCGGCTTTTCTGTATCGGCCAGCACGTAGTGCGCATTGAACTTCTCGCAGATGCGGCGAATGCGCTGGCGATAGTCCTCAAAGTTTTTCAAGTACGACTTGCGAATGTCGGCGGGCGAGGTCTGCAACTCGGCATCGCCCTCGAGATCGCGGAACTTGTATACCCCGGTGAAGGGAAACGTGATCTCGGCGTGGTCCAGCGTGTGAAAGACGATCACCTCGTTGCCGGAGAAAGCGAGCCGCTGAAGACCGGAGGCAAGCTGCTCCTCGTCGCCAAAGAGGTCGCTCAGCAAGATCACGATACCCCGGCGTTTCGCCTCCTGGGCGAGCTGTTCCAGCGATCTACCGAAACTCGTATGCCCGGTCGCCTCAAAAGCGGCGAGACGATTCATGATGTGGTTGATGCGCCCGAGGCTGTCGGTGCGGGGCAGATAGTCGCGTCGCTCCGTATCAAAAAGCATGAGAGCCACCGCATCGCGCTGGAGCAGGATGACATAGGCCAGACAGGCGGCGAGAGCCTTGGCAAAATGCAGTTTGCTCACCTTGCCCGAGCCATAATTCATCGAGGCGCTGCCATCGACGGCGATATGCGCGACGTAGTTGGTATCCTGCTCGTATTGCTTGATGTAGTAGCGGTCGGACCGCCCCAGGACCTTCCAGTCGAGATGCCGGATATCGTCTCCCGCAGAGTACTCCCTGTGCTGGGCAAACTCGATGGCAAAGCCATGAAACGGCGAGCGATGCTCGCCGACGCGATATCCCTCGACGATGCGCCGGGCCATGAGGCCAAGGGCTTCGCCGCGGGAAACGGCCTGAGGATCGAGAAGGTTCTCCGCCATGCGAGAGAGGATGTCCGGTTAACCGTGCTGGGGGATGGACTCGAGCACGCGGGCGATGATCGTGTCCGAGGTAATGCCCTCGCTCTGCGCGGTGAAGTTCGGTGCGATACGGTGCCGCATGATGGACGGCGCGACGGCCGCGACATTATCGCATGCGACGTAGTCCTGTCCGCAAATCAGGGCGTGGGCCTTGGAGGCCATGACCAGGCTGAGGCTGGCGCGCGGACCCGCGCCGAAGCTCAAATACTGAGCGCAGAAGTCCAGAGCCCCCGCTTCCTTCGGCCGGGTCGAACGCACGATATCCTTGGCATAGCGAAAGACATGATCCGCGACGGGCATCATCTTTACCGTCTCCTGCATGTAGATCACCTGCTCGGCATTGACGACGGCCTGGGGTTCCTCGCCCTTCGGCCCAGCCGCCATCTTCATCACCAGCAGCTCTTCCTCGTCGGTCGGATAGCCCACATTGATCAGGAACATGAAACGATCGAGCTGAGCCTCGGGCAGCGGATAGGTGCCCTCCTGCTCAAGCGGATTCTGCGTGGCCAGCACAAAGAATGGGACAGGCAGAGGATAGGTCGTGCCGCCCACGGTCACCCGGCGCTCCTGCATCGCTTCAAGCATCGCCGCCTGGGTCTTGGGAGGGGTACGGTTGATCTCATCCGCCAGCACGATGTTGGCAAACAGCGGACCGGGAAGGAACTTGAACTCCTTCAGCCCGGAGGCGGGATCCTGATAAATCACCTCTGTGCCCGTGATGTCACTCGGCATGAGGTCCGGCGTGAACTGTATGCGCTTGAACGACATGTCCATCGTCTTGGCGAGCGTGGAGATGAGGAGGGTCTTGGCGAGCCCGGGTACCCCGACCAGCAGCGCATGGCTCCGCGTGAGGATGGAGATGAGGATTTCCTCGACCACCTTGTTTTGTCCCACCACGACTTTGGCGATCTCCCGCTGCACCGAGGTGTAGGCATTGCGGCAATATTCTACCGCCTGGGTATCGGTGCCGGCGGATGAAGGGTCTGTATTCGCGCTCATGAGAGAATAATGGAAGGGATGGAAGGAATGCGGAGGAAAGCAGGGGTTCGGGAAAGTGTATTGGTCTCCATGTCTAATTAATAGCTTCCGCCTGATCGGGGGAGTGTGGGGATGTCATCCTCCGATAGCCGGATGACGCTCAGGGTAAAAGCATAAGGTCTCCCACGGTATCGACATCCTTGGTATGTGCGTTGCCGAACCATGTCATGAAGGCATCGCGCCCGGCGCCGTCGTCCTCGTTTACGATCATGGTGAATCCCAGGTTGCCTCCGGGTTCCGGGATAAAAGGAGCCAATCGCTTCCACGGGATGGCAATCTCGTAAGTGACATCGCCCGTGCCGGCCTTGTCACGGTGGATGGCGAGCTGGATGTCCCGGGCTTCGCCGGTCGGGGCGCCCGCGTCGGAGGAAAGCGTACACCAGGACTGAGGGCCTTTCCGTCCTGATCCGAAGGAATACTCGTATTTGCCCGGCTTTTCCTTCGACTGCCTGGCCGGGTCGATAAGAAACTGCAGGCCATCCATGCGCCATAGGTCGGCATCCTCGAAGGCGCTGCCCCCGGCGATGTCGTCGTGGACGGTCACCGCCACATAAAGAAATCTCTCGTCCCAGAGAAACCGGAGCTGCGCGGAAAGATCCGCAGGGCCTTTCCAAACCGGTGCCTTGCGCTCGCCCAGGGCAAACCCAAAGAACTGCCCCGCCTCCTCCAGGGTCTGCACCGGCGCACTCTGCCATACGGGCTCATTCAAAAGTCCATCCACCGTGACGGGGGCCAGAGCCCGCGGCACTCCGACGAACCCCGCCGCCTGCCGCTCCAGAGACACGACCTTGCCCGCCGCGTCGCGGACCACCGCCTTGACGTGATAGACATCCAGCGGGCTGACCCCGCTCAAGGGTATCATCACCTCTTCGCTGCTCCTGGCAGCCACTTCGATGTCGCCAGAGTCCGGCGTCTGGACCTTCGCCTTGGACAAGACGATTTCAGAAAAACTCCCATCCCGAAGCATCTGCTCTCCGGCGACCTCCACGTGCCATGAGAACTTTTGCGGTGCGCCGCCATTGTTGTGAATAATGAGACGAACACCCGGTCCGCCCTTCTCTCGATAGGGCACCGGTGTCAACCGCACATCGACCAGCCCGGCCAGAGGCTTCCGCACGCAGAGCAGGCCAATGTCCGAGCCGCCCTCGCGGATAGGGAGGTCCAACCCGGCCTCGGACGCCTGCGTGTCCGCCGGTGGTTTCACCGAGAACCGAACATTTCCGCCGTCGACCGACTTGTCAACGCTCCAAAACGGCGGGGCTTTCAGCTCTACGGCCTCGGCCCGGAGACCATTTAATGCCACCTCGACGAGGTTCTCGCCATCCCGGTAAAAACGGGCCGGAACCTTGGTAAAGCCGGCCGCCGGACGCTCAAGCGACGCAGGCAACGTACGGGTCCCATTCTGGAAAAGCAGGAGCACAGGCTCCTCTCCGATGGTGAGGGATATCCCGCGCCCCTTGGCGTTCAGGAGGTTTCTGCTGCCGTCGATCCGGATCATCTCGACCTTGCCCGCACCAGGCAATGGCAGGAACACATCTTCCCGCCCTTTGTCCTTGTAAGCAATAATCAATGAATTCCCGGGCTGATCCTGGAAGAGAAACGCGCGAATGTCCGCGCCGTAAACCTTGTCGCCCACGAACTTCTTCGTCGTGATGCTGTTGACGACATTGTAGTACGCGATCGCATCCAGCTTGGGAGCATATTGATTGTAACGACAGTCGAAGACATTGTGCGCTGCGGCAAAGGTGCCGTGAATCCGGGCATCCGGGTCGGGATAGAACAGCCCGAACCACGAGACATTCATTCCACCGCCTGCGAAGAAATTGGCAAACTTGCGGTAAAGCAGCGAAGCCACCGCCAGCCGAGTGAGGCCCTGGCTGTTCATTCCGATCTCAGTGCTCCAGATCGGTTTGGCGTATCCATACTTCCGGAAGAGCTCGGGATACTTTTCGCTCAGGATGACCCGGAGGCTTTCCGGGTCCTCATAGGAATGGAAATCGTAAGCATCGAGCCACTTTCCGAAGCCCTGCTTGAAATAGTCCTCCTCGGTGCCGACGGAGGTGCCCACGACAACGATGGATGGGTCGATCTTCTTGATCTCCTCGTAAACGATACGGTAGGCCTCGACATCGTTTTTGATCTCCTCGCCTTTGCTATGAGGTTCATTGCCGAGATTGACCACCATCGGCTTCATGTGACCGTACCTGGCCAGGAAATTGCGGACGCCCTTGCGGATGAGCGCGCCGTCATTGGCCAGCAGCTCCCTCCACCCCTCCGACCTCGCCTCGATGCCAAGTGCCGGGGAACTCGTCAATACCCCGAGACCGAGTTCATGGGCGAGGTCGATCTGGGCGGCGTCGACCTTGGCGGGATCGGCTTCCATCCGGCCCCAGACATTACAAATCCTGATGCCAAGCCGCTTGGTCAAACGCGGACTCTCCGGAAACCGCTGGTCCCAGGTCCTGCTGGTGAATGGAATCTCGTCCGGTTTGAAGGCATTCGCCGCCGCCTCAGGCAGGATGGCAAAGGAGGTGGCGTGAGAGAAGGGTTCGCCTCCCGGTCTCGCGATCGCGCCTTGCAGTTCATAATACCGCCCCACTTCCAGCGGCAGGGACGAGAGGTCGACCTCCGCGCGATATTTCAGGAGTTTCTTGCCCTCGACGTTGCCCGCTGGTTCCAGGAGAACCTCCATGGGCCGGCCTTGCTCCCCGCCCCAATAGTCCCGCACCACGAGATCCACCCTGCGCCGGTCGTCAGGAAGCGCGCGATCGGACCAGACCTCGATCGCCGCCACTCGCGGGGACTCGGGATAAAGAAGATGGCCCAGATCGGAAAACCTCAGCACCATGCGCTTGAGACCATCATCAGCGGCGGCATCGGATGCAGCGCGCAACGCGAGCGCATCGAGCCAGAATCTGCCAGGTGTCTCCTTGTTGATGGATGCCACAAATCGCGCGGACACTGCTCCGTCCGGAGCGGCAACAGTCACGGTTTCCCTCTTCCAAGGCGTCTGCCGAAACCAGGCCCCAAGCTCAGTGGCGCCAAGCGAGGTTCCCGCCTTGTCAAAGAACTCCAAAGCCAGGGTGCCGTTATAGGAATTGTCCATCGAGGTGAGGTCCGAACGCCCGGCAAACTCCACCTCCAGCTTCCCACCAGAGAGTGGGAGCACGGGGCTCGAGGCCGTCACGGGCGAGCGCAGAGACGCCTCGTTTTTTTCCAGGAGCAGCGATTGCAATCCCTCGAAGTGCTCGTCGCGATCCAGCCCGACCTTGCCCGCCGTCAGCCAGCCCTGCCCGGAGAGAGATTCTCCCTCGAAAGTTTCCGTGACGACCGAGCTGGCATGGAGAAGACCTCCATGGCTCAATATCAGCCCCAGAACAGCTATCGACAGCACTTTCATGTAAGGGAGGAATATCGAGCTGATCGACACGCTATTTGATGACAGGCAGGGTGCGAATATCAGAAAATTCAATGCTGGCTTCCGGAACGCTACCCTTGCTGCTCAGCAGGACCCCCACCTTGGAGAGCGCGCCATGCCAGATTCCATCCGCCGCACCGCCCCAATGCTCACCCTTGGCGATATCGGCGATATCGACATTCACCTCCTGCCAGGACCCTTCCCCCAGCATGATCGGGTTGCTTTGAAAACACTGACCGGTTTCATCGATCAGACGCAACTTCATGCGATCCACATTGGATGCCTTGACCTTGAAGACGAGGCCGCCCACCTCGCCTGCCGAGACATCCCGCAGCATCTGGACATACGCTCCACCCTCTGAGAAATCTCCGGTCAGGCGAAGGACATCGCCACCGTCCTGAGACGAAGACTCCACCGCAACCAGCCCCCCCTTGGCGCCGGGATACTCCTGTCCATTGTCAAACACCCAACCCATCGAGGGCTGCCCGGGCTCCAGCAGCGAAATCCCTTCCTCTGCGGAAGCCAGCGGCATACCAACCACGACCAGCGCCAGGCAGAAAACAGAGAGCAGATTCCTCGGGGGGAGGGACATCAATATCATGTCCCTGCTTTTAATCCAAAATACGTCACAGTCAATCAATCTGTTTCTTTTTGAAATAAAAACAAAGGATGTGCTCGGGATGAGAAATTAAAATAAGCCATTTCCTCGCTACGGATTGCCACAGAAATCCGGGAAAAAACGCTTCGTATTGCGGAAAATGAACATTTACTCTAACTTTCAACTTTCTTCCCGTGGCCGACTCGAAATTTTTCCCGCAATACAAAAAAGTCGCCGAAATCGTACGCAAGCGCATCATTCAAGGCTCGTACTCTATCAAGCTCTTCCCCTCGGAGCGAAGGCTGGCGGAGGAATTGGGAGTCAACTACATGACGGTGCGCCGTGGTCTGCAGATTCTGGAAAAGGAGAACATCCTGACCCGCCTGCCCAATGGGAGAATGAGAGTAAAGCGCATCCAGCAAGGGGTGAAGAATCACCTGAACTTCGGATTCCTGACTCCGACCTTCACCTCGGGCGCGGTGGAGTCGTGGCGGTTGGCGATCGACAAGGTCTCCAGCACGCTGCCCTGTAGCGTCCGCCCGATCCTGTATATGCACTGGGACGATCCGATCCTCATGGATGCACTGGATGGATTTGACGGGGTGTTTCTGATTTCCATCCCCGAGAAGATTCCGGACCCCGTCGCCAAAAAGCTTCGTGAACAGGAGCATCCCGTAGTGGTGATCGACCAGGACCTTACGGCCATGGGGGCGCCTTCCATCCAGTTGTTCCCCCCGGTCTTTGTCCAGAAGCTGCTCGATCATTTTGATGCTGGCGGGCACCGCCGCATCGGCTGTTTCAATACGCAGGCCCATACCCCGGATGTGGATGATCGCATCAACCAGTGGCGATTCACCGGTCGGCTGGTGGACGAGCCGGCATCCTCCTACGGAGACCCCGTCGAGTGCGCCTATGAGTCGATGAAACGCCTGCTGAAGAACGGCAAACCGCCCGAGACGGCCTGGCTTTTCATTACCATGCCTGCCGCGCTGGGAGCGATGCGCGCCCTCCTCGATCGCGGAATCAAACCCGGGATCGATGTCGCAATGGGTGCCGTGGATGGAGAGCGCCTTGCCTCCATGCTCAACCCTCCTCTCACAGCGTTGGAACCACCCGATCCCACTCCATTTATTTCTGTCTGCCTGGATTGGATGATGAAAGGCGGTCGCCAATGGCAGGGCCCTCTCTTGATGCGCCCATCCGACGTGCCGCTTGTCATTCGCGAATCCTCGCAAACCGGAGCCGGTCGGGGACTGACCGCCTAGCACCGTCGAGAGAAATCTGATGCGCTGGGTGAGGATCGCTTCTTGCCCGGGAGGCCCGGCGGATCTCGGCGGCCCTGGGGTTGGAAACTCTTCCGGCGAAAGCCGATTTTCGCCACAAGCCGCCTACTCGCGCCGGACCGATGTCCGGCCTGTAAGCCCGGCGATCCGCAGGATGCCCTGATTGGGCGACGTGCCTGCACTTTGCAACATGGCGACATCGATATAGCGCGCGACTGAGGAACTCACCCTCGCCTCGCCCGTCGGGGTAAACTGAATGGCTTTGGTGTAGCACAGACCGGAACCCTCCTGGATGTTCACATTGGCGAGAGCTACTCCGGCATCCGGCCGGGTGGAATTCTCGATCTTCACCAAATGAAGCTCCTGCGGCCTGCCGACCATTTCCAGCACAGAGGAACTCGACAGTGACTGCGGTGCAGACGACCACGCCAACACGTCTGTGCCGTCGCGGGAAGCGATCTGCCCGACCTTCACCGGGTCATTCACCGAAGCCGGGAGCGAAAGCACCACCCACACGTAGGTATTCTTGCTGATGGCATGCTGGCGAGCCTGCTCCAGCACACCGGAAAGAACGAGGAGGTTTTTATTCATCGTGCTCCCCTGCGTCAGCCCTGAGATCGCAGGTACGGACATGGCAGCCACAAAGGCGAGAATGGCCATCACAACAAGGAGTTCCACAAGGCTGAAGCCTCGATGCTCAGGAGAGCCAGTGCGGGGGGAGCGCATGAGCAACCCATAACAGAATTTAGGAATTGGTCAAAATAAAGTTTCAAAATGATACATTTTCTTGATTTTGCTCCATTTCGATGACAGCTTTTCGTCACCTTCCCCGTGGAACCATTTCTCCCCAACTACAAAAATGTGGCCAATCTGATGCGCCGCCGCATCCTCCATGGGGCATACGCATTGAAGTCGATTCCTTCGGAGCGTCAGCTCGCCGAAGAGATCGGGGTGAATTACATGAGCGTGCGGCGCGGCCTGCGGTTGCTGGAGAAAGACGGTCTGCTCATGCGGGGCGAGGATGGAAGGATAGAGATCAGGCGGGCAAGGCAGGGCCAGAAGACTCACTTCAACTTTGGCCTGCTGATGCCGACATTTAAATCCTCGGCCATGGGACTATGGCGCATCGCCCTGGAAAAAGCCTGCAGCCGCCTCCCGTGCAACATCCGTCCGGTGGTATATCTCCACTGGGACGACCCGGTTTTGCTGAGCGCCATCAAGGGTTTCGACGGGATATTCCTCAGCCCCTTGCCTGCGCCCCTGCCGGAGTCGCTGGCCATCCGGCTGCGTCCTCCCACGAGTTCCGTGGTGGTGCTGGATGAAGACTTCAGCGGCTACGGCATTCCGTCGATCCAGATCTTTCCATCGCTATTCATTCACCGCCTGCTCGATCATCTGAAGGCGCTGGGACACAAGAAAATCGGATGCCTCAGCACACAACCGGACAATCCGGAGATCCGCGAGCGCATCAACCAGTGGAGGCTTTGGAAAGAGATGAACGGCATCGAAGGCGCCTTGGAAAACCACCCGGTCCCCCCGCATGGAGATCCCATCCAACAGGCTTATAAAATCATGTCGCGTCGGCCGCTGGACGCCCGGGAGGAAACGGGCTGGTTCTGCACCACGACTCCTGCGGCGCTCGGATTAATGAGCGCCCTCACCGATCTCGGACGGCGAATCGGTCACGAGATCGCGGTCTGCTCCGCCAATGGCGAGGGAATCGCTGCGATGTTCGATCCTCCCCTTACCGCCCTGGAGGCCCACGATCCCGGCCCGTTCATTAATCAGTGTCTCGACTGGATGACGGAAGGAGGGCAAATATGGAGAGGTCCCCTCCTGATGCGGCCAACCGATGTCCCCCTCGCCATCCGCGGAACCACGGTCCCGGGAGCCGGCTCGTTTGCAGGCGCGCCACCGATCCCGCCGTTCCAGCCCTTGATGAACGAGGCCGCCATCCATCGCGACCTATGATCCTGAGACTTCCCAACCGCAACCACGCATTCAGCCTGGTCGAAGTCGTCCTGGCCGTGGGCATCTTTGCTTTTGTCGCTGTTGCTCTCATCGGGTTGTTCTCCTTTGGCCTCAAGCTCAACCGGGAATCCGTGGATGAGATGGAGGCCACCGCCCTGGCTCAGGCCATGCTGAATGCTCGCAAGGCCGCGCCGACCAACTCGCTTCCCAACTGCGCCCTGCCAAGACTGGATCAGGCGGCGGAAATCCTGCCGTCGTCTCCCGTCTACATTTCGGCCGATGGCTCCAGCCAGCCCAGCGCGACAGACGCGCGGTTCGGGTTGGTGTACCGCATCGCTCCACGGTCCTCGCCCTCTAGCGTATCCTCTGTCTATCTCTGCCTTTTCTGGCCCTCCGCCGCAGGAGCAAACAAGGCCCAGGGGCGTTGCGAACTCATCAGCACGGTCGCCCTGCCATGAAATCCCGCGTCCAGTCCGCCTTCACCTTGATCGAGCTGCTGCTGGCCTTCGCCGTGCTGTCGCTTCTGCTCATCCTCCTCGCCCAGGCCGTGGGCGCCGTGCAGCAGACCTGGCTGAGCGGTGTCGCCCGGATCGACAATTTTTCCAAGGCAAGAGTCATCCTGGGCATGATCGACCGCGATCTGCAATCTGCCGTGCTGCGTCCGGATCTCGCCGCATTCCTGGATGAAAATGGAAACCCCGCCTGTGCGTTTTACACGCAGATCAGCGGAGTGAATGGAAACCGGCGCCTTTCGCTGGTGCGCTACAGCCAGACCAATTTCGCCACCAACGCCGTCTTCCGCCGGGCGGATTACGGGCTCGATTTCTCCACCAACTCGATGACCCTGGCCACCACAAACAAGCTTCCCGATCTTGCAAAGGCTGTGGAGCAGGAGGTGGCCGAAGGCGTGCTGCGTTTCGAGTGGCAGTTTGTCGCGGCGGACGGAACCTTCCAGCCAGGGTATCGATTTGACTACACCAACCCGGAGGCGTCGTCCAACACCCGGTCGGTCATCATCTCCCTCCTCGCGCTCGATGATCGGGCGATCAAGATCGGCTCCGAGACCGGCAAGCTGGATGCCCTGTTGCAAAAATTCTCCGGGACCCCGGCCACCGGCCAGACGTACGCCAGCCTTTGGAATGCGGTCATCCAGAACCCTTCCTTCTCCGCGGGTCTGCCCGCTCCACTCACCGGAGGCGTACGGGTCTTTGAACGCCATTACCCCCTGCACTGAGCCATGAAAACTCCGACAATCTCCCTCCGCCGCCGAGGCACTGCTCTGGTTGTCGTCCTGTGCAGCATCGTGATCATGAGCATCCTGCTCATTTCCTATCTCGTCGCGATGCAGCTCGACCGCCTCTCGACACAAAACTATTCCCAGAGCATAAAGGCCCAGGAACTCGGCCAGGGAGCCCTGCAGGAAATCCTCGGCGACCTGCGCCAGGAGATCAATGCCGGGTCGCTGCAAGACGGCACCCCGTCCGGCGCAGTATACACGAGCAACAACGTCCGAGTCTTCATCCCATCGACCAACCTCACCACCGCGCCGGCCAGGATCGGGTTCACCACGACCCAGTTCGCCGATCTGCCAGCCACGCTGGTACGAGTCAGCCGCGCCTCGGATCCTTTTTTCTCCTCTCCTCCTGCCGGATATGAGGCATCCCTGCTGCCTGCCAACCGGGCGTCCGCCGCACCCTCCACGACTCCATCGGCCAATCGCCGCCTCATCACGGCGGAACGCTGGAACAAGCCACGCCTGTTTGGAACCAATGTCCCCACCGTCATTTCCAACAGCCCTCCCGACTGGGTCTATGTCACCCGGGGCGGAAGCCGCATCCTGTCCGCTGCCGACCTTTCCGCAACTGCGGCCTCTCCCAACCTGGGCAACACCAACACCGTGCTGGGGCGCTACTCCTTCGTGATTTACGAGGAAGGCGGCCTGCTTGATCTCAATGCGGCGGGCTACCCGTCGTCCGCACTATCCGAGGCGAACGGCACCAACGCCATCAGCGGCAAATCCTACACCGCCTATGCCGACCTGAGCCAGTTGCCCGGCATGAGCTCCGCCACTGTCGACCAGATCATCACCTGGCGGAGCAAGGGTTCCCTCGCAGCGCAGGCCTCCCGTTTCATTCCCGCCGCCACCAACAGCGCCGCCACAGGATTCCGGACTTTTGCGGGAGGCGACAATCCCCTCCTCGGCCGGCAGGACCTGATCAACTACTTCCAGCAGAACGCCTCGCTGTCCGGCAACCTCGACGCCCTTCAGTACCTGGGGACATTCAGCCGGGCGGTCAATGCCCCATCGTGGTTCCCCACCACCCCCGCAGGCTCCTCGGTCGACTACGCGGCCAATGCGGAAAGCGCCAGGATCTTTCATCCCGGAGAGGGAGCCGGAGGAACAGCCAATACTCCAAATCCCAACCGGAACATCGCCAATCTCCGTGCGCCATCGAGTACCGCTGTCACCCACTATCTGGATGACGGCAGCACGACGACGTACACCATCAAGGCAGGGGAACCGGCATTCGCCCGGAGGTTCTCCCTTGCCCGGCTGGCGTGGCTGACCTCCGATGGCCCGGCACCCGGAATGGCTGCGGCGATCAAGGAGTGTTTCGGGCTGAGCTGGACAACCGACAATCACGGCTATCCATGCTGGAAATACGATCACGGCAACTCCCAGGAGATCCTCACCCTCGACCAGGTGGCGGCATTGGGACGGGAGCCGGATTTCTTTGAGCTGCTCAAGGCGGCAATCCTCGCAGGGTCGCTCGGCAAGCACCCGGGAGCAGTCAACCTGGCCAAAGACAACAATACCGACCCGTGGTCCAGCCCTGCCGGGTTCGCCTTTGGCAACATAGGCGTCTCCGGTCTCGACTTCGATACCAGCCTCTCATTCCCCGATCTGCAGATCCTTCAGATCGGAGCCAACATCATCGACCAGTATGATGCCGATGGCTTTCCGACGGAGATCTATTTCGACCCCAGCCTCGACTCGTCCCGCACGCGCGGACCGGAGAATATCGTCTACGGCCAGGAAAACCTGCCCCAGATCACGCGGCTCTTTCCCATATATACGGAAAAGACCTCCGGATTCCTGGATGGCTGGATTCAGCCCGAGATCTGGAACATCAACCAGCAGCCCACGGCGGCAACGCTCGCAGCGAAAAGACCGACGCACTTCCGTCTCGCGCTCAACGGCTCCGCCTATGTGTCATGGTATCAGGCGGATGGCTCTGTCGCAGGCGGCAAGAGACAGTCCGCTTCCGTCTCGACGTCATTCAGCCCTTCCGAGGCGAAGTCGTACCTCTATTTTACGGATACGGGAGATGGCTCCTCCGCATTTTTCAACGCTCCCGCCATCCTGACCAAGGACAATGCAGGCACTTTCTCCGGAACATCCGCGGAAAACCTGTGGCAGGCCTCGACCTATCAAAGCACGGACGGCGGCAACCCCTTCCTGGCCTTTCACATCGGCTCCGCGATATTTGGCACAGGCACGGCGGCAATCACGGACGCCGTTGATGACGTCAACAAGCCCATCGTGGCGCAGATCGTTCCCAATCCGATCCTGACCGTCACGCTGGAATACTCCCCGGACAACGGTTCGACGTACCGGCCCTATGCCCACGTGAGCAGGATATCCTCCTATTCCTCTGATGACGCCCGAGGAGACGGCAGCGGGAGGACGAGTGTATCCAATCACTCGATGCACTATCTCTACCCTTCGGCGTATTTTGGGGTCACGGGAGATTATGTTCCCTATGTCTATCGATACTACTCGCGATCAGATCCGAGGACAGACAGGTTTTCGCTGAACCAGACGGAGCTGGACCATGCAGGAGAGGGCCCCACTGGCTATCAGGGCAAATGGAAGGCCAACATGAGCATCATCCCAAACGGGTTCACTGGGGATGGATTCAAGACAACTCCCCGGTGCAACACACCTCGACCGGATGTCGCCTCGGCAGGAGTGGGAGCAGCCAATCCGGCCAACAAATTCTTCTACACGCCCAATGCTGTACGCAGCGGGTGGGAGTACATGTGGCAAAACACCCTGGCCGTAGGAGACTGGGTGCAGAATCTGGAGTACGACTCCAATGACCCCCGGGCCAAATGGTCGTGGGCCTGGTACGGAGATCCCGACGGTGTCATCCGCCCCGGCGATGGATACCGGGTGCTCTACACGGAGCCCGGCGGCGATGGGACGATGCAGTTCACCACACCGGCAAACTCGACGGCGAATACCCAGAATGCGAGGAGGCCCGTGATTCTGAATCGCCCGTTCCGATCTGTCGGTGAGCTCGGGTACGCCTTCCGCGACCTTCCTTATAAGAGCCTCGACTTCTTTTCCAAGCAAAGCGCGGACGGTGCCCTGCTGGACATGTTTACCGTCACCGAGGAACCCGCGATCATTGCCGGACAGATCAACCCCAACTTCGCTCCCTCCAGCGTGCTGCAGGCCGTCCTGACAGGAGCGGGCAAGAAAGAGATCTCCCCCGGCCTCCAGATTTCCGCCGCCAATGCCGAGCTCATGGCCAAAGCCATCGCCAGCACCGTGCAAGCCTCGGGACCCGGCCTCGTCTCCAACCGTGCCGCCCTGGTCACAGCGCTGGCTGATCCGCTTTTCAACTCGCTGCCCGCCTCTGCCGACTCCGGGAACAAGGCCTACATCGAGGCTCCAGTGCGCGCCCTCTCGTCCGTCAGCAACACGCGCACATGGAATCTCCTGATCGACGTCATCGCCCAGACGGGTCGCATGGCGCCCAATGCCCAGACGTTGAACAGCTTCATCGTCGAGGGGGAAAAACGCTACTGGCTGCATGTCGCCCTGGACCGGTTCACCGGCAAGGTGATCGATCAGCAACTGGAACCTGTCTATGAGTAACCGTAGTCTCATCGCGTGCCTCGGCTGGCTACTCCTGGCCGCGATCCCCGGCCAAACGGCCTCCCCGATCGTGAACGTCCCCACGGGAGACGCTCTCTGGACCATCGATATCTCCTATCCGAAAAATCCGACCGGAAACATCCTGGTCCGGGAAAACCACATGCTCAAGGCGGAGGTCACTCGCAAAAGCGGCATGCGTCGCGATCGTATCTGGTGGTCTGCCACCGCAGAGTCCGAAGTCTGGATCTCAGAGACCGCCCGGCTTCGCGTGTACGAAAACCCGGACAATCGCGCCATCTACGTGATCCCGTTTTCCGACAGCACGATGACGGTGTTCGTACCGCGAGATTTCAATGAGGACATGTTTCAGTGGGTGACTCCGGCGCTCCATACCGGGGTCGAAAACTTCGATGGCCGCCCATGCGACGTCTTCGCGGGAAACATCTCTCGCACCTTCACCCTCCCCGGCATGCAAGCCACCAGCATCACCATTCCGCCGATGCCCCACAAGCTATGGCTCGACGCGGAAACCCACCAGCCAGTCGCGATGGACACTGGTGTCGCATTATACAAGTTTCGCTTCAGCGAGGCGCCGCCCGAGCCGCTCGTCATGCCCGACCGGCTTCAAAAGGCCCTTGATCGTTATCTCGCAGACCTCACCCCGAGCAAACGCGTGGAACGGCTGCGAGCCCGGGCGCAGGGAAAATGAAACCATCCCGACTCCGGCCGCACAACAGGAATGAGAACCTATTCAGACCGAGACAGCATTTCCTGAAGAAACTTTGTTCCCATCTCCTTCATCCAGATGACTTCCTTCTCATCATCGCTTCATAATATTAAGGACCGAATCCGCCTGCCTCTCTGGCCGCATGCTGCTCCCGGCGCGCTGGGAGACCACCCCGACAGGGACGTGCCGGCAATGACCTGTTACCTCCCGGAAGAAACCACCGAAGCACTGCGGGCAGCCATGATCATCTGCCCCGGCGGTGGATACTGGGAGATGATGGATGACTACGAAGGCCACGACTACGCCTTGTGGCTGAATGAACTCGGGATCGCCGCGTTTGTGCTCAACTATCGCCTCGCCCAGCACGGCTACCATTTCCCGGCCATGACGGATGATCTCACCCGGGCAATCCGCCTCGTGCGAGCCAATGCAGCCAACTGGCAGATCGATCCAGGCCGGGTCGGAGCGATCGGATCATCCGCTGGAGGCCATCTCGTCTCGGTCTTGATGACGCATTCCGAGGAAGGAAACCCAGCTGCGTCCGATCCCGTCGAGCGGCAAAGCTCGCGCCCCGATCTCGGCGTACTGTGTTACGCGGTGACAAGCATGGAAGTAACCCCGATGGAACATCTGCTGGGGCCGGAGCCCTCCCGCGAACTGATCACCCGGCTTTCCAGCAATTTGCAGGTCACACCGCAGACGCCTCCGTGCTTCATCTGGCACACTCAGAACGACCCGGTGGTCAAGGTCGAGCACGCCCTGCTCTTTGCAGAAAGCTGCCAGCGCCATCAAGTGAGTTTTGCGCTTCACATCTATCCCTCCGGCCCGCATGGCATCGGCCTCGGCGTGAATGGCTACACTCCGGATAGCGGCCAGGTATTGCATCCATGGACGGAAGAGTTGCGCCGCTGGCTGCACTCGCAGCAGTTTTGTCCGAGAATCACCAAAAGCCCGCAGGACCAAGACGCCATATCGAGTCTCGGCAGGGAAAGGTGATCTGCCCCCACAGGCCTACCATTTACAATTTAAGAAGGTTGCTGGTTGAGGACAGTGGTTGGGGTTGAGTTCGCTCTCCCCGAGCGTCATTCTTCCGAGCGAGCTGCGCGGACGGTGGCGACCCGGGCTCCGCAGACCGATGGCGACTTCGATAGCCCGGCAATCCCGGCTGAAGTCGTCCACCACGTTGAACGTCCTCATTTTGCGTCCGTCGGCCAGTTGATCGCTCATGAAGCCCATGACCACCGCTGGTTTAGCATTGCTCCGTGCCCTAGTGGCTTAACCCGATGATAAAGCCTCAAGTATTACAAGCATCCCCGGGAAAGGAGCATGCCCCTATCACACGGACCAGTGGGTGCCGAGGGGATCTCGCGAACCTTATTTTTTCGGGCCGAGCCGCTTGACGCGGACTTCCTTCACCATCACATCCGACGCGGAGTTCGAAGCGTCGATGCGGAAGTTCCATCCCCAGCTGTTGGCGAGGTTGGCATCGTTCACGCGGAAAACAAACTCCTTCCAACCGTCGTTGGGGCTGAGGGTGACCCCACCCTTGGCCTCGTGATAGCCGGTCGCTGACTCGTAGCACATCACGAATCCCGCAGCCTTGCTAGGATCAGCCCCGCGAGCCACGATGGTGATTTCCAGGTCTTTGTCACCGAGCGATGCATAGCTGTCGCTCACGTCAAAATTGATATAGTTGTTGCGATTTGCCTTGTCCGTGCGGCGGGCATAAACGCCATCCACGAGTTCCACCACGGTATTGTGGTCTCCATCCTCGCCGGCGATCTGCACGAGGCCATTTTCGACATTGGAAGCGCCCATTTGCACGCTGGCAACATCCAGCTCGCTGTAATCCTTGATCCAGGGAAACGGCTTCCCTGCATTCTCCTGCGCCTGTGCCAGGAGGGCTGGCGGCAGCGCGGTGACGAAGACCGGAGAGCGCGAAAGCTGAAGCGGCGATCCCGCCTCCTGCTGCACGGCGGTGCCGTCGAGAGCGGTGACTGTGACAGGTCCGCCGAATTGGACAGAGGCACCTGCATCCGTGGATGCCCAGATGACCAGGACGGGATCGGGATTTCCCTGCAACACGAATCCATAGGTCCCCGGAGCCAGATCCAGCCAGCCCAGCGGATGCGGATTGGCATTCACCAGCCTGGTCATGGTTTGCAGGGCAAAGAATGCCGGGCGTTTTGACCAATCCTGCCGCAGGATGCCAAAGCTGCCCTGGCCATAGTTCGGCCCCCTGCCCTCGAACCAGAAAACCCTGCGGATATCCTGGGCCAGGCAGAGCGTATAAGCCTTGACCAAGGCGGCAGCCTGACGGTCCTCGGATGCCGCGGTGTTCGTCGCGGTCGTTCCCACTTCTGTCACCCACAGCTCGATATCGTCGCGCTGTCCCGTCTTCTTCAAGAGCTTGCGAAGATTGTCCCCGAGTCCGAGAAAAACGGCCTCACGACCGGCCAGCGCAGCATCCATCAGCGAATAGGGGTGCACGGCGAGAAAATCGAAATGTCCTGACGCGCCGCTGCGAATCACGTTCTCAAGGAAACTCAGGTCCACATCCGCACAGCCAATGCCGATCTTGGCCTGGGGATTGACCTTCGCGAGTTCAAGGTCGGCTTCCTTAACGAGTTCCGCATAGTTGGCAGGCGTCGCGTTGCGGGCGAACGTCGTCGCGTTGAACTCATTGTAGACCTCCCAATAGGTAATGTCGTTTTTATAGCGCGCACCCGTCTCGCGTACGAAATCGCGCCAGTACTGGATATTCTTGATCGGGAACGTCCGGGTGCGAGCTCCGTGATCCGGGTCATTGGGGGCTGAGGATGCCCAGGGGGTCAGAAAGGCGAGGACACCCGCGAGCTGGATGTCATTCTTGCGTGCACTTTCCACCAGCGCGTCGGCCGACGTCCAGTCCCACTCCCCCTGTTTGGGCTGAATGCCTGCCCACTCGGGAAAAAGCCGCACCATGCTCACTCTGGCCTCATGCAGATACGGAAAAAGCTCGGCATGGGTGTTTCCCGTCTCCCCGCTCCCGGCAATATTAAATGCTCCTGCCGGAGCCGGTGTATTTTGAGCATAAGCAGGCACAGCCAGAACGACGGCGAGGAGGGAGAGGAAGTGTTTCATGGGGATGCGGGAAAATCTGAGGCGGGCAAAGAGGGCCGCCGCCTCGAGAACGTATTCAATTTATATCATAACTCAATTTAAAATTGGCAAAATGTTACATTTATATTGATTCATGCCCCGGGGTTTGTTCGCGTGTGGAGTGATGCAACTTACCCCCCTTCTTGGCGATCATGCCGTCCTGCAACGTGACCGGGATATTCCTGTATGGGGCTGGACGGCTCATCCTCGCGCGCGCTTGAGAGCGTCGCTCGGACCCGTCCGGGCAGAGGGAGTCTCGGGAGATGACGGACGCTTTCTGTTGCGCCTGCCGCCGCTGCCGGCAGGCGGTCCACATGTGCTAAGAGTGGAGACGCTTGATGGCTCGGACCGAGTGGAATGCCGGGATATCCTGATTGGAGAGGTCTGGCTCGCCTCCGGGCAGTCGAACATGGAGTGGTCGATGGGAGATAGCGCCTATGCTGGAGAGATCACCTCGGCGCACCCGGGACAGATTCGCATGTTCAACGTCAAGCGCCGGGTGGATCTCGCTCCGCAAAGCACCGTCGCAGGCGAATGGCAGCTCGCCTCACCCGAAACGATGTGGAGCTTCTCCGCCGTCGCAAACTTCTTTGGCCAGTCCCTGCAGGATTCCCTGGATGTTCCTGTCGGCATCGTCAATGCAAGCATGGGCGGCACGTTTATCGAGTCGTGGATCAGCAGGGAACGCCTGCTGGCAAATGCCGAAACCCGTGACTGGGTCGTGGAGTACGAGCGGGTCGCGTATCATCCCGACTACTGGGGCGAACAAATCATGCGAAAAAACCGGCTGCCCGTCGATCCGGGCAATCTCGGAGTGGCGGCGGGCTGGCACAGCGAGGCCTTTGACGACACGGACTGGCAGACCATCCCGGTTCCCAGCGCGTGGCAGGATCACGGGCACAACTACTCGGGCATCGTCTGGTACCGCAAGAGGGTGCCCCTGCCGCCGTCGCTTCAAGGCCGAATCCTTCGCCTTCAGCCAGGCCGCATCGACAAACAGGACATCACCTATGTGAACGGGAGGGAAATCGGCCGCACGGGGACCGGGCTGGATGAATCCTTTTGGAATGTCGCGAGGGATTATGAAATCCCCGCCGAAGTCACCAGCACCAGCGAACTCGTCATCGCCATCCGTGCATACTCTTTCTTCCACCATGGAGGCTTGATCGGACCAGCCGACATCATGTGTGTCACAGATGAGGACGCATGCCGCATCCCCCTCGATGGCGACTGGCGGATCACCGTGGAGCACAATCTCGGCCTTCAGGATCTCGGCCCGCTCATGATGGGGCATGGCGTGCACAACTCTCCCTCGATGTGCTTTGAGAATATGATTCGCCCACTGCTGCCGACCAATCTGGCCGGGGTGATCTGGTACCAGGGGGAATCCAATGCGGAACGCGCCCCCTCCTACCGGCGGTTGCTCGGAGATCTCATCCTCGACTGGCGCTATCTCCTCGCCCGGGAGGACCTGCCCTTTGGCATCGTGCAACTCGCCAACTACCGGCCTGCCCGCGCCCTCGAACCTCACTCCGACTGGGCCCGCATCCGTGAAGCCCAGCAGGACGCGCTCGCCCTCCCCCATACCGGGCTCGCAGTGATCCTCGACTGCGGAGATGCGGTCGACATTCATCCCAGGAATAAAAAGACCGTTGGCCTCCGTCTGGCCGCATGGGCGCTCAATCGCGTCTATGGCCGGGGAGGACCTTTCGCAGGACCGATGTACCGTGAGGCTCGGCCCGAAGGAGACCGCCTACGACTTCTCTTTGACCACACGGCGGAAGGTCTCGTCTTTAGAGAAGGCCTCCCCCCGATCACGCTAGTCATCACAGATGGCATCAGCCGCTTCGAACACGCTAGGTGCGAGATTGACGGTCATACGCTCCTGGTCTGGCATGAGGATATCCCCTCCCCCAAGGCGGTCTACTACGCATGGGCGGACAACCCGCGCGAAGCCACCTTGGAGAACAGTGCGGGACTGCCCGCCGCACCATTCCGAACCGACCGCAATCCGCAACTGCTCAAGATCGCTTCCATCCTTTAGGACCATCCGAAAAACCGCTGCCACCGGAAACCCAACCCAAAAAAGGAAGAGTCATTTCCTCCAGAAAATCGGCAGAGAAACGCTACTCACCGGGAAAAAGGCTGGTTGGAAATCTACCACGGCGTGACATACACAGGAGCGGGCCTAATTTATCGTCTCGACGCGTGTCTTCTGGATTTAAAGGATCCGTCTCAGGTAATCGCCCGCGGCGAAGATGCCATCCTCTGGTAGAGCATCCATATGAGATGACAGGCCGTGTCAGCAATGTGGTTTTCACCTGCAACGCACTCGTGGACGACGATGAAACCGTGCGCATCTACTAGGCGCTGCTGATACCTGCATCGGTCTAGCCGAAGGGAAACTTTCGAACCTCATCGTATCTGGGCCCGCCTTTTTCCTGCCGATCCCGACCGTGCTGCTCACTACGCCTCGCTGGACCACGGCATCGAAGGAATCGCCGACGAGGTCTTTTTTGCGGCCACGCAGAGCGCTCTCGTTGGCGGAGAAGATCTCAAAAAGCCATTCAGCTTGCGTGGTCTACATTCCAGAAAGCGGCGGCGCTGAGACTCTTCTTCCTCACCCGACTGCGACGCACCGTTTTCCGACAAAGGGTGCGTGAATTGACTTCCTCCTTTTTGGAGTCCGCTTGGTTCAAGCAAATCCAGCGCTCTAAAAGAGTGAAATGGATGAGAAGCCACGAAACCTCTGCCAGATTGGGATTACCCTTCCGGGTCCGACCACAAGCTCTCCCCTGGTGATTCCCTTTTAGTGCATCCAGGCAAACTCGGCGGCGAACCACCGAATGTCGTAAAGCCGCAGGACGAATATTTCTGGTTCATCACCGTTGCCGTCTGAGGACGCTGGTTCGGCAATGAACTTTCGTCACGGTTTTGGTGTCCGACAACTGTGCCGTCATAAAGGTGATCGATTCTTTGCTCTTTCAGCCGCGCGAAGAGTCCCCGGATGTCTCTCACTCCGCCCCAGGTGAACCAGATTGCGGTCACGATGGACATCAGGATCGGAACGCCGATATCAGCAATATGCCAGTAGGCAGACCAGGCCGATTCCGGCCAGGAAGCGACGAGATTCCATACGGTGCCGATGGCAAAGATGCCAACCCATAGCATGCTCCACCCAAACAGTCCCCCCGCGATCCATTTGTCCGAAAGGGTGAAGTTCTCATCCATGCCGATGAGTTTCCCCCAGCCGAGGCTGCGTCGAGGAGGCGCCTCCACCACCTCGCCGACTTGCTCCTTGATCGACGGATATTTCCCGCGATGGAGGAGGTGATCTACTCGCAATAAATCGGACCGGTAAAACGAGAAAGTTGCTGTTTTGAGGGTAAAAACCCAAGAAAGAGCAGCAGATGAAAACAAGTCGATTTAGCGAGGAGCAAATCATCGGGATCCTGAAGGAGATCGAAGCCGGAGGCGCTCTGGGAGAAATCGCGCGTCGGCAGGGGATCAGTGAAGAAACAATTTATCGGTGGAAGGCGAAGTTCGGAGGAATGGAAGTCAGCGAGGCGCAACGCCTGCGCAGCCTGGAGGACGAAAACCGGAGGCTGAAGCGCCTGGTGGCCGACCAGGCGTTGGACATCCAGATGCTCAAGGATGTGAACTCAAAAAAATGGTAAAGCCCGCGATGCGTCGTGAGGCCGCCGAGTATCTGAAGAAGAGCTATTTGGTGGGGCTGCGACGCATTTGCGGGCTGCTGCAAATGGCCCGAAGCACATTTTACCATAAGCTATCGGGGCGAGGAGACGAGGCGTTGCGAGAAGCCTTGAAGGAAACCGCGCTGCGCCGTAGGCGCTGGGGATACCGGATGCTGGGTCTGGCGCTCAAGCGCCGGGGCATTACGGACAACGCGAAACGCATCTATCGCATCTACCGTGAAGAAGGCTTGCAGGTGCGGCAGAGGCGCAAACGCAAGGCGGCCAAACCAACTCCCTCACCCAGCAACCTTATCACATTATAAATGGTACGCCTATTGGGGGCAGGTCAACACCACGGATCTTTCCCAACGCTACAAGATGGTGCTGCGCCAGCCCGGCAGCTGGGAGCCGGGACGAGTCATGACATCACCCGACGGCATTCACTGGTCGGAGCCGGTCAGCACGCCCCGTCGTCTTCAGCGGAGAGCATCTTTTCGTCAACGTCAGCGCCGGAGACGGCGAGATGACCGTCGAGATTCTCGCCGGAGGACGGCGTGCCTATTGCGCCATTTACCCGCGCGGCCTGCGACGTCTTTCACGTCGACTCCACCACCCACCGCATCCAATGGACAGCCGCCTCCGGCCTGCCGCCGGAAGCCCGGATCACACAAGCTTCCGGGATGTCGATCATCCGAAGTCCTAACCACATCCTTGATCGAATCCGCCGTCCTCCCTGCTCGTTTTTGAACTTCGAAAGCCGGGCCTCAGCGACGGAAAAGTGCGAAGTCTTGTGCGACTTCCAAACTTCTTTGCCGTTGCTCCAGATTCGGGCATAGTAGCGAACGCTATCGCCTTGCCGAATGAGGTTCTGCTGGAGCTGTTTTAACCCATCATTTTTGGGTATAGTGGAGCGGATTTTCCGTCTGCACCGCAGAACAGCACCGTAGAACAAATCAAATGGACGGCGAAAGCGGCCAGATAAGTATCTTGATTATCAACAATTTGCGCCCGTAGCTCAGTGGATAGAGCACCGGTCTTCTAATTCGAAATGGCCGATTTGGCCTTCTTTTGCCTCTTGAGGACAGACGAGGACAACTGAAGACAACTATCTCTTGGACAGTTGGTTACATACCATGCCCAATAGGACCTGAGATGACTCAAACTGACCCAAAAGATTCAGCCGGGTGACAAAGATGGGTGACAAACCTCCCTCAAATGACCCGCGCACTGTATCGCAGATAAGCGCTCGCCACAAAATCGCATCCCCGGCTCTGTCTCTTCGCGTCGCGATGCTTTGCGGCCACTTCACCCCACCCAGGATATTGGCACCTAGGCGTGAATCTACCTTCTCGTCCTCTCCCTGCATCCGGAAGGCATGGGAGAAAAGACGTCGATCCTGCTCGTCATGAAAGATCTCCGTCTTTGGATGCCCACTCGCCATCACCAGCAATACGCTCCGACGTACTCTACGTCGAACACGCCTCTCCCAACCTCCATCCCAACTGTCAAGTCGTCCGAGCAAGACCCTGCGCCCCGACACGGAATAGCGCGACGCTAAAGAGCCATTTTTAGAGGAGGATCAATCTCAAGGTGCCTGAAGACAGCGCCCCGCTGCCACTCCGCAGATAGTTCGCGGAAGAGAGTATCGAGGAAGCACCCAGGCTGGAACAGGTTTGCAGTTGCCTCCTACAGGTCGAAACACTCCCAGACTCGTGTTATATTAAAGCTATCCCACTCCCCTATCTACCGTCAAACCTACTCCGGATTACCGAATTCTCCCATTAAGATGTCCCCCTGGCGTATCATGGTGACCTTTCCTGAGAACTTGGCATCGCCATTGACATCCAGTTTAACCGTCGGATTGGTTTTGCCGATCCCGACATTCCCTGCAGACGTGATTCTCATTCGCTCCGTAGCAACATTTGAATTGGGGCTGGTCGTCTTAAAGATCAGCCTGCCAGGAAGAGACGACACCCCCGGCGGAGCATCAACTTGGATAACCATACTCGCTAATTCGCCCTTTTTACTATCAGTATCCACGCCGGTACCGACAAGAGTAAACACCGTGTCACCGTTAATCACAGGGGCATAGGAATGGAAAGTCGTACCTCGATGCTTGAAGAGCTCAAAAACAGGCGAATTCCCATTATTTCCATATTGCCTTACGTTAGCCGCCGCCGCATTCGTCACTCCATCTCCGCCAACATACAAGCCTCCGTTCAATGATACAAATTTGTAGGTCAGATCACTTATTCCAGATGATCCAGCCCCACCAGCAAACACCTGCCCCTTTCCTGTAATATTAACACCAACTCCCGTTGACAAGACCCCTCCATCCCTTGCGTGAAAAGAAATATAACCAATTTCTGAACCGGGCGTTACCCCAGCGGAGTATGCGCCGATTGCGCCATAGACCACATCGGCTCCCGAAGTATTCTTCATGACGAATTCCTGAAGAACCCTGTTTGACGAAGTTGGCGCTGCAAATGGATTAATGATTCTCAATCCGTACGAAGTGGCGGCAGAGTTACCCAGCACATCCAATCTTCTTACAGCGGTGGCGACTCCCAAGCCGGTATTACCAGTCACCCGGAGATTGCTGATATTTCCCGAGGTGCCAACATCGAGATCACCGTCAATGATATGATCTCCACTCAATGTTGTTTGAGAAAATGCTTCCGATCCCAGACAGACCCACACACCGAAAGCCAATAAGATTATCGCACTTTTTTTCATATTGAAATTCTAAAGACTTGGCGCTCTTCGCTTGACTCTTGAAAACCAAGCATCACCGCGACTCCCCAAGCCCGCCTTCTACACCATTCCTGTACCGACGCGCAATTCAAATACACGTTGCCGCCAGACAATCACGATACCTTTTAAGTTCTAAGAATTGGCCAAAAACAACAATCTTATCCCCATTTCCTCAACCTTCGCAATGCCTTTGGATTGATCAAGTAAGGAAAACCTGCCACCCTCTCGCCCTGCGCAATCTTTGCTTTGGACAGATTGATCTGCCCGCATTCCATCAATTTCCATGGCTCCATGGTGATGGCATCATCAACAGCCTCCGCACCGCCCTCCCTCATGCTTCCGAGAGGCATTTGAGTAAAATCGCAGCCCTTCAAACCTTGCAATCCCCGCTCTCACCGGATTGAGATGCACGTAATCCAGCAACGCCCAAAAGCAAATCCCCGGCTCCACGGCGATCGAAAGCCGATGTTTCACATTCATCCGGTGCGTGTACGCGTTTTGCAGCCACCCCATCCCCTCCGATAGGTTCGCCTTCGGAGTCTCCAGCAGCAAATGGTAGTGATTGCTAATCAACGCATACGCGTGAATCCTCATCCCCGTCTTTTTCGCCGCTTCCCCCAGCGTCCGGATGAACGTCTTTCGATCCTCATCATCCCTCACAATCGCTTCCCTGCGATCTCCCCTCGCCATCACATGGTACATCGCCCCCGCGTACTCCACCCGCACTTGCCTCGCCATGCACTCTTTCTGTTCACCGCCTCAAAGCAATGTCAATATTAAATGGCTGACCCCGTTTTCTCGTGCCTCCGAGAGGCATTTCAGAAAGAACTTCCGATCCGCGTCGTCCTGAAAGATTGCCTGCCTTCGACTCCCCCTCGCCATTACGTGGTAGTACGCCCCGGCGTACTCGATCCGTACACTCCTCGCCATGACGCTTTCCTGCCATCTCTCATCCCCATGGTCGACTCATTCATGCAAGATCTTGCACACTGACCCCTATTTCGGAACTACCGAGGATGGTCTAAACACCTCTTTGCAAGGGACGCAATGGTTCGTTGTTCCGATGGCCATCGGAACAACGAATAGAGGAACCGCAAGACCGATTATTGCCTGGTGGGATGCATTTACCACGTTGGACAGCAAGGTCGGCGGACTCCTTCTGCGGCCGTATCTCGAACAGTTGAATGCGCCGGAAGGTCCATGCCCTTTCGAGCCCGTAACCACAAGAATGAGAATGACCACTACAATCAAAAATCAGAACATCTCGGCACCACCTTGTTGGATAGGCGTCGACGTTTCCAAAACCGAACTCCAAATTCACGCTGGCAGGAAATCAGTAAAGCTTCCCGAACAGGTCGTTTACGGCAAAGCGGGGTTGAACACAATTACCCGTCTTTTACTCAAGCTTGAGCGCCCTCATGTCGTCTTTGAAGCCTCGGGCGGCTACGATCTTGCTTTGCTTGAAAAACTTCAAGCCAGCGGGATAGCCTGTTCGCGCGTTAATCCACGCCACGTTCGCAACTACGCCAAGGCCAAAGGCCTTTTGGCCAAAACCGATAAGATTGACGCTATGCTTCTGGCGGACTACGGAGCCACGATGCGCCCCGCCATCACTCCAGAAGCAGATCCCGCCCTCGCGAATCTGGCGGCGTTGATCGCCTACCGCCGCCACCTGGTAGAAGCCCTTAGCCAGGAACGCATGCAGATGGAACATCCCAAACCTCCCTGTATTTTGGTCATGATCAAGTCACGCATCAAAGCACTCGAATCCCAGATTCAAAAACTCGATGAATCGATTGCAAGCCACGTCTCCGGGGAGCCCAGCCTAAATCGCGCAGTTACCGCGCTCTCCGCCGTCAAAGGAGTCGGCTCCTTGAGCGCCGCCGCACTTTTGGCTGCCATGCCGGAACTTGGTACCATTAATCGCAATCAGGCCGCTGCCTTGGCAGGGGTTGCTCCCTTTAACCGAGACAGTGGATCATTAAGGGGTACACGTCGTATCCATGGAGGGCGACCAGAGGTCCGCCAAGCCCTTTATATGGCCGCTGTCTCGGCTTCGCGGCACAACGAGATCCTTCGTGTCGCATACCAAACCATGCTCAACCGCGGAAAACCAAAGAAGGTCGCTCTCGTCGCCCTTATGAGAAAACTCTTAATCTGCCTTAACTCCATCATGGCTAAAATCTTGCGCGAATCAAATGCACCAATCTTATCTCCATGCTAAAAAGACAGTTGCTGTCCAGTTACAATGGGGGACGCAATATTTCTTCCATCAGGGTCGTAGTAATTTATCGGGTCGTTATTAACGTAGGCATACAAGTTAATACCGCCCTCCTCAGCGATAGGATCGCGGGAGATACGCACGCCCTGCACGGCATCGTAGGATATGGTCGATGTGCCAATATTGCACATGTCTGGTTACAGACTGTTTTTAGTTCAACGGATAAAAATCATAATCAAAACCAGACGCAGTCTCTGCAATTCGCTTAATTATATCTCTTTCCAAGAATATTCCCGAACGATCGTCGCTGTATACAACGACAGAAAGCAACGCTTTTATCGACGGCTCTTTTTTTATAGCGAGCGATACGAGCTCCTCATAATTCCCGACGAAATCTCGAAGACTCTCTTCCTGATTGAAATTTCCGTCGAACCGCGTTTCGATTTTTACGCCATTAGCTTCATGAACAAGAAGACTTTTCGCAATTTTTCCCCCAATACTCCATGAATCTGACACATCAATACCGAGCAAATATTTTATCTTTTCGCACGAGATTTCCTGACTTTCCAGCGTCCATTTTAAAAACAGGCTCCTCATAAGTTATTTATATTATACCCAGTCCAATCACCTTGCCCCTGGCCATTTTTAGGCCCTGAATAAATATCGCCATTTTTATTTTTGAAAAGATCATACCTCGAATTCGGCTGTGGCTTTAAATTGTGTGGATGTAGATCATTTTCTATGAGTTTTTTGATCTCGCCGCTAGAAAGCTTTTTCATCTTACTTAGGTCACCGCCTCCATCGTCATCGCATGAACCTGCCCCGCTTGGAGGGGCAGGAGGTTTTCCGGGCGGAACCTGATCATCATTTCCGTACATCGCGTTGTAGGCTAGGTCTGCCAGCGCATCTCCAACATTTCTTCCGTCACCGATCGGAATTTCATTGATCAAGCTTCCGAGCATATATCCACCTTGAAAAGCCAAGGCAGCTTGCCCAACAGGACTCACAGTAACTTGAGGAGGAAGCGTTACTGGGGCACCCATGAATAGCCCATAATAGTCGGCGAAATTTGTAGGACTATTGCCAACATACCCATACAAGCAAATCCCTCCCCTCTCCCCGATAGGATCGCGGGAGATCCACCTCCCAAGCTCGGCGTCATAAGCGCGAAACGGCGCGAGATACAATCTGCTCGGCAAATGAGCATAGTGTCCTGTGTACTGGAAATCACTTTCAACCGTTCCACTCAATTTCGTGCCTTGCCCATAGGCGTCGTAGCCGTATCGAGTAAGCAGGCTCGAATCGGCGCTGACCACCTCCCGCACACTCCCCAAGTGATCTCGCTCGTAAAAGCAGTTGGTTCCCGCGCTCGCGTCTCTCCAACCCTCGGAGAAATACTGCCTTGAGACCGTGCTCCCGATTCGTTGATCAGCGATGGAAAGGCCGTCCCAAACGAAAGACTTACTGCTCACTACGGTGCCTGTGCCGTCCCTTTCTACAATGGCAACCCGGCGATCCAGTCCATCATACGCCATCTCGGTGCTCGCATTGGTCCCGGCGTAGACAATCCTGGTCAGGCGGTTCTTCGCATCCCATTGGAAGGTGCGGCTTCCGTCTCCCGTCATGTTCCCATTGCCATCGTACGTGTACGTCGCAGTCGCTCCTGCGCTCATCGTCGTCGACCAGGATTTGGTCTGCGTATTCTGTGATGGGCTGAAATCCTTCGCCGTTACCGCTATGGTGTTGACTCCGTTTGTGCCGGGAACCACCGTCTCAAAAGTATTGTCCGCCGCAGGTGTGACGGATTTTCCATTCACTGTCACCTGCGCGGGTTCATCGGTATTGCCGCGAACCAATATCCCCCCGCCGCCATTCCGGCTCTGCACCTGATTGAGGTTGTTGAAGGTAAATCCGGCCATGGCTGCATCCCGCTGCTCGCTCTGGCGGTTGCCCGCCCTGTCGTAGCTGTAACCAAGCGTTTCAGCGGTCACGCTCGGTGTTGCCGTGGCTGCTGTCAAGGCCGTGAGCAGTTGATCCGCCGCGTCGTAGCCGTAGGTCGTGATCGTGTCGGTCAGCCCGTTATTCCTCTTCCACGTCGCGATATTTCCTCCCGGCTGGTAGGTGTATTCATGTGAGGAGATCACGGAGGTCAGCGCGTTGGCAGGCGCGTAGGCGATCTTCTTCAAGCGCCGCAGCCCGCTCGACCCGAAATACTCGTAGAGTGAGGCCAGCCCGCTTCCCGGGAAAGCCGAGGAAACCAACCGGCCCGAGTTTCCATCGTACCCGTAGATGAGTGTACCCAGCAGGCTCGCCTTTTGCGTGGTGCGGCCCAAGGCGTCATATTGCCAGGTTATCAGATTGTCACTGGTGCCCGATCCAATATTGCGCCCGACCAGTCGGCCCAGAGCGTCGTAGCTGTAGCTGATTTTGTCCGTCGTACCGGAGAGTGCGGAGTCCTCACTCGCGACTCGAAGGGCCCCGAGACTGCCCACCGGATGGTAGGTGTAACCCGTTGTTCCCGTGCCATCGGTCATGGAAACAACCCGCAGGTAAGCTCCATCATAGATAAACCCGACTCCAGGCGTTGCTACAGCGGCATTTGAGTACCCCTCGGTATTGAGAGAACCGTCGAGATTGTACGTCCGTGTCGTGATCTGGCCTGCCGGATCGGTGATCGTTCCCAATCGGCTGCTGAGCGGTTGGTAACCATAAATCTCCTGGCTGCCATCGGCATAAATCTTGGCCGTAACCCGCCCCTGGGCGTCGTGCTTCCATCGCGTGAGGTTGCCATTTCCATCGACAAGCGACTTGAGGTCACCGCAGCGGCACCAGGTCATCTGTGTGTTGCGCCCGAGCGGGTCGGTCGTGAGGACCAGCTGCCTGAGCGCATTGTAGTGATACCGGGTAATCCGGCCCTCACGGTCCTTCACCGAAGCGCGATCCAGTTTGTCGTAGGTGTAGGTCTCCGCCAGACCATCGGAGTAGGTGATCGAGGTCGGTCGATTCAGAGCGTCGTAGGACATCAGCGTCTCGTCGCCGTCCACATCCTTCACCTTGGTGACACGACCAATGGCATCGTAGGTGAACTCCACCACCGCCTGAGCACCACTGCTAGAATCGACTGGCCCCTGGACCTTGGTCAACCGCCCATACCCCGCTCCCGACGAAGTTCCATAGGTAAGCGTAGTCGTTTCCCCCAAGGCATTGGTCACCGTCACCACCTGGCCACGAGTATTGTAGGTGAATGTCGTCGACTGCCCATTTGCTCCGATGATGGTCTTTGGCCGATGCGCCGGATAGGCACTATCGTACTGGTACTCCACCAGCGTATCGTAGGTCGATCCGTTCTTCCTCTTCACATAGCGAGGATCGATCTGATTCACGTACTCGTATGTCGTCTCACGGCCAATGGGATCGATCGATTTGGTCATGAGGCCAAAAGGATTGGAGTGCACGCTTCCAGTAACAACATCCTGGTACTCATAGCGCTCGACCATTGCTACGGCTCCTCCCCCGGTCCCTTCCACCTTTTGCGCCATGGCGACAGGGTTACCGTCGCCTGTCAAATAGATCGGATCACTGCCTGGATACCTATACCAAATGCGGCTCATGAACGGCAGCTTGATGCTCTCAATGGTGCCGGATGCAGCACCGGAGGCAGTATGCATCCAATGGAAAATTTTCGCCTTGGAATAGTCGCCCGGATTCTCCTGCCAAGCTTTTTTACTCCAGTAGAATGAGTTACGATAATTTAGAAAATAATTCGTAAATACGATTCCTGTTTCTGCTTCCGACGGGAAGTCCGATGCCGATGTGCTCGGCGGTATAGCGGGATTGTCTGCCAAAAACTCAACTCGCTCCGAATCGCCGTATGGGTCGGTTGCCTGCACCCATCGCTTCCCGCCCACGGTAGCATCATCATATTCAAAAGAAGTCGCGCCATACGGAGTGGTCATCGACAACATCTTGCCAGTCGTATCGTACGTGAAGCTGCTCTGAATTCCAATCACGTCGGTCACCTGAGTGAGACGGGTTGTCCCTCCGGAATTCGAGTAGGAGAACACCACTTGTCGTCCAAAGGAGTCAGACACTTTGGTGACAAAGTTCGGATTTGAAGAGTCTTCATAGGACAGCGAAAACACCGCCCCATCTGAATAGGTCACCTGGGTCAGAAGAACCGACGTAGTAGAACTCGTATAGCCAAGCTCCACTGAGTTACCTTGGGCATCAACCACGCGGCTCATGAATATTTTTCGCCCGGCGGAGGTCCCGATTGCCATTCCATAAACTTGTTTTGAACCGTCGGGCATCAGTCGTTCATACGTGTTTTCGTCAACACGCACCATGCGGGCATTACTTTGTTTCGCCCTGGGACTTGTATTGATATTATCTGTCACGTCATCAAAAGACTCCCCTCCACCGCCCGGCAAACTAACCTGTACCGAGGTGTAGGACGAGCTGCTCCCGCTATCTGTGAGATAGGATAGCCATGAGCATTCCCATCGCGGCCCGAAGTTTGAATAAGCAGGCGCACTTTCCTGGCCATCTTCTCGTTGGTTGTAACTGACCTTGAAAGGAAGCAATGGTCCGAAAGCCGGGATGTACGGAATAGGGATGTCTTGAACGGTCAAACTCGCCAAGAGAGCGTCGAAATCATAACCGGGCATGCCGGGGGGACACTTGCCATCCTTGCACTTCTCGGCGTTTTGCCCAGTTTGAGAACCGTCCGAGCTGCTTGTCATTCCCTTTCCAAAAACTTGGGAGGCTTGTTGATCCCCCACCAGACTCCACCCTTGGGGTAATGTATCCTGCCCCACAAGGAAATAGCCGCTAGCCTCGGAATCAATGGTTTCTTTCGTGATCCAATGCTGGCTGCCAAAGGTCGGATCAACCATGAGATACCGTCCATCCCGCTCACGAATGATCGCACCGTAGTGATTAAGTTTCCAGTGAATCACCGAAGGAACCAAAACCGCCGATCCTGGCTGCCGATAAACAGCTCGGTAGTTGAGGCCGAGGTCTTGCGACAGGTCCCGAACCTCTTTTAAAGAAAATCCAGTGACCGGTGACTGCGTGTTATCTGCATAGCCGGAAGGAAGAGGCATTTTCAGTTCGTTGCAAACCGACGCCAATGCCAGCGGCCCACAGCGAAATGCGACTCCGGGGATGTTTTTCATCATCCAGAGCGCCTCGGTATTTGAATTACGCAAGTTCTCTTCGCTGTCGATGAATGTTCGTCCTTTGGCGAGATCCAGTACTGCCTCAAGCTGCGAAACCTCTCCTACCCTGGCTAGCATACGCCCATACTCCATGAGCGCAAAATTTGCGATTCGTTGGCCATCCGGAGAACCATCATCCTTGGCCAATTCCCAAGCTTCTTTCCAAGCCTCTGCCGCCAAACTGAACCGCCCGCATCTATAGGCGAGGGAGCCAAGGTTCAAATATACAGAAGGCGTCCAAACTGAGTCAGGATGTTGCTGAACAAATGTTTCCAAGGCTGATAGATCTTCCGGCTGCTCCTGATCTCGAAAGTCGACGATCGCAGAAGCAAGCGCAACGCGCTCCGCCTCGCTGTCAGTTCCTTCGATTGGACGCAGCGCCACCGGGAGATCGGGCACCTGTCCGAGCTGTTCCGATGACGGATTTACCGAGAGAGGAGTCTGCCTGACACCTTCGGAGAAAGAAGCCTGCTCCCCTCGACAGGGAAAGTTCCAAGCAGATAAAATTACACAAAGAACAGCAAAGTTAACAATCCCTCTCATAACTCAAAGTGTCGTAGCCCCCACCGGCTGGGTGAGATTAATCTGCGGAGCAGTAGTGTCTGAAGCGCTACCCGCCGGGTAAGCGTGCCGGGCCGGATCAAGCGGATAATCATCCACCGAATCATCATAGCCATCTCCGTCCGTATCGATCGCGAAAGGATCAGTGCCGTGAGCCTGCTCTGATTCATTGGAAACTCCATCGCCATCCGAGTCCGACCCAGGCGAAAATGCCCCCAGTTGGTTCGAAACACCGTCCAGGATTCCGTCTCCATTTGAGTCGGGATTTGTCGGCGATGTTCCCAGACTGACCTCCTGCCAGTCAGGCGCTCCGTCGTCATCGGAGTCGATATTTAGCATGAAGAGCCGAACCATAATAGGCACATTGGAATCGAGCGAGCCATTAATTCCGAGCTGTCCCTCGCCGTTCTTCCCTGTTGCCCAAAGCGTCGCTGCACCATTGTTACGCACGACGAGGGTATGCTGCCACGACGAAACGCTTACGGCACCCTGAAATCCGGGTATCAGAGTGGGCGAATAACGATCCGAATTTGAGCCATCGCCCAACTGCCCGTAAGTATTCCAACCCCATCCATACATCTCTCCATTGCTTTTCACCGCAAACTTCGAGTACTGCCCGGCAGCAACCGTAATGATCGAGCTCAAGCCTGGAACCTGTTTGAATGTGTAAGATTCGTAATGAGTTCCATCCCCGAGTTCACCATAGTTATTCGATCCAACGGTCCAAACGGTGCCATCAGTGCGGAGCGCGATCACACTACTCCTTCCCATACCAACCGCAACCACATCATTAAGAGATCCTATTGGCGCGGCCCCTTCGCGGGAATCGATACCGTCGCCGTATAGACCGTTATTCCCCCAAGCCCAAAGTGTCCCATCAGCCCTCAAGGCTATCGAGACATAGTTTCCGGCAACAACCTCAACAATATCCGAGAGATATTGAGCCTGGACCGGAACACTTGATTGCGTATGAGTGCCATCGCCAAGTTGGCCCAAGTAATTGTCTCCGAAACTCCATACGGTGCCATCCTCTTTAAGGGCTAGCGAATGATTCCAGCCAGCCGATACTGCAGTGAATGAATTGCCGCCACTGGCATGAGGTATTGCGCTGTCGATTTGCGTACCATCGCCGAATTGACCGGATCCATTACTTCCGAAGGCCCAAATCGAACCGGCAGTATCAACCGCCAGACAGTAATTGTTCCCTGCAGCTATATTTCTGATGCCGTTCAGTCCGAGGATGCGGGGAAAGCCAAAAACTTCCGTGGTCCCTTGACCCGTCTGCCCCTCCGCTGCTCGCCCCCAAGTCCATGCCTTGCCACTCGTATCGAGAGCGATCGATGAGTTGGTAGGTCCTGCTGCAACAATGGGCCCGATACGATAAGCCGCTCCGCGCGCCACACTGGAAGGCAAGTCCGGATGGAAAGCCCTGGCTCTCAGAATCCCGGTCTTCGAGACAGCAATGGGCGTTCCCGGAGAATATGCCGGAGATGACGCTGTCGGTTCCGAGCCATCGGTTGTATAATGTACGACTGCACCGCTGGTTGCGCTCGAAATGCTCACTGCCTGAGATTGCAGGTACGCCCCTCCTTTTGGAGAAAATACTGGAGGAGCAACTCTCGGCGAGAAAAGAAAATCCGCTATAGCTACCGGAACATTCTGGTTGCTCGTCGTTCCTAAGCCGAGTTGACCATTGTCGTTGCGCCCGAATGAATAAACTGTCCCATCGTCTAGTAAAACGATTGTCTGGCGGCCCATTGCCACATCGATGCCGTGCGGAAGGCTGGCGACAGCGGTGGCGAATTGCAAATCGGACAAAGTGCCGTTTCCAAGCTGGCCGGAATTATTTTGCCCCCATGTATAAACAGTTCCATCAGATGATACTGCTGATGAGCAATATCTGCCCGCCGCAATATCGACGATACCTGACAGTCCAGAGGTTTGCACAAAGCTGGCGGACGACCCAGAACCGGCGCCCAACTGCCCAGTCGAATTCTGCCCTGCAGCCCAGACGGTACCATTAGTTTTGAGAAGCAGTGAATGATTAGTCCCAACCGAAACATTCACGGCATCAGATATTCCCGGAACCTGGGTAGCGACGTTATAATTCGAATAAAGGCCTGTTCCAAGCTGACCGGTATTTCCAGCTCCCCATCCCCACAATGTGCCGTCTGATTTGATCGCCATGGACGAGTCTTCTCCAGCGGAAATCGCAATCACATCCGTAAGAGGGCCGGAACTGGTAGCTACCTGCACAAAACTACTATGTAGCGCCGTGCTTCCATCTCCCAATTGGCCGTAATAATTATTTCCCGCAGCCCATACTGTGCCATCAGATTTCAGCACCAAGGTGTGATTGATACCGCATGCCACAGCTATGGCATTTGTGATCGCGGTAATCTTCGTCGGTCGTACCCGTGTCGTAGTCGTTCCGTCACCCAGATTTCCATTGGAGTTGTTTCCAAATGACCACAACTCCCCGCTCGCAGTCACTACGGCAGCGGAGTCGTCGGAAACAGCGACGTCTACTACCGGCCCAAGTCCTGCAACGCCTATCGGAAAAAGCTGCCGCCCTGAAGGACCGACTCCGATCTGCCCATCCGAGTTTTGTCCCCATCCCCAAAGACTTCCGTCACCCAGCACTGCCAAACTGTGGCTTTGCCCCGTTGCGACCTTCCCGTAACCATCGAATGAAACCGTCCGGATGCCGGATACCTGGACTCCAGAAGACCATGCGGCTACCTTCAGAACCATGCCATGCCTTACCGACAACAAAGAACCAGAAGAAACCACCGGATCGCTGACAGTGGGAGCGGAACCATTTGTGGTGTAATGGATGACTCCGCCAGAAACATTGCTGCTAATCGAGACGACATCGGGTAATTGTTCAGTCCCAGAGAGAGGTGGAGGGGATTTAGGGTAAAGAGGTTTGGCTGTTTTTGGAAGCAGGAACAGATGAATTGATAGGGGGTCAGCCCGGCCAAGGTTTTGAGCCGTTTGGCGAAGTTGTA